>JAAIGE0100084676.1_pt1 | contig 9987 bp, 11 predicted proteins | sample 6487951 | NCBI WGS metagenome assembly JAAIGE01 (sample SAMN13974128, study PRJNA590717) | phyllosphere metagenome | biome: tomato field; feature: multiple bacterial spot infested tomato fields; material: tomato leaves; isolation source: leaves from tomato fields | host: Solanum lycopersicum ... | reverse complement strand
TAGGCAGATTGCGGCCCCGACGCGCCGTCCTTCGCCGCGGCGCGCAGGGCGGCCGGGCGCGCCCGGCAGCGGTCCAGATAGGCATCGAGGGCCGCGCTCGCCGGGAAGGCCGCGCGGCCGAAGCCCAGGGCGCTGCCGATCAGGATGTCGGCGCCGGAGAACCGCGCGCCCATCACGTAGGGGCCGCGCGCCAGGGCGGCTTCCAGGCGGTCGACCACCGCCGCGTGGTTCCGGCGCTTCTGCGGTGATCCCGCGAGCTCGCCCGTCAGGCCGGCGAACAGCGCGGGCTCGAACTCGGCGACGTACCAAGCCAGCCACGTCAGGTACGCGCCGCGCTCGGGGGCGCCCACCGCAGGCGCCAAGCCGGCTTCGGGGAACGTCTCCGCCAGGTAGAGCACGATGGCCTGGGACTCGGTGACCAGACCGCCCGCGTGCAGGACGGCCGGGACGCGCTTGTCGGGATGCGGGTTGGCGGCGTCCGGCACGCCCTCGCCCGTCATCGGCCGGAAGATCGAGACCGGCGCGATGGTGTAGGGAACTCCCATCTCCTCCAAGAGCCAGACGATGCGCGAGGAGCGCGATTGCGGGGCGTGGTACAGGGTGATCATGGCGCGGTTCCTGTCGGCACGGCGCGCGGGATGGCCGTGGCGGGAGGACTTGTAGGGACGCCCTGCTGACAGCATTCTGTCAGCAGGAGTCGGTGGATGCGGCGCGCGGACAGGCTGTTTCAGATCATCCAGATCCTGCGCCGCTCGCCGCGCCCGGTGACGGCCGCCGAGATCGCCCGGGAGCTGGAGGTCTCGGTCCGCACGGTCTACCGCGACGTCGCCGACCTCGTCGGCCAGCGCGTGCCGATCCAGGGTGAGGCCGGGCTCGGCTACGTGCTCGGCGAGGCGTTCGACATGCCGCCGCTGATGCTGACGCCCGACGAGATCGAGGCGGCCGTCCTCGGCGCGCAGTGGGTCGCGGGACGGGGCGAGCCGGTCCTCGCCAAGGCGGCGCGCGATCTCATCGCCAAGATCACCGCCGTGGTCCCCGAGCGCCTGCGCCCGCTCATCGCCGATCCGTCGATCGGCACGCCGACGGCCTTCGCGCAGGCCGCGGACGGGATCGACGTCGCCCGCGCGCGGACCTGGATCCGCGAGGGCCGCAAGATCCGCATCCAGTACCGCGACGTCCGCGGCGATCCGAGCCGGCGCGTGATCTGGCCGGTGATCGTCGGGTTCTTCGATCAGGCCCGGATGGTGGCCGGCTGGTGCGAGCTGCGCGGGGCGTTCCGGCACTTCCGCACGGACCGGATCACGGACGCCGAGTTCCTGGAGGAGCGGCACGGCCTCCGGCCCGCCGTCCTGCGGGCGCGCTGGAAGCGGAGCCTGCCGGACCGGCAGGAGGCGGCGAACCCCGCCGCGCCGGCCGCGCCGTAGGGCCTGATGACAGGGCCACGCGGAATGACCTGGCGACCCCGGTAGGGCTCGAACCTACGACCTGCCGCTTAGAAGGCGGCTGCTCTATCCAGCTGAGCTACGGAGTCTGGAGGCCAGGAAGCCCCAAAAGCCACGGGTTCGGCCTTCGGTCAAGCGTTTCCGCCACCACGCACTTTCCGTCTTGGAGAGGGGCTGAAAATGCCAAGCTCATAGGGGTGAACCGGTTTTGGCGGTGGATCCCCGTTTTGCCGGTGAACGATGTCCCTGGCCGTCCGAATACCGTCCGAGTTACGCATTGGCCGGAAGCGGCAAACTCGGACGGTCAGCCCATGGGTAGGAAAAGGAAGAGCTCGTCGGTCTGGGGCGGAGGACCTCCACTGGCGCCGGCCCCCGTGGAGGATGCGCTCGCCGGGACGGTCTGGGAACCCGCGCCCCCGAAGCCCACCGCGAAGCACCGCTCGCTCAGGATGCCGCTCTTCGACAAGGGCGTCGCCGACCTCATAGAGGCGTGGAAGCTCGGCGACCTTCAGGGGACCGCGGAGATCACGGACACCCTGCACCAGGGGCTCAGGCTCCGCGTACAACCTCGCGGGCCGACCTACTTCGCCCGCGTCCAGCACGCCGGGCGGGAGTACCGTGTTCGGATCGGGCGCGTCGACGCCTGGAGCCTAGCGCACGCCCGGCTGGCCTGCACCGCCATCCTCTCGCATGTCGCGACGGGGAACGGGCCGCCCTCGGACGAGTGGATCGAGCTCAAGAGACAGGCGTTCCTTCACGTCAACGCGCGCAAAAAGGGCAAGGTCGCCGACGCGGGTCCCTACGTCCCGGACGTGATGCCGCGGCAGGCGCCGGTGATTACCTGGACCTACGCACAGGCATGCGAGGCATACCTCGCCTGGGCGCAAGCAGAGTGCAATGAGGGGGTCTACGCGCAGGCGACGGTCAACAACTACCGCAAGACGCTGCGTTGCCCGACGCTGCGGGCCTTCGACGCAAAGACTGTCTTCGACATCACCCCTGCCAGCGTCGCGCAGGAAGTCGAGGAGCTCCGGAAGGCGGGCAAGCGCACGCAGGCCGCCGACGTCGTCAGGAAGGTCCGCATGCTCTGGCGCTGGATGCGCACGCCAGACCGGGAGCGAGCCTCAGGCATCAAGACGACCGACATGGACAGATTGAAGGGTCCGAAGTTGGTTGGGGTGAAGGGGCGGCGGCATTTCCCACCCCTGGAAGAATGCGCCCTCATCCTGGCCACGGCACGGTGCGGCGTATTGAATCCCGCCGTAGGCGCGGCGGTGCAGCTAACGGTTTGGACGGGGCAGCGCCGCATGTCCATCGTGACGGCCTACCGTGACGACTTCGAGCCATGGGAGGACAGCCCGGGCTGGGGGCTGTGGCGGTGCTGGCACCGGAAGGCAACGGGGAAGAAGGGCCGCGAGCACGTCATTCCCTTGCCACCGACGGCCTGGGCGTCGCTCTCGGCCTACTTGGCCTGGCACCGGCTGGAGTACGGCGAATCGACGGTCTGGGCCTTCCCGCAGCAGCGGCAGGCGGTGGTGGGCTCGGAGCGCCCCATGCGCCATATCGCCGTAGATACCCTCACGCACACCGTAACCGCTCTCCCAGGCTCGAAGAGCTCGCCGCACGACCTGCGTCGTGGTCTGTCGTCCACCGTCCAGGAGAAGGGTGGCGTGCACGTGGCCCTGGTCGGCTACATCCTCGACCACAGCGACGAGACCGAGACCGTTCGCCAGGCAAACGGCATGACGCGTCGCTATACTGAGGCCGAGCTATTGAACTTCAAGCGTCCGGTCATGGAGGCCTGGGAGCGTTTCCTAGAGCCGGCCGCGCAGGCCGCTGTCCTCCTCCCCCGAGAGGAGCTCAAGGCCGAGCTCGTCCGGCGCCGAGCCGAGCAGCGCAAGGTCAACCTGAAAGCGGACCGAGAGCGGTTACGAGAAGTCGCAGCAGCGCAGTACGCGGAGGGCCGCACGCACCGCCAGCGAAAGCGGGCCGCTCAGAATGCGCCGACGCCGACAGGCCAGGGATAACCTACCGCCCTCCATTGCCCCCGAAATCCCGAGCTGCGATCGCTGAGCGCAGCCGCACTTACTCAGTGACTTGAGCGAACGGCGATATCGACCAAATGGACGAGTTTTCCTTCCTGCGAGGTCCCGTGAAACGTGTAGCGCGCCCCACCCCGAGCCAGAGACTAATCCCGGGGGCGTGACGCCACGTGCGCAGTCCCCCCGCCATGGAGGCTGCCATGACAATCTACTTCACCGCCGACACCCACTTCGGCCACCAGGGCATCCTGAGGATGTCCAAGCGCCCCTTCGCCAGCATCGAGGAGCATGACGAGCTTCTCGTCAAGGCGTGGAACGCCACCGTCCGCCCCGGCGACGAGGTCTGGCATCTCGGGGACTTCGCCTACCGCTGCACCGCGGAGCACGCCCAGCGCGTGTTCGGTCGACTCAACGGGACCAAGCGGTTGGTCACGGGCAATCACGAGAAGCGCGGCCGCGCGCTCGGCTGGGCCTCGCAGCACGAGGGTTTCCTCGACACGGTCGCCGCGGGCCGCCGGATCATCCTGTGCCACTACGGCATGAGGGCCTGGCCGGGTGCATTCCGGGGCACGCTCCACCTCTACGGTCACACCCACGGCCTGCTCCCGGACACCACCCAGTCGGCCGACGTAGGCGTCGACAGGTGGCGGTTCCGTCCGGTCCGCCTGGAGGAGATCCTCGTCCGAATGCAGGCGACGGGGCTGGTGCCGGAGGAGATCGCGCTGGCCCGGGCCAAGAAGGCCGAGGAGGGCTCTGCTGCCGGGGCTGACGACGCGGAATGAAAAAGGCCCCCGGAGACGATCTGGGAGCCCTTCGGTTTCGGTGTGGTTGCCTCAGTGGCCCATGCCGGGGGCCTCAAAGGATTCGAGGTCGAGATCTCAACCTCGGTCTTCCAGCGGGGTTTTGGCGGCAGGCCATTGCGGGCATCGCGCCGGACCCCGCGCAGTCGCTCGAACTCCATCCCGGCACCCCGCTCGGTCGCGCGCTGGTACATCCTTGCCATCTCGTCGACCACGAAGGCCGACATCTCCTGGGGCACAATCCGTTTGGAGACCAGCGTACCGTCAGAACCGGGAGCTGCCTCATAGAGACCGGACGTGCGGGGGGCATACTGATCCCCTAGGCGACGGACCTGATAGCCGCTGATGATCCTCGCGTTGACCTCGGCGAGTCATGCGGCCTCGTCGAAACTACCACGCCTGTAACCGGCGCCCGGCGCGATGTGGTCGTCTGCGCCGTTCGCAGCCATCCCGGCTGCGATACGGTTGGTGATTGGCGTGGCGGTCGTCGTGGTCATGTCTTGTCCTGTCCCCTGTCCCCGCGGGCGCATCGCCCGTCCCGAAGACCAGGGTATTGAGGACCAAACATAGCACCATGCCCCTAGGCGAAGATCGCCCGCGATTCGGCGAATCGGCGCGCCTCAGCCTCGGCAAGCCGCCCGTGCAGGGCGACGAGCTCGCCGTGCCGAGTGTGCCAGTCGTCGCTCAACGGCTTCGTCGACCTGTGGGTTGTGCTTGTTCTAGCGCTCCACGGCGCTCTCCTGTTTTGTTCTGGGATGGTGAGGGCGCTACTGACCGCCTGACGCGTCGACGGACGTCCGATCAGGCCGCGGTCGCGGAGGATTGCGCAACGAGTTCCATGAAGTCGGAGAAGTCGGGCGACTGGAGCTCATTGAGCACGTCGGGACGCACCGTCGTCTTCAGGAGATCCAGCACCCGCCGGCAGGCTTGGCCAGCAAGGCGGCGGTGATAGCTGTCGATCCGGTCGCGGGCCTCGCCCAGCGTGACGCATTCCGGGCGGCCGCGGATCCCGATCACGAAACCTTTTTTGCCGACGCCGTCGATCTCGACGTCGCGGTATTCCCACGTCGGCCGCAAGCTGCCGTCCGGCCTTCTGAATGCGGTGCGCTTCTTCGTGGTTGGGTAAGCTCGCTTGGCCATGTCTGCCTCTGGAGATGGACTGGATCGGATGCTGTGGTTGTTGGAGCGCCACTGACCGCCTGGCGCGTCGACGGGTGGCGATCAAGCCGCGGCCTGCACCTTAAGGGCGGCGACGGGCGCGCCCGGGCCCGCGTAGCCGGGGTGCCGGATCTCCGGCGGGAGCCAGCCGGTCGGCAGGACCGAGCCGACCGCGATCTCGACGAGCTCGCCCTTCTTCCGGTCCTTCACCCGCCGGGCGACGTCCTCGCCCAGCACGTCGCCGATGGTCTGCAGGATCGCGGCCTTGGGAATGGCCTTGAAGAAGGCCTCGCCGTCGAACGCGGTCGCCAGGGCCTCGGTCATGGCGGCCGGGTCGATGGCACCCATCAGCGCCATGGCGGCCGGCCGGTCAGCGGGGGCGCTGTAGTCGTAGTGCCTGAGCGACACGGCGCGCCCGGCCACCGCGGCCGCCACGTCGAGGAGCTCGTCGACCGTCTTCGTCAGCAGGCCGGAGAGGACCTGGTCGTACCGGCCGGAGAGGTTCACCTGCGCCTGCGCGCCGCCGAGGCCGCCTAGCGTGACGTGGACCGGGCCGGCCCCACGGCTCTCGCTGAGCGTGCCCGCCAGGAGGATGGCCAGCGCGGCCTTCGGCGAGGACGGGAGCGCCGCCTGCACCGCGAGCGTGGCCTGTTCGGCCAGCCTGTCGATCAGCGCGGCCGACAGACCCTTCTCCTCTGGCTCGGGCTCGGCCGCCTTCTTCTCCTTGGCCTCGGGGCGGACGATGTACTGTTCGACGGCGATCTTCCCGTCCCGGCCCAGGCGCACGACGAGGCCGGACCGGGCCATGTCCTCCGCGCCGAGCGGAACGGTGAAGGCAGCCTCGATCCGGTCGATCTCGTCGTGGGCGGCGCGGATCTGCTCGTCCGTCACGCCCGCGTCGTCCTCGACGTCGAGGAATGCCCCGAGCTCGTCGAGGCGCGCCTGCTCGGCGTCGGTGGCCTGACGCTGACCGGGACGCAGACGCGGCCACGTCCACTGCCACCCGTTCGGCATCTCGGAATCCCGGGAGACCCACGACCAACCGTCCCGGCGGCGGCGCTCGCACTCGGCCTCCAGGCGCTCGTCGGCGAGCCGCCTAAGCAGCCCGATGTCGGAGACCGCGTCCTGGCTGCCGAACAGGTCCTCGACGATGACGCCGCCGGCCGCCTTGAAGGCCTTGGTGCCGACGTAGCTCAGCAGGTGGGCGACGTCGCCTTCGATGCCGAGGTACTCGCGGATGCGCCACCGCTGACCGTCCTTGAGCACCTTGGCGAGCGCCCGATCCTGCTGGTCGTGGTCCACCGCCAGCGTGAAGTGCTTGACCTCGTCCTTCTGGATCTGCCCGGCCCGCCAGGCATGGAGCACCGATGGGCTGACCCTACCCAGGGCGAGGAGCTTCTTCACCTGTGCGGTCGGCATCCCGAAATCGTCGGCGATGCGCTTCACGGACACGCCGACCTCGCGCAGGTCGGAGAAGCACGACACCATGTCGGCCTCGTGCATCGCGACTTGGTTGATGTTGGCGGCCAGGCCGGCCTCCCGGGCGGTCTCAGCGTCCCGCTCGATCACGGAGACGTCGGCGTCCGCCGGGACCTTCCCCGCGGCGCGCAGGGATTCGAGGGCGGCGTATCTCCTGTTGCCGTCCACGACGTAGTGGAAGCCGTCCGCTCCCGGGACGGTGACGAGGGGCTGGAGCAGCCCGAGCGCGAGGATCGAGGCCGCGAGGGTGTCGATGCCCGCATCGCGTCCCACGCGGCGGACGTTGACGACGCCGGCGGGCGCGTCCGGGTGGTGGCCGTGGCGGAGTTGGAACAAGGGTACTTGGCGCATCGGAGCGCTCTCCTTCTGGGTTGGTGACACTCGGTGACGCCACTGCCGCCTGGCGCGCGACGGGGATCTCAGGGCCGGGGCGGCATGCGCGGCCGCGGCGGGGGGACGGTGACGCGCGGCCGGCCGAGCGGCGGCACGGCCGGGCCTGATCGCGACGGGGGCGCCGGGGCGTCACCGTCGAGGTCGGCCACGATGGCGGCATGGGCCTCGGCGACGGTCGCGGCGGTGGGCGGCCGGTCGGCCTCCGCGAGGGCATCGGCCAGGACGTGGATCGCCTCCCTGCTCGCCATGAGGAGAGACCGCTCGACCTTCCCGAGGGCGTCCTGCAAAGGCTTGCTCTTGGGGCCCGCCGCGAAACCGGCGTGCGCCTTGACCGCCGCGAGGGCCTCGGCGAGGCGGGCGCGAGTCTCGCGGGTGTCGAGCTCGACGAGTCCGTCCGCGAAGCTGGTGCGCATCAGGCCTGCCCCCCGTGTACGGTGGCGCGGGACACGCGGCGCATGGCCTCGAACCGCTCGACGTCGCGGGCGACCTGGCGGCTCGGCGCGCCCTGTACCTTGTTGACCTTGGCGAGCATGCGCGCGGCGGCTTTCCGCTCGGCGCGGTAGGACGCCGCCGGGCGGGGCGGCTTACTGGTCTGCATCAGTGGGCTCCGCGGTGGTGTGGAAGACGTCGTCGGCACGACGGAGCCCCAGAGCGGCCAGCACGGTCGGCCCCGGCCGGCGGTGGCCGCGCAGGCAGTCCGACACGTGGCTGTCCGAGACGCCGTGAAGGTGGCCCCAGGCCCGCTGGCCGCCCGCGCGGGCGCAGGCCTCCAGGAGGCGGTGGCGGACGTCCGCGGCAGACAAGGGCTGGCCGGGATGGCGAAGGGACACGGGGAAGCTCTCCGGGGGAACATCGCGATCCTCCGAGGTTGGTCGTGTCGTTTGTATTTCGCAAGTGCGCGGAACGGCGAAACGGCATTTTTCCGGTTATCGGAACCGACTTTCTGCGCCGACATGTACAATGTACCGGTCGGAACACTTTGTACGTTTCGTACAGAACTCGAAGTGACCTTGCTTAATGCATCAGGGCAGCAAGCATCGATCCGTCAGTTCATGCTTGCTGATGCAAGCATGGTTGCGAACTCTCGGCTCGATTCTTGAGCCCGCCCTTGCCGGCTACGGGGTGGAGGGGCATCCTTCGGGCATGATCACCGCCCGCCTGACCGCCAGCCGCTGGCTTTGGACCGCCGAGCTCGCCGACCGCGCCACTGGCCATGTCTGCAACGCCGCCCCGCTCCGGGCCGCCCGCTACGAGGGGGCCGGCCTCAACCTCGTCGCGGTTCACGAGATCGACCTGCCGGCCGGCACGCTCCTCGTCTCGACGCCGGCCGGGCTGTCCTCGCGGGGCTCAGGGCCCTGGGGCGGCTCGCATCGTGTCCACCGCCCCGGCGCGGACGGCACGCTCGCGGACGTCGCAATGGATTGCGCCGCGGACGAACTCGACCCGGCCGGTTCGGAGGCGCGCCTTCACCGTCGGCTCGCCCTGGCCGCCGGGCTGAGCCTCGAAACGACCCGCCTCCGCATGCGCGAGGGGCACGGCTACGAGACCGGCACCGCCGTCCAGTGGGGCACCTATTGGGCGATCATCGAGCGGGCGACCGCCAGGCAGGTCTGGGCCCGGGCACCCTCGCACGCGGAGATGACCGACGCCGGCCTGCCCATCGCCCGTAGCGACACGCCCGAGGCCCGGGCCGCCGCGGCGCGAATCTGGGGCCCCTGAAAAAATCGCGCACGTGCGCCCTGGTGGGATGCGTACGTGCGGAGACAATCGAGAGCGGGACCACGTACGAACGGGAAGGACAAGTCACATGAGGAAGTTCGCCAAGATGCTGGCCGCGGTCATCGCGGCGATGGCGGCGGCCACGAAAGTGGTCTGGGAGGCCGGCAAGGCGGTAGTGAAGTCGGTGATCCCGAGCCTACCGATGCCGCCCCTCGACGAGGTGGAGGAGGCCATGGAGCGGGTCGCGGCGACGCCCCCGGCCGACGGCGGCGCCCCCCTGCCGCTCGTCACGGTCGACGTCGGCCAGCGCGTGTTCGATTTCGCGCTGGCGAAGGTCAGCGGCGGCCGGCACCCGGCTCCCTCGATGGCCGAGATCCCCGAGGATGTCGTCCGCTGGGCCGCCAGCCTCTCCGATGCCGAACTCCGGCGTCTGACGCAGCACGGACCGCGCCGGGTTGGCGAACACGCCCTGGGCGTCAGGGCCATCGCTGACCTGCCGCTCTGCAGGGAGCCGCGCATCGAGCCCGGTTTCGCGAAGATCGGTGGCCGCGTCCAGTTCATCGGCGAAATCATGAAGGCGGACGTCGGGCCGGCCCCGGCCCGCGAGGAGACACCCCAGGAACGGACGCTCGCGATCCTGGAGGATCTCATCGACGACCAGCCGGAGACAACGACGCTACGGGCCGCCTGACCGCCCCAGCCACGTCGAACGAGAGAGGGCCGCCCCGGCATTCGGGGCGGCCCTCTCTTTTTGTTCGGAAATCCTGCTCCGGCCTATTGTGCCTTGCCCCGTGCACACATCGTCAGCATCTCTGCGCACACTGTCGTGCGCACACGTGCCGACCTCATGCCGCCGAGCGCATCGAGCGGATCGCGGCGGCCATGCGGGCCAGCTTGCCCTCGGCGCCGAGGGCCCGCACGCGCCAGGAGTTGGTCTCGCCGCGCAGCCGGGCG
>JAAIGE0100513558.1_pt1 | contig 9990 bp, 8 predicted proteins | sample 6487951 | NCBI WGS metagenome assembly JAAIGE01 (sample SAMN13974128, study PRJNA590717) | phyllosphere metagenome | biome: tomato field; feature: multiple bacterial spot infested tomato fields; material: tomato leaves; isolation source: leaves from tomato fields | host: Solanum lycopersicum ... | reverse complement strand
CCTTCCCGTCCTCCAGCCACAGCTCGTGCAGGAGGTCGCCCGGCGCCTCGGTGAGCCCCTCGCGCGCGACCGTCTCCGCGGCGACGGCGACCAGTTCCCACATCGCGTCGAGCAGAGCGGGCAGGTCCGCGGCATCCGGCCCCTGATCCCCACCGACGGCCGGACTCCGCAGCGCCCGGTGGACGGTGGCGTTGCGGGCGGATGCCAGACGGCGGGCTGCTGCGTCTTCGTACGACGCCCCGACCCCCGGCGTGACGAGGGGGCCGACCCACAGCCGACCGCGGGAGAGCTCGACGGCCAGCCACGGCACGCGGAGGTCGTGGCAGATGCGGTCCAGGTCGATGAACTCGCGCTCGCGGCCGCCGCGCAGGGCGACGACGAGGAGGCGGTCGGCCGAGAAGGCCGTCGTCGCGACGGTGCGCGGCGGGCCGTCGGGGGCGGGGAGCACGTCGTCATCGGCGCGCAACCGCGCGCGGGCGGCGGCGACCACGTCGTCGTCGCCGCCGAGCACGGCGCGGATCGCGGGACCCGTATCGGGTCGCGGGGCCCGGGTGATCACGGCCGGCGAAGAGACCGCGGCGGCGGCGAGCAGCGGCCGCAAGGCAGCGGCTGCCTCGGCGAACTCGACGTCGATCAGATCGTCGCGCCTCTCGTGCCACGCCCAGAGGAGGACCTGGACGACGGCGGCGGGAACGTCGACGATGTGGTGCTGCTCACCGACGGTGACGAGGCTGCGGCGCTCGTCGAGCGGACGGATCTCGACACCGGTGCGCGCGGGGCGGGCGTCGAGCACGAGCGGGGTGGGCGTCATCGGGGGTCTCCTCACGAGAGCGGGTGGAAGCGGGCACGCGCGGGCCCGGCCGAAGCCGAGCCCGCGCGCGGAGAGGTCAGGACCAGGCGAACGCGGTCGCCACGTGACCGTGGTGGTTGGAGTTCGGAGCGAGCACCGTTTCGGCGGCGCGCTGCTCCTCGACGGCGACGATCGTGATCTGCGACATGGACATCACCTCCTCTCGAGGTCGGGGGTTTCGGACAGGGCTTCGGGGGACGTGTCGGCGCCTTCGACGACCGCGCGATACCGGGCCGATCGCGCGACCAGCTCGTCGTGCGGGCCCGTGTCGACGACACGTCCGCTTTCGACGAAGACCACGCGGTCCATCGCGCGCATGAGGGTGGGGCGGTGGGTGATGGCCACGGTGGTGCGTCCCGCGCGCGCGGCGGTGAGCGCGGCGAGGAACTCCGCCTCCGTGCGGGTGTCGAGGCTCGCGGTCGGTTCATCGAGGACCAGGACGGACGGGTCGCGCAGGAGAGCGCGAGCGAGCCCCAGGCGCTGCCGCTCCCCGCCGGACCACGTCGTCCCGCGCTCGGCGAGCAGGGTGTCGATGCCGTCGGGAAGGGCTCGCACGTGCGCGGCGAGGCGCGCGCGCTCCAGCGCGGCCCAGACGGCCTCGTCAGCGGCATCCGGAGCCAGGAGGTTCTCGCGGACCGTGGCCCGGAAGACGTGCGGCTGCTGGGGTAGGAGCACGAGCCTCCGGCGCGTCTCGGCACCCGATTCGCTCGCGCAGTCCGCGCCGTCGACCGAGAGGTCGCCGTCGACGGCGAGGAGGCGGGCGAGGGCGAGCGCCAGGGTCGTCTTGCCCGCGCCGCTCGCGCCCACCACCGCGACGTGCTCGCCCGGGGCGATGTCGAGGTCGACGCCATCGAGCGCGGCGGTCTCCCCTTCGGGGTAGACGGCGCGCAGACCCCGCGCCGCGATCGCGCCGGGGCGCGGCATCGAGCGAGCGCGGACACCCACCGGGTCGACGGGTCGCACCCCCGGGGCCTGCAGCACCGCGTCGACGCGACGGGCCGCCTCCGCCGTCTCGCCGATGCGCCCGAGAGCGCCCGCGGCGATCGCGGCCGGCGACAGCGCAGCCGCGGCGAGCACCACGAGCGACGGTGCGAGCGTGGCATCCATTCCCGCCGAGACGGCCGCCGAGGCGAGGAGCAGCGTGGTGAGCAGCACGACGACGGTCAGGGCATCGGTCAGTGCCTGCTCCAGCCCCGCGCGCAGCGAGAGCCCCCGCCGCGCGCGCTGGACGGCACTCGTCTCGTCGGCCACCGCACGGGCCTCGACCCCGACCCGGCCGAGCAGCACGACGTCGCGCGAACTGGATCGCGCCGCGAGGACCCGGGCCGACAGGCGCGCGAGTGCCGCCCGCAAGGTCCGGCCCTGCTCTGCCGCGCGGCCCGCGAGCAGCAGGGGCACGGCCACGAGGAGCGCCTGCGCGGGGAGGAGGAGAAGCCACAGCGGCCCGAGGAGCACGACGGCGGTGACGTCGATCACGAGGCAGGCGAGGGCGCCCGCCGAGACCTGAGCCACCGTGTGCGCGGCGAACCACTCCAACGACTCCACATCGCCCATCGCCGCCGCCACCGTGTCGCCCGAACGGCGGCGAGCCAAGCCCACCGGAGCGAGACGCGCGATCGCGCGGTGGACGTCGATGCGGAGGGCGTCGATCACCCGGTAGGCGAGGACGTGCGCGAACCACTGCTCGCCCCACGCGGCCAGACCCGCGGCCACGACCGCCGCGACGACCGCGAGGACGAGGGCGGGTGCCCCCGCCTCCACCGCGAGCGCGGACGCCGCCGAGACCGAGAGCACCGACACCGCGACGGAGGCGAGCATGCCGACGGTGACGACCGCGAACACGCCGAAGAACAGGCCACGCCGTCGCCGCAGGTACGGGACGAGGAGGCCGAGGGGCCGCAGAACATTCACGCCCGACCTCCCGACACGGCGATGCGCGCCTCGGCCGCGAGCAACGCGGCATAGGCACCGGCGCGCTCGCGCAGTTCTCCGGGCGTGCCGGTCTCGCTGATGCGTCCGCCCTCGACGACGACGACCCGGTCGGCGCTCTCGGCCACCGCCAGACGGTGCGTGACCGCGATGAGCGCGTCGTCGGGATGAGCCGCGCGCAGTGCCGCGATCACCCGGGCCTCAGCCGCGGGGTCGAGAGCCGAGGTGGCCTCGTCGAGCACCAGCACGCGCCGGTGCTGCATGTCTCCGCGCGCGATCGCGACGCGCTGGCGCTGCCCGCCCGAGAGCACCGCTCCCCCGTCGCCGAGGGGCGTATCGAGAGAGACCCCCGCGCGCGCGGCGACGTCCTCGGCGGCTTCCGCGTCGGCCGGAGCGCCCAGAAGGATCTCCGCGCGGACGTCGGCCGTGAACAGCGCCGGGTCCTGGGCGACGAGGCCCACTCGCGCGCGCAGCTCGTCGGCGCTCATCGCCCGTCCGCCGAGCGAGATCGTGCCGGCCTCGGGCTCGAGCAGTCCCGCCAGCGCGGCCGCGATCGACGACTTGCCCGCCCCCGTGGGTCCGACGACGGCGGTGAGTCCGGCATCCACCCGGAAGGATGCGCCGTCGACGACCGGGGCCGGGGAGTTCGGATGCCGCAGCCGCAGGCCCGTGACCTCGAGCGGCAGCGCGACCTCGGCGCGGGCGACGGCCTCCGGATCCCGGCGTCCACGATCGGCCTCGACGAGGTCGAGGACGAGGGGGCCGGAGAAGGTCCCGAGGTAGCCCGCGTGCCAGGCGGCGGCGAGCTCGCGCAGGGGCCGCACGAGCTCGATCGACAGCAACACCGCGGCGAACATCTCGAACGGGCTCAGCTCGCCACCGCGCACGGCGACCAGGACGAGCACCAGAGCCGGAACCGCGAGCAGTGCGAACTGCGAGAGACCCGATTCCACGAGCGACACGCTGAGCTGGCGAAGCGTCCGCCGCAGGAGGGTGTCGGAGGCCGCGGCGAGCTCGCGTTCGCGACGTTCCTCCTCGCCGAACGCCACGAGGGTGGTCATCCCGTGCATCGAGTCGACGAACTCGGCGTGCAGGTGCTGGTAGGCGTCCCAGTGATCTCCGCCGCGCGCGGCGAGAACGCGATCCCACAGACGCGGGACCAGCGGCAGGAGCGCCGCCGCGGCGATCGCGACGACCCCGATGAGGGGGTCGACCAGCACGAGGCCCGTGCCCACCGCGACGAAGACGACGCCGGTCACCGCCAGTTGCGGCACGTAGGCCGAGAGGTAGGCGTCGAGATTCTCGACACCGTCCGTCACCGTCGCCTGATCCGCGCCGCTTCGCCCCTCGCCCGGCGTCCGGGCGGTGCGGTGGATCAGCGCGGCGACGGCGTGCTCGCGCAGATCGCGTTTGACGGCATCCATCGTCCGGTGTGCGATCACGGCCCGCATCAGGGTCAGTGCGGGCCGTACGAGCAGCACCGCGGCGACGGCGACCAGCATCGGGGCCAGCGAGGGGTCGACGAGGGAGCGCCCGCCGAGCAGGCCCGCGAACAGCTGTGACAGCAGCACCGCCTGGACCGCCCACGTGGCGGAGATCGCCACGCCGACGGCGACGAGCGCGAGAAGCGCCCCGGCGTGACCGCGCCACAGGCGGAGAAGACGGAGATGGGTCATGTCAGGGAACCTTATTGAGAATGGTTATCATTAGGCCATGACCGTAGAAGAGCGCGCCGACGACGTCAAGTCGCCGACGGTGCCGTGGCCCCGCCGGCGGGCCGCCGCCGCGATCGTGCTCCTGTGCGCGGCCGTGCCCGTGGTCGTCGTGCTCGGTATCGCTGCCGGCCAGGTCGCGCTCACCCCCGCGGACGTCGTCGACGCGACCTGGCGCGCTCTCACCGGCACGACGGGGACCACGGATGCCGCGCGCCTGGCCGACACCGTCGTCGGGCAACTGCGCGCCCCGCGCGTGCTGCTCGGGTTCTGCGTCGGCGCCATCCTCGCCGCCAGCGGCGCGGCCCTGCAGGCGGTCGTGCGCAACGACCTCGCCGACCCCTACCTGCTCGGCATCACCTCCGGCGCCTCGCTCGGCGCGGCCGCCGTGATCGCCCTCGGAATCGGAGCCTTCGCGGGCGCGCTCTCGACCTCGGGAGGCGCGTTCGTCGGGGCGCTGCTCGCGCTCGTGATCGTGCTGGTGCTCGTCGGGCCCCGCCGACGTCTCGGATCGGGTCGGCTGGTGCTCGCCGGACTCGCCGTCGGCTACGCGCTGTCGGCCGTCACGAATCTCATCGTCGTCCTCTCCGACAACCGCGACGCGATCCGAGCGATCACGTTCTGGATGCTGGGGTCGCTCGGCCAGGCTTCGTGGGCCGACCTCCCGCTCGTGGCGCTCGCCCTCGTCGCCGCCGTCGGCGTCCTGACGGTGTGGGGCCGCCGGCTGGACGCCATCGGACTGGGTGACGACGTCGCCCGGAGCCTCGGGAGCGACCCCGACCGGCTCCGTCGCAACGTGGCCGTCGTCACCGCCGTCGCGATCGCGGCCGCGGTGGCGGTCAGCGGGTCCATCGGCTTCGTCGGCCTGGTCGTCCCCCACCTCGCCCGCGGGCTCGTGGGCGCCACGCACCGTGTGCTCCTGCCGACGAGCGCGCTGCTCGGCGGCGTCCTCCTCGTCGCCGCGGACACCCTTGCGCGCACCGTGCTCGCTCCGCGCGAGATCCCCCTCGGCATCCTGACCGCCCTGCTCGGCACTCCCCTGCTCCTCCTGCTGATCGCCCGTCGCAGCCGCGACGCGTGACGGCCCCACCCGAAAGGAACCCGATGCGTTCGCGCCCCATCCTCGCCACCGCCCTCGTCCTGTCCGGAGCCGCGCTCCTCGCCGGCTGCTCGTCCTCAGCCGCCGCGCCGGCGTCGTCCGGCGCCGCCGGTGCGTACCCCGTCACCGTCACGGATTGCGGGACGGACGTACAGATCGACGCGCGCCCCGAACGGGTGCTCACCGTCGGCACCGCCGCGGTCGAGCTGCTCGACGCCGCGGGGGCCAGCAGCTCGATCACGGCCCGAACGGCCGAGTTCGGAGCGGCCCTGTCGGACTCGATCACCGACCCACCCTCGGACGGCCTCATCATCGACCCCGCCGATCCCACGACGGAGACCATCGTGGGCGCCACCCCCGACCTGGTGTTCGGTTACGGGCTCTTCTCAGCAGACCCGGCGCAGGTGAAGGCTGCGGGGATCCCGATCCTGACGGTGCAGGGCGAGTGCGGACACGACGCCAGCACCGACAGCGAGGCGGTGGACCTGCACACCGTCACCGACGACGTGCGGCGCCTGGGCACGGTCTTCGGCACGAGCGACACCGCCGACGCCGCCGCCGACGCTCTCGACGCGCGGATCACCGCCGCCACGCGTCCCGCGACGGGCGACTCGGCCGCCTGGGTCTACTACTTCTCGTCGGAGGACCCGATCTCGGCCTACGGCGGAGCGGGTCTTCCGGCGGCCGTCCTCACCGCCGCCGGGCTCGACAACGTCTACGGCGACCAGAGCGACGCGTACCTCACGGTCTCGACCGAGAGCCTCCTCGCCGCGCAGCCGACCTGGATCGTCCTCACGCACGGCCTGTACGGCGAGACCGCGGAGCAGGCGCGCGAGAAGCTGCTCGCCGAGCCCGGGATCGGAGAACTGGATGCCGTCAAGGCCGGTCGTATCGTCATGGTGGGCGCCGACACGTCGAGCCCGTCGCCGGCGGCCGTCGCCGGCCTCGAGGCCATCGCCTCGGGGACACGTGACTGACGGCCCCGTGGCGGACGGACCAGCCCTGCTGGAGGCCGAGGACGTCGTCGTCGCGCACGGACGGCGCAGGGTGATCGAGGACCTCTCGTTCACCCTGCGCCGTGGCGAACGCGTCGCTGTCGTCGGCCCCAACGGCGCGGGGAAGACGTCGCTGCTGCGCGCGCTGGCCGGGCTCAGCCGCCCGGCCGGCGGGCGGGTTCGCCTGCACGGGCGCGACCTGCACCGACTGCGGGAGCGGGAGCGCGCGCGACACCTCGCCTTCGTCGCCCAGGACGAGCACACCGACCTGCCGTACCGCGCGCGCGACGTGCTCCTTCTGGGACGGTCGGCGGGCCGCGGCGACTGGCACCGCTACGACGGCGACGATCACGCCGTCATCGCCGAGGTCGCGGAGCGGTGGGAGCTCACGGGGCTGCTCGACCGCACGCTCGACGCCCTGTCGGGCGGGGAGCGGCGCCGCGTGCTGCTCGCCCGTGCCTTCGCGCAGGACGCCGAAGCGGTGCTGCTCGACGAACCCACGAACCATCTCGACCTCCGACACCAGCACGCGCTGCTCGCGCACCTGCGCGACACCGGCGCCACCGCTGTGCTGACCCTGCACGACCTCGACCTCGCAGCGGCTTACTGCACGCGCGTCCTGCTCCTGCAGCACGGGCGGGTCCTCGCCGACGGGGAGCCCGAGGCAGCCCTGTCGGTCACGCGCGTGTCGGAGGTATACGGGGTGCCCGTCACGGCCGTGCACGTCGGCGGACGCGCCCGCATCCTCGTGGGGTAGCCACGATCCCTCTCGCGGCGGATGCGGATACGCTCCGGGGCGGACGACACCACAATCCCGCGCGGCTGGGATGGAGGCATGACCTCTTCTCCCGTCCTCACCGCCACCGGACTCGTCAAGCGTTACGGCGAGCTGTCGGCGCTCGACTCCGTGTCCCTGACCATCCGCGCCGGCGAGTCCGTCGCCGTCATGGGGGCGTCGGGGTCGGGCAAGACCACCCTGCTGCACACCCTCGCCGCCGTGATCGCGCCCGACTCCGGCTCCGTCGTCCTCTCGCCCCCGGGCGCTCAGCCGATCGAGCTCGTCGGTCTCACCGAGGGAGAACGCGCGCGCGTCCGCCGCACGCTCCTGGGCTTCGTCTTCCAGGAGCACCTGCTGCTGCCCGAGCTGACCGCCGTCGAGAACGCGGCCCTGCCGCTGCTGCTCACCGGGATGAGGAGACCGGATGCCGAGCGCCACGCCGCCGGCTGGCTCGCCGCCCTGGGGCTCGCGGGAATGGAGTCCCGCCGCATCGGTCAGCTCTCGGGCGGGCAGGCGCAACGCGTCGCGATCGCCCGCGCGCAGGTGACCGGGGCACCGGTCGTCTTCGCCGACGAGCCCACCGGTGCCCTGGATTCGGCCACCTCGACCGACGTGCTGAGCGCGCTCCTGCACGCCACCACCGGCCAAGGCCGGACGCTCGTCATGGTCACGCACGACGCCGAGGTCGCCCGCCGCTGCTCGCGCATCGTGCGCCTGCGCGACGGCCAGGTCGTCGACGACACCGCGGGGGTCCTGCGATGAGCACCGTCCTCCCCCTGGCCCGTCTGCTGTCGCGGCCCAGCCGCCAGGGTCGCGCGGCGCTCGTCCTCCCCGCGGTCGCCTTCGCGGTGACCACGGCTCTGCTGCTCACCGTCGCCGGTGGCGCGCACATGTTCCTCGTGGATCCTCGAACGCAGGACGGCGCGGGGGTCTACGGCATCCTGGCCTCGCTCGCCGTGCTGCTGCTGGCCGTCCCGCTCGTGACGCTCGGAGCGGCGGCCGCGCGCCTGTCGAGCCGCCGCCGCAACGACCGTCTCGCGACGCTGCGTCTGCTGGGCGCGAGCGGACGCGAGATCTGGGCGCTCACGGTGCTCGAGGCCACGCTCGTCGCCGCCGCGGGCGCCGTCGCGGGCGTGGCGCTGTACGCCGCGCTGCTGCCCCTCGTCGGCCTGCTCCCGTTCTTCGGCGGGCCGGTCGGGGTCGCGGCCGTCGCGATCACCCCTCTCCTGGGGGCGGGCGTGCTGGTGGGCGTGGTCGTCATCGCCGCGATCAGCGCCGCCGCGAGCCTGCGCAAGGTCACCGTGACCCCTCTGGGTGTGCGCACGCGCAGCGCCGCGCCGCCGTCGCGTCGCGCGGTGCTCATCGTGGGGCTCGTCCTGCTCGTGGCGGTGGGCCTTGCGGTCGCGAACTTCAGTGTCGTCGGCAGCCTCGTCGGGCCTGCCCTCGCCACGGGCGTGCTGCTCGGGCTGTTCGTGGGAGGCATGGCCCTGCTCAACCTCGTGGGCGCCCCGATCATCGCCGCCCGCGGCCGCGCCATGGCCCGCACCGCGAAGAGCGCCGCGCAGCTCGTCGCGGGGCGCGAGCTCGCGGCGCACGCGGGACCGTCGTGGCGTCGGGTGTCGGGCATGGCGATCGTGTCGTTCATCGCGGTGGTCGCCGGGTGCGGCCTGGCCGTCGTCAACGCGGCCGAGGGCGCCGAGGGCGTGACGCTCCTGACCGACATCCGCACCGGCGTGCTCCTGACGCTCGGGATCGCCTTCGTCCTCCTCGCGTGCGCGGTGGGGGTCACGCAGGCGGCGTCGGCGCTCGAGGAGCGCGACCTGATCGTGGGCCTGGACCGGCTCGGCATCCCGGATGCCGAACTCCGCCGCGCCCGCCGGCTCACCGTCATGGTCCCCCTGCGCTGGGCAGCGGTGGGCGGCGCCGCCCTGGGCGGGGCGCTGTCGTTCCCGATCGTGGGGATCGGCCTCGTGACGGCCCCGTTGTCGGTCGCCACGATCGCCGTGACCTTCGTCGCGGGCTTCGCGCTGGTCGCCGCGGCCCTCGCGTCGACGCGTCCGATCGTGACGGGCATCCGCCGCGGCACGGTGTGAGGCGGGCGGGCGGTGCCGGATCCGGGGCGGCACCGCCCGCGCAGAGGGTTGAGTGTCCCGGACACCCGGATGGATGGGGGCACTCGTCCGGGTGTCTGGGACACTCAACCCTCTGCGGGCCGGGGTCGCGTGCCGCGAACGGCCCGCGCCACCCCTGATGAGTGTCCAAGACACGCCGTTTCTGCCCAAGCGGTTGCGGCGTGTCCTGGACACTCGACGCTGTTACGGGGCGGCCCCGCGCGGGTGTTAGCGTGCGGGGGTGCGACAGGATGCCACGGAACCCCGCCGAATCCGCGTTTCGGCCGCGGTCATCACCGATGCCGCGGGCCGCCTGCTGCTCGTGCGCAAGGCCGGGACCACCGCGTTCATGCAGCCGGGCGGCAAGCCCGAGCCGGGCGAAGCGGCGGCGGAGACTTTGGCCCGCGAGCTCGCCGAGGAAATCCGTCTCGACGTCGATCCTGCCGCCCTCGAGCCGCTCGGCGAGTTCTCCGCCGTGGCCGCGAACGAACCCGGCTTCGAGGTGGTCGCCGACGT
>JAAIGE0100526772.1_pt1 | contig 9994 bp, 10 predicted proteins | sample 6487951 | NCBI WGS metagenome assembly JAAIGE01 (sample SAMN13974128, study PRJNA590717) | phyllosphere metagenome | biome: tomato field; feature: multiple bacterial spot infested tomato fields; material: tomato leaves; isolation source: leaves from tomato fields | host: Solanum lycopersicum ... | reverse complement strand
TGATAAGCTTTCTTAATGCAGCCTGATATATGTATCAGGTTGCATTTTTGATTATTATAACGTTTTTATTGCGTTATATTTTCGAGTTCTTGCAGATAGATTGCTATTTACTGGGCATGCCTCCTGCGGAACTGCGTGGGAGTAGTGCCTACGATTTTGCCAAATAAGCGGGCGAAATACTTGCAATCTTCATAACCCAAAGCATAAGCGATTTCCTTGATACTCTGATGGGTATAAAACAAACGCCGCTGAGCCTCGTGAATAACTTCCTGCTGAATCAGATACGTCGAAGAAAAACCCGTGATGAATTTTACCGTATCGTTCAGGTAACTCACCGTCAGATTCATACGGGCGGCATAATCGGCTGGCTTTTTCAAGATCAGGAAATGCTCCTTCACCAGCTTTTGAAAGGTTTTAGAAATTTCGACGCTTCGCAGGGAATACTCCTGAATGCGTCTTTCTTCCTCTACGTGGAAGATACTGGCGGCCTGATAGAAGAAGGCGTTCAGGAGGTGATGCAGGATGGAAATCTGAAAACGTTCCGATTTTTGTTCCAGCACCTGAGCATGAATCAGCTGAAGGATGCGTACCAACCAGGTTAGCTGGCTATCCGTCAGATCCATCACGATGATTCTGGATAAGGTCTGATCAATGGGGTGGCGGGCATTCTGGTCAAGAAGGGCCGGGTCAATGGCCAGTATCCAGCCCTGGGCCTGGGTGGCGTAATTCAGGTGGTGTACCTGCCCCGGACAGGAAATCAGTAAGCCGGGTCGGTCCAGATCAATGGTCTGAAAATCAATACTGAAATGAACCGAGCCCCGTTCCAGTACGAAACAGCAGTAGTGGTCATGCCGATGGGGAATCGTTACTTTTTCCTGAGAACAAGGATCCATTTCTCCAAAAGAAAAGTATTGAATTTCAACCCCTGAAAGGCTCTCGATGAGCGAATAGAGTTCTATGGTTTCCAGAGTCATAGTTCCGGTTACGACCAAAAGCCGTGGGCATACAGGTGAGCACGCATGGTAGGGAGTGCCTTCAGCTTCCGGCGAAGCCCCTGTACCATGGGAATATTTCCGGCAATATAGATACTACTGAACGCACTTATGTCTTTCGCCTGAAGCCACTCTTCCAGCGTAGTCACCGCATTATCCGAGGATGAAGTGATCCATTCCAGATAAGGGTGTTGCGGCAGAAACTCCTGGGATGACGGGCAGGAATCGTGCCTCAGCACGCAGCCCTTCCATGGGGTATTGCCGGGCATTCGTTAATTGCCTTAAACTCAGGAAATGGCCCAGGGCACTGCTGTCGCCCAGGCAGAGGATTTTGCCTGGTTTGCCCGGTAAGGAAGCCGCGTGGGCGGGGCCCAGGCGTATCTCATCGCCCGCCCGTAACTGCCGGGCCCAGTGGCTTCCGGCTCCCGCATGGCCCGTTTCAATGTACAGGGTGCATTGTCTGGTTTCGGCATCCCATTTGGCTGGGGTATAGTCACGGTAGTCCCATTCGCCCTCCTTACATTTAAAACGCTTGATGCTGTCCCACTTTTCCATGGCAATGGTGGGCGTATGAATAACAATTTCGGATAGGGTAGACGGCTCCCAGGCCCGAACGCTAATGACCGTAGCCGTGCTGAGCATTTTATCCATTAAACCCGCCGCTGCTTTTTTCAGAATATTTCCCATGAGGGATTCTTTTTCGGCAAAGCTACGGCTCGGCTATCAGCCGTTTGTCCGACAAAAAACGGGAATGGGTGGACGAATCACAGATTTATCTGCCGTTGACAGCAATGGTGTAAAGGATAGCCTGGAAGCGACTTTTGACGTGAAAATTACTGGTTTTCGTGGATTGATTCCTCCTATGGATGGGCTCTACCTTTGTTCAGGTAAAAGCTATTGATCACCTTAGCATTCAAACCTATGAAATGGAAAGGATATAATTCCGGACTAGTGATGGCTCTGCTGTTCATCGGAGCCAGTTGCTCTAAAATGGGTGAAGGGACGGGCCGTTACCCGGCTGATCTTACGGGCACTATCTATTACGACTGGGCCAGCGACGGTATCCTGAACATCCGTTTGCCTTCCGGTCAGGGAGGTGCTTTTCTAGAGTATAACACCAAACTGAATAGTTTTGACGTCTCCCGCGATGGCAAGTACCGGCTTATTGCCATGGATGAAAGTACGCTGGGAAAATATGACATCCGTTTTTCGCTGAGTGATCTCAAAACCGGGAAAACGGAGGAAGAATTTATTTACAACAGTCCGGCCGGTAATCGCTACTGCAACGGCTATCTATCTCCCGATAATAGTCTGATTCTGATTACTTCCAACGACAAAAAAGACGGGATTACCGTCGTGAAAAGAAACGGGGAGTTCGTAACGCGGCTGGAGGGAATCAACGGAGAAAGCTTCGATTTTAACGAAACCCGTCTCTGGTTACCCAATAATGAGCTGCTGCTTACCCTCGGCAAATACATCATCCGGCTGGCTCCGCCGTATACGTCAGGAAAATTGGTGAAGGAAATGAATTATGCGGACTGGGGCGATCTGGCGGTTAATCACGCCGGAACGCAGCTGGCCTTCCGGATAGACCAACATCTGTATACCATGGACATGAATGGCCAGAACGTGACGCAGGTAACTACCAGTAACTTCACCGAAGCCAAGCCTGTGTTTTCCCCCGATGGGAAATACCTGCTGGTCGGTAGTCATTATAAACCTTCGGGTGCTTTCGGTTATACCTGGCGACTGAAGATCATTCCCAACGATGGAAAGTCCTACAATGTCGATCCCAACGAGCCGAATTCGCCGGGCGTCATTCCGGTGATCTGGAACGGAAAAGACGACATGGAATGGGCCGGTGGAGAAATGATCTGGAAATAAGGTTTTAATCTCTCAATACTATGAAAAAGGTCATGCTTGCGGTAATGGGGTTTTATGCCCTATCCTGCACCCACTGCTCCAGAGATTCCTCTGATGCTGAACAGGATACCTTCATTCGGGTCTACGGCGGAAAACCCTATAAAGGCGAATCGAAGGGGGAGTTTTACGTGGACGGTGTGAAAAAACAAAGCTGGAAGGGTTCGGCAACCCTGGCTCTGATCGAAGCGGAGGGCGACTCCGTTTCCTTATTTCTGGGGGCTGATTTTGGCAATCAGAGTGAGGTGAACTTAAAGGTCCGGGGCAAGCAGGAGGGCACGAACTATGCCCGAATGAAGGGCCATACCGATCAGTTTACCATCAAAGGCGATCAAATTAATGGTCATTTTGAAAACCCTGATCAGCTCATGCGGTTTAACGGTAAGCTGAAACCGGGGCAGACCACGGTAACGGTACAGATCAGGTTTCTGCGAACATCCGGCGTTTTTCCGGCGGGCAGTGAACTGATGCTTTCGTTTGATGCCTCTCGGAAAGTCGAACAGTCCGGGGAAAATGACAGCGGTTGCCAGATGCGAATGGTACCCATCTGGTCACCCAACGGGATGACGATGGGCATGGTGCCGGACTGCTGAGGCTCCCAAAGAATCAATGACATCCACATTCGGTAATCCATGAAAAGATACTTCTGGCTACTCTGTTACGTATGGCTTACTCCGGTTGCCCTGGCTCAGCAAAAGGACCCCGCTCATCAGCACGCGGACAGCGTATACCAGCAGATCAGGAAACTACCGGAGGCGAACGAAAAGGCCCGGAATCTCCTCGACCTGAGCTTTTTTATGTCGGATTATGATTCCACGGCGTCGCTTCGATACATTCAGGAAGCCAGAGAGGTATTAGGTTCGACGCAAAAACAGGATTTTTACGCGGGCCTGCTGGCCTTTCATACCGCATCCGTGTATTTCGATCACCATCCCGAACGGGCCAAACGCGATTACCTGCGGGCAGATGAGCATTTCAGAAAAACGAAAGATCCGCGAGCGGATCGGTATCGGGTGCGGCTGTGGTCCAGTTACGGAGCCTTATTGCAGCGGGAAGGCCGTTCGCAGGATTATGCCGATGTCATTCTGAATAAGTCCATTCCGATGGCCCGCAAAATCGGCGACTCCGTACTGACCGGGAATAATTATCAGAACCTGGCAGCGGTGCTGATGAACATGAAGCAGCTGGATAAAGCGGAAGGATACTATCAGCAGGCTATTGCCTTACTCCAGGGTAATCCGAACGCGAAAGAAGAACGGCTGACGGTGTTTGTGAATGCGGCCCGTAACGCTCTTTTTCAGCAAAAATATACGAATGCCCGTTTCCTGCTCGACAGTGCCTCCCGCATCGTGAAGGGCTGGGAGTTATCGCCTTTCACGGCCATGTATTACAGCATGGAAGGGACCTATTTTCAAAAAATGGGCTTACCCGCAAGAGCCATTGCCCATTTTGAAAAGGGCTTACAGTATGCCCAGCGGCTTCGAAACGACTATCTGATTCATTACATCCTATTTGAACAGTATGAGCTATACGCGTCCCTCCGGGAGTATGCTTCAGCTTTAAAAACGCTTCATCAGGTGTTGCCTTACGTGGAGCAAAGCCATTCCCTGCGGGATAAACAGATGGTGTACTACAATCTGGCCCGTACCGAAACGCATCTGCAGCATTTCAGGGAAGCGACGGGCTGGTTTGAGCAGCACAAGCAGATCAGTGACAGTCTGGCTCTGGCTGAAGCCGATGAGCGGGTGCTTGATCTGGAGAAAAAATACCAGACTTCCGAAAAGGAAAATGAACTCCTGAAAATCAGAACCGAAAGCCAGACCCAGGCTCTGCGACTGGAGAAAAACCGAACCCTGATTGTACTACTACTCGCCACCGTGCTGCTCTTACTCGGGATCGGTTTTTTTCTGCTGAAATCAACCCAGAATAAACGAATGCTGGCCCTTCAGAAAGAAAAGCTGCTGGAAGAAGAATTGAAAAACGTTCTGAATCAGGACAAACTGAATCGCTATAATGCCATGCTGGAAGGGCAGGAGATCGAGCGAAATCGCGTAGCCCGGGATCTGCACGATGGACTGGGCGGCTTACTGGCGGCCATTAAACTCCGGTTGTCAGCATTGGCCTTCCGGGAGAAAACGGCAAAATCGTCGGACCTGACGGCGGTAATTCAGCAACTCGATCATTCGGTGAATGAGCTGCGGAGAATTGCCCGCGACATGATGCCCGAAGCCCTGCTTTCCATGGGACTCGAGCCCGCTTTACGCGACCTGTGTCAGACCATGAACAGCGAGACCATGAACGTAAGCTTCGAAGCCATCAATCTGCGGTCCAGCCATAGTCCGTCGTTTCTGATTGGTGTCTACCGCATTGTGCAGGAATTACTGGCCAATGCCCTCAAACACAGTGGAGCGACGCAGGTGTGGGTGCAGGCCAGCGAACAGGAAGGGCATTTTTATCTGGTGGTAGAGGACGATGGGAAAGGCTTTGATCCGAATCTGGTGAAGGAAAAACCGGGAATTGGGTTATCGAACATCCGAAATCGGGTGGAGTTGCTGAATGGAAATCTGGAGGTGGAGAGCCAGCAGGGAACGAGTGTACACCTAGACATTCAATTGCATGAATAACGTGATTCGCATCATCATTGTTGATGACCATCCGCTGGTGTTGAGCGGACTGGCGTTTATTGTATCCCAGGTCGATTCCATGGTTCTGGAACAGACCTTCACCCAGGCCGAACCCGCCCTGGCTTTCGTGAAGCAGCAGGAAGTGGACGTCGTGTTACTGGATATTCACATGCCCGGAATCAATGGCATTACGGCCTGCGAGGAAATCAAGAAAATCCGGCCGGAGTGCCAGGTTATTGCTCTGAGTAACAGCAACGAAGGCAGTATTATTGCCCGCATGTTACACAGCGGAGCTTCGGGGTATGTATTGAAAAATGCCTCTTCGGAGGAACTGCTCAGTGCCATCGAACGAGCGTACCAGGGAGACCAGGTGCTGAGTGATGAGCTGCGGGAAATCCTCCATCAGAAACCGCAGGAAATTCCCTTCGTGACCCGCCGTGAAAAGGAAGTCCTGCGTCTGCTGGCTGAAGGCCGCACCACCCCCGAAATTGCCGAACAGATGTTCATCAGTCCCCTGACCGTGGAGAGCCATCGACGGAATCTGCTGCAAAAATTCAGCGTTAGCAATTCAGCTTCGCTCATTCATAAAGCTACCGAGCAAAGGTTTATCTGATAGCAAAAGGGATTCAATGAAACTATAAACGGACAAATGGGCTTTACTGGAGAAGTCTTTTACCTCCATTGATTCAACCATGTCAAAACAGCCCACGAATCCGATTTCCACGGTCATTGCTTTTGCGGTACTACCGTTGTCGGGGTTTGCCACGGATATTTACATTCCCTCCATGCCCAGCATGGCCGCCGCCCTGCACATCACGGAGGCTCAGGTACAATTTACATTAACCGCTTTTCTGATTAGTTACGGCGTCTCACAGTTATTTGTCGGCAGTGTGCTGGATAGCTTTGGACGCTACCGGATTGGCCTCGTTTCCTTACTCATTTTCAGTGCCGCCAGTCTGACCATTGCCCTCACTACGAATCTGTACGTGATTTTTGCCATGCGGTTCATTCACGGCATCACGGCCGCCCTGATCATCGTGGCGAAACGGGCTTATTTCGTGGATGTCTTTGAAGGCGAACGGCTGAAACATTACCTGAGTTTATTTACCATCATCTGGTCCGTCGGACCGATCGTAGCTCCCTTCATTGGCGGATACCTGGAGCAGCTTCTCGGCTGGCAGTCTAACTTTTATCTCCTCGCCGGCTTATCCTTTGTCCTGCTGGTTCTGGACTGGATTTTCAGCCGCGAAACGCTGCTGAAACCCATCGATTTTAACCTGAAAACCATTACCGGGATTTACCTGATCATGTTGAAAACCAGAACCTTTCTGCTGGCAATTGTCATGCTGAGTCTGGCGTATTCGGCAGTGATGGTCTACAACATGACGGGGCCTTTCATCATCGAACATCAGTTTCATCTCAATTCCGTAGTCGCCGGCTATTGTTCGCTGATTCTGGGTTTTGCCTGGATGCTGGGTGGGTTAATCGGCCGGGCCACCATTCGTTTTCCTTTTTACGATCGAATGCGGGCAAACATCATCATTCAAACCCTGTTTGTCGGACTCATGATTGCGGTAGGATTCTGGTCGCAAAGCTTGCCGCTCATGATCTTTTTCGCCTTTCTGATTCAGGCCTGTACGGGTTATACCTATAACAATTATTTCACGTATTGCCTGAGCCGTTTCCCGAATTATGCGGGCATTTCGGGCGGTATGACGGGTGGAATTGTGTACATTCTGGTTTCCCTGCTCAGCTATCCTATCGTAAGAATATTACCTCCCAAAGACGCTCAGCATTTAAGTTTGAGTTACCTGATACTGGTGCTTATATCGGGCGTAGTGATGGCTTATTTGTATCGCCTCAATGCGACCGCCAGTCGGGAAGAACTGCGGACGGCTTAGGCCGTGTCTTGAACTCTGTAACAAACAAAAGCCTCCTGCTGACGAGCAGGGGGCTTTTGTTTGTTAGGCTTCCGTCGGTGGCCGTTGCTCGAGTTCCTGAATAATGAGGGCTTTCAGTTCCGTAAATAAATAGTCCCTGGCTTCGGCGTAGGAAAGGTTATACTGGCGGGGAACCCCCTGCAAATGCTCCGGGAACTTTTGCAGTAAAGTATCATAGTAACCATCCAGTTCGGCCGGGCCGGGCATCTGATAACGCAAAGTCAGCTGAAATCTTCTTCTCAGGGCCACATCAATCATGGCCAGGTGATTAGTAGCGGCAACGAGTAAGGCTTTGTCCGGAAAATAGTCAATCAACTGAATAATGGTATTGACCAGCCGCCGCATTTCCCCTACGTCTTTATCGTCCTTTCCCCGCGTCTTACCGAGGTGATCAAACTCATCCAGAAACAGGACGGCCCGGTCTTTGGCCGCTTTATCGAAAACCAGTTTCAGGTGCGTAGACGTTTCACCGATGCGGGCCGAAATGACGGTACTTAGATCGAGTACGTACAGGGGCTTGCCGAGTAGGGTGGCGATGGCCTTTGCCGTCGTCGTCTTACCGCATCCCGAGCTGCCTTCCAGCATTACTTTATTGTTGACGGGAAGGTTGTACTTCCGCAATTCCTCTACGTAAGTGTACTCTTTAATCAGTTGATTCAGTGAATTTCGGTTCGCGGGATCCAGGCGAAGGTCCTGCCAGTTAACTTTTTCTTTATCCTGAATGATTACGTCTGATACAGTCATGAAGTGATACGGCCAAAGCCGGGGTGCAAATGGGAAAAAACGGAATCAGCTTTACCGGGCTCCCGGATAAGGCCGATTCCCGTTCAAAGGTAACAGGCAATACCCGGTAATCGGATTCGGGTTTAGGAAGAAATGTAATAAACCAAAGCTCCGTCCGCGTCCTGAAAATCCTCCTTCCTCAATAATCTGCGTGAATTTTTCAGTAACGACCCGTACCGCACCAGCGGGTTCCGAGCCACACCCGCCTCAGCGAAAACCAATGAAGGATTTACGTTATGGGAAACAGAATGGGAATTAACCACTAATTTAACCGTGAAAAAACAACGCAAACGGATTTCAGGTTTTATACAAATCCGCTATTTAGCTGCCACAAACCTTCTATGCCGGACCATTCCCTTACTCCCTCGGGTGCCGAACGCGGGCAGAAGACCACACTGATCGGTATCGCCGTTAATTTCGGTCTGGTTATCGTCAAGGCTACCGCCGGAGTGGCAGGCCATTCCTACGCCCTCATTGCCGATGCCCTGGAGTCAGCCACTGATATCGTTACCTCTACGTTTGTGTGGTTTGGACTTCGCGTTGCTGCTCGTAAACCCGACGAAAACCACCCTTATGGCCATGGCAAGGCCGAGCCGCTGGCGGCTATTCTGGTATCCTTCGCCCTGATTGGGGCGGCCATGCTCATTGCCGTCCAGAGTATCCAGAACATTCAGACGCCCCACGAAACGCCCAAAGCCTTTACCCTGCTGGTGCTGGCCGGTATTGTAGTGATCAAGGAGCTGTTGTTTCGTCGAATGAACCAGGTCGGGGCGGAGGTAGACAGCAGTGCCGTCAAAGCCGACGCCTGGCACCAGCGAAGCGATGCCATCACTTCCCTGACGGCCTTCATCGGCATCAGCATTGCCCTCATCGGCGGGCCGGGTTACGAATCGGCCGATGACTGGGCTGCTCTGCTGGCTTCGGGGCTTATTGTCTTTAATGCCTATCATATTTTCCGGCCTTCGTTCGGAGAAATCATGGACGAGTCGCCTTCCGGCAACTGGCGATCGGAGATCGAGGCGATTGCCTTAACGATTCCGGGCGTGGAAGGAATCGAGAAATGCATCGTTCGAAAAACGGGTTTTGAATACTTCGTGGATCTGCACGTCGAAGTCAACGGAAATCTGACCGTTCGGCAGGGGCATGCCATTGCTCATCAGGTCAAAGAAGCCATCAGGGATCAGAAACCTGCCATTTACGATGTGTTAATCCACATCGAACCCGCCTGAGGGCCTTTTCTCAACTTGATTTCTGACCTTCCATCTGACGGCGGGCCCTGACCAGGTCGGTGATATCCAGGGCTGAGCAAATGATTCCGTACACCTCATTTTTTTCATTCCGCAGGGGATTATAGGCGTAGTTAAACCAGAACTCCTGCAAGACTCCGTCAATCACGATATTAACCAGTCCTTCGGGTTTATAATAAGCGGTCCCTGTATCGTATACGTTCTGAAAAAAAGGCATGAAGGGCTGGTCTTTAAATTCGGGTAAGGCTTCGAGCAGGTCTTTGCCGATGATGGATTGATCCTTATTGAGAATGGCCAGCATGGATTGATTGACGGCCTGAATCTGCATGGTGGGTCCGATGAAGACAGCCGTGGCCGAAGGCGAATGGTCAATGAGGTTACGCCAGTGGCGTTCGCTGGATTCGAGTTGCTGGCGGGCGTTAACCAGATCGGTGATGTCCTGAATGATGCCGGAAAAGCGGTAGGGTTCGCCTTTTTCGTTGAAGAAG
>JAAIGE0100451630.1_pt1 | contig 9997 bp, 16 predicted proteins | sample 6487951 | NCBI WGS metagenome assembly JAAIGE01 (sample SAMN13974128, study PRJNA590717) | phyllosphere metagenome | biome: tomato field; feature: multiple bacterial spot infested tomato fields; material: tomato leaves; isolation source: leaves from tomato fields | host: Solanum lycopersicum ... | reverse complement strand
TATTTCTCCGATTTCCTTCATGAGCGCAATATCCGCCCATCCTGCCTGATCAGTGTTGAAAAACGTCAGATGGTCGTATGCAGATTTACCCCCTACAAAGCACGCGAAAGCGACCAGTGTGAGCTGGCCCATGGGCCAAAATCCTCTGGATTTAGCAGCTATTTTCCACAGTAAGGGGATGTAGAAGAGGAGGGCCACAGAGGCGGCGAAAAGCAGGTAGACAGTTAGCCGCGCATTATCGACGCCGAGAGTTTTTCCCGGAGCGCCATCTGGGCCAAAGAATAGGTAAAGCAATGGTGCGCAGTAGGCCATGCCCACCGCGTAGGACACGAGCACCAGCACCATTTGCTGTAGGCGTTGCCCAGGGCTGGGGGAGACCAAAGCCAGCGTAGCGCGAGCAACGGTACCAATGACCACGATCAGAAGAACAACGGAGCATAGGAGGATATAGAGCATGATGATTGACGCCTTAGCGGTTTTTGGGGGATCTACCATCTTGTGGGTAGAGATCAAGATTCAGCGGCGGGTGCCTGCTCGGTCACCTATTGCCTTCTCTTTTGCCGCTGTTACCTGAAAAAAGCAGCGCGAGCGGGCCCACCAATAGCCCGGCCCCCATGAAGAGCATTATGAACATGCCGAGACCGTCGCCTGGCTGTAGGCCTGTCCCAGCAGCCGCTACGATTGCTCGAAAGTGATCAGCTTGCCCTCCAACTACATGCACAAGACCGATCGTCACAGGACACACAACCAGAGCTTGCCAACCTTTGCGGATGTCCAGGTGATCCACGAACATCCACAGCCAGGCGAGGCCTGCGAAGATGGCCAGTAGAATCAACAGCCAATAAAAAAGGCCGTAGACATCGGCCATAAATGCAGCTCCCAACATATACCGCGCTCCCTTAATTTGCTTTCGGCCAAGATAGCGTGCAGCGCAGATATCCCAACTCATGGGGCGCATTATTCCACACTGCTTGGAGAGGCGTAGCGGCGAGGGCACAGCGTCTGGCAGAGGCTTAAATCCTGCGCCACGCCTAAGGGGGGCAGACCGACGCGGTATTCACAGACAGAGCGTCAGAGGCGTGAGTTGTGGTGCAGTGTCGAAAGCTCTGCCAATACCCACTGCCAGTATCCAAGCTGTGTCTGGTCGCTTCGCACTGCTTGAAGCCACTGGTAGTTGGTCAGGAAAGGGTGGTCGTTTCCACTGAGCGCATACTTTTTCTCTAGTTGCAACGGAGTGCGATCCAGGTCAGAGAGATAGGCCTCCGGCAGCTGATAGGGCACCAAGGCGAAGTCTGTAATCGCTTGCTCAATTGAGATGGATATTTCCTGCCCCGTTTCGGCACAGCGGAGCGTCCTCACATCGCCTTTGCGGTCGGTTACCTGCCACGCATACCCCGCCGGGGTTACAGCCTCAGCATTATCCGGGGAGGAAATAGCCTCTTCGCTGTAAACAACGGACTCCAGTGGAAAAAATATCTCTGCAATCATGCGGTCGAGCTGATCCAAAGTTCGCCGATGGATGCCTGAACCCTCGGCCTCGATCAGTGCCAGTAAGGAAGCTCTCGATGCGTTGAGTTCCTGGTAAAGCTCGGCCAAATGCTGGGGTACGGAGGGGTCAATGTGAGTCATATTTGGTAGTCCTAACCAGGGGAGAGTGCAAATAAACCGCTAGGCTGGCCCTCTGGGCATAGCGTCAGTAGCGAAGCGGGTATTCTTAAACGTGGTTTTAATTGTTCCTGCCGATAACGCTTCTGTCTATGGAGAAGCGACCACCTACACGCGGGCGACCGGCAGGAACATCAAGCTTTGACCCTCAGGTGGCAGGAGCTTTTGGTACTGTCGTGCGCGGAGAACGCCTAAAATCGGGCCTGGCCCAGGAGAAACTTGCTCTCCTGGCTGGGGTTGAGCGCGCACATCTGGGAAAAATCGAGCGGGGCGAGAGCCTACCCACCCTTCCGCTGATAATGAGATTGTCCAAAGCCCTCGAAGTTAAAGCCGCTGACCTGATATCGCAGATGGAGCAGCGGCTGGATCAATGCGAAGGTGGAAGTGGCTGAGTCAGGCGCACTTGGGAACAGTAGGGAACGGAAAGGCGTTCTGGCAGCCGGACGCCAGATCTACTGTGATCCAGTGCTTATCGGTTTCGCCCGTCCGTAGCAACTCCCACACAATGCTCATTCCCGCAGTCGTGACCGCACGGTTGACCAAACAGTCCTGCGACCTTATGGCTTCCGCAACCGAGCAGGACTTTTTGGTGTCATCTTCGAGTGTTTCGATTTCAGGGTAAGCGTCCATGACGTTGGGGTAGAGGCCCCGTCTGTCCTTATGCGCAGCCCCGAACACAACCTGCCCATGTCGGGCCTCGTTGCCGAGGTCAAGCCACATGCAGTGCTTGGAAAGCACTGAACTGGTGGCAATTGCACGGCGTGCCGAAGAAAGGTCAACTGCGGAAATGATCAGGTCGGCGGCGCGCATAGTCTCTACCGTCTCGTGGCTTGGAAATCGGAAGGGCAGCGCCTCCCAGGACGTACCCAACATGAGGTTATAGCGATTTACCAAGCTGATTGCTTTGAATTGACCCAGGTCGCACGGCCAGAAACGCTGACGTACAAGGTTCGGCTCGCGCACGATGGCATCGTCAATCACCGCGACCTCAAGGCCCTCTGGATGGCCGAGGGAGCGAAGCGCGTGGTGGAAGCTGGCTAACGCATCAACCACCTCACTGCCATTGCCCCCAGCCCCGATAACCACAATGCGTGGTGCGCGTTCAACCCAGGATGCTGGCGTCTTGTAGATCGGTGATTGGTGAGCTGTGATCGGATGAACGCTCATTGCGCACCCCCTTTGATAGCTTGCGCTAGCGTTAGCGGGCCACTGTATGATCCTGCTGAAACCAGTTTCGAGGCGGGGAACCGCTTCGATCCTTTCTCGCTCAGTGTTCGATAGAACTCCTTCAAGGTCTCAAACGAGCGGCAACCCGCTACCGGCTCAACCGTGCCGCTGTGGGTGTTGTCGCTCTCCAGTACGAAGCTCTCCCAGGCCGGGATGTTCTCACGTCGCACATCGCGAGGAACATTGCCGCTACCAGTGCAGAAGGTTCCGCCTTTGTACACATTCCCCAGGGGGGCATAGAAGAGTTCTGTCTCCGGCGTCGGGCGCTGATTGCCCTTAAACGCAAAGCAACGGAAGGATTGGTTTGCCGCAGCGATGAAGATCAAGCCCGGCAGCGGGGCGCGTATGCGCTCGCCCAGGATAGGAATATCGTGCAGGCCAGGGCGGCGGTACCAGGCCAAGACAGTGCGTGAGCTGAACAGATAATGCTCGGGAAGAAATTCTGCTCCCGCATCTTCATTCAACAGCAGTGCCGCCAGTTCGGATTTATCGTAGGGACTAAATGCCCTCCCAGCTCCCAACGTGAACCCGGCCTTACCGTCCTCCAGCGCAATGACGCTGTGACTGGTGACAGTGACCACGCCGGTCTGGCTGTGGTGATGTATCAGCATGGCCTTGCTCGAAACTTTTTCACTCAGCATTACCGCATTCCTCTAAAGCGTCGGCGATTCGCTGCAACAGACCTAGGGTCAGCGATAGCGTGTCTAGAACTGGCAGGGTGACGGTTCGCAACTGATCAGGACTCAGCGGTAACCCGATGGCTGGGAAGCCAGAGCCGCCGACGATGCCGTCAAAACCGTCATAGCTACTCTGCTCTAGATTTGGAAAATCCCTAGTCAGGCAAACCAGAATGCTCTCGAAAAGAGAAACCCCATCACCGGCTGTGCCTGGCAAATCACGGGGGTTGAACTCCTTGAGCGACCCACTGGCGTCCTGCTCCAGACAGTGCTGCAAGGCCTCCCGCAGCACTTGAATCAGCGGGGCGTTTGCATCATCACGCTCACAGATTTGCCGCGCCTGATCGGACAGCTCCTCGATCTCCAACCGATCTCCCTGGCCAAGGGTGGCTCCAGCTATCTGTTTCAATTCATCCATCTCATAGATGGCGTCAAGCAAGCTGTTTACAGAGTCCTCGTCTTGGCCATGACAGTAGAGATATTCCGCGATGTAATCCTCATGCTCGACCGAATCGTCCAATAGGAAGGCACAAAGTTCCTCTCTGGATTGTGTGGCCAAGCGCGGAGACAGCTCCTCGAAAGCCTCCGAAAGCCCGTGGTTGAGGTAGCTATGCGGCCCCAGGAAGGTCATTGGCGTATGGAACGGCAGCAGATGGCGTGTCATCGCGTCGAGTGTCTTGAAAAGAAGCACCCGCAGTTCCAGGCTCGCTGGCGCTTGAACTGTGAAAGTAGCGAAGCAGCTCGACTCCAGAATGAAATGACCGTCCTGGATTCCGAAGGAGTAGGCGTCCTTAACGGATGCGGGCAGCTTGACCCGGCTGATCAACGAGCGTTCCAGCTCTGCCATTATCTTGCCTGCCCCGTCAGGGCCTGCCTCGATGTGGGGGGCGAGCGCATCAAGTCCGACCAGCCCAGCCTCTACAGCGGCTATTGCATAGGATGCCGTCTCAACTGGATCGACGTATGGGGTATTCAGCCGATTCAGCAGGCTGGTGCGCTGTGGAAAAAGGCCTTCATCACTGATGGCAAAGGACGCACCAAGGCACTGTACTACTTCGCCCGTGAGGCGATGCAGCCCGTAGCTATTTGGGTACTGCCGAAGCCATTCGATTGAGCTTTCAGCTACCAGCCCAGCTTCCAATGCCTCCCGGCACAGCATGCTATGAGCTTGGTGGTCGACCACCCCTGCATAGTCCCGGCTGAACAGTTGGGCCTGTGCTTCACGCATCACAGGCCCGACATTCGGCAAGCTAAGGGGTGTCAGCGCGGCAGTTGGAAGTCGATAGTGCCGGGGTTGGCGGGGGAGGAGAGCAACTTCCATAGCCTTTGTCTCTGCTGGTGGTCTAAACAATCAGGTTCGGTACCGGATGGGAGGTGGCGATCCAGTTCGCCACGCTCCCACGCTTTCAGGACTTCAAGCGGGTCAACCTTTTGCGCCGAATCCGCCGTCTCGGAACTCGTAGACATAGCTGTCATTCTCCACAATGGGGTCGATAATTTTCGCTCCGTTGAGCTTCGGGAACTGACGGGCATAGTGTTTGAGCACGTCAGTCACAGGCATTTCTGGCTGAGGGTCGGGGAGGTCGCGTCCGGCGTAACGAAAGACACGGGCCAGAGAGATTTCAACAAGTGCCATGAGTGCAATTCCTAGAAGGAGGCCGCGAGGTCCAGATTGGGTTCATCCGAGCTGCTGTCCGCGCGCGAACCAGCAATTGCCTGAGAAGCGTTATTATCCTCTGCATCGGCATCGGCATCGGCATCGGCATCGGCATCAAGGGCAGGCGTTGCAGGCTGCTCAGTGGCTGGCGCGGCGGCTTTCGCCTGCACGGTGGCACCAATCGAGCGGATTTCATCCAGCAGGCTTACACCCTCATTCAGCGCCTGGACGTGCTGTGTCAGGCGCTTCATCAGCGCCTCCTCGATTTCAACAGCACTCCCTACCAGGATCAGCGGGCGGCACATGGCGGCACGAAGCTGCACTTCGTGTTCGGATGCCTTCTCAGGGGTAGGACCGAGGTCAGCGGTAATCATCACTTTCAGCGCATCGGCTGAGGCGGTTTCGATTGCCACATTGACGCGGTGTTGAGTGCCCGCCAATGCAGCAGCCATTACGGAAAAAAACGTGGATTGCATGATGATGTTCCCTGTCAGGCTTGGGTCGATTCGGATTGCTGGGGAGCGGGGTTCTTCCCGCCCTGTGCCGATAGTTGTAACGCAGGCGGCAAATAACCCAACCAACTGAACTCTTTGAAAGCCAGGATGGCTTCGATCAGAGCGCTTGCTTTGCCGGTGGCCAACCCTTCAAAGGCCTTTTCGCCCTTCGCCTCGTTGTAGGCGGCGACAAAGCCTGAACGCTTGCAGTCTTCGATGATGCCCGCCTTAACCTGAGCTTTGAGGTAGCTCTCGTTCATCACGAATCCTTTGGCCGGATCGACGTTGGCGTACTCCATGAATTTGAGCGACTGAGCACCCGACACGGATTTCTCGAATGCGTCAGCGCTATCCGTGCGGAATAGCGAGGCGGCAGCCATGCTGCCCATGAACGTGAGGAGTTTTTCCTCCCCAAGTTGCGCAAGCCGAATCTCGGCATCGGCGCGAGCCGTAGTCATCAGGGAGCTTGTGACGCCCATGGCCTTTTCCATCTGTGCTCGCAGCTCGCTCTTGAGGTCGCTGCGCATCTCGAAATACATGCTGACGATGGCCACTGCCAGCGCTAGCGAGCGGTCATTGAGCACGACTTGCTTGCTCATACGGGCGTAAAGGTCGAAGGCTTCACGGCGTAGCGACTTCTTGACCTGGGTGGGCTTGGCGCTTGCGGCCTTCGGGTTGGCCGGGGCTGCTCCAACAGCGCCCCCGGCAACGGTGGCTGGCGCTGTGTTCGTTACGGTGGCCAGAGCGGTTTTGTACGCGGCGGTTTTCTCCTTGTGGCAAGGCTTGTTGAAGCACATGCCGCCGATCACGTCGCCTTCGCGCCCCCTCGACACCATGACCACTGCGCCGAAGCTTGCACAGGTAGCGCACGCCGCTGCCTGGTGTTCGCCCACACCATCCTCGCCCCGTGCGACGAGCTTCACGTATGAGTCCTTGGCGAGATTCAGCTCGCTATGAACCACCGCGTGCTCCTCCTCCGCCTCGATCAACCGAACAGAAATTAGCTGCTCGGTTTTTCGGTTCCAGCAGACCGAGTTTTGGCAGCGAGACGCCCCAAGGCTTGCCTCGAACAAATCGGCATTCGCGCCCGAGTTGTGGATGCAGCTCCGGCATTCCGTGGTGTCGAAGCGTGCAGTCGAAACGTCCCGAGTCAACTCCAGCAGGCGCGCCCTGGTCTGCTCGACGGAATAGTTCTTCTCGATGATCTTCGACAGAATGCCCGCTTGATCCGGAGCGGGGAGACGGCATAGCAATTCAGCATGACCAATCTTGATCTGCTCCTCCAGCAGGGCCTCGGCCACCGCATCACAGGCGTGGGCGAGCAGCAGGCGGCTGTCGAGCTTGGTTCTAGACCAATCCAAGGCCTTCATCACCGCCAAATGGTCGTTGGCCATGTCTTCCAGCAAAACTACCGCAGACTGGGCTTCTTCGATTGGCGTCAGGTCGGCCCGCACCTGATTCTCCAGCGCAGCGATCAACCGCGCTTCCTGATCGCTCATAGCGCGGATCAGGGCGGGAACCTCGATCAAGCCCGCATCATGGGCCGCCGTCCAGCGCCGGTTGCCAGCCACCACTTCATGGTCGTAGTTCGGGTCATCGCTTACAGGCCTGACCAGAATCGGCTGGATGATGCCCTTCGCGCTGATCGAACGTACCAGTTGCTCATAAGCTGACTTCTTCCGGCCTTTACGCGGGTCGATCTGTGGGTTGCGGCGGATACGGTTGAGGGGGAGGACTTCTGCTACTTGCTGATTCACTTGGCTAAACTCCGTGTTTGCAATGAGTTCAGCTTCACCCATGTTCGGGAAAACCCAAGCGCCAAACCGAGCAACGTCTTTAAACCGGAGTGGGGGGATTTTATCGAGGCACGCTTAAACGTAGCCCACCCTGGTAGGGCAATGGATAACCCTTTCCCTCAATCCGAGGTGGCCACTAATCCAGGCGTCCGCCTAAGGCTTCCAATCCGTGATGCTGGTGGTGCATGTTTCAAGTAGCAAAAAGCCCGAATCAAAGTCGGGCTTTTTGTTTTCATAGAAACAGAGAGTCACTGACCAACAAACACCGCCTCAACCGCTGCCAAGGCTTGGCGCGCACCCTCAAGCTCTGGCTGTATCAGCTTCAAGCCTCCCAGATCGTTGCTCATCACTGACACGCAATCCTGAAGCGCTTTTTTTGCTTCAGTGAGAGCAGTCAGCAGAGCAGAATCTTTTGCCTCCGCAATAGCCGCCGCCCCTTCAACTACGCTGAGGCGCTTGCTGAGAACAAAGTAGATGTGCGGGAAAACCAACTCCTGAACAACACCCGCATTCTTCGCTGCTTTTGCTGACGCTTCTTCTACGATAGAGATCAGCTCTGCCTTGTGGATCGGGTTGAATAGTTGCATGTGGTAACTCCAAATGAAGAATGCCACCAGCATGCCGACCGCTCCCCAAAACCCAAGTCATCAAGCGCGCCCCGCTTACCCCTCGACGCGGGATAAGCTAGTAGAGCCCTTGGCCGACACAGCGGGGTACCACCAGCGGATCAAGCCGGTGACGTTCGTAGCAACGAAGCACCCGTTCAGCAGCAACAATCCCCAGGCCTGCGCCAGAACGGCGTAGCAGCATAGGCTCAAGCTCGAAACGAGGAATAGCCACCATCCCCACGGAGACACACGGGTATTGGTGGAGATCATCAGCGCACCGATGACGCCGCAGATGCTTCCGATCCACTCGAAATACAGGGTCATAGGTCAGTCCTTCGCATATTCCTGGGATATTTCTTCGGCTCGAATTTCATTGATGATTCTGTGTGCATTGAGCCGACACTGGACGGGATAGGCCAGAGGGTCGTGGCCACGGCGTTCAAAAGCGACGATCAACTGCGCCTTCCAGGTGATACCAGAGGACTTGGGGTTGGGATCTAAACCGTTGCCAGCAGCAATGCGGGCTTGCCGGTAGGACTGACACCATTCAGCCCTGGTCGCGCTGTACCGTCCCAAACTGGGTTTGCGAGGGAAACACATAGGCTCCCCTCAGATCAGCGCAAATTTGCGGAGCGAGTCACCGAGCGTCCCCGTCCATACAGCGCCCGACTTCGAGCTTTCCCCGTGGTAGACGTTGAAGTGCTCGCCCTTTTTGATCGAGTTGGGAACACAGGCTCGCCGCACCACAGGATGCCCGTCGATATCGAAATCCTGAAAGCCATGGTGGGAGTTGACCAAGCGTGCGGTGAAGGTCAGCGGCTCTTTGGTGTTTTTCTGGCTCATGCAAATGACTCGTTTGAACTGGATGGGCCTTTAGGGTGAACGCGGCCACAGAAAACCCAACTCCGATGACCTGTCGAATTTGTCCAACAGGCCGTTGGACGACCTCCATTTCAGGCACTAATCCAGCGTGAAAACGCGCCCGGCCTGCGTCCCGGCCGGATAGGATCAGGCCAAGCCACAGTGGCTCAGCCTACCAATGGGACGGGCGTGGCGTTCCGGTTCATCCACCAGTCGTCCCTGGTTGGGAGTTTTTCACTCCATGGGATGCTGGCTTCATCAACTGATTAAGGGAAGCGTAATGAGCAATCAAAACACCGAAGCCCGTCCGGAGCTGGAAGTCGTAGCCACCATTGAGGTGATGAGCTACGACGACGAAACGACGTACATCGAAACCCGCAGCGATCGGATCAACTTCGACAACGCAGTTAACGATGATGGCCTGGTGTTTAAGTCAGACGCTGAGCGTGTAATTTCTGGCCTGAGCTACAAGGCTGAGCTTTACGACGAGGTATGGAGAAAAGCAAAGGAGATGGGATTCATGAACGTCACTATGGCGCTGGAGGAGGTGGCTAACCGGCGCTCTAACGCTGTGATAACGGGACTGGTAGAGGCGCTGAACAAGATATCAACGGGCGCGACAGGCCACATGGACTGTGACAGCGTACTTGCCCAGATCGCATCTGATGCTCTCGCCAAGTACAGTGCTGACCAGTCTTCTAAGGGCGGTGAGTGGTGATGATAGACGCGATAGCTCGACGTTTGGGCTTCATTCGAGTTGCAGTTATGAGGGATCAACTTCAGTTTGCTCGAAACATTTCCAAGCGACTGGATGAACATCGAGAGGTGGTTGAACAGATCCAAACTCAAACAAATCTTTTCACTCAATGCCCGTGGCACATCAGCCACATGGCCACGCAAGACGACTACCTCATGAGGATTTATAGGATGGTGCATGGTGCCTGGCCATGCCATCCCGATGAGGTTCACCGTCAGCGCTTGTACGGTGAGTCGATTCGCCAGCGCCCCCGGT
>JAAIGE0100545958.1_pt1 | contig 10001 bp, 3 predicted proteins | sample 6487951 | NCBI WGS metagenome assembly JAAIGE01 (sample SAMN13974128, study PRJNA590717) | phyllosphere metagenome | biome: tomato field; feature: multiple bacterial spot infested tomato fields; material: tomato leaves; isolation source: leaves from tomato fields | host: Solanum lycopersicum ... | reverse complement strand
CTGCGCCCGCCCAACGAAGACCGGGGTGGCGGGTGCGCGCACCTCTCCGCCGATCGCGTCGCCCTGCATGACGGCGATGGCATCGAGCACGTTGGTCGCTGCGAGCCGCAGCGTCACCCCTTCGCGTAACGGCCAACGCGCGCCAAGGTCGAGGATCGCGAAGGGCGGGAGCGCCAGCGTATTCGCATCGTCGGCGAAACGTCGACCCATCGCGGTCACATCGACGTCCAGCGTCAACGGTGTCCGCGGTACCGTGCCGCTCAGCGCCAGCCGCGCCATGGTGCGCGGCACCCGTCGGGGCACACGGCCGCTCAGGTCGCTTCGCACCAGCGCGCCATCGATCCGTTCGTCGATGCGATAGTCGCCGAGCCGGGGGTCCTGCACGGTGGCGGCAAGGTCGATGGTGAGCGCGGGTCCGGCCCGCCAATGGGCATCGACCTCGACACCGAGCGTGCGGGCGTAGGCTTCGGTCCGGCTGGGGACGATCGCGCCGGTCTGCGGATCGATCGCCAGCGTATCCAGCCCGATCTGCGCGAAGCGGCTCGCGAAAAACGTCGTGTCGAGCGACACCGCGCCGGTACGCCACAACAGTCCCAGTTCCTGCTGGTCGACATGGGTCGCGCGCGGTGCGGCGGGGCTGGTGCGGAACGCACCGGGATCGGGCAGGCGACTGGCGCGGGTGGCGCGGGCGAACAGGCCGAGGGCGGGGGTGGGGCGCCAGTGCAGCGCCGCCGTCGCGCTGCCCGCCGTTACCCGTGCCTGCGCGGGGCTCGACCGGCCCGTCGGTACCGCCAACGCATCGTCGGCCAGCGTCGCAGGATCGCCGCCGTCGATCCGCCGCGACTGGCCGACCATGGCATCGATCGCCAGCGCCTCGACCCGGACCCCGGTATCGATCCGCAACCGCTCGGTCAGGTTCCATTCGTCGGCGGCATAGAGCGCGGCCATCCGCTGCCGTGCGTCGATCGCCTCATAGGTCGTTCCGCGATTGAGGAAGCCGCGATCGGTCAGGCTGCCGACGATCCGCCGGTCGGCGTCGAGCGCGACCAGATCGAGGAGACGACCTTGCCCACGCGCCTCGACCAGCGCCCGCGCGACTGCCCGCTCGAAACGCCAGCGATAGGTGACGCCATAGACGCCGAGCGTCAGGTCGTGCCGCCCGGCGAAATCGAACGTTCGCGCGGCGGTGACGTCGCCGATCGCTTCCGACAGGCGGACGTCGGCAGCGACCGGATTGACCGTCTCGACGAAGTCATTTCCGTCGAGGGGCACGAAGGCGCTGCCGTCCACTGCGCGGCGCAGGGCGACTTGGGCAAGCGTCGGGAAGGCGGCGGCGAGACGCGGCCTCGCCCCGTCGACTGCCGCTCCTGCGCTGATCGGCACACCCGAGGTGGAGATAGCGTAGCGATGCGTCTGCGACTGCCGAACGCGCACACGCCCGGTCACGCGCCAATCGCCGACCGGCATCACGAGCGTCGCGGTGCCCGCGAACAGGCGGTTGCGGTTGTTGCGCGCCACCGGTCGCACGCCAGCGGCGGCGAACGCGACCCGCGCCAGATCAGGCCCGAACCACGAATCCCGCCGCGGATCGAACCCTGGCAGCGGCGCGATCCCCGATGCGGTCCGCCGCATGGGAAAGGACGAGATGTTGAGCGTGTCGTCGTCGAGCATCCGCGCGCTCAACGTCAGTCGCCCAGCGGCGCCGACCGGCCGTTCGGCCCGGACCCGTGCCTGCCACCCGCCCAAGGTCGCGGCGATCCGACGCACCCCGGGGTCGCGGGTGACGCCGCCGCCGAGGATCACCCGCCATGTCCCGATCGCGCCGCTGCGATAGCCCTCGGCACGCGCCAGCCCACGGTCGCTGATCGTCATCCGCGCGGTCCCGCCGGTCGCGTCCGGTGATACTGTGCGCAGGTTGAGGATACCGCCCGGCGCGTTGGTGGCATAGATCGACGCCGGACCGCCGCGAACGTAATCCGCGCTGTCGACCATCAGGTCGGGGCGGACGAACTGGTCGATATCGCTCCATGGCAGCGTGTCGTGCTGGACCGGCAGCCCGTCCTCCTGCACCGCCAGCGCCTGATAGCCGTCGAGTGGCAGCCCGCGCACCCGGACGGTGTTGGCGGAGGTGCCGGCGGACGGATCGACCCAGATGCCCGGCACGGCGGCGAGGATATCGGCCAGCGTATCGGGCTGTCGCCGCGCCAGCGCCGCTGCATCGATATGGGTCGCGGAATAGCTGCGCTCCTGCGCGGGTCGCGGCGTGATCCCGCGCCGCCCCGTCACGACGATGTCGGGTGGCGGCGGTCCGGGCGGATCGGCGGCCACCGACGGTGCGATCGGCCGCGCCCGCCGCACCGCCACGCGACGCCGCGCGCGCACGACGATACCGTCGGCTCCATGGCGACAGTCGAGCCCCGCCCCGCCGCACCACCGCGCTAGCGCCACCGCCAACGGCATGCGTCCCTTCAGCGTGGGGCCGGTCCGCCCGACCAGATCCGCCGGCCGTGCCACCAGCGGCACGCCCGCGATACGCGCGATGACCCGCAACCCCGGCCCTGCCGGACCGGAGGGAAGGTCGACCGCGATGACCGGTTCCTGCCCCGGCGCAGCGGCGATCGACAGCGTCGACAGCGCCACCGCCGCCACCCGTTTCGATCGTCCGCCCCATGCCATGGTGCCGGAGCGCCTAACCTCGCCTCGTTACACCACTATGGCGGCGACGATCTACACACGGCCGCGATGGCTCGGGCCACAGGTCGCGAACCGGTTGCGCCCTGGGTCCGATCGACATTCGGTCCGCTGACGCGGGGCGATGCTCTATGTCCTGCAGTCACTCCCGCGAAGGCGGGAGTCCATATGCGCCAGCGTCCCGAGTCCAGCCGAAACTTCGGCGGTTATGGATTCCCGCCTGCGCGGGAATGACGAACGTCCAGGGGTGTCGCTGGATGCGTGGCGTTTTACTGAACCGACCACCGCTTGAGGAACGCGCCCTACTTGCAACGAACGACCAACGTCCGCTTCCCGATCGCATTCTATATTCGGTCTAATAAAATATGTTGCTTTGGTCTGACCAATCTGCGAGGTTATTCGCATTGGGCAAAGACCCGAACAAAATGGGCGAGGAGGGGACGATGATTCCATTCAAGGCGTCGGTGGCGGTTTCGGCACTGGCAGTTTCGCTGGCGTTCGCGCCGGGCGCAGCGGCGCAGCTCGCGGGACCCGACGCTACCCCCGCACAGGAATCGGTCGCGGCGGCACCCGCGCAAACCGACGCCACCGACGAAGCGGTGGGCGAGATCATCGTCACCGCCAACAAGCGCGCCGAGAATGTGCAGAAGGTGCCGCTGGCCGTCTCGGTCCTCTCGCCGCTCCAACTCGCGACCGCAGGCGTTCGCAACTTCGGCGATATCGGCAAGGTGTCGCCCTCGCTGGTCGTCCGTCCCGCCGAACAGCCGCAGAATTCGAACATCTCGCTGCGCGGCGTCGGCACTTTTGCGTTCGGTGTCGGCGTTGAATCGAGCGTTGCGGTGCTGGTCGACGAAGTGCCGTTGCCGTTCCAGGCGCGCGCCTTCACCGATTTGCCCGACATCCAGCGGGTCGAGGTGCTGCGCGGGCCGCAGAGCACGCTGTACGGCAAGTCGGCGTCGGCCGGCCTCGTCAACCTCATCACCCGCGATCCGACCTCGACCTTTCAGGGACGCGCGAACGCGGTCCTGACCAACGACCGCGAACGGGGCGTCAACTTCAGCTTGTCGGGGCCGATCACCCCCGATCTCGGCTTCATCGTTTCGGGCGCGTATAACCAGTGGGACGGCAACATCCGCAACCTGTTCAACGGAAAGCGGGTCAACGGACGTGAGGCGGTGAACGTCCGCGGCAAGCTGCGCTGGGACCCGACCGACGATGCGTCGCTGATCCTGTCGGCCAATTATGTCGACGGCAGCACGACGGTCGGCCGTCCGTTCATCCGCGTGTCGCCGAACGCACGGCTGCGCGGCGTGGCGGCGCTGACCCCGACCGTGGTATTCCCGGGCGTGACGATCGGGCCGGACAACCAGGAAATCAGCAATAATTTCGACTCGCGTACCGACTATCACGGTGGTGGCGCGTATCTGCGCAGCGAGATCGGGCTCGGGTCGATGAGCCTCACCACGATCACGTCCTACGACCGGTTCCACATGGACGACGTGCTCGACCATGACGATACCTCGGCCCCGGTCGACCTTGGCAACAACACCCAGATCGGTGCGTTCGATTCGTTGCAATGGACCGACGAGGTTCGTTTGCAGTCCCCGAGCGAAAATCCGTTCCGCTACACCATCGGCGGCTATGCCGCGTTCGTGCGCATCAGCCGGCCGATCAAGCGCGGACCATATTTCGCGTTTGCCGACTGGTTCGGTTCGCAAAGCTCGCGCCAGTTCGCCGCCTTCCTCCAGGCCGACTGGAGCATCCTGCCCGAACTGGTCGCGACGGGCGGCGCGCGGGTCCAGAACGAGCGCGTGTCGTTCTTCTATGACGACTTCCGCAACCGAGCCATCTACAGCGACTCGACGAGCGATACGGCGGCAACCTACCGCGCCAGCCTGCGCTACGAATTCACGCCGACGCTGAACGCCTTCGTCACCTATGCCACCGGCTACAAGGGGCAGACGTTCGATCTGACCACCGGGTTCAACCGCAACCGCCTGCTCGCCGGGCCGATCCGGCCGGAACGGTCGCGCGACAAGGAACTTGGCATCCGCAGCCAGTTCTTCAACCGTCGCCTCACGCTCAACGCCACGCTGTTCGACACGACCTATCGCGATCTTCAGGCGCAGACGATCGAGTTCCTGCCCGATGGATCGTTCAACTACCGGCTGACCAATGTCGGTCGTATCACGACCAAGGGCGTGGAAATCGAAGGATCGGCGCGGATCGGCGAAGACCTGAGCCTCAATGGCGGTCTGACCTATCTCGATGCTACCTATAACCAGTTTGATGCCGCGCAATGCTATCCGTTGCAGACGGCGGCGCAGGGGTGCACCGGCTCGCCTGGCCGCCAGAACCTGAGCGGGACTACCGCGATCCAGGCGCCGAAATGGAAGTTCAACATTGGCGGCGAATTCGCACCCGCGCTGACCCCGGACCTGCGCGGCGTGGTGCAGGGCAACTGGCAGTATCAAAGCAGCATCTATTTCCAGCCGCGCGACCCGGAGACGTTCCAGCCGGCCTATAGCATCGTCAACGTCGGCCTCGGCGTGCGGCAGGAGGATCGCAACTGGGAGGTCGTCGCGTTCGTCAACAACCTGTTCGACCAGCAATATTACGGGTCGCTGGTCAACACCGCGTCGAACTTCGGCGTGAACGTCGCGACCCAGGCGGTGCTGCCGCGCGACTTCCGCCGCTATGGCGGCGTGCGGCTGTCGCTCAACTTCTGACGACGGGAACGGAGGCAGGATTGCAATCCAGACGATCCTGGCTGTGGCTGGCGGCGATCCCTGCGATCGTCGCCGCTGCGCCGCCCGCCGATCCCCCGGCGCGACCGCCGGTGGACGCGCCCGAACTGGCCCGGCTCGGCGAGCATCCGGTGGGGGTGGCCCGCGCCACCTTCGTCGAGGCCGGGCGCATCGATCCCGCCGACGGACAGGCGCGCGAACGCCGCCTGCCGGTCGCGATCTGGTATCCCGCGGCGCGCGGCGGGGCGGGTACGACCTATCGTACCGCGCTGTCGGGCGAGAACGGACGCGACGTGCCCTTCACCATTCCCGGACTGGCGACGCCCGGCGTGCGCGTGGCGGCCGGGCGGTTCCCGTTGGTGATCCTCGCCCATGGCTATGGCAATACGCCGGAGGTCTTCGCGTGGCTGGGCGAGAACCTCGCGAGCAAGGGCTATGTCGTCGTCGCGCCTGCCTTCGGCGATCCGCCGATCGGCATCCGTACCGATGCAGCGCGCGCCGGGCCGATCGCGCGACGACCGCTGGACGTAGCGTTCGTCACGGCGGCGGCGCAACGCCGCGCGACGGCGGGCCAAGGGGTGCTGGCCGCCGCCGATCCCGCGCGTACCGCGCTGATCGGCTATTCGATGGGCGGTTATGGCGCGCTGACCGTCGCCGGTGCGCCGCTCGACCCGGCGATGGCGGGGCCGAGCCGAGGCGTACTGGGCCCCTATACCGCGAGCGGGACGAAGGCGGGCGCGCTGCGCCGCGTACCGTTGAAGGCGGTCGTCGCGCTGGCGCCTGCGGTACGCTTCGGCACCGTGCCGATCTGGAGCGGGTCCGGGGCGGGTGCGATCGACCTGCCGGTCCTGTTCGTCGTCGGCGATCGCGACCGCGTGGTCGGGTACGACGATGTCCGTTCCCTGTTCACCACCCCTGCGGCGGCACCGCGGTATCTACTGACGTTCCGCGAGGCGGGGCACAGCATCGCGCTGACCGGTGCGCCGCCCGCGATGCGGCAGCGGTTCTGGGACATCGACTGGCTCGAGGATGCAGTGTGGCGCAAGGACCGGCTGCTGCCGATCCAGGCACATTTCATCACCGCCTTCCTCGATCGATATGTAAAGGGCGATGCGGCGAAGGCCGCCTATCTCGATGGACTGGTCGAGGATGCCGACGCCGGTCGCTGGCCGGGAGCACCGATCGGCCGGGTCGCGCGGTACAGTCCCGGCGCGCCGGAAGCGACGGTCTGGAAGGGGTTCCAGCCTGGCCGGGTAGCCGGTCTGCGCTTCGAACATCGTGGCGGGTCGGCGGAGCGCTGACCGGTCCGACCGGCGGTTTCCAGGCGCGCGGCGAAGGGCATCGCACGATCCGCCATCGCATATGCGCCGATGGCGCAACTTCCCGAGAACCGCACCGTCCGCCCCCGCCGCCATGAAATTGGCGGCGGGGGCGGCCGGTGCGTTCCTCACCTTGCGAGGGTGAGGAACGCCGGGAACGCTGCGGTATCGATCGTGACCGGTGCGCCGTCGACCACGCGCACCTGCAACGCGGGCGAGTCCGGGCGGTAGCTGCCATCGGCATGTACCGACAGCGTGCGCCCGTCCGCGCCGGGGCGCAGGTCGAAGCGCAGCGTCAGCCCGGCCTCGCGCCAGTCCGCCTGCTCGCCGTCATCCTCGTACAGGATGCCGCCGGCACCGTCGGGGGTCGGGCCATAGACGGTAAGTGTCCGCACCGGACCGGCATCGCCGGTCTCCGCCGTCGGCAGGATCGCGCCGCCGCGTACGAACAGCGGCAGATGGCCGAGCGGCGCTTCGACCGTGATCGCCGCGCCGCCGGCGTAATGCGCGCCGCTGTCATAGTTATACCACCCGCCGGGGCTCGCCGGCAGATACACCGAACGCCGCGTATCGCCCTGTTCGAGGACCGGCGCGACCAGCAGGTCGGGGCCCACTAGGAAGCAATCGTCGACCGTCCGCGCACCGGCATCGTGCGGGAAATTATAGAGCAGCGGCGTCACGACCGGTTCGTTCGCGCTCGATGCGCGCCACATCTGGGTATAATAATAGGGCATCAGGCGGCGGCGCAGCAGCATGAGGTCGCGGATGCGGTCGGTGACTTCGGGGTGCATCCACGGTTCGTTGACGACGTTATTGTCTTTCCAGCTGTTCATCACGAACCGCGGCCACAGGCAGCAGAATTCGACGAACCGGCAGAACAGCTCGGGATCGGGCGTCGGGCCGTGGAACCCGCCGACGTCGTGACCGGTGTTGAACATGCCGGTCAGGCTCATGTTGAGCCCCTGCGTCAGATTGTAGCGCAGCGTCTTCCACGCCGTCTCGTTGTCGCCCGACCATGTCTGGCCATAGCGCCACGTGCCCGCATTGCCGGCGCGGGTGATGACATAGGGCCGCTTGCCCGGTGCATGCTGCGCCTGCGCCTGATGCGACACCTTCAGCATCAGCATCGCCTGCGCCGGGCGGGCGAGAATCTGCGCGAAGGGGCGGCCGTCGCCGTCACAGGTCGCGTCTTCGTCCCAGATTTCATATTCGTTGTTGTCGGACCAGACCGACGCCATGCCGTAGTCGAGCAGCGCGGTGGTGATGCCGTCGTGCCACCAGCCGCGGCCCTTGGGGTTGGTGAAGTCGATGTGGAAGCCCAGGCCATCCCAGAACTGCGCGACGGCAGGTCCGCCGGTCTCGCCGTCGCGAACCAGGAAGCCGCCATCCTCCGCCTCGTCCAGCCGGGGATGGTCGTCGAGCAGGCAGGGCTTGAGGTTGGCGACCGGCATCATCCCCGCCGCACGCAGCGCGGCGAGCGTGCCGTGCGGATCGGGGAATTTCTCGCGGTTCCAGTTGAACGCATAGCGGCGACCGTTGATCGAGGTGTAGCCCGACCCGAAGTGGAAGCTCTCGCACGGGATGTCGTGCGCCCTGCACTCCTCTATGAACGCGGCCACGCGGCGACCGGCATCGGGGGCGTCGAGGATCGTCATCGTCGTCAGCCCGAAGCCGAGCGACCAGCGCGGCGGGAACGCTTGCCCCCCGGTCAGCCACGAAAAGCGGCGGACGACGTCGGGAACGCCGGGTCCGGCGAGGACATAATAGTCGAGATCGCCGTCGATCGCGCTGTAGGAGCGGAAATAGCCATGATAATTGTCGATCGTGCAGCCGAGATCGACATCGGCAACCGCGAGATTGTCGTAGAAGATGCCATGCGCCCCGGTGTCACCGTCGACGATCACCATCGGCACCATCTTGTACAACGGGTCGCTGAGCTCGGCGTCGTACCCGCACGGGTCGACCGCATCGATCTTGAACCGGCGACCGGTGCGGTCGAGCGGACCCGACTTGTCGCCTAGCCCATAATGCCGTTCGGCCGGATCGCGGGCCATGAAGTGGCGTAGCTCGTTGGTCTGGCGCGACACGAAATAGGCCTGGGTCGGGCGGTCTTGCAGGAACGGGCGATCCTCGCCGTGGCGAACCCATTCGAGCCCGAACGGATCGAGCCGGACGCGCACGGTCAGCCCGCCCGCCGTCGACACCGCGACCACGCCGCCGTGTTCCTCGACGCTCGCATCGGGCAGGGTGAAGCCGGCGAGGTCGTCGCGGGTGCGGCCCTCATAGCCGGGTTCCAGCCCGCCGGGCGCGATCGACCATCCGCGGTCGAGGCGATAGCCGTCGGGACGGCGGAGCACGACGCGTCCGATATCGGCTTCCAGCAGCGCGATCCGCAGTTCATACCCATGGTCGAGGGCGAACACCGCCCAGGTCGACTCCCGGCCCCGATAGGTGGCCTTGGTCAACGCCTTCATCATGCTCTCCTCGCCTGCGCGCTTCTGCGCCATGGTCTCGCAATTTGGTAAGACCAGTATGGACAGCAAACCGTATAAGGTCTAGACCAAATTTCGGAGAGGTTAGGGGGAAAGACCCGACATGAGCGACATTCGTGACGCGGCATCGCCGCAATCGGCCGGGCGTGGCCGCCGCATTCCCCATCTGCGGTGGTGGATCGTCGGGCTGATCTTTGCCGGCACCGTGCTGAACTATGTCGCGCGCAACACGCTTTCGGTCCTGGCGCCGCAGCTCAAGACCGAGCTGTCGATGACGACCGCACAATATTCCTATGTCGTCGGTACCTTCCTCATCTCCTATGCGGTGATGCAGCCGGTCTGTGGCTATGTCATCGATCGCGTCGGACTGAAAAAGGGGTTCGCGTTCTTCGCCGCTGCCTGGTCCGCCGCCAACATGGTGCATGCGCTGGCGGGTAGCTGGGTCGATCTGGCGATATTCCGTATGTTGCTGGGCGGTGCGGAGGCGGCACTGGTGCCGGCGGGCATGAAAGCGATCACCGAATGGTTTCCGATGAAGGAACGTTCGATCGCGACCGGCTGGTTCAGCGCGGGCACGGCCTTCGGCTCGGCGATCGCGCCGCCGCTGATCTTCTTCATCACCCTGTTCGGCACCTGGCACCTGGCGTTCGTCGTGACCGGCGCGGTCGGGCTGTTGTGGTCGATCGCATGGCTGGTGTGTTACGATTCCCCCAATCGCCACCGCGCGATCACCGTGCCGGACGCGGCCGCGT
>JAAIGE0100466227.1_pt1 | contig 10006 bp, 11 predicted proteins | sample 6487951 | NCBI WGS metagenome assembly JAAIGE01 (sample SAMN13974128, study PRJNA590717) | phyllosphere metagenome | biome: tomato field; feature: multiple bacterial spot infested tomato fields; material: tomato leaves; isolation source: leaves from tomato fields | host: Solanum lycopersicum ... | reverse complement strand
GCAGAACTTCTCCGGCCTGCTCAAGACGTTCCTCGGCCCGGTCGACAACGAGGAGGGGATGCACTACCTGCGCCCCGAGACCGCGCAGGGCATCTTCGTGAACTTCTCGAACGTGCTCACCGCGAGCCGCAAGAAGCCGCCGTTCGGTGTCGGCCAGGTGGGCAAGGCGTTCCGCAACGAGATCACCCCCGGAAACTTCATCTTCCGCACGCGCGAGTTCGAACAGATGGAGATCGAGTACTTCACGCCGCCGGCAGAGGCGAACGAGTGGTTCGAGCACTGGGTCGAGGCCTGCTGGAACTGGTTCATCGACCTCGGGATCGACGCCGAGAACATGAAGCGCTTCGACGTCCCCGAGGACGACCGCGCGCACTACTCCGCGGGCACGATCGACGTCGAGTACCGCTTCGGCTTCCCGGGCAAGGAGTGGGGCGAGCTCATGGGCGTCGCCAACCGCACCGACTACGACCTGTCGAGCCACAGCGAGGCGTCGGGGCAGAGCCTGACGTACTTCGACCAGGCCACGGGCGACCGCTACACCCCGTACGTCATCGAGCCGTCGTTCGGGCTCACCCGCGCGATGATGGCGTTCCTCGTCGACGCCTATCGCGAGGAGGAGGTGCCGAACGCCAAGGGCGGCACCGACGTCCGCACCGTGCTCAAGCTCGACCCGCGGCTCGCACCGGTCAAGGTGGCGGTGCTGCCGCTGAGCCGCAACGAGCGTCTGTCCCCGCTCGCCCGCGAGGTCGCCGACACCCTGCGCAGCTCGTGGGCCGTGGACTTCGACGACGCGGGGGCGATCGGCCGTCGCTACCGCCGTCAGGACGAGATCGGCACGCCGTTCTGCGTCACGGTCGACTTCGACTCCCTCGACGACCGGGCGGTCACCGTGCGCGACCGCGACACGATGGCACAGGAGCGCATCTCGATCGACGAGCTCCACGACTACCTGGCGCAGCGGCTGAAGGGCGCCTGACGCGATGACGACTCCGGGGGGAGAGGTTCAGGACGAGCGTCGCGCCGCGACCCGTCTCGTCGCGGCGATCGTGGTCGTCGCCCTCGCGATCAACTGGATGCTGCTCGCGCTGCTCGACCTTCAGGACAACGACGGGGCGGCTCCGATCATCGCGATGTTCGGAGTGCCGGCGATCGCGTCGTCCCTCGTCATCCAGATCATCATGACCAGGCTGGGCGAGCGAAAGCGCGTGCCCGCACCGATGCTCTGGCTCATGCTCGCGGTGCTCCCCATCGGCACGCTGCTCGGGTTCGTCGTGGCGATCCTGCGCGAGCCCGATTACTTCATCGGCGAGGAGTCGCCCTGGATGCTCGTCTGGGTCCCGATCTTCATCTGCGTCGGCGTCATGCTCGGAGCGCTCGTCTGGTTCTTCTTCGTCTTCCAGATCGCGGGGCTGATCCGGCTGGTGCCGATGATCCGCCGCGGCGAGGCCGCCCCGACGTCCCTGATCATGCCGCTGATCTTCCTGTCGCTCGGCGTCGTCAGCATCGTGGGCGGACTGTCCGTGTCCACCGGGGAGATCGGCCGCCGCGCGGAGACCCAGCTCATCGCCGCGTTCTTCGGCCTGCCGGGGACGTACGAGGTCGTCTGGCAGCCCGGACTCTGGATCGTGCGTGCGATCGTCCTCGCCATCGTGCTGGCGATCGCGATCCCCGCTCTGGCGGAGCGGCGTCGACGTCGACAGGACCCGGCTGCGGCCTGACCGGACGGCTCAGCCTGTGACGGTGAGCTGGATCCGATCGTCGCCGCCCGCCTCGGCCCACGCCAGCGATCGCTCGAGGATGCCGCGGAGCACCTCGATGTCGACGCGGTCGAGGTCGGGGATGTACACGCAGCCCACGCCGGCGCGGTGATCGCCGAGCCGGGACAGTGCTTCGGCGTGCGCGTCGACGCCGTCGAGGAGGTAGATCGTCGTGGCGGTCGCACGCGGGGCGAAGGCGAGCACCGCGCAGTCGCCCTCGGTGCCGGTCGGGTACCGGTACGAGCACGCGCCGAAGCCGATGATGGTGCCCCAGGTCTGCGCCGTGCGGCCCGAGATCTCCTGCATCATCGCGGCGAGCGTCTCGGCGTCCCGCCGGCGCACCGCGGGGCGTGACCGGGCGATGAGGCCCGCGACGTCGTCGCCCGTCGGTCTCACGATTCCTCCGCGGTCACGACTTCTCCGCCTTCGCGGCCGCCTTCATGGCCTTCTTGTGCTCGCGCACCTTGGTGAGCGACTCGGGCGAGACGATGTCGGCGACGCTGCGGAACGAGCCCTCGACCCCGTAGTCGCCGGCCGCCTCGCGCCAGCCCGCGCCGGTGAATCCGTACTGCTTGCCCAGCAACGCGAGGAAGATCTTCGCCTTCTGCTCGCCGAAGCCGGGGAGCGCCTTCAGGCGCGCGAGCACCTCGGCGCCCGACGGATCGCCCTCGGTCCACAGGCGGGCCGCGTCGCCGCCCCAGCGGTCGACGATCTCCTGGCACAGTGTCTGCACGCGGCCGGCCATCGATCCAGGGAACCGATGCACCGCAGGAGTCTCCCTGAATGCGGCGAGGAAATCCTCGGGATCCATGCCCGCGATGGCCGTGGCGTCGGATGCTCCCGTGCGCTGCGCGATCTTGAGCGGACCCGCGAACGCGGTCTCCATCGGAACCTGCTGGTCGAGCAGCATCCCCACCAGCAGCGCGAGCGGATTGGTGGTCAACAGGTCGTCGGCGGCGGTGTCTCCGGTGATGTGAAGGGCCATGGACCCAGTCTGACACCGTCGAGGCGAGGGTGCCGCCGTGTGAGCGAGGGCGTTCAGGCCGACGCGGCGTCGTCGATCGCGGCCGGGGCAGTCTCCGCGGCCTCGATGCCGTACAGCGCTGTCAGGGCGGCGGTGAACTCATCGGCGCGTCCGGCGGCGGCCAGCTCGTGCGCGCGGGTCGTCGGCGTGTGCAGCAGCACTCCGGCGAGGTGACGCAGTGCCTGCTCGACCTTGCCGTCCTCGTCGCCCCGGGCGCGGGCGCGGTCGATCTCGGAGTCGAGGAGCGAGAAGATGTGCGACCGCAGCGCCACCACCGAGGGGACGACGCTCTGGCGGCTGCCGACGACGTGGAACGTGTCGGCGGCTTCGCGGACCACGCTGCGCGCGGCATCCGTCGCCTGCAGCTCCTCGAGCGGGGCGTGCAGGCTGATGGTCTCGAGGTCGAGAAGGGCCACGCCCTCGAGGGTCGCGACGGCGGGGTCGACGTTGCGGGGCATCCCGAGGTCGACGACGAGCCGGCTGTGCGCGCCGACCGGGCAGCCGTCGGCGGCGATTCCCGTCGGGGCCTTCAGGTGCTCGGGGCCGAGCACGGGCTCGGTGGCGGCCGTGCACGTGATGAGGAGACTGGAGCGGGAGGCGACGCGGGCGTAGTCGTCAGCGAGCACCGGCCGGATGCCGTGCTTCGCGGCGAACTTCTCGGCGCGACCCGACGGCGAGTACACGGAGATGTCGATCGCGCCGCGTTCGCGCAGCGTCGCCAGCGTCACGGCGGCATACGCTCCGGTGCCGACGAGCAGCACCCGCTCGGTCGACCAGTCGACGATGCGACTGTCGGCGAGCTCCAGGGCGAGACGCACGAGAGAGCGGCCGGCGCGTCCCAGCGCGGTGACGTTCTTCACCTTGCGCTGCGCCTGGCTCGCGCGCTGGAACAGACGCTCCAGCTCGGGGGAGGTCGTGCCGTCCTTGCGGGCGGACTTCAGGGCGCGGCGCACCTGACCGGCGATCTCGCCCTCTCCGGAGACGACGGATTCGAGTCCCGACGCGACGGAGAACAGGTGCTCGGCGACGTGGCGTCCGGAGTGCACGTCGTACGCGCCGTCGAGTTCGGCGGTGGGGATGCCGGTGGCCGACTCGACCGCTTCGAGCACCGCTTCGACGCCGATCGCGCCCGCGGCGGTGACCGGCTCGTCCATCTCGACGTAGGCCTCGAAGCGGTTGCAGGTAGCCAGAACGACCGCACCCTGCACGCAGGACGCCGTGTCCACGATGGTGGAGGCGACGTCGTCGGGGGTGCGGCTCAGGCGTTCGAGCAGTTCGAAGGAGGCGGTCTTGTGACTCGCCGTGACACACAGCAGCACACGACGATTCTACCCCTCCTCGCGCACAGGTCGGCCGGAGCGCGGGATGGGAGGATGGACGCATGGCCCTCTCCGACGCTCCGCTGCTGCGCGCCCTCACCGGTTCCCGCCCCGCACACGCCCCCGTGTGGTTCATGCGACAGGCCGGCCGGTCGCTGCCCGAGTACCGCGAGCTGCGGGTCGGGACGCGGATGCTCGACGCGTGCCTCACCCCCGATCTCGCCGCCGAGATCACCCTCCAGCCGGTGCGGCGGCACGGCGTCGACGCGGCCGTGTTCTTCAGCGACATCGTCATCCCGCTGCGTCTGGCGGGCGTGGAGGTCGAGATCGAGCCGGGCCGCGGTCCGGTGTTCGCGAACCCCGTGCGCACCTCCGCCGATGTCGACCGCATCACCGCGATCGATCCCGCCTCGCTCGACGGCGACGCGATCGCCGCAGCGGTCCGTCTGGTGACCGCCGAGCTCGGTGACGTCCCCCTCATCGGGTTCGCGGGCGCGCCGTTCACCCTCGCCGCCTATCTCGTCGAGGGCGGTCCGTCCAAGGAGCATCTGCGGGCGCGGGGCATGATGCACGCCGATCCCGACGCGTGGCACCGCCTGGCCGGATGGCTGGCGCAGATCTCCCGACGCTTCCTGGAGACGCAGCGCGACGCCGGAGCATCCGTGGTGCAGCTCTTCGACTCCTGGGCGGGGTCGCTCAGCACGGCCGACTACCGCGCCTTCGTCGCGCCGCACTCCCGGGCGGCGCTGGAGGGCATCGGACTCCCCACCATCCACTTCGGCGTGGGCACGGGGCCGTTCCTGGCCGACATGCGTCTGGACGGCATCGCCGACGGCGTCGGCGTCGACTGGCGGATGCCGCTCGACGAGGCCGCCGCGATCGTCGGCCCCGACGTGTCCCTGCAGGGGAACATCGACCCCGCGCTGCTCTCGGCACCCTGGCCGGTGCTGGAGGCCCACGTCCGCGACGTCGTGGAGCGCGGTCGTGCGGCGCGCGGGCACATCGTGAACCTCGGGCACGGCGTCCCGCCGGAGACCGATCCGGATCAGCTCACCCGCATCGTGGAGCTCGTGCACTCGATCTGAGCGGTCGGTTGCCCTCTTTCCTCCGGTCGGCGCGGAGGCCCGTCCCGACGGCGGATGGGAGGATGGATGCATGACGTCTGAGCCCGCGCCGTCCGAGTCCGCCCGCGCCGAGCTCGCGGCACGCGCCGCGCGGGCCGCGCAACGGCACGTGGTCGTGATCGGCGGAGGAGTGGGCGGTCTGATCGCCGCCCGCGAATGCGCCAAGGTCGGCATGCGGGTGACCGTCCTGGAGACGACCGACGCCGTCGGTGGGGCGATCCGCCGTGCCGAGCTCGACGGCGTCGTGCTCGACGCGGGTGCCGAGAGCTATGCCACGCGGGGCGGCCACGTCCGCGCGCTCGTGACGGAGCTGGGGCTCGCGGATCGCATCGTCGTACCCGCCGCCGGGGGCGCCTGGGTCGCGGGCATCCCGGGAATCGGAGCCGCACCGCTCCCGGCGGGCGGAATCCTCGGCATCCCGAGCAATCCCTTCCAGGAGGACGTACGCCGCGTCATCGGCTGGTCGGGGGTCTGGCGGGCCTATCTCGATCGCGTGCGCCCGCCGCTGACCATCGGGCACAATCACAGTCTCGGCAAGCTGGTCGCCTCGCGCATGGGGGCGAAGGTGCGCGACCGTCTCGTCGCGCCCGTGACGACGGGCGTCTACTCCGCCGCTCCCGAAGACGTCGACGTGGAGGCTGCGGCCCCCGGACTCAGCGCGGCGCTCACCCGCGTCGGCTCGCTCTCCGGCGCCGTGCAGGTGCTGCGCGACGACGCGGCCGCACGGGCCGCCGAGGCGCGCGCGGCGGCGAAGACGCCAGGCGCGGCGGTGGAGGGCCTCGACGGAGGGATGGCGGTGCTCACCGACGCCCTCGTCGCCGACATCGAGACCCTCGGCGGCATCGTGCGCACCGGCGTCCGGGTCGCGGCGATCGACCGCTCCGGTGACGGCTGGTCGGTCCGGTCCGAGACCGTCGCCTCCGCCGCGTCCACTCCCGACGGGGACGAGGGGGCCGACGACCTGCCGGAGGAGACCGGCGACGACGAGCTCGCCGCAGACGGGGTGATCGTCGCGACCTCCGAGACGGTCGCGCGCGCCCTTCTCGCGTCCGCGGCTCCCGCTCTCGGGCGCACGGAAACCGCCCTGGCTCCCGAGATCGAGATCGTGACCCTCCTGCTGCGGGCTTCGGCCCTGACGGGGGCGCCGCGGGGCACCGGCGTGCTCACCGTCCCGGGCAGCCATACCGCGAAGGCCCTGACGCACTCGACGGCGAAGTGGGAGTGGGTCCGGCGCGCGGCCGGAGGCCGTCACGTCGTGCGGGTCTCCTTCGGCGCGCAGGGGGAGCCGGCCGCCACGGCGGCGCTGGACGACGCGGAAGCCGCTCGGCTGGCGGTCGCGGAGGCCGCCGCACTGCTCGGCACGCCCCTTCGAGAGGACGACGTCATCGCCGCGCACCGCTCGCGCTTCGTGCAGTCGCAGCCGGCCTCGATCATCGGCTCGGCCGATCGGCGCGACGCCGCGCGGGCGGCGATCCGCGCGGTTCCGGGCATCGCCGCGGTCGGCGCCTGGCTGGCGGGCACAGGGCTCGCCCAGGTGATCCCGGATGCGAGGGACGAGGCCGACCGTCTGCGACGCGCACTCCTGCAGGAGTGACGGAAGGGGTCCTCCGCGTTCCCCTTCTCCGCCCATCTGTCAACCCTCTGACGGTTAGATGCCGAAATCGGCATACGGCGTTACGCTGGACACCTGATGGCGGCGCCGAGCCGCCGGCTCGCCCGTCGGGCGTTCACACCGGAACAACGTGAGGAGACCCCATGAAGGGGAAGATCGGACTCGTCGTAGGACTCGGCGCGGGATATGTGCTCGGAAGCCGTGCAGGACGCGAGCGATACGAGCAGATCAAGACCCAGTGGTTGAAGGTGTGGAACCTCGACCCCGTGCAGGAGCAGGTCGAGAAGGCCAAGGGCTTCATCGGCGACAAGGCCGCCGCTGTTCCCGGCGCGATCTGGAACGGCGTGCAGAAGGTCGTGAAGTCGGCGAGCAACGGCGGCAGCACCCCCGGCCAGCGGCTCGACTCGGCCGTCGCCGCGGGTCGCAAGGCGGCGGAGGATGTCATCGACGCGACCGAGGACGCCGTGGACGACGCGCGCGAGGCCGCCAAGAAGGAGGCTGCGAAGAAGCCGGCCGCGAAGAAGCCGGCATCCGCCTCCTCCCGCTCCGCCTCGTCGACGGGCGCCGCCGGCGCGAAGTCCGGGGACTGACATGCCCCGCGGATACCGCGACCGCGCGGACGACAGCCTGCTGTCTCTGATCGGGGATCTGCCCGAGCTCGTCACCAACCTGGTGAAGGCCGAGATCGACGCCGCCAAGGCCTGGGTCTCGCGGACGGCGAAGGACGCCGGCATCGGCTCGGTGTGGTTCCTCGTCGCCCTGTTCTTCCTGTTCTGGGCCGTGCCCGTCATCCTCGTCTTCGCCATCGCGGGACTCTCGTCCTGGTGGCCGGTCTGGCTGTCGGCGCTCGCGGTGCTCGGCATCCTGATCCTGGCCGTGCTGCTCTTCGCGCTGCTCGGCATCCTCAAGTTCCGCAAGGTGCTCCGACGCCAGAACCCCGCGCAGGCGGTCGGCGAGGACATCCGACTCGTGAAGGAAGCCGGCGATGACCAACTCTGACCACACGCGTCGGGACGCTGCCGCACTGACGTCCCTCCCCAAGACCGCGGTGCCGGCCGGCATCGTCGACCCCGTGGCTTCCGCGCGTGCGGAGCTCAAGGCGGCGCTGGCGGCGATCGAGGTGAAGGGCAACTTCCCTCGGCGCATCGACAAGGCGTCGAAGCGCGCCGCTGCCCGTGCGCGCGTCTTCGCCGACCGCAATCCCGCGGCGGCCGTCGCCGCGGCCGTGGGTGTCGCCGCGGTGGTCGGCAGCGCGGTCTGGGTGATCGCCCGCGCGCTCAGCCGCTGACCTCCGCGTTCGCCACCGTCCTGCAAAGGGGGCAGACTGGTTCCATGTCCGTCGATCGCGAAGAGAACCCGTCCGGCTTCACCCTGTGGGCCGTCTGGCGGCGAAACCCCGATGTCCCCGTCACCGAATCGGACTCGACCGAGCTCGAGACGATCGTCTCGTACATCGAGGATTCCGGTGTCACGGTGCGCGGTTTCTACGACGTCTCGGGATTGAAGGCCGACGCCGATCTCATGGTGTGGCTGCACGGCGACACCGCAGAGGAGCTCCAGAAGGCGCTGCGTCGACTGCGTCGCACCGAGCTGCTGCGCTCGCTCCTGCCCGTGTGGAACGTCATGGGCGTGCACCGAGATGCGGAGTTCAACCGCGCGCACGTGCCGGGATTCCTCCGCGGCGTCGAGGCGAAGGACTGGCTGTGCCTCTACCCGTTCGTCCGCACTCCCGAGTGGTACCTCGCTCCCGAGGAGGAGCGGCGCAAGATGCTCGCGGACCACGGGCGCAAGGGCGCCGCGTTCACGGGCGTCATCGCGAACACGGTCGCGGCGTTCGCGTTGGGCGACTACGAGTGGCTGCTGCCGCTGGAGGCCGACGACGTGACCGAGCTCGTCGACCTGATGCGGGATCTGCGGTACACGGACGCGCGGCTGTACGTGAAGGAGGAGATCCCCTTCTACACCGGGCGCAGGCTCCGCTTCGACGAGATCGCGGACGTGCTGCAGTAGGCCGTCATGAGCACTCCTCTCGCTGACTCCCGTCCGATCCGACTGGGCACGCGCCGCAGCGCGCTGGCGCAGGCGCAGTCGGGTCACGTCGCCGCCGCCCTCGAGAAGGTGTCCGGGCGGCGCGTCGAGCTCGTCCCCATCACCAGTGAGGGCGACACGAATCGCGCCTCCCTCTCGGAGATCGGTGGGCAGGGCATCTTCGCCACGCGCCTGCGCGAAGCCCTCCTCGCGGGCGAGTGCGACTTCCTCGTGCACTCGCTGAAGGATCTCCCCACGGCGATCCCCGACGGTCTGGTCATCGCCGCGACGCCCGTGCGCGAGGACGCCCGCGACGTCGTGATCACCCGGGGCGGTACGCCGCTGCATGAGCTTCGCTCGGGCAGCAGAGTCGGCACGGGTTCTCCGCGACGCATCGCCCAGGTGCGGCGTCGCTCTCCGCACGCGGAGGTCGTCGACATCCGCGGCAACGTGGACTCGCGGTTGCAGCGCGTGGCCTCCGGAGATCTGGACGCGGTGATCCTCGCCGCCGCCGGCCTGTCGCGCCTCGGGGCGGACTCGCCGCTGCGTCGGGAGGAGCTGGGGCTCGCCGAGTGGCCGACGGCCCCGGGGCAGGGATCGCTCGCCGTCGAGACGCGGACCGATGCCCCCGCCGAGCTGCGCGAGGCCCTGTCGGCACTGGACGACGAGGACACGCGCCTCGCCGTGACGGTCGAGCGTGCCGTGCTGGAAGGACTCGACGCGGGATGCCAGGCGCCGATGGCCGCACACGCGGTCGTCGACGGCGAGGGGATCCGCGTGCGCGCGGTCGTCTACGCGACCGACGGCGAGCGCCGGATCGGCCTGGACGTCACCGAGCCCCGGAACGGGGAGTATATTCGTCGGAACGGCAGTGGCAATGACGCGGATGCTGCCGATGGTGCCGACCCGATGCACGCAGCGCGCGAGCTCGGGTTGAGTGTTGCCCGTCGGCTGCTCGAACAAGGGGCGGCCGCCCTTGTCCCCCGAGAGCATTCCTCATGACGAATTCGAAGCAGGACCGACCGCTGGACGGCTGGCGCATCCTCGTACCCCGTGGGGGTCCCTGGGGCGACGGCGTCGCGGCGAGCCTCCGGGCCCGCGGTGCCGTCCCCGTCGTCGCGCCGCTCATCAACTTCGCCCCG
>JAAIGE0101506793.1_pt1 | contig 10009 bp, 8 predicted proteins | sample 6487951 | NCBI WGS metagenome assembly JAAIGE01 (sample SAMN13974128, study PRJNA590717) | phyllosphere metagenome | biome: tomato field; feature: multiple bacterial spot infested tomato fields; material: tomato leaves; isolation source: leaves from tomato fields | host: Solanum lycopersicum ... | reverse complement strand
TCAGGTACACAGCAAGAATCTCGTTGATACTGGCCAGTCGTGCAGAATCCAGTTGGCAGAAGTCGATCGCCTCGGCCTGGAACATCTGCTTGAACAGCACGCGGTTCATGCCATGCTCCCCCGTCGCCACGCCGATGGGTGCGACCGCGCGGCGGATCGCTGCGTGTCCGAGCACGTCGTCGGGGCTCGTCGGCTCCTCGATCCAGTGCGGCTGGAACTCGGCGAGCTCACGTACCCAGTCGATGGCCTGGGGAACATCCCAGACCTGGTTGGCGTCGATCATGAGCTTGGCGTCCCACCCGATTACCTCCCGGGCGATGCGCAGGCGCCGCTTGTCCTCCTCGAGATCGGCACCCACCTTCAGCTTGATGTGCCGATACCCGCTGTCGACCGCCTCCCGCAGCAGACGACGGAGCTTGTCGTCGCTGTATCCCAGCCAGCCCGCGCTCGTGGTGTAGCACGGGTAGCCGCCGCGCCGCTCGAGATCGGCGATGCGTTCGGTCCGGGTCGGCTCCATCTCGCGCAGCATCTCGAGCGCCTCGTCCCGCGTCAGTGCGTCGGAGAGGTAGCGCATGTCGGCGACGTCGAGCAGCTGCTCGGGGGTCATTTCCGACAGCAGACGCCAGATCGGTTTGCCCGCGATCCGTGCCGCGAGGTCCCACACGGCGTTCATGACCGCGGCCATGCCGAGGTGCACGACGCCCTTCTCGGGCCCGAGCCAGCGCAACTGCGAGTCCGAGGCGAGCTCACGGTAGATGCCTCCGAGATCGCCCGTGACCTCGGCGACTTCGCGAGCGAGCAGGGGCAGCGCGCGCTGCCGGGCGGCCTCGACGCAGAGGTCGTTGCCCCGACCGATCGTGAAGGTGAACCCGAAGCCGGACAGGCTCGGATCATCGGTGCGCAAGATGACGTAGGCGGCGGAGTAGTCGCCATCCTTATTCATGGCATCCGAGCCGTCCATGCTCAGCGAAGTGGGAAAACGGAGGTCGTAGACGGAGACGTCGATGATTGTCGTCATTATGTGCCGATCAGATCAGGGGCCAAGCCCAACTCGTCGAGCTCGGCCCAGAGCTCGTCGGGGATGTGGAGAGAGTGTCGTTCGAGCGTGCTTTCGACGTGCGCGACAGTGCGCGCGCCGATCACGGCAGAAACGACGGCGGGATGCCGAAGCGGATACTGGACCGCGACGGACGGGAGGTCGACACCATGGTCGCGACAGACCGCGGCGAGGCGCTCGGCTCGCTCCCGCACGAATACCGGCGCGGGCGCGTAGTCGAAGTGGGCGTCGGGCCGGATCTCACCCGAACTGAGCAATCCGGAGTTGTACACCCCCGCCGCGACGACGGAAACGCCGCGTTCGCGGGCGAGGGGCATCAGATCGGTGAGCGCAGTCTGGTCGAGCAGCGTGAGCCGCCCGGCGACCATGACCACGTCGACGTCGCTCTCGCGAATGAACCGGGCGAGCATGGCGGACTGGTTCATGCCGGCACCCACGGCGCCGATAACGCCCTGCTCACGAAGGGCGATGAGCGCGGGCAGGGCCTCGGCGACTGCCTGGTCCCCATGATCGTCGGGATCGTGCAAGTACACGATGTCGATGCGATCCAGGCCGAGACGCTCCAGGCTGTCGTCGAGCGATCGACGAACCCCGTCTGCCGAGAAGTCCCAGACGCGTCGACTGCGCGCGGGGACCGCGAAGCCCTGGTCGTCGAGCCGGTCCGCGGTCTCCGGACTGTCGACGAGCAGGCGTCCCACCTTGGTCGAGACGACGAAGGAGTCACCTGCCGCTGATGAAAGGGCTACGCCCAGGCGCCGCTCGGACAGGCCGAGCCCGTAGTGCGGCGCGGTGTCGAAGTAGGTGATGCCCGCATCGCGCGCGGTCCGGACGGCGGCCGAGGACTCGGCATCTGATGTCTCGCGGTTCAGATTGCCGAGTTGCGCTGCACCGAAGCCGATCTCGCTGACGGCGATCCCGCCGCGGACGAGGCGTCGCCGAACCCCTGTCGCGGTCATCGCGTCACCGGCTCTCGCGACCGCAGGAGTGCGAGATCGGCCGTGCGCGGGAGTCCCTCCCAGTCACCGGCGTCGAGGCAGGCGAATGCGCCCACCTCGACGGCCTGCCGCAGGCGTTCGGCGGGCGGCCGACCGTCCAGACGGGCGGCGAGATAGCCCGCGACGAATCCATCACCGGCGCCGACCGTGTCGACCACAGGGACGACGACCGCCGGCTGATCGAAGATCTCGCCGTCGACGAGTCCCACCGCGCCGTCGGCGCCGCGCTTGATGAGCACCTCCCGGGGCCCGAGGTCGGAGATGGCGCGCGCCAGGTCAGCGGGCGCCTCCCCCACGGTGCCACCCGTTGGCCCTACCAGCAATCGGGCCTCGTCGTCGCCCGCGAACACGATGTCACTCTGCGCAGCAATGCGTCGGTACAGGGCACCCGCGTCGCCCTCGGACCAGAGGGAGGGCCGGTGGTTGACATCGAAGCTGACCGGCACTTCGTGCTCGCGGGCGAGGGCGAGGACCTTCTCGACGGTGTCGTTTGCAGAGGGTGAGAGCGACGCCGTGATCCCCGTCACATGCACCAGCCGCGCATCGATGACGAGATGGACCGGGATATCCTCCGGCGACAGCGTGCTGCCGGCGCTGTCAGTGCGGTAGAACACGACGCGCGTCGTGTGCGGGGTTCGCTTGTCTTTGACCATCAATCCCGTGCGTCCCGGGCCGAGAGGGGCGTGGACGTCGATTGCTTCCGCTCGGAGTTCGCGCACCACGCGCCGCCCCAGGGGATCGTCGCCGACACGGCCTATCCAGGACGTGGGCACGCCCAGCCGCGACAAGCCGATCGCGACGTTGCTGTCGGCCCCGCCGATACCGACGGTCGCCGACGAGGAGGTCTCCCATGCGCCCGCGTCGGCGCGGACGAGGGCCATCGTCTCGCCGAAGGTCAGAACGTGCCCGCTCATGACAATGCCTCGATTGAACGGCGGCAGGCATTGCGGATGCTCTTGACGTCGCCGTCGGCGATCGCGGCCCGCGGAGCGAGCCAGCTTCCGCCCACGGTGTCGATGGCGCGGTGTTTCAGGTAGGACGCCGCTTCGTGGCTCGCGATACCGCCCGAAGGAATGAAAGAGCACTCAGGGAACACGGCAGAAAGCGCGTCAACGAACGGGACGCCGCCGAGCTGTGCGACGGGGAACACCTTGAGCGTGGTGATACCGCGGTTCCTTGCCGCCATGGCCTCGGTGGGGGTGGCAATACCTGGTATCCAGGGCACCCCCCGGCGCGCGGCCGGTTCCACCAACGCGGGGTCGAAACCAGGACTCACGAGGAATCGCGCACCCGCATCGACCGCCCCGTCCGCCTGCGCGGGGGTGAGTACCGTTCCCGCGCCCACCACGAGACCGTCGATGTCGGACAGCTCCCGGATGGCGTCCAGCGCCTTCGCCGTGCGCAGAGTCACCTCGACGTGGGTGATACCTCCCTCGCGGAGTGCCTCGCCCAGCGGGCGGGCACGGGCCGGGTCGTCGACAACGACGACGGGAAGAAGCGGTCCGAGGTGCATGCTCACCGTCCCAACCAGCCGCCGTCGACGGGCAGGATCGCACCGGTGACGTAGCGTGCCGCGTCCGATGCGAGGAAGACCGCGGCGCCTCCGAGGTCATCCGGCCGTCCCCACCGGCCAGCGGGAATGCGTTCGAGAATGGAGCGTGATCGATCGGGATCGTCCTGGAGAGCTTGCGTGTTGTCGGTCGCGATATACCCCGGTGCGATGGCGTTGACGGTCACACCGTGACCGGCCCATTCGTTCGACAGGGCCCGTACGAGTCCCGCGACCCCGGACTTCGCGGCGGCATAGCCCGGCACCGTGATGCCACCTTGGAAGGAAAGTAAAGACGCTGTGAAGATGATGCGTCCGTGACCGGCCTCGAGCATGCGGCGGCCGACGACCTGGCTGAGTGCGAACTGGCTCGTCAAGTTGACCTGGAGCACGCGCGTGAACGAGTCCATGGGGTGCACCGCCGCCGGGGCCCGCTCGATCGTGCCCGCGTTGTTGACCAGCACGTCCACCGGTCCGAGGGTGTCGATGTCAGCGCCGAACGCGGCGACGGCGTCCGGATTGGCGAAGTCGACGCGATACCCGGTGAATCGTCGGCCCCGGGCCTCGACGGCATCCTGGATCGCCGACCCCGCGGGATCGAGCGACGCCGACGCTCCGACGATGTCAGCACCCGCGTCCGCGAGAGCCGTGGCGATACCGAAGCCGATTCCGCGACTGGCGCCGGTGACCACAGCGGTGCGCCCGGTGAGATCGAAGGGCGAGGTCACGAACGCTCCCCCGCCACGTCGACGAGCAGCTTGAGTGCGCCACCTGTCTCGAGCGTTTCGAAGGCGCGCTGCACGGCGTCGAGGGGAACGATGTCGGAGATGAGCGCATCGGTGGGTACCGCGTCCGCGGCGACGAGACGCACGGCCTCCTCGAAGTCCGTGCGCTGGTAGACGCGCGCCCCGAGCAGACGCAGTTCGCGCCAGAACACCCGCTGCAGATCGATCGGGCGGGGTTCGGGGTGGATTGCGACCACGACGATCGTTCCGCGCACCTTCGCGTAGGCGGTGGCGCTGAGCACGGCCGCGGCCGCGCCCGCGACCTCGAACACCACGTCGGCGCCGGCACCGCCGGTCCACTCCTGAACCCAGGCGACGGCGTCGACCGCGCGCGGATCCACCGTGGTCAGACCGAGGTCGGCGGCGAAGCCGCGGCGGGCGGCGTCCAACTCGATGAGGGCGATCTCCGCGCCGAGTTCACGCGCTACCGAGGCGATGAGGACGCCGATGGGCCCGGCGCCGATGACGACCGCCTTGTCACCGGCGGACAGTTCCGAGCGGCGGACGTCGTGCACGGCGACGGCCACCGGCTCGACCAGGGCGGCATGTGTGAGCGGGACTCCTGCGGGCACCCGCACCAGGAGATGCGCGGGAACGACCCACTCTTGCTGAAGGGCACCAGGGGTATCGATACCGACGAAGTCGAGGTTCTGGCAGATGTGCTCATTGCCGGCCCGGCAGGCGGGGCAGGTGCCGTCCCACAGCAGCGGCATCACCACCACCGCGTCACCCACCTGCCATTCCCCGACACCGTCGCCGACGGCGCTGACGATGCCGCTCATCTCATGACCGATCACCGCCGGCGTCGTCACGCGGGCGTCCATGTGCCCGTGGAAGATATGCAGGTCGGTACCGCACAGGCCCGCGAACTGCACGGCAATGCGAACCTCCCCGGCTTCGGGGGCGGGGCGATCCCGGGTCGTCGTTTCGAACGTCCGCTCCCCGGTGTAGACGGCAGCGTGCATGGTGTTCTCCATCGGGCGGGTCAGTCGTTCTGGTCTTTGCCGGAGGCGACGCGGCTGATGACGAGCGCACCCAGGATGATCGCGCCGTTGAGGAAGTTGATCCAGTTCGCCGATACGCCCGCGAGCGTGAGCACGTTCTGAACCGTGAAGAGCAGGAGAATTCCGGTGAATGCGCCGAAGATCGTGCCTTTGCCACCGTTCAGGCTGATGCCGCCGATGACAGCTGCAGCAAACACGGTGAAGATCCACCCTTCACCTGAGACGGCGGCGACCGAGCCGAGGCGGCCGGCGAGCATGAGCCCGACGAGGGCGGCGAGGCCACCGGCAATGATGAGCGTGATCCAAATCGTGCGATCAACCCGGATGCCGCCTGCCTTGGCCGCCGCTGCGTTGCCGCCGATCGCGTAGAGGGAGCGACCGACGCGGGTGTACCCCAGGGCGAAGATGCCCGCGGCGAACAGCACGAGGGACACCCAGATGGAGGCCGGGATGCCGAGCCATTGGGTCGATCCGAGCCACATCATCGACTCGGGAAGACCGAAGAACGTCTGGCCGCCGCTGATGCCGTTGAGCAGGCCGCGCAGGGTGATGAGCATGCCGAGAGTCACGATGAAGCCGTTCAGGCGGAACTTCACGATGAGTAGGCCGTTCAGGCATCCGATCGCGAAACCCGCGAGGAGGGTGATCGGCACCGCAAGCCATCCGGGCAGTTCGGTACCGAGACCGTGTGCGAGGCCCGACGGCAGGATCAGCCATGCGGCGATGCCGGGTGCGAGACCCACGGTCGACTCCAGCGACAGGTCCATACGGCCGAGGATCATGACCATCGCCTGCCCCAGCACGACGAGAGAGATCTCCGACTGCTGCTGCAAGATGTTTGTGAGGTTTTGCGGGGTGAGGAAGACGGGGCTGATGAGGGCCCCCACCACTCCGACGAGGATGAGGGCGGGAATCAGCGCCAGATCGCGCAAACGCGCGATCTGCAGCTGCCGCCGCGGGGCGACCGCGACGGCAGTGCCGGTGGTGGGTGCGGAATTGGTCACGACTCCGTGATCCCTTCTGTTGCGGCGACGACATCGGCGTCGGCCCAACCTCGTTCAAATTCTCTGGCGATGCGTCCGTGCACCATCACGAGCACGCGGTCGCATGGTCGTAGGTCATCGAGTTCGTCGGAGACGATCACGACGCCCGCTCCATCGGAGCGCACGGTGTCGATCGCCTCGAGCAACGTCGCCTTGGAGCGAACGTCGACGCCGGCGGTGGGGTGCATGAGCACCAGTGCCTTCGGATTGGCGGCGATGGCGCGTCCCATGACGACCTTCTGCTGGTTGCCACCCGAGAGTGAGCCCACGATCTGTTCCGGACCTGATGCGCGGATGCTCAGGTCGCGGATCATGTCGCGGGCGAACCCGTCACGTTTCTTGGTGCTGATGACCCCTGCGTGGGAGATGCGGTCACCGACGGTCATGGTGATGTTCTCCGCGAGCGTCATCCCCTCCACAAGGCCCTCGTGATGACGGTCGCGGGGTACGAAGCCGATGCCCGCTTTGAGCGCGGCCGGAACACTTCCCTGCGCAACAGTCTGCCCCGCGACGCGCACCGAGCCGGAGTCGGGTTTGCGGAGCCCGACGATGGATTCGGCCAGCGCAATGCGGCCGCTGCTGCCGCTGCCGGTGATTCCGACGACCTCGCCGGGAGCGACGCTGAAAGACACCTCCTGGTAGCTGTCGCCCCAGGCGAGCTTGTCGATCGTGAGGGCCGGTGTACCGGGGCGGATGGTGGATGCCCCGCCGCTGAGGTCGACGACGCCCTGCTCGCCGGTCATCGCCGACACCAACTCGTCGTGATCCATCGTCGCCACCGGCGCGGTGAGGATGTGCCGCGCATCGCGGAACACGGTCACGGTGTCGCAGATTTCGAAGATCTCCGAGAGGTGGTGACTGATGAAGAGGGTCGCGATGTTGCGCTCGCGCAACCCACGCAGCCGGGTGAAGAGGCGTTCGATGGCCTTACCGTCGAGTTGAGCGGTGGGTTCGTCGAGGATGATGAAGTTCGCTCCGAACGAGAGGGCACGTGCGATCTCGACCATCTGCCGCTGTTCGACGCTGAGCTCGCTTGCCAGCGATGCAGCGTTGACGGACAACGACCACGTGTCGAGCAACTCCTGGGATTCTTCGCGCATCCGACGCCACGAGATGGCGACGCCGGCGCGTTGTTGCCGGTTGAGGAAGAGGTTCTCGGCAACGGACAGCGACGGGATGATCGTCGACTTCTGATAGACGCAGGCGACCCGGCGACGCCACGCTTGGCGGTCGCTCAACGCGGGTGCCGGCTCGCCACCGAAATCGACGTGCCCTTCGTCGGGGGCCTGTAGACCGGTGAGGATCGACACGAGGGTCGACTTGCCCGCACCGTTGCGGCCCACGAGGGCGTGGGATTCACCCGGGCGCACCTCGAGGTGCGCGTCGTTCAATGCGGTGGTGGCGCCGAATCGCTTGGTGATGTTCTGCGCTCGGACGGCGAACCGCCCCCCTGCGGGGGACGGTTCGCCCGGTTCCTGATCGTTGTGCATGATGGCTGCGAGGTGGGGGTTACTTGAGGTTGTTGCCCCACAGCGAGGAGTCGTTGACGTTCTCCTCGGTGACGAGCACGGAAGGCAGCTGGTCTTCGAGCAGGCCCTCACGTACCTGAACGATGGTGGAGTCGTGGTCGGTGGCACCGGGGCTGAAGGTCTTGCCCTCGAGCGCCGCCTGTGCGTAGTAGACGCCGTACTTCGCGTACAGGTCCGCGGGCTGCGACACCGTGGCATCGAGCGTGCCCTCGTTGATGCTCTTGTACTCCTGGGGGATGCCGTCGTTCGACACCGTCCAGACGTGGTTCGCGTCGGTGCGCGGTACGGCCTTGCCGGCCTGCTTCAACACCTGCTGCGTGCCCGACAGGGCAAAGCTGGACGCCATGTACACGCCGCGGATGTCGGGGTCCTGGTTCAGGGCCGTCTGCAGCTGCGAAGCGGCGAGAGCGCCGTCCCAGTTCGAGGCCTGAAGGTTGACCTTAATGTCGGGGTAGTTCGCCTCCATGCACTCGACAAAGCCTTCGGTGCGGTCGCGTCCGTTGATGGAGTCTTGGCCGCCCTGCAGCACGACGACGGTGTTCTTCCCGCCCATCTTCTCGCCGAGGAAGTCGCACGCCTTCTCGCCGAGCTGCTTGTTGTCGGCGCGGACGACCATGTAGACGTCGCCGGTGTCGGGACGTGTATCGATGGAGACGGCGGGGATGCTCTTGCTGTTGAGGTCTTCAAGGGCTGGGCCGATGGACGCGGTGTCCTGCGGAGCCATGACGATCGCCTTGGCGCCCTGGCCCACGAGAGCCTGGATGTTCGAAACCAGCGTCTGGACGCTGTTCTGCGAGTTGGTGGTCTTGATCTGCGCGCCCAGTTCTTCGGCGGCGATCGGGACGTACTGGGTGAACGCGTTCCAAAAGTCTGTGTCGGATCGGGGGAAGTCGACGCCAATCAGCTCTCCGGCCGGCGCCGCGCCGGACGTCGTCCCGGCGCCGCCGGAACAACCGGCCAGCGCGAAAATGATTCCGGCCGTACCGGCCACGATCGCCAGTGATCGATTTCGCACGTGCGTGCTCCTCTTCTCAGAGCCTCCCTCGTTGGAGACAGTCTGAGCGTACCCCCCAATTCATCGGACGTCTAGGGAGAAAAATCTCTTGTTACCGGACACCTACGCATATTGATTCGATGATTCATGACTACGCCACGCATGTGAGTAGCTCCTCGGCGACGATAGAGCACCACTCGTTTCTGCGCGAAGCTCCCCGGCCCCACTCCGCATACGGCGGTGTGGGGCCGGGGGGCTCGTGTGCGGGCGTGTCAGCTGCAGGAAGCCGCGCCCAGGGGGATCGACAGCGTGGTGTCCGCTCGATCCGCGGCAGTGGCGGTGACGGTCACCGTGCCCGCCGTGATGCTCGCCTTGCGGGTCGAGATCGCGGACGACACGGTCTTGCCCGCCTCGACGGTGAGGGTCTTGGTGCCGTATGGCGTGGTGATGACGACCTCGGCGGGAATCGTGTCGGTGTTGCGCACGCTGACGGTGACATACACCTTGCTCGCGATGCACCGCGAGCCCACCGTCGCAACGACGTCGACCGCTTTCGTCGAGACATCGGTCAGCGTCCACTTCTGGTGGGCAAGGGAACGGTTCTGCTGCTGGACGGGACGGGTCCCTTCCGCGGTCGCGCCCGAGGGCAGCCCGAGCACGTGCATCGAGAACCGGCTCGTGAGCAGGGCCGTTCCGTCGGGGGTCATCGACATCGCCCAGTGCTGCTCCAGCACGTTACGGTTCGTCGCCGCCGAGGCGGCGGCGCCGACCGAGCGGGACCGCCCGCTGATCTCGAGCACGCGACCACTGCCCGCGTTCGTCAAGGTGTAATAGCCGTCGACGTCGACCGTCGCGACCCACTGCTGGTTCTTCGCGCCCGTGTTCGCCGCGAGCCGCACCGACCCGTCGCTCATCTCGGTCAGGGCGCGACTGGAGGCCGGATTGGTGAGCGTATACGTGCGCTCGGGCGCGAAGACGTACGACTGGCGCACCGGTTCGGCGAGGCGGCCGCCGATGTGGAGGTCGTTGACGTTGGTGTATCCGCCGGAGCCT
>JAAIGE0101418921.1_pt1 | contig 10014 bp, 8 predicted proteins | sample 6487951 | NCBI WGS metagenome assembly JAAIGE01 (sample SAMN13974128, study PRJNA590717) | phyllosphere metagenome | biome: tomato field; feature: multiple bacterial spot infested tomato fields; material: tomato leaves; isolation source: leaves from tomato fields | host: Solanum lycopersicum ... | reverse complement strand
CGTTTTGTTTGCCGGGGTAATTTGAAACAAGTCGGTATCTATCTGTTTTTTCGAGTTAATAATCTATTGGCCAACTTGCTTGGAATACCAGCTGGAACGCTGCGTGGTCTGGATTCCGATGGACGGTGCTTTTTAAGCTCCGCCCCAAAAACGAATCGGGATCGAGTCTATCAAGCAAATGGTCGCGCTGTTGATTGTTGCCCCTGCGCGTACGATGTCCCCACTCGCAGATACAGGGGCACATAGAAAACGATACCCTCAATGATTGCTGTGTTGGCTAAGCCGGCTCTCGAAGTACTGCGCAGTCTCTTTGTCGGTGCAGTACAGGTAGCAGCCCTTCATCCCACGTGTCATCAGAGTTCGGTATGTATTTTTGATGATCAGGTCTGTTTCTTTTTTCGCCAGTGTAGGTTGCTCTTTCATCATCTTTTTCCAGCCGCGAATCGATTTATCGTGCTTGTCGCGCTCGTCCGGGGATGTCACTACCTTACCGTCACGTACGATTAGGTCTGGCCCGATGATCACCCCGATGTAGTCCACTTCCAAACCTTGGCAGGTATGAATACAGCCAACCTGCTCAATGGAGTTCTCAGCGATGATCCATAGGCTGCCATCCTGATCCAGGTTCCATTGGCGTTTGTAGTCACCAATGACGATATCAGCGGCGGTGGAGTCTTTCTTGCTCAGCCAAGGCCAGCAATAGCCCGCGACCACACGAGCTTTGTTTCCATGGTTTTTCTCGTTGATTGCTTCATGCATCGCCTGAGGTGAGTCGAACACCTTAAACTCGTACTCTTGAGTCTCAAGCGTCGGATTTGCCGTCGAGCGAATGCCTAGTGTGTCATCCAGCCATGCCAGGTAACCGTCAGAACCACTGCAGCGAAACTGCGAAGACAGCACGTGTTCTTCAACCACAGCCCCCTTGGCTTTTGCAAAGGCGCGTATCGCCTGCTTGCTGCCGATATCGCTCAAGGTTACACGCTGGTCTTCATCAATGAAGAAAATTGAGCATTTCGCTGAGTCAATCAGCTCTTTGATTTGGTTCTCCCCAAGGTTACCGTAAAGCCCGCTTTTCTCATTCAGCCGGTGAGCTTCATCCACGATAAGCGCGTCGAATGTGTTGGGCTCAGTGTCAATGAATGCCCCAGAGCCTGAAAAGAAATTCGAGAAATGGCTGCGCTTGATGGTGCCAACCAGTTTGCTTTCGTAGACCTTGCGTGGGGCAGCATTCTTGGAGACGTATTTGCTCATCAGCTTCAATTCGGTGAGCTTCACCAGCAGATTGATAGCGAGAACAGTTTTCCCGGTGCCCGGTCCACCTTCGATGATCATCACCTTGGGTGCTTGGTCCGAGGCCTCGCTTGCCGCCGCCAGCGCCGACTCAAAAATTGCTTTCTGATCGTCAATCAATACGAACTCGGGTTTGCCTTTCATCAACCCCCCGAGTGCTTCGGCTAGCGCCTTGGACGGGCGAATTTTTCCTTCGGACAGCTCGTAAAGAACCTCTTTGTTGTCGCCATGACTTATATGCTTTTTCAGAAAGCTTCTGAGTTTACTGAGCTCTTCCGGGCCTTTCAGAAACAGGGGAGCCTTGCTGATGTGGGGCTCGTAGTGAGCCGAATTAATGATGCCGTCGCTGACGTAGTTATGGAGGTAGGCACACGGACGGATTTCGATGCTTTTGTCATACACCGCCTCGTTGAAGCCTTCCAACAGCGCTGCATATGACCACACCTGATAGGACGGGTGAATGGTCTCAATGAGGCCGCCACCCAATGCCGTTTTGACGATGGCATCCTTGGTTGTGGCGTTGGCCTTACTCCATTGCTTCAGCTCGATAAGTACGGCCTTTTTTGCCTGGTTTTCGTCGCGACCGGTGAGTAGAAAGTCGATTCGCTTCGACGACTGCGGAATGTGCAATTCAATGGCCAGGCCTGCATCGCTCGGCAGGCCCTCATCTCTAAGGACCTTGGCCATATATGTTAGGGACCCTTGCCACGACCTGATTTCCGAGGTGCCAACGTTCTTGCCGGTAGCTTCCTTGTAATGCCTGAGGATCACCTCCTCGATGTCATCGTTATCGTTGTCTTTAAGAAATTGCTGTTTGGTCGCAGCGTAAACGATCACGGGTTGTCCTTAGATGCGTGTTGGTCAGAGTCGGTCGTACTTTTTGCTGTTGCTTTTGGCTTTATCTACGGGGTACTTCTGGCCGTTCGAGGCGAGTTTCCGTGTCACAGCCTCGTTGAGGTCGATGCCGAGCACGCTGCTCAGGCGAACCAGGTACATCAGTACGTCCGCCAGTTCATCCTTTACGGCTTGGCCGATTTCGGGATCTGTTGCGGCGGAGATCGAATCGGCATCGCTCATCCATTGGAAAATCTCGCACAGCTCTCCTACCTCGCCAGTGAGAGCCAGGATGAGATTTTTGGGAGAGTGGAACTGCTGCCAGTCGCGATCATCTGCGAACCGCTGGAGGGATGCGGCAAGCTTCACTACGTCAACCAGTGGCGCGGATGAGCTGTTTGAGTCACTCACGGGGTTATCTCTTGGGCATCGGTGGGGAAAATGTGTAGGAAATCTGGCCTTGGATTGTAAGAGTTTTTGCTGTGTTCGCAGATTTTTTTGTATTTTTTCTCACCTGTTGATTGCCGGCCGGATTGCTTGCCAGTGTTCGCTATCGATGAGTGTGAATCCGCAGAGGGTGACTGCGAATTCACAGCTGGGGTCTGTCGTTTTTTAGTGCACTACTTCTTGGATTGCCGGCTGAATGTGAGTTGCCCAAAATTTCACGAGAGGGCTACAAGTGATGTGAAACATTAGCCAGCATGCGTAGATGCAAGGGGCGCCGTAGCAGTTGCTAGCAGTGAGTTTGCCGTGAGCCATTTCGTGCCTCAGCATAGGCCCGCCCTTTAGGTTGAAAAGTAGATGGAACATGTAAGTTATGTCCTTGCCAAATGCCTGCTCTAACTCATCTTTGCGGTTCGAGTACATTTGACTGAGAGACTGGTCTTCCTGCGTAAGGTCGACATTGAGCTTTGCTGTTCTGGCGCCCCGGTTAGTAAGCACGTATCGGAGAGAGTTTTCCAATTGAGGAATGAGTGCGTGAACAGCAGAAACCATGTCTCCTTGAATCATTCGAGCGAAACCCAGTGCAAAAATTGCCTCGTGCCCTGGTGGTACGAAAGCACTGTGGTAAACGAGTGGCTCCAAATGTCTCTCGTCGATGCACTCGTACTGAGTCATGGTGATGCATGCAGGCTTAATGAAGGCTTCGGTTTCAACATGATAGTGGAACCCAACTTCTGTGAGGGCTTCATGATCGAACCACTCTTCAGAAGGCTTGTCTCCGAAACCAGCTGATGGTGATTGAGCAATCATCTTTCCTTGCTGGTCGGAATAACTTTTTCCCATGCTTGAAGATAGGAAGTATTTACTTTTCTTTTGGAGGCAGTTTTTATGTAGCGCAATTTTCTCTGGTGGCCTCGAAGCGAATGCAAGTCGGTACAGCATTTCGTGAACTTCCAGGCTCTCGAAATCATCAATCGTTGCCTGTCGTGCGTCAGTTAGGTCTACGGGGATGCTGAACTCACCCAATTCAGATAGCGAGTCTTCTTCAAATTGCTGTAACTCTAGCTTTAGCTCATTGATTCGCTCATTCATTCCACCAATAGATCTGAGCTCACCAATCGCGTCTCTTGTCCATGACGCTTTAGCCATATTTGAACCGATTGCATCCCTCATTCTTAGTGTCTGGTCAACAGCGTCTAACTTGCACCGGGCCGAGGCTTCTTTGTCGCCTACTTTGGAGTATGCATAAGCGGCATGGAGCCAGACTTTTTTCACTGCTTCTGCGTATTGTTTGTCCTTGGTAGCAGTAGCCATTGACTCTGCGTCCTTGGCTATGTCTCCCCATTCAAGCAAACCGAAGTTCTGACCTAGGGAGGAAAGTCTATGGAAAGAAATCAAATTTAGTTTGTCTTTTGTAATCTCATAGGCTTTTGCGAACGTCCATTTTGCATAATCCGGAATAGCCTTTCTCTTCCCGGTTGAAGCGTATATCGCAAATGCTCGCTCAATAAGATCAACAACCTTTGAAGGGACTTCGAAATCTGACTCGTATTGATACAGTAGGCCTCCAGTAAAGAATAGATTCACGGCATCGAGGTACGAGGTAGACGCAATCTCCGCCATTCTGTGAAGCTTTCTATTCGTGTACCAGCAACTGTCTGCGATTCGCGCACGAAGCAATGGATGGTCTATATGGTCAGTGACTTGCGTTAAGGCGTCTTGCTGCTCACCTATGTAATCACTCGGTATTAGTGACCTCCGACCATCCATGATCATTTGAGGGCTAAACGCGTCAGTCCTGTTGGGATTGAAGTGGTAACTACAAATCACAGCAAGCACGCTGTAGGCACGTCCGGCAGCGGCATCTCCCAACTCTTTGGCAGCTTGAGCCGCCCTTTGGAATACTTCCTGCAATGTATGGAAGTGGAGGGTGTTCGTCATGGTAAGGATTGACGAAAGACTGACCTGCTCAAAGTCATCTACGGTCGCCACGTCCATCACGGGTTGGTTTTCCTTATGATCCTGTTCACCCACGTTTAAATCCTCCACGATTCAAGGTGGAGTCAGCTTAACCGAAATCGCGGTGGTGGCCACTAGCCATTGAGCGGCCCCTGTAGGGATCTATAGGGAGTGGCAGTCGTTAGTGCCAGGACGGAAGGGGTTCAGATGGCTGTCGGAGGCTTCTGACTAGAACCAGTCATCCACGAACGTCCGCCAACCCATTGCTGCCATTCGTGGAAGACAGCTATCGGCCACAACTCGCCATCGATGTCCGAGGGCGACGATCTACTAATAGCCTCAATCGTTCTTACAACACCACTCTCGATGAGCGCGGACTGCATCCGTGAATCCCTTGTTCTGTTGGTTTCGTCTCGTGATGTTGCCCAGGTCAACAGGAGTGGGATCAAGGTTCTGCCTTTGGTTGGACTACCCCGCCCCTGTAGACATCTCCAGCCTATGCGATAACCTCACACCAAGTTATCACTACCAGAGCAAAGCAAGCATCGAAAAGGCAGTCATCACGCAACTTCCAAATACTTTCTTGACGAAATAGCACTATTCATTCTGACTCAATCGCCCCAACCATAAAAACAAACAAATTTTCAGAATCAATAATAAGAAACATCAGCATCAATACTTGTAGACACACGCTTAATGGATATCCTACCGACTGACTTCCGATCAGTATAATATCTGCCCGAAAGAATAAGCGCTGAGCCGCCTTCAATAACATCAAAAATTGTCGAGCCAACATAATCCCCCCAAGATGGATTCCTGGGTGTGGAGCGATAGACGTAGTAAAGTTTCTTTTTGTTAAGCTCTATCGTAGGTGTTGTTTCAAGCGTCACTGACTTCACTGTCTCGCCATGCATATCTATTTCAGTAACCAAAAGAGCTTGCCTTATAACTGCCCTAACCTCAAAGGTCTTCTGGTCCTCTGTAGTAATTTGCCCCACCCATACCCCATTCAAATCAGGATAAAGTCCTTTCTTAAAAAATCTTGCTATAAACCAAATTTTTCGAGAGATAAAGGGCGACAACAAAACAAACATCACAACTGTAGATGCTGCAGTGGCAATTGATGCAAGTTTAAATATACTTATATTAGTACCGGTAAGCCTTTGCGCAAAAACATACGCCACGACTGAAATTAAAATTGAAATCAAAACAACCGACCTCAAAAGCAAATCAAATCTGACAACCCTGAACATATAACGCCCTATTTAAATCCATCAAACTTTGATAGCTGATTCTTTCCATTGCTTTTTGATTTCATCAAAGCAATGTAGGCCTCCATCAAACTAGATCCAACACCTGCTGAAAAGGTAATATCGCTTGTAGAGCATGAATTTAAACGAAGAAACATCTCTTCAAAATTGCAATGAGCGTTTGTTTTTGCAACTACGCCATCTGCAGCCCTGAAAATCACATGAAATCCTTCCGACTCTAATAGGCTTGCAATTTTCAAGGTGGACTCCTCAAGCTGCTTGCTAATCAACCTTAACCTACCCTCATCATTACTCAGGTAGCAGGATGTTATTCTGACCCCAATATCGTCACCATCAATAGATATGTATTTCAAGATTATAGCTCGCAATGAGGTTCAGTTATCGATCATACCTTAGCTCTCACGTTTATTAGTGAAGCTATGGAAATTATAATTCTCCGGAAGCCGCCAAGCCTGATCAGCACCCTTTAGAGTTCAGCAAATAAGATCTAAGCGTTTTCTCACGCTGCCCAAAAGAGTCTCGACCACGCTGAAAGAGTATATCCAGCTTATCTAAATTATGCTCCAATAAGTCAGTGGCCATATGCGGTTCAGTGAATGAATCGCTAATTCTTATTGTCTCAATATCATCAAAAAGTATGCTCCTTAGCTGATCCATAGACTGCGTATTAATCTCCAGCGTTTTCTGAAGCAAGCGGACACTAATCAAGCGACTTATTAGCCTTTCAATAATAGATCCCCTAGGCTTCGGATAAAAGCCGACACCAATACTTACAACTCGAATATCAGCTTTTGGTTTATTCAGACTTTTAACCGCATCTGCGATAGCATACAATGTCGGATTGTTAGCGCAAAACCCACCATCGATCAATTCAACTTTTTCACCGAGGCTTGTGCAGACGGTCGTAGGTTCAAAAAATGGAAAGGCCGAACAAGATGCCCTAATTGCATCTTTCATCGGAACACCAAAACCAGGAACAAAACTTCCCTGCCTCCCGTGAGCCTGCTTTGGATCGCTTTTAAAAATCATAGGCCGCTCCTGAACCCAGCGAGAAGCAACAACCCCAAGTCCGGTTTTGACGTCATCAAATGTGGTCTGCCCAAATACCTCTTCAGCCAATTTTGAAAGTGATGCAGTTCGTCCAGACCGCGAGTTATGCTTCATTACCTTAGGAACATGCTCGCGATACAGCTTCAAAATGTCGTCAACTTCATACCCTATGGCAATCAATGACGCAATAATCGATCCTGTGCTTGTACCAAACACCAAATCAAATGTCTGATGAAGCTTCTCTCCCGTTAGGGATTCGATTTCCTTAAGTACCCCAAGCGTATAAAAACCTTTTGCACCTCCTCCGTCTAGCGAGAGAATCCTGAAGGGGGGCACTGAATTATTTTGCGACTCATCTTTAACCATAAAGAAAATCCCGGCCCAGTAGTGCTTAGTTCACTGATCAAACACTGTATCGGCGACGATACGGCGCTCAAGAATTCCAGTATCAATATTGCTATTCCAAGGCTCAATCTCCTTGGCGATAGAAAATGAAAGCTCTCTAACTTCGTCTCTTATCAAGATCAAAGCTGGTAATCGTTCTGGAGCATCGAAGATCTTCCGGGTGCCATTCGGCACGCTAAGCGAGTTGCGATACTCAGGAGCACCGATCAGAAATGTGAAGAACGCTTCAATTCTAAGAACCAATGCAACACGCTGATAAACCGGGACATCAAGGTTGTCCTCCATATGGTATGCTAATGCCGTCAGGTCATAGCTAGACAAACCTTTTGCGACTTTTTTATCGGTTTCATCCATGTCCGAAACGAGAGTTTTCAGCAGTCTGATTACGCACTTGACGTTCCCTGAATATCGAGAATCCTTAAGATTGACCTCTTCAATGTGCTTAAATGGAAAGTTTGTAATAAACGCATCATCAGACTTGCTGTAAATTTTTATTCCTCGGTCACTTTGATCTCTAGTGCGCTGATAATAAATATTGTCAAACCAGACAGCAGGAACAATATCTACTGGAACGCGAAGGCTTCCCCCGTCCATGGCTATGGACTTGTCATTACCAATGACATTTACAGCCGGGAAGTTCTCAGAAAGAATTGACTCAGACTTGTTACGAATATCTTTTACTATCTGCAAAAGAGATCGAGAGTCACTAGCTGCAACGTAAGCACTGGAGCTTACATGAGGGCGTTCTACAAATAGAGTATCGCGCTCAATGATAAGCATATCTACGTCAGAAGCTCCTTTAATATGTATATCTAACGCAACCGACCCTTGCAATACACTAGTAACGTTCTCATTCTGTGCCTCCAGAGACTTGATTAGACTATTTGCAACTCTCTGCCCCTCAGACTTTGAAATTTCGGTCCCCCGCTTAGAGACAGGGGCCATAGCGCCTACCACGTATTTGATGCCACTCGACTCCTTCAGAGTATCATAACTTTCAAAGGATTCATTAAGCGACTTTGAAAGTGACAAATTTACTGAGTCAAGAGCAACTCCAGTACTCGCTATGTCAGTGAAAGCACGGCGCTGCCTTAGTGAATTGAGCCTACGATTAAAATCCATTTATTCCCCCAGCGATTAGCAGCTTTTTATATGAACTACTTGAGCGACCGTTTCAGACGTCCTAGTTTCACAAGAAAAGAATGTAGATGCCAAAGTAGGCTAAGATTCACTCGCCTTCCATGAGATTTTGGCAGTTCGTAATTCATTCCTTGCAATCCGGCGCCGTCTAAGCGCTTCCGATCAATCCATGTCTCAGAATCGCACGATGCATGCACCTGGGCAATACGCCATCATGCCGATGAACGTCATTGGGCGAGTCCAGTGCTCCAGGCCGGCTTCCTAGCATTTGCCAACGGCAGCTAGAGTCGGTTGCTTCCAATGATGATTGTCGATCCAGATTTCAACGTGACGGTGAATACCCATGGTTTTTCTAATCGACGAGAAAGCAGGCGAATAGTCAGCAAATAGTAGTACCGCGCCGCCTCACTACCTCTAGCTAGACGATGCTCTAGAAACCAAGCCAAATGCTTCCGCTGCCAAGTCCAGGGCGTCTCTCGCTGCCAGCGTTGTGCAATTTCAGCTTGGATGAGCTTTGCCTGGCGCAAATGGCGTTTCCGCGTTGCGTGCGATCCCGTTAGCACCGCAGCCAAGAACAGCTCCATATCAAAGGGCCTACTCATTTCCGCCCTCCAACGTAGGCAGCGATCACATCAGTTCTACCGTGCCCCAGCTCATAGCTGATTTGCCTCCGGGCGTCACGATCAAGGTGCCTATTTACTTGGCAACATTGGCCGCGGTTGATAGGCGCGCGGTGTTGGGTGATTTGCTCATAGCGCTCACACGCATACGCCGCTCGTAGCTCATGGAAGCCTTTGAGGTTGTGTGCATGCAGGATGTCCCGCGCAGGACGGATAATTTTTTGCAGAAAAATCAGGTAACTTTCGTGGCGCGCAATCAGGTTGCGGCTACCCGCAGGCGACACCTGCCGTGCAAACCCAAGTGCACCACGAACCTGGTCATCCACCGTAATCCAACGGGGAGCCGATGCGCCAGCACGGCCGCCTTTGGTGCCATCCTGAATGTTAATCCTGCCTTGGTCGTTAGCCTCACGGCTTAGCCGTGGCAGGTCAGCCAAGATGGCCTCACGCAAGCGCATGCCGGTGGCTCGCGCCAACAGAACAATCGCGACGGCTCGTTGCTGATGATGGAGGCAAAGCGCATGAGCGATCTGCTGAACCTGTTCGCGGTCTGGGCCTTGCGGCACCGATTGGCGAACGCCAGTGCGCTGCATGCCCAACGCCTTGCTCGGGCTGGACAATTTCACGCACTGATCACCGCGAAGCGCCGCCATAGTTCTGTTAACGCTGGATAGCCGGTTTTGTGAGGTGCTGACGGCGAAATCACCGCGCCCAACCAAGTCACGCAGATACGCCGCATAGTCCGCCAATACTTTCCGATCAATCTGCCGCGCATCATTGATACCTGGCCCTTGTTCGGAGCGGCACCACTTCACGAATGCCTGCCACCGATCACAGTGTGCCCTCACCGTGCCGTAGTGACCGCCGCCGAACATGTCTTTGAGCGCCTGCGGTCCTGCGTAGCTCAATTGCCTGCCGTAGCCGAAATTACGGCCATAGCGTTTACCCACCAATGCCATGTCGATCACCCCATCTGCTGTTCTCCGATCCTCGCCCCACGT
>JAAIGE0101375743.1_pt1 | contig 10016 bp, 8 predicted proteins | sample 6487951 | NCBI WGS metagenome assembly JAAIGE01 (sample SAMN13974128, study PRJNA590717) | phyllosphere metagenome | biome: tomato field; feature: multiple bacterial spot infested tomato fields; material: tomato leaves; isolation source: leaves from tomato fields | host: Solanum lycopersicum ... | reverse complement strand
TGGGTCTCAGCAGGCGCAGTCGCCGGTAGTCGTTGCAGCTAGCTTACCACCACGCCCTTCCAAAACGCGATGCGACCGCGGATCTCTTCGGCTGCTGCTTTGGGGTCGGGATAGTACCACGCAGCGTCGGGGTTCTCGGCACCGCCCACGTGCAAGCTGTAGTAGTGGGCCGTCCCCTTCCAAGGGCAGATGGTTGTCGTGCTACTTGGATGGAGGACTGCAGCGTCAACGCTGTCGGCAGGAAAGTAGTGGTTGCCTTCCACGATCACGGTATCGTCGCTCTGTGCGATCACTGAGTCGTTCCATCGGGCTTCGACCACGTCCATTCTCCTAGCACTGGCCAATAGCTCGGCCTGCGCCCATCTTCCGTCAAGCGGCAACAACCCGGTGGACGGACATCTAGTTCTGGGAAGCGCTACCGATGCCGCGAACGGCCGGTTGTGGGTCGCTATCGACGCTCACCATTTCCCCACAGCACCATGTATCCAAAATGTCATTTTATCCGCATAACAGGCGTTGCGATGACCATGTCCCGCGAACGAGCGGCCTGGCTAGGCTCTTATATCTTCCCGCACGAAGCCTCGTTGCGGCAATGGCTGGCGCGCCGGCCAAGCGCGGCCAGCATGGAGGTCGAGGATGTCGTGCAGGAGAGCTATGCTATCTTGGCAGGCCTCGAACGCGTCGATCACATCCAACGCCCGCGCAACTATTTTTTCGAGGTCGCCAAGTCAGTTGTGCTGCAGTCGCTGCGGCGGTCCCGTGTTGTCACGATCGACGCGCATTCGGGCGCTGACATGCTTGAAGTACCAGAGGATGCGCCTTCTCCCGAGCGGGTGGCTGCCGATCGTCAGGAACTGGCACACGTCGCCTCACTGATTGCGGCCCTGCCAGAGCGCTGTCGCGAGGTCTTCAGCCTTCGCAAGCTGGATGGCCTGTCACAGCGCGAGACGGCGGCCAAGCTCGGAATTGCCGAAAGTACGGTGGAAAAACATATGGTGAAAGCGCTCGCCTTGCTCACCAATGCAATCGGGCGTGGCGGAAACAAGCGGCTCACGTCATCTATGGGACGTGATCCTTCGAAGCAGACGACACCAGATGAAGCAGAGCAACGAACCGACTGCGCTTGACGAGCAGGCGGCATCGTGGGCGCTCCGCCTCGATGCGGGCACGTTGACAGCGGCGGAAGAAAAGGAACTCGATGATTGGACGCAGGCGGACGCGCGTCATGCCGGAGCCCTTGCACGGGCAATGGCCGCGAACGCCTATCTCGACCGGATCGCGGCACTGCGCCCGCAGAGTATAGGCGAAGAGGACACAGCTTCGATCATTGCGCCTTCGATGGGCTTTCGCCCGTCACTAATCAATCGCCGCGCGTGGATAGGCGGTGGCATAGGTGCCGTGGCTGCCACGGTGATGGCGGCGATCGGCATTTCGCGCTGGTCTGCAGGTGAGCGCATCTCCACCCCCAAGGGGAGCTTACGCCGCGAGGCGCTGGCGGATGGCTCGGCTGTTACCCTGAACTCGAATGCCGAGATCAGCGTTGTGCTGGAGCAATCCGTTCGCCGAGTTCACCTGATCGCAGGAGAGGTGAATTTCGATGTTGCGAAAGATCGAGCCCGTCCCTTTCTGATCGATGCAGGAGACGTGCGGGTCCGCGTAGTCGGCACCAGCTTCCTTGTACGACGCGATGAGAACGACGTCGCAGTCACGGTGCGGGAGGGAGTAGTGGAAGTGCGTCGCAGCGGCGGTGCGCCTGTGCGCCTTGGTGCGGGCGACCGCCTCTTGATCGGCGCGGGCGCGGGCTCGCGTCGTGAAGCTTTGTCGATGGCGGATGTTGACCGGCTGGGACTATGGCAGCGCGGAGAGGTTGATCTGACCGGCATGACGCTGCGCGATGCGGCGACAGAATTCTCGCGCTATTCCGATCAGCGCATCATAATCAACGATGACGAAGTCGCTCGATTGAAGGTTGCCGGCATCTTTTCGACGAGTGATCCGGTAGGGTTCGCACGGTCAGCGGCGCTCGCCCAGGGATTGAAGGCGCAAGCGACACCCGGAGGCATCCTGCTTACCCGATAAAATCTTTGTGAAAAAAGTAGCGGGGATGGTGGAGGAAACGCAGCCCACAAGCATCTAGCTTTTGGAACCGGCAAAAGCCGGTTGTTGGGGAATATGACGACATGCAGTTCCGGTATATGACCGGCTGCGGCCTGGCCGCGGTCGCGATGGTGCTCGCCTTACCCGCAGCCGCACAATTGCGTGCGCTTGATGTTCCTGGACAATCGCTGCCGGCTGCAATCGCCGCGCTTGGCAAGCAAGCCCGTTTGCAGATCGTCGCCCCCGCAGACGGCATGGATGCAATACGCAGTAACCCCGTCAAAGGGACCATGGACCCGCGGATGGCGCTGCGACAGCTGGTTGCCGGTTCCGGTCTGGAAATCGCCTCCGATGACGGCGCACACATCGTGCTGCGCAGATCGGTAAGACAGGGGGGAAACGACGCTCAGTCGGTCCCGGCCGCTGGTGAGCCAGCCTCTGGCGCCGAGATTGTGGTTACTGGCTATCGTGCCAGCCTGCAGACGGCGCGTGAGATCAAGCGCAAGTCGGACGCGATCGTGGACACCGTTGCTGCTGAGGACATCGGCCAGTTGCCCGACAACAGCGCCACTGAGGCACTCGCCCGTCTTCCTGGCGTACAGGTGTTCCGCAACCGTGGTGAAGGTCAGTCGATCACTATCCGCGGCATCTCGAACGTCGTGACGATGGTCAACGGCCAGGAAGCCTATACCGGCTCGTCGCGCCGTACTTTACTTAATAGCTACCCGGCGGGCCTCATCCGCTCGCTATCGGTCTACAAGGCACTCACCCCTGACCTGATCGAGGGCGGGATCGGGGGCGCAGTGGACGTACAGCTTCGTCAGCCTCTCGATTTCAAGAAGGGCGTCACTGTCGCTGGCACCCTGCGTGGTACCTATGACGATCAGGCAGAAAAGGCATTCGGCAACGCTGACGTGCTGGTCTCTGGTAATTGGGACACGGGCATCGGCCAGGTTGGGGTCATGGTCAACGCCTCCTACCTGAAGCGTGACTATTACGAGATTTATCGCGAAAGCCTGCAACCGCAAACCAATGCCGTCGGCCAGGTTCTACCCACTGGCATTTTGCTGAAGAACCCGAAAGGCAGCTACGAGCGACCTGTGATCACGGGCGAACTGCAGTGGCGCCCTAGCCGCAACCTGGGTTTCTACCTGCGGGCCACCAACGTCACCGACGACAATGAGTACACTGATACCGACCTCCAGACGAACATCGCCGTCACCACACCGTTGAGCAACGTCGTGCTGCTGCCCGGTACAAAAATTGTGAAGAGTGCCACCTTCACGGCACCGGCAACTTCGGGTCCGCGCTCCAACCATACCCGTCAGTTGCTCGACACAACGCAGGTCGAGTTGGGTGCCGATTTTTCCTCAGGGATTGCGACGCTGACGACCAGCGCGGTCTACACGACGTCGCGCATCAACACCGACCAGCAGCTATTCCTCCTCGGCTTCAATCGTGCACCCGTGATCGATGCGGCTTTCCAGAGCGACAGCAAGTTCGGTGGCTTGTCATATACCTACCGCGATGTGGACCTTTCCGATATCAACGAGTTCCACGTTCGCGCCTATTCGGACACGCGGACCCGTCAACGGGGCCGCGGTGTCCAGTGGCGTACCGACCTGACGCTCGATGCAGGAGGCGGTTTCTTCCGTTCGCTCAAGACGGGCTTTCGCTACGCGACGCGAAGCGCCGATTATCAAACAGGCACCGGCCTAGCTGACCTCAACCGTCTCAACCTGCCGATGTCGAGCTTCCCAGGAGGTGCCGCGCCTGTCAATCTGACGCAGAAGGCGTCGAGTGACGATGCCGTGCTGCCGACTGGCTGGGTTGGTTATGACGCACGCCAGCTTGCCGACATGTCAGCCGTCAAAACGTTGAATGCGTTTGTCGACACGCTGTCGGCGACCAAATTGTTTACTGATAACGGTCGCCCTGCCGATACGCCGCAATCTGCCTTCGACGGAAAAGAGACGAGCTACGCGGTCTATGGGCAGTTCAAATACGGGTTGAGCCTGGGCGACGTCATGATCGACGGCGTTGCCGGTGCCCGGATCATCAACACCAAGCTGGACATCGATGGCACGCAATATGCCGCTACACGTCGGCCAGGTTCTACCACGATCGTGTACACGTACACCCCGGTCAACGCCCGGCAGAACTACCTTGATATCGATCCGAGCGTCAGCGCAGTGGTGCATTTCACGCGCGCTCTGCAACTGCGGCTCGCCTGGACCAAGACGTTCAGTCGACCCGATTTCACGCAGCTCAATCCAAGCCAGGCTTTTACACAGGTACTTGCCGGGTCGGGCACCTACACCGGACAAGTGACGACTGGAAATCCGAACCTGCTGCCCATCCGTTCCACCAATTGGGACGCATCGCTGGAAGCATATTTCGGTCGCGCAGGGCTCGCCAGCGCCGCAGTGTTCAGCCGTGAAGTCAGCAACTATATCGTCAATGCGACGGTACAGGACGCGACGATCCCCGGTGCCTTGGGCATTGTCAACGTCACTCAGCCTATCAACGCGGGTGATGGGGTCATCAAGGGCGCCGAGGTCAACTTGAGTACCTTTTTAGATTTTGCGTCAGGGTTTGTTCGCAACTTCGGTGTATCAGGCAATTATACCTATATCGACTCCAGCCAGGACTTGCCAGCGACCAACGCAACGGCAGCGTTCACTGGTCAAACCGCAGGCATCTCCAAGCATAGCTACAACGCCGCACTGTTCTACGATGACGGACGGTTCCGAGCGACTATTGGCTATTCGTGGCGCGGACGATTCATGCTTGCCTATAATCTAGCCGATCCATCGAAAAACCTGAACTGGTATCCTATCGAACGCCTAGCTGCGTCAGCGACCTACAAGGTAGCGCGCAATCTGTCGCTGACGGTTGATGCCACCAATCTGACCAACCAGCCGCAGCGTGCCTATTGGGGATCGAAAGCGTTCCAGGACCGCGTCTATTTCGAAGGTCGCACCTTCTCGACTGCCTTGCGCTTCAAGTTCTGAGGCGCGCAATGGTCATCAGACATTTTGTAGCGCTGCTCGCCGCCTCGGCGATCGGCTCGTCTACAGGCATCCTCGCAGCCAGGCAGGTAAGCTGGGGCGGAGCATGGGGGTATGCCACCTCGCCAGCGGCAAACGCCACCCGCGACGTGCTGCCCGCAGGCACATACCGGTACCGCCTACGCTCGAGTCAGACCGGCAATGGCGTCCGGCTTACTATTACCAACGCCGCGGGCGCCGTACCGCTCGAAATCGACCGGGTGCAGGTCGCACAAGCCAGCGCGCGTGACGGCTTCGGGTTGGTTCCGGCAACGCAGCGCAACGCCGTCTTCGCTGGTGGTCCTGCCATTCGGCTGCTCGGAGGCGAGACGCGAGAGGCTTTGGCCATGAGCATGCGCGTCGCTGATGGTCACGATCTGATCGTGACGATCCGGACCGGTGCGCCATCGACGACGGTTGGCGGTAACGCCGGCTTCCCCGTCGCTTTCAGCGAAGCCGCTATGCCCGATGACGGCACCGGCTTGGAACCTCGCCGGCTGCGTCCCTTCATCACGCAGATGGCGGTTCGAAGCCCGCAAGCATCCTGCACGATTGTGACGCTGGGCGATTCAATCACGGAAGGCGCACGTGGCACGCGCACCGGCTGGCGCGGCTGGCCGGGCGTATTGGCCCGTCGATTGAGCGAGCAGAAGCGTGCGCACTGCGGCGTCGTCAACATGGGGATCAGCGGCAACCGGCTGCTGCGTGAAGATCGCGGCACCGCAGCGGTCGAGCGTTTCGACCGCGACATCGCATCGGTGCCGGGTGTCACACACTTGATCGTGCTGGAAGGTATCAACGACATCTGGCGCGCGGGGCGGCCGGGCGAACCGAAGGTGGCTGCGGCCGACCTGATCGCGGGCTATCGCCGGATCATCGCTGCAGCCCATGAGCGTGGCATCCGGGTGATCGGCGGCACGATGACGCCGGGCTGGGGATCGAAATACCTGACACGCGAGATGGAGCAGGTCCGTAGCGAGACCAACAACTGGATACGCACGAATGATAGCTTCGACGCGGTGATCGACTTCGAGGCGGCGCTTAGCAACGGCGAAATGCCGCCAAAGATCCAGCCACCATTCGACTCAGGGGATCACCTGCATCCCGGCGATGCAGGTTACGAAGCGATGGGGAAGGCCGTGCCCCTCTCGCTGTTCGCTCCCCGCCGATAGGTTGAGAAACCTGAATAATCCCTTGTTTGATCAGAGGATCTGTATCGTGACCAAGCATACGAAAGCCTTGTCGCTGGCCCTCACTTTGATCCTTGCTGCAGCGCCAGAGCCTGTACTCGCTTGGGGACAAACCGGCCATGCTGCGATTGCCAACGTGGCCGAACTGAACCTGAAAGCCAGCGTCTGGAACGAGATCAAAACCCTACTCGCAACCGATGGCGCGACGCACATGTCCAAGGTTGCCTCCTGGGCTGATAGCCAGCGTTCAGCTACCGACCCGACCCACACCACCCGTATGCCAATGGACGGTAGCAATCCGCCTGCGCATGCCTGCACGGGAACGGCAATGTGCGCGGACGAGGCGATTGCATACTATGCGCGCATTCTGGCCGATCGCAGTCAGCCGGCCGCTACGCGCGAGATTGCCCTCAAATACATCATCCATCTGATCGGCGACCTGCACCAGCCGCTCCATGGGTCGGATCCAATTGGCTATAATCTCGTCACGGTGAACGGCAGCACGTCGATGATCCATGCCGTATGGGACGACGCGATCATTGATGGCCATGGTGTCGCCTCTGCGCTGCTTGCCCAAGAGCTCATGAACAACGGCGTGACGGTCACGCTCGGCGGTACGCCGCGCGACTGGGCAATCGAAAGCAGCAATATGGCTCGCGACCAGATCTACGACGTTCTACCTGTGTGCTGGAATTACAAGGCACCAGCCTGCCCGGACGCTCCAGTCGCCCTTCCGGCCAACTACACGGCAGCCAAGTATCCGCTTGCCGCTCAGCGTCTTAAGCAGGCGGGATATCGCCTGGCTGGCTTTCTCAACGCGCTACTCGGATCGTGAGCCGATCTGGGTCTCCGATGCCGGCATCGCGTGGTATGGAAGGTGAGGGGAGCCGCCAGATAGCCCCGTCCAAGGCTACAAGCCTGCGTTGTCTCGGTGCCGCTGCTGTCGTGTCTGCATCGCTTCTATGTTGGTTGTTTTGGGGCGGCTCGGAGCCTCGCATGCCCTCGGCGCAGTCCGTCCCCATCGTGGAGGGGCCAAGAGAGCAAGTCTTACGGCCCGTACTCGTCCACGAGGATGCCACATACGTGCTTCCCACACTTACCTGGTTGCTCGGCACATGGAGCCAGCGCGACAACCACGGCAGCATGATGGCTCCTTGTGATCTGCAAAGCGCCATATCGTTCCGATCAGGTGGTGAGTACTCCTCTGCGACCAGCATCGGGCGCTATACGCTGACAGCCGGCCGCCTGCTTCTTTGGGGACGGATCGATATCGACGTGGATGCCGGCGAGGATCGCTCGCACATCGCCGAGCGAGCTACCAACCCCCTGCACCGGCTGAGCGACACGGCAATGCTGCGTGATGGAACGGCACTGTTCCGCTGTGACAAGGCCGCCAATAACTGGAAACGGGATCGATGATGCACCGTCTGCTGGCTCTCTCAGCCCTCATCGCGTCGCCCGCTGCAGGAGCGCTTCGTGATGCCGTGGACCTGGTTGATCCCTTCATGGGTACAGCGGGCGACCGTGGGCAACTCTCACCGTCGGCGGCAGCCCCATTCGGCATGATCCAGCTCGGACCTGATACCGACTCTGCCAACCACCAGGGCTATGAGCGTGGGGCCTCGTCACTGAGAGGATTCTCGCAGACGCGGGCGCAAGGCGTGGGGTGTCATGGTGGCGGCGGTGACCTGCTGACCAGCGTGACATATGCCGGAGATCGCGACGTATCGCCCCTCGATCGCAGGAGCGAACGGGCCGGAGCAGGTTGGTATCACGTGCGCTACGGTCAAACCCCGATTTCAGCCGACCTCGCTGCGGGGCAGTCGGTGTCGATCAGCCGTTTCACTGCGTCGCGTGCCGGTGTCATGATGGTTCGTATCGATCCGCGGCACAGCTATGCCAAGCATATCGAGCACGAGTGGGAGTCTTCTGATCCGGCAGATCTGCGTCTCCGCCTTGCGAATGCGACCGTCTGCGGCAAGGGCGTGTACCGACTGGCTATAGAGGCGCGGCTGAGCCTTAAGGGGCACCCCGTGCAGCAGGCAGGCACGTTGGACCGCGACGGCGTTCTCCAGGTCGAACTCCGAGTCCAGAAGGGTGACCGGATCGAGTTGCGCGTCGCCGTCTCCACCGTCGATCCCGCATCCGCCAAGGCGACGATGCAACGCGAGCTCGGCGCTTTGACGCTTGAACAGCTGCGCACCCGGACAAGGCGGGATTGGCAAGCCAGATTGTCGCGAGTTGAGTTCAAGGCGGCGCCTGACCGCCGCGCCCTTTTCTACACCTGTCTGTTTCGTGCCTTGCAATGGCCCGCCCGGATCGACGACGCTGTGGGTGCGTACCGCGGCAGTGACGGCAAGGTGCGGCAGGTACAAGCCGGGCACCATCGTTACTCGGGCTGGTCGTTATGGGACAATTACCGCACTCAGATGCCGCTGGTTGCCTTGGTCGCGCCCGACATCGGCAGTGATGTAGCGGATTCGCTGGTCGAACTATTTCTTGCCGGCAAACCACAATGGGCAGGGCCAACCGAGCCATTCTTGAGTGTGCGGACCGAGCATGCGGGGATCGCTTTGCTCGACCTGTACCGCAAAGGCCTCGGACAGATCGATCCTGTTGCGGCCTTGCCAGCAATGGTCGAGGAGACCGCTCGCCTTCCACAAGCCACACCAGACGAGCGCCTAGAACTGGCCTATGATCAATGGGCCGTAGCCGAACTGGCGTCCGATCGCGGTCAGGCTCAGCTAGCCCGCACATTTGCGGCACGTTCGCTGGAATATCGGACCCTTTGGAACGATGTGTTTCGCGACTTAGGACCGGATGCGGATACAGTTAAGGCGCGCGGGCTTTATCAGGGTACGTTGTGGCAATACCGTTGGGCGCCGGTCTTTGATCTTGATTGGATTCGAAACAAAGCGCTTGGCCACGCCCGCTTCGCTGTCGAACTTAGCCAGTTTTTTGATCGTGACCTTTTCAACATGACCAATGAGCCGGACATCCACGTGCCATTCCTGTTCGCCTTGGCTGGAGACCATATGCGGATGGATCAATTGATTGCCCACCTCCGCGACGAACCGATCGACCATTGGTATGAGAACCAGGGTAAGTACGATCGACCGTTTCATCAACGGAGCTTCTCACGGTTGGGTTTTGCCGAGGGAATGGACGATGACGGTGGAGCCATGTCAGCCTGGTACGTCTGGGCCTCACTTGGTCTATACCCGCTTGTCCCTGGGAAACCATTCTACCTGCTGAGCAGACCGGCACAGGCTTTCATCCGCCTGCATCTCGCATCCGGTCGCAACATGACCATCACGCAAGACGTACATCGTGAAGCGATGGAAGCACCGTCACTAAATGGCAAGGCGTTGCTCCAGCGATCTCTGCGTCATGGACAGCTGCTAGATGGCGGGCGGATTGCATGGTGACATGTCCTACCTGTTTCCTGCTGCCTCATTGTGCGGAAAAGCTCCTGATCAGTTAGCTGAACGAGCGTCTGGTTTCGGGAGGCAGGAAAGGACGCGTAAATGTCCACAACTGGGTCTTCGAGGCGGCGACCTATCTGGCGCCTTGCGACCGAGTTCCCGACGTTAAAACGGACGCAGTGCTCTCCCGAAACCGGCCGTTTGTTTATCTCGCTCCCGGAGGAGACTGTTGGCAGCAATCGGGAGCGAAGCGG
>JAAIGE0100540490.1_pt1 | contig 10017 bp, 8 predicted proteins | sample 6487951 | NCBI WGS metagenome assembly JAAIGE01 (sample SAMN13974128, study PRJNA590717) | phyllosphere metagenome | biome: tomato field; feature: multiple bacterial spot infested tomato fields; material: tomato leaves; isolation source: leaves from tomato fields | host: Solanum lycopersicum ... | reverse complement strand
TCGACCCTGCTCGAGTCGTTCCTCTTCTACTCGGGGTTCTACCTGCCGCTGTACTGGTCGTCGAAGGCGAAGCTGACGAACACGGCCGACATCATCCGCCTCATCATCCGTGATGAGGCCGTGCACGGTTACTACATCGGCTACAAGTTCCAGCGCGGACTCGAGACCCTCGGTCAGGCCGAGCGCGACGAGCTCAAGGACTACACGTTCTCGCTGCTCTACGAGCTCTACGACAACGAGGTGCAGTACACGCAGGACCTCTACGACGGCATCGGCCAGACCGAGGACGTCAAGAAGTTCCTGCACTACAACGCCAACAAGGCGCTCATGAACCTCGGCTACGAGGCGATGTTCCCCGCCACGGTCACGAATGTGAACCCGGCGATCCTGTCGGCCCTGTCGCCGAACGCCGACGAGAACCACGACTTCTTCAGTGGGTCGGGATCGTCGTACGTCATCGGCAAGGCCGTCGCGACCGAGGACGACGACTGGGACTTCTGAGACATGTCCATTGACGAAGTAGCGCTCAAGGGGCTACGCGATGCCGCACAATCGTTGAAATTGTATCGTCGTGCAGAACTGCGCAGCGATGAGGGCGATGAGCTTGTAGAGCAGCTTTACGTTGACCCTTTGCCCAACGACCACGTCCTCGAGACGATGCTTCGTCCCAATACGACGTTTCTCGTCGGCAGAAAGGGGACTGGGAAATCTACTGTGTTCCAGCGGGCGCAGTACGAGTTGCGACAGAGCCGCAACGTCGCGACGGCATACGTGGACATCAAGAGCGTCTTCGAGTCGTCCCGCATCGATGCGGACATCAGCGAACTCCTTCAAGCGACAAACGGGGCTCTTCCTCCTGAAGCGCTTGAGCGATTACTACTAAATAGGGATTTTTTTCTCGCAATTTTGACCGCGATTCGTGAAGAGATTGAGAAGCGCAACGAGGGTTCCTTGTGGTCACGCATCCGAGCGTCCCTTGATCGAAGCGCAAAAGAAATGTTTGAGGGTCTGGACGGCCTCATTTCCTCTGCCCGGCGCGAGCGGTTCGAGAACGTTCTTGGCGTCACCACCGTCGAGCGGATGAAGGCTGACAGCAGCACAAAAGTCGACGAGGTATCAGGTAAGGCTTCGCTGAGCGCAAATGCTCTCAAGTCGGGAGTCGCTGCGGAAGTCGGTGCAGGACACTCGACGGAGACCTCAGCGCGCGAGGAATCGCGTCAAGTTGATGTGCTAATGCGCGTATTTGATCTGCGGGGGATGATCAACGAGCTCCGAACAGTACTCAACGCGGGCGGTGTCAAGCATCTATACGTGTTCCTCGACGATTTCTCCGAGCTCCCCGAATCTTCGATGCGCATCGTAGTGGACGCTTTGCTTGCGCCGTTGAATAACTGGTCGGACGAACTCGTAAAGTTCAAAATAGCCGCCTATCCGACACGCATTTACTACGGAACCATCGACCCCTCGAAGATCGATACTGTCAATTTGGACCTTTTCAATCTTTATGGCGCGTCAGACCTCGCAGTCATGGAGGAGAAGGCGGTTGACTTCACGCGTCGGTTGGTTGAGAGGCGATTGGCCCACTACGGTGTCTCGGGCCGCGTGAATGACGTCTTCGACCTAAGCGGCGAAGAACTCTGGCGCCAGCTTTTTGATGCTTCGATGGCGAATCCGAGGACGCTTGGATACCTGCTCTACTTCGCTTACGAGTCATTCTCGATCTACGGGCGGCGAATCGGTGCCTCTGCCGTTCGCGACGCAGCCCATCGATACTACGAGGATAAGATCCGTGCTTCGTTCAATATGAACCGATTCCTGAACGAGAGTTTTGCCGAGCGGTCGTCTATCTTTAGCTTGAAGGAGCTACTTGATGAGATAGTGGCTAAGGCTCGTGCATTGCGGAAGAGCGACGCTTCGCTCTTCCGAGGTCTCGAGGGTCGGTTCCCGACAAGTCACTTTCACGTGGATCTTCATCTCGAGCCGCTAATGAACAGCCTTGAACTGAACTTCTTCGTTACGAAGTACTACGTAATGAGTGACAAGGATGGCAAGAAGGTTGCTGTTTACGCATTGAACTACGGCCTTTGCCAGGTTCACAACATCGAATTTGGGCGCCCGTCCGGTGCGCGAGAACAACGCTTTCGCCAGTACTATGCGCAACGCGTCTTTGACTATTCGCCACTTCTCAACTCGTACGTGCGAACGCACCAGGAGATCATCTGTTCTGGTTGTGGTGCTCGTCACGATTTCGACATGCTTCCCGCGCTTCGAACGTTCGGGATGTTATGTCCATCCTGCAAGGCGGCCTCCTGTGATGTGGTCAACCTGTCAAGGAAGTACGAGGCAGCACTCCGAGAGGTGGACGAGTCGACGCTATTGCCGGCTGTCGAGCTCGGAATACTGCAGACGCTTGACGCTGACGTCACACCGCTGAACGCGTCAGATGTCGCGGGGGAACTGGACTGTTCGTATCAATTGGTCGGTAAGCGAGTGAAGCACCTGGACGAGCGTGGACTGGTGGATCGCAACAACTATCAGTCTGGAAGGCGTGTTTACGCGACTACAGACTTGGCCAAAACCATCTATTTCAGTCACGGAAGCTCCGGTGCTGGCGAGTTGCGATAACGACGAGCGCGGTCGCTAACGCACGCCACGATACGCGGCGCGGTCACCAGCCAGAACCTAGCGGTCCTGTAGACGAACGTGAACCTCTCAACCACCTGTACGCACGGCGATGTGTTGATAACAATGGCCCCTGGCTCTGCTCTCACGAGCGAATGCCGGGGGCCATCGTCATACTTCGTCACGTGCAGTCAGTCGTCCTGTTCGTCGGACTCCTGCTCGTCCTTCGTGATGTCGTCGTCGCCGATGTCGCCCTCGGCCTGACTCGGCTTGTCCGCGATGGGATCGCTCATGATGTCTCCTCTCAGTTCTCGCTGATGTTGCTCCGCGCCTCCTGGGCGCGGTCGGTCACGGTCCCGGCGGCGTCGGAACCCTCGTCCTTCACCGTCTGCACGGCCTCCTGGGTACGCTCCTTGACGGCGGTCGCGGCATCCTGAGCCGGCTCCTTCAGGTGGCTGGCGGCATCCTTCGCCACCTCCCCGAGCTCGTCGACGAGCGGCTGCGCCTGCTCCTTCGCCGTCTCGGCGAGCTCCTTCTCCTTCGCCGATGCGGGGATGAGGGATGCGGCGAGCAGCCCCGCGCCGAAGGCGATCAGGCCCACGGCGAGCGGATTGCCCTCCGCCTTGGCCTTCACGTCGTGGGCGACGCCGTGTGCGGACCCGGCGAGGTCGTGCGCGGACGAGCCGGCGTCGTCGGCGGCGCCCATGATCCGGTCGCGGACGGAGCCGACCGCGCCCTTGATCTTGCTCGTCTGGCGGTCGACGATCTTCGACGGGTTGACCTTGTCGGCCAGCGCGTCGACGTCGGTGCCGAGTTCGGCACGGGTCCGCTCGATGTCGGCGCGGATCGCGTCAGGTGAGTCGCTCATCGGTTCTCCTCGTTTCTCTTGAATGTCTCTGGGATCTCCTGCAGGGTCTCGACGGTCTGCGGCGCGCCCTGCACCTCTTTCAGTTGCTTGCGGCCGACCACGTACAGGATCGCCGCGACGATCGCCCACAGGACCGCCACGATCACGCCCGACCAGCCCCACCCGACGAGGGCCGCGAGGGCGGCCCACAAGGCGAGGGACAGGAAGAGGACGACCATGGATGCCGCGTACCCGGCACCGCCGAGAAGCCCGGCGCCCTTGGCGGAGGTCGTGGCCGATTGCTTCAGCTCCGCCTTCGCGAGCGCGATCTCCTGCCGCATCAGCGTCGACAGATCGCGTGTCACCTCGCCGAGCAGGTCGCCGAGCGAGGTCGACGCGGCCTTGCGCTCAGAAGGTGTCGCGTCGCTCATCCGTGACCCTTTCGTCTGCGCCGCCGCGGAAACCGGCCGACTCGTCGTAGAGCGGCGTGTCCGACGGCGGCAGTGCACCGGTCGTGTCGGCCGCAATCGGGTCGATGTAGGCCGGGTCCCGTCCGTCGACGGGGGTGGCGGGCGCGGATGCCGGGACCGCCGCCGCTGCGGGGGCGGGCGCAAGCGCCGTGCGCGAGGTCGACGGGCCGCTGTCGTCGTGGGACGCCATCGCCCGGACGAGTCGCCCGGCGACGATCCCCACGACGGCCGCGCCGGCGATGAAGACGAGGGGACGGCGCCGCGCGAACCGCTTCACCTCGTCGAGGAGGGCGGCGGGGTCACGGTCACCCAACCACGCAGCCGCGCCGGTGAGGCGGTCGGAGACCTGCTGCACGAGGTCGGTGGCGATGCCGCCGCCTTCCGCGTTGCGGGCCATCGATCCGAGCTCCTCGCCCGCGGCCTTCAGCCCGCTCGCGACTCGCTCCTGCTGCTGCGCCGCCTGGTCCGAGAACTCGGTGCGGCTCTGCGCGTAGAGGTCCTTCAGTTGCGACTTCGCCTCGCCCGCCACGGACGCCGCCTCATCCTTGGCGGTGTGTGCGACATCCTTCGCCGCGTCGGTCGCGGTGCCGGTGACGGCGGATGCCTCATCCTTCACGGTCTCGGTCTTCCCCGCCCCGGCGTCGGCGCCACCGGTACCCGTGGGTCCATATCCGACTGACATAGTTGCTCCCTTGCTCGAGGACTCCTGTCCTGGGAGCGCCACTGTGCGAGCGGGTCGAGCAAGTCGTACCGGGGTTGCGCGCCGCCGCGCGAGGCGGTACACGCGCGGCGCCCGCGCTCAGCCGCCGGATCGCCGACGGGACGTTCCGACGAGCGGATGCCGGGGTCCGCCGTCCGCGGCTGCGGGGTGTTCACGGATGCAATGGATCCGCGGCGACACGCCGGCACATCGGGCGTGTGCGCGGCGTGTCGTGTCGGATCCGTTGCATCCGCGAGCGGACCGGGACGGGCCCGGACCGGGCGGGGTCAGCCCTTCACGCTGCCGGTCGCGAGCCCGCTCTGCCAGTACCGCTGCAGGAAGAGGAACGCGATGATGAGGGGCAGGATCGAGACGAGCGACCCGGTGATGACGGTGGAGAACAGGGCCTGCGCGCCGCCGCCGGCGGAGGCGGCGGATTGCAGCTGCGCGAGGCCGACCGTGACGGGGTAGAGCTCCGACGTGTTCAGCATGATGAGCGGCAGGAAGTAGTTGTTCCAGGTCGCCACGAGCGAGAACAGGAAGACCGTCACGAGGCCGGGGCCGAGCAGGCGCAGCCCGACCTGCCAGAAGATCCGGAACTCGCCCGATCCGTCCACCCGTGCCGCTTCCATGAGTTCCGTCGGGATCGAGTCCGCGGCGTAGACCCGCATGAGGTACACGCCGAACGGGCTCACGAGCGACGGGACGATGATGGCCCAGGGCGTATCCGTCAGACCGGCGTTCGAGAACAGCAGGTACGTCGGCAGCGCGAGGGCCGTGAGCGGGATCATGATCGCGCCGAGGGTCGCACTGAACAGCGCCTTCTTGCCGGGGAAGTCGTACTTCGCGAACGCGTACCCGGCCATCGCCGACAGCAGCGTCGCCCCCGCGGCCGACACGACGGCGTACAGGACGGTGTTGACGAGCCAGCGGAAGAAGATCCCGCCCCGCACGGTGAACAGGGTGGTGAGGTTGTCCCACAGGTGGAAGTCCCCGCTGAACCAGAGCCCGAAGGTGGCGAACAGGTCGGAGTTGTCCTTCGTGGCCGAGACGATCAGCCACCACAGCGGCAGCACGAAGTAGGCGGCGCACAGCCACAGCAGGACCGTCAGCGGCACATTCCGTTGACGTCCCCGGTCGTAGGCGCGGCTCCTCCCCGCACGGCGGGCGGGCTTGCCGGTGACGACGGCACGGGTTTCGAGGGCGGTCATCGGACGTCCTTCCGGTCGCGGCGTTCGCTGCGCTGGCTGGCGAGCTGGACGACGTACGAGACGATCGCGATGAACAGACCGAGGAGGAAGGCGATCGCGGCCGCGTAGTTCAGCTCCTGGTTGATGAAGGCGAGGTTGTACGCGTAGTAGTTCGGCGTGTACGAGTTCGTGATCGCGTCCGGCGCGATGTTGTTGAGCAGGCTCGGCTCCGCGAAGAGCTGGAACGTCCCGATGATCGAGAAGATGACGGTCAGCAGGATGGCCGGTCGGATGGCGGGGATCTTGATGCTCCACGCGACGCGGAACTGCCCTGCACCGTCGATCTCGGCGGCCTCGAAGAGGTCGGCGGGGATGGCGCGCAGCGCCGCGTACATGATGATCATGTTGTAGCCGACGAACTCCCACGTGACGATGTTCATCATCGAACCGAGGATGCTGCCGGGCGAGAGGAACTCGGGGGTGCCCCAGCCGAGGCCGCGGGCGATCTGCGCGATCGGGCCGAAGTCGGGGCCGTACAGGTAGCCCCACATGAGCGTCGCGACGACCGCCGGGACCGCGTACGGCATGAAGACGAGCAGCCGGACGCTGCGCGAGCCGCGGATGCGACCGCTGTCGAGGGCGAGCGCGAGGAAGAGGGCGAGGCCGAGCATGATCGGCACCTGGACGACGAGGAACAGCCCCATCCGTCCGATGCTGGCGAGGAACGCCGAGTCCTGCAGAGCGCGGACGTAGTTCGCGAGGCCGGCGAACACGTCCCCGCCGATGAGCTTGCTCTGGAAGAGGGAGAGGTAGCCCGAGTACACGAGGGGGACGATCAGCATCGCGATGAACACGACGAAGAACGGGAGGATGAACAGGTAGGCGGCGACGTTCTGTCGGCGCCGGTTCGAGCCGCTGCGTCGGCGCGAGGCGGCGGGGGAACGCTCTGCTCTGAGCGTCGAGGTGGTGGTCACGGATCCTCCTCGGATCGGGTGCGGATGGGATCGGGGCGCCCCGGCGGGGCGCCCCGATCCGGCTCACTTGACGGTGAAGCCCTGGTCCTTGGCGTAGGACACGAGCTGGTCCTGCCAGGTGTCCAGCGCGGCGGCGATGTCGCCCTTGTCGGCGATGACCGTCCCGAGGGTCTCCTCGTAGCTGGAGTACACGTACTCCATGAAGGGGAGCCACTGGAAGTCGGTGTCGACCGTCTGGGAGATGTCCGCGAACAGCTTGTTCACCTGCTGGCCGCCGTAGAACTCCGACGTCGCGTCGAGGAACGCGGGGTCCTCGAGCACCGAGTTCTGCGGCGGGAAGAAGAACTGCTCGGTCGCGAGCATCATCGCCGACTCCTCGTCGTGGTTGATGAACTTCGCGAGTTCCGCGGCCGCGATCTTGTTCTCCGAGCTCGCGAGGACGGCGTCCGAGGAGCCGCCCCAGTTGCCGGAGACCTGCGAACCGGCATCCCACTGCGGCAGCGGCGCGGCGCGCCAGAGGCCCGACGTGCCCTCGGCGGTGCCCTGCAGGAACACGGGCCCCCAGGCCGCGGTCAGCCATCCGGCGTACTTGCCGCTGGCGAGACCCTGGTACCACTGGTCGTTGAAGTCGACGTCGGTCGAGACGAGGTCGCGCTGGATGAGGTCGGTCCAGTAGGAGGCGACCTCCTTCGCCTCGGCGCTGTTGACGTCGATCGACACGGTCTCCTTGCCGTCGTAGCCGAACGGCTTGATGCCGCGCTGCCAGAAGAAGCCGATCAGCTGCCCGGCCTGCGTCGCGCCGAGGTTCGAGATGTAGGAGCCCGTCTTCGACTTCACGGCCTCCGCCGCCGTCGCGTACTCCTCCCACGTCGTGGGCGCCTCGGTGATGCCGGCCTTCGCGAGGATGTCCTCGCGGTAGAGGTTGCCCATGGGGCCGACGTCCTGCGGGATCGCCCACACCTCGTCGCCGGGCGAGACCTGGTTCCACGCCCACTCGACGTAGTCGCCCGAGAGGTCGTCGGCGCCGTAGGGCGCGAGATCGAGGAGCGAGTCGGCCAGCACGAACGACGGGATGTACTGGTACTCGATCTGGGCGACGTCGGGTGCGCCCTGCCCCGCCTCGATGGCGCTGCGCAGCTTCTGGTAGTGGGGGAGACCCTGGCCGACGTTCTCGACGGTGACGTCGATCTTCGGGTACTTCTTCTCGAAGAGCGCCACTTCCTTCTCGATGCCGGGGACCCACGTCCAGAACGTGAGCTTCGTGGGGGTGTCCATCGCCTCGTCGATCTGATCCTGCGTGACCGTCTCCTGCGACGGTCCTTCGGAGGATGCCGGGGCGCAGGCCGCGAGCCCGCCGATGGACATGACGCCGACTGCCAGCGCCGCTGCTGTCTTGCGTGCCGTTCTCATGTGATCTTCCTTTGTGGTGGGTGGGTGTTCAATCGGTGGAGGTGGAGCTGAGGAAGCAGCGCGTCGCCCACGCTGCGAGGGGGATGCGGTCGCCCGCGCTGAACTCGTCGCCCGTGACGGCGTCCCGGGCCGCGACGGCGAGGTCGACGGTCTGCGGCGACCAGCCCCAGTTGAAGACGAACCAGGCCCGGCGGCCGTCGGGGAGCGATCCCGACGCGACCGAGACGGGCAGGGTCGCGCCCCGGAGCAGTCCGGCGGACACGGGTTCGGGGGTGGTCCACCGGATCAGGTCGGCCGCGAGGGCGGGGGAGGGCAGCGTCCCGACGACGGTGATCCGCCCGGCACCGTGGGGCCGGGTCGTGACGGCGGCGAAGTCCCGGAAGCGCGGGTGGTCGTAGGTCACGAGCGTCTCGGCATCGGTGGGCAGCAGCCCGTCGGCCCAGGCCTCGGCGGTGGCGCCCGCGGTGACCGCGAACGATCCCACGCCGACCGCGGGCACCGGCTTCTGCAGGTTCGAGAACTCCTCGTAGGAGACGCCGGCCGGCTCCGCGAGACGGGCCGGTGCGACCTCGATGCGGGCGCGCGCCTCGTGGTCGCCGTAGCCGGTGCGGATCCCGACGACGAGGTGACCACCGGCATCCGCGTAGTCCCGGAGGAACTCCAGGGTCTCGTCGTCGGCGACGTACAGTCCCGCCGCGACGAGCACGGGGAAGCGTGCGGCGAGTTCGGCGGCGCCGAGGTGGCGGGCCTGCTCGACGTGGAGGATGCGTGCCTGGGCGCCGGCGTCGAAGACGCCCCGGTAGTAGGCGTCGAAGATCCGCTCATAGGATGCCGCGGCGGGCTCGCCGGCGTCGTCCATGAGCGGGGGGAAGAAGTCGAAGGCGAACCTGCTGTCGGTCGACCAGAGCAGCGCGACGTCCGCGTCGGGCTCGAAGCCGTCGAGGGTCGTGCCGATCGCGCCGAAGGCGGCACCGACCTGGGACAGCTCGCGGTAGACGCGTCCCGGCTGAAGGTTGTGGGGGAGGATGCCGCCCCAGTAGGTCTCGGTGCCGTACGGCAGCGTGTGCCAGTGCCAGTACTCGATCATGGCCGCGCCGCGCGCGACGAAGGCGAACGCGGCCTGGGTCAGCTGGCCGGGGTAGGGCGGCAGGTTGAACGCGGACCCGCCGATCGACTGCGCGTCGGTCTCGGTGATGAGGAACCGCTCCTGCTTCGAGGAGAAGGTGCGGTCTGCTTGACGGAACATGCTGCTCACCCCGGAGGTCGTCCAGGGGGTGACGGCCGTGAGCTCCTCTGACGCGTCGAGGTGGTCCTGCATCGCGTAGTACGGGTTGCCCGCCGTGACGTCGAGTGCGCGGGAGAGGCTCGCGTCGTCGAGGGCGGGGCGGGGGTAGGCGATGCACGTCGTCACGAACTGGTCGGCGGTGGCGTACTCGCGCACGATGTCGGCCTGCCACGCGATGAACTCGGTGGTGAGGTCGGCCTGGTAGCGCCGCCAGGCGAGGTCGTACTGCGGCAGGCTGTTGCCGTCGGGCGTCCAGAGCTCCGACCAGTCCGCGATGCGGTGCGACCAGTAGGTGAGACCCCACTCGCGGTTGAGCGTGTCGACGTCACCGTAGGTCGCCGCCAGCCGACGGACGAAGCGCTGGAACGTGCTCCGGTTGTGGGGGAGCAGCATGCCGGGTTCGTTGTCGACCTGGTAGCCGATGATCGCGGGGTGGTCGGCGTAGCGCCCGACGACGGCGCGGATGATGCGCTCCGCGTGGTGACGGAACGCCGGGTGCGAGTAGTCGACTTCCTGACG
>JAAIGE0101160263.1_pt1 | contig 10022 bp, 13 predicted proteins | sample 6487951 | NCBI WGS metagenome assembly JAAIGE01 (sample SAMN13974128, study PRJNA590717) | phyllosphere metagenome | biome: tomato field; feature: multiple bacterial spot infested tomato fields; material: tomato leaves; isolation source: leaves from tomato fields | host: Solanum lycopersicum ... | reverse complement strand
GATATGACCGGCAAGCCACGCGAAGACACCCGCCCGCCGAAAGCCCAGAAGAAATTCGGCGCCAAGGCAGATTTCGGCGGCGAGCGCCGCACCGACGAAAAGCCCTGGAAGAAAAAGTCGAAGCCGGGCAACGATGCGCCTCGTGGAGATCGGCCTGCGAAATTCGAAGGAAAGAAAGACAAGCCCTTCGAAAAGCGCACTCCTAAGAAAAAAGACCACTAAAATTGAAAAACCGGCGGGAGCAATCCGCCGGTTTTTTTATTCGCTTACTCACAGGGTTACGGGTTAGGGCAACCCGGTGAACCCACGATGCAGCCAAACTGCTGTCCATCACGTGGTGGGCGCGGAGCGCGTTCGCCGTCACGATTGCGGTCGCCATCCCGACGGTCAACATCCCATTGACGGCGGTCATCATTGGAGCGCTGTTCACGCCATGCGCGATCCTGATCTCTATTACGGTCGCGGTCGCGTTCCCAACGCTCCCGGTCGCCATCGCGGCGGTCTCTGTCCGCACGATCGCGGTCGCCGTCTCGACGGTCACGATCATTTTGGTCCCAATTACCGTACTGCCGCTCCCAGCGACCGTCATTCGGGCCGCGACCACGGGGATCGCGCCACTCTTCGCGAGGACGCGGACGATCCCTGTCGGCCCACGGCGGAGGCGCATTCCAGTAACCACCAGAGGGAGGGGGGCGACGCCAGCGATCACGCTCGCGGTAGAAATCGCGGTCACGGTAATTCTGATCCCAGTAACGGCCGACTTCAAATGTGACGATTGGAACGCCGAGATCGCGATAGTAACGTGGTTCCACGTAAACGCGGTTCTGGCGATACATCGCCTGAACATAACGACCGGCGACCCAACCACGACCGTAGCTGAAGGACACGTCGCACCACGGCGTATCGGACAGGCATCCATGGATAGTCAGCGGCGCACCGTTGGGGATAACGACGACGGCTGGATATGCCGTGCTTGGTCCCGAACGCATATTCACATTAGCGGTGGCAAAGCCTCTCGTCGCGGCTTCGGCCAAGGCCGGAGCAGCAACAAGCGCGAGCAGCGCAATTGCACCAAACAGTTTATTCTTCACTTCATTCTCCTCAAGCAAAGGCTCGCGCGCCGATTATTTTCGGCGTCTGATTTGGAAAATACGCCTGCCTTCATGAACGCAGCATGAAACGGAAATTGGCTCATATCAGTTCCCTGCCGTCCCCAGTGCATGGCCGTTTCCGTAAAGGATATTAAGCCCTGCCCTTGACTTCGAAGGTCAATCATCCGACTTCAGACCTATAGCGAAGATGGAGCAGGATGATGAGCGAGACCGCGAAAACGACCGTCGACCAGAGCGAGGTAGACCGTTTCTCCGCGATGGCGGCAGAGTGGTGGAGCCCGACCGGGAAGTTCCGCCCGCTTCACAAGTTCAATCCTGTCAGGCTCGAATATATCCGTAATCGCGTGTGCGAAAATTTCGTCCGCGACCCTAAAGCGCATCGCCCGCTAGAGGGCTTGCGCGTTCTTGATATCGGCTGCGGCGGCGGACTACTTTCCGAACCTGTGGCACGCATGGGCGCCGATGTCGTGGGCGCCGATCCTTCCGAAAAGAATATCGGAATCGCCACCACCCATGCTCGTGAAAGCGGCGTAACAGTGGATTACCGCGCAGTGACTGCCGAACAATTGCAGGAAGCCGGCGAAACCTTCGACGTCATACTTAACATGGAAGTGGTGGAACACGTCGCCGATGTCGATTTGTTCGTCCGCACTTGTGCGCAAATGGTGCGGCCGGGCGGGCTGATGTTTGCAGCAACAATCAATCGAACACTGAAGGCGCGTGCGCTTGCGATCTTTGCGGCTGAAAACGTACTCAAATGGTTGCCGCGCGGAACGCACCAGTACGAAAAGCTGGTGCGACCGGATGAGTTGGAGAAACCGATCGTAGCCAGCGGTATGGATGTCATTCACCGTACCGGTGTGTTCTACAACCTGGTTCAGGATCGCTGGAACCTTTCTCCGGACATGGATGTCAACTATATGGTTCTCGCCAAGCGCCCGGCGTAACGAACCATCATCCTTGAATATCGGGCTCCACGACACGGGCAAGGTTTCGCAACGATTCCTGCCAGCCGAGATAACAGGCTTCGGCGGGGATAACGTCTGGAATTCCAGCTTGCTCTATCGTCAGTTCCGTCCCGACCGATACCTGCCTTAAGCGGACCGTTACGCTCATTTCGCCGGGCAGATCCGGATCATCGAACTTATCGGTGTAGCGGATCAACTCATTCGGAATGAGCTCGACATATTCACCGCCAAAGCTGTGAATTTCGTTTGTCGTGAAATTACGAAACGACATCTTGAAAATGCCGCCTACTTTCGGTTCGAACAGATGAACGGTGCACAGAAAGCCGTTTGGTGGCAACCATTTCGCCATCGCATCCGGTTCGAGAAATGCTCGATAAACTTTCTCCGGCTTGGTGGATAGAACCCGGTGAAACGTAACGGTGCTTGGCATGTTGGTCCTCCTCTGGCCGGAAATTCACGACTGATGAGGTAACATAACCAAGGCGGAGCCTGCCGATTCCAGTGCTACTCCCAGTACCTCAATTTACGTCATCCGGGAGCACTGGCAATGCTGCGACCTCTATGCCCTCATCCAGCAGCGCTTTGGCTTCTTCAATAGAAGCTTGGCCGATGATACCGCGTTCTTCCGTCTCGCCATAATGAATCTTACGGGCTTCCTCGGCAAATTTGTCGCCAACGTCCTCGGCATTGGCACGAATATTGGCCAACGTTTCCTTGATTTTGGCGAAGGCCTCTTTCTGCGCAGTGTCCATCGCCAAGGTACGCATGGCTTCTTTCGTTCTCGACGTTGAAAGCGACGGTGCCATCAGCGTCTTGGACACATTTTGCGATCCACAGACGGGGCAGCCGATCAACCCGCGCGCAAGCTGGCTGTCATAATCCGCACTGCCTGAAAACCAACCTTCGAACTCATGCGTGCGTTCGCAACTGAGCGAATAACGGATCACGCCACGGCACTCCCCTTAATCGTGGCAGCGGTGACGGAATCGAGCTGAAACTCACGAGCATTCTTGAGATTAGGGATTTTGCCCCGAACGGAAGCGACGAGCGAGGGATCGATATCCGCATAGATAATCTCCTCGCCATCCCCTCCAGCAGCAGCAATAATTTTTCCCCACGGGTCGATCATCATGGAGTGACCATAGGTCACACGACCGTCTTCATGCGTGCCGCCTTGTGCGGCAGCGATGAGAAATGCACCGTTTTCAATCGCACGGGCGCGAAGGAGGATTTCCCAATGGGCTTCTCCAGTCTGTTTCGTGAAGGCCGCAGGGACCGTCAGCACCTGAGCGCCAGCCACCGCCTCCGTGCGGAAAAGTGACGGGAAACGGACATCATAGCAGATGGCAAAGCCGAAGGTAGCGAGTGGCAATTCAACGATACGCGCTTCGTTGCCCGGCTCGTAGGCTGCACTCTCGCGCCAACTTTCACCGTTGTCCAAATCGACGTCGAACATATGGATTTTGTCGTAGGTACAGATTCGATCGCCATCCGGTGCAAACAGAAAACCACGATTGGCGATTTTTTCGTCTGCGCGCGCAATCGCAGTAGAGCCGACATGGATATAGATGCCGAGTTCCCGCGCAAGCTTGGCGGCGGTTGAGACAATCACATCGCCCTTTTCATCTTTCAACACGGCACGAAGAGCAGAGCGATCCCGTTGCAGCGCACCGGTCATTTCCGGTGTCTGAACATAAACAGCGCCCTCAGCGGCCGCCTGCCGAACAAGACGCTCCATGTCGGCGGCGTTATTCCTTGGGTCAACCCCGGAGCACATCTGAATTGCTGCGGCCTTGAAGCTCATGTCTCTGTTTCCAATCTTCATCGTCAGTTACTGCGTATTACCCGGCCAGAAGCGCGTCCAGCTTTCCGTCGCGGTCAAGCGCATGGAGGTCATCACAACCGCCGACATGCTGTGCGCCAATAAAGATTTGCGGGAATGTGTTTCGACCTGATTTTTCCATCATTTCCTGACGATAATCTGGATTTTCGGTCGCATTGTATTCCGTGAAGTCTACGCTTTTGCCTTCCAGCAATGCTTTGGCGCGAGCGCAGTAGCCACAAAAATCACGCGTGTAGATGGTTACGGATGCCATATGTATAAACCTCGCAAATGCTTGGAAACGTCCAGCTTATAACTGTCATATAGGCCCGGAAATCGCCATTGCAAAGGTCAAAACGGTGACATCTGCGGCACCGGATTTCTTCAGCCGTTTGGCGGCTGCGGAGACCGTCGCGCCCGTCGTATAAACATCATCGACAAGAACAATTCGTTTGCCCATGACATCGGTTTCCCGTCCGGGTGAAATGGCAAATGCCCCGCGAACGTTGTCCTTTCTTGCGCGCGCGGAAAGCCCAACCTGTCGGCTGGTCGGCTTCACGCGCACCAGCGTGGAAGGAAGAAAAGCTTTCCCGGACATAGCAGATAGATGCCGTGCCAGTTCTGCGGATTGGTTGAAGCGGCGACTTAAAAAGCGGCGGCGGTGCAGTGGCACCGGCATGATAAAGTCGCAATTCGCCACCGTATCGTCGCTTGCTCTTAGCATCCACGATGCCATCTGCCGGGCGAGATCGGTTCGGTCCAGATATTTAAGTTGATGAACGAGCTTTCGAGCCGGGCCATCGTGCAAGGTGGCCGACCTCAGACGGTCAAAGGGCGGCGGGTTTGCGATAGCTTCGGCGCTAATGAAACCGTCGCCTTGGTGATAGGCAAAGGGAATACCCAGTATCTCGCAATAGGGCCGTTCGATGAATTTGATACCCGACCAGCATTGAATGCAGAAACCACCGGCGCCACCTGTAGCGCGTCCGCACCCAGCACAGGACGGCGGATAGACGAAGTCACGCACATGGCGAAGAAACCAGCCTAAGGGTTGCGCAACACTCTGCCTTGAAAACATGACTTCTCCTCACGCATCGCATTGACATTAAAGGCAAAGAGGTGCCTTTGCGACTGCAAAGTTTTGGTAGGTCACGGCATGGACATTCTTTTCGACCGGGTGCTCGTAGAGCAAAATCGTAAACGCGCATGGCAGATGGGAGATCGCAAGGCGCTTTTCCTGCTCGACCTGGCGGCGGAAGAGCTGGCGGACCGGATCGCAATCGTCGAGCGCCAGTTTGAGACGGCCGCAGAACTGCACGGCGCGACCGGTATCACCGCGCAACGTATCCTGACAACCGGCAAGGTCGGTTCCATGATCCGTGCGGAAACGCGCGCTGACTTCACTCTAGATGGCGTCGCTCCTTTGGTCGCCCCTATAGAAGACCTGCCTCTGGAGCCTGCCTCCATGAATCTCGTCGTTTCGCCGCTTTCCCTGCATCTGACGAATGATACACCCGGCACCCTGATCCAGATCAGGAAAGCGTTAAAACCGGATGGCCTCTTCCTGGCGGCAATTCCCGGCAGCGGTACATTGCAAGAGCTTCGGGACGTTCTCCTGATGGCGGAGGCAGAACTGCTGGGCGGCGCCAGCCCGCGCATCATTCCGTTCGCGGATGTTCGCGATGTTGGCGCACTTTTACAGAGAGCTGGCTTCGCCCTGCCCGTAACGGACACCGAAACCTACACGGTTCGATACGATTCCATCTTTCCGTTGATGCGAGATCTACGCGCCATGGGAATGGCAAATCCACTGATCGGGCGCAGCAGAACACCCTTGACGAGGCGGTTCTTCATGCGTGCGGCCGAGCTCTATGCCGAGCGTTATAGCGACCCTGATGGACGTATTCGCGCAACGTTCTCGATCATCTATGTTTCCGGTTGGGCTCCACATGAAAGCCAGCAAAAGCCGCTAAAGCCCGGATCTGCAAAAGTGAGGCTGGCGGACGCCCTCAAAGGGCTGACGTAACCTTCAATCGGCTAGAAAAGTTTCGGGCTGTATTACGCAATAGCGCCAGCAAGCGTGTCGGCTATAACCTGGAAGATCGCCAGTAGATTGTCTCTCACGCTCTCGAGGCCCAGTATCATCGCACCGGAAATAAGAGCAATGATCAGTCCGTACTCGATAGCGGTAGCGCCCCTATTGTCGCCCAAGAGGGCCCACAGCCGTTGCTGAATTCCGGTTTTGTCGCGCAACATGGAAACCTTCTGGACGGGAGGCACGCGCAGGCCTGCCACAGTGGATACACTCTGTAACTGTACGGCAATAAAATGTTCAATTCGTTACGGAAACCCCATAACTTTATGGAAGCCACGCAATCAGTGCCGACGTCATAACGCCAATGACCCGCGGTTAGTCTTTCTCTGACTGCTCGGTTTGCGGTGGCAATAGCAGCAAGGCGACGTGATCATTTGGGACAATAGAGCGACCCAACATTACGCAGTAAATGACTATGGCGATGCTCATCGCGTCGTAAGGCGCGTGACGCTGGATGGCGATATACCTGTCGGCGTGGACGGACGCCGGAGTGTTGCACTTGTGAAACCCTGACGTGACCTGATATCAACTGGTAGGGTGCTGGTCAGCGACCGGCACCGTTTCTAGCAGCATGCGCTTTATCCAAAGTTCCGCGGCGAATGGTAACGCGACCTTAGCAATCTCGGCTAGAATATCCATCGACTATGCACACCGAGCCGGGCATCGGCTGCGTTATGCTACGGCGAATGCTGTAGCTCTTCGGCTGTTCACCACGATTGATCGAACCGGTGCTGATCATGTCAAAGGTTTCGGGATTTTGAGCGAAGCGTGTGGGAGATGTTTTGCCCGCAAGCATCGGCGTAACGATCAGCGAAAGAGCGACCGCCACCATACCAAATAGCAGCGCGACATTCAGAACGCCGATCCTTCGCGACTTGGCAGAGTAAGACTGGCGATCCTCGACAGTTTTCCAGAAATCCTCATTCATGCTCGGCCTCGCTACGCGCCATTTACCAAATCTTCAGCCCTAGAATTTGCCAGAGCTTACTAAACGATCAGTTAATGGCGACCCGTTTTGAGGCAGGCAAGACTGTGGAAAACCCCTATTTTTAGGCTTTTTCACAAACTGTTTATAAAAGATCCTGCAAGTAGGGAATAAGCGGCTCGTCTGCGGGTGGCATGGGGTAATCCCGCAATGCCTTCGGCTTCACCCACTTGATGGCCTGCCCTTCCCTTCCGCGCGGAATACCTTCATAGCGTCGGCAGACGTAGAGCGGCATCAGGAGATGAAAGGTTTCGTAGGTGTGGCTTGCAAAGGTCAATGGAGCAAGGCACGCGACCTTCGTTTTAATTCCGAGCTCTTCTTCGAGCTCACGAACAAGGGTCTCTTCCGGTGTTTCCCCGGCCTCGACTTTTCCGCCGGGAAATTCCCACAAACCGGCGAGCGACTTTCCTTCTGGCCTCTGCGCAAGCAAAATTCGCCCGTCTTGATCGATCAGCGCACAGGCCGCGACGAGCAGGATTTTTTTGCCAGCCTGCTCCATCAGCTATTGTCCTTGCCCCAGTAGCGGTAGGTGTAGGCTTCAGAAAAACCGAATTTTTCATAAAGCGCCAGGGCAGGCAGGTTTGTGGAAACGACTTGCAGCCAGGCAGTCTTAGCCCCACTGATACGGGCCCAACGCAGCGCCGAAGTCAGAAGCTCGCTGCCCGTTCCGCGTCGGCGCACAGTCTCGGCCACATCGAGCGATAGAATTCCCGCAAGGTCATTGTCCTGCACGCAGATGACGGTCGCCTGCGGATCGCCCTCTATCTCTTCCTTGATGAAGAGCCCTAGCGTCGGCTTGATGGAGCTGACGATTTCAGCAATAGCAGGGCGCAATGCCGGATCGTCACCGCTCACCTTAAGGCTGGCTTCAACGAAGCGTCCGATATCGTGACTGGGCAGATGAGCAATTGTTTCCGGCAGTTCGGCGCGAATGAGATCGGAGGTCATCACCTTGACTTCCTCGAACACGGTCCAGCCGTTATCGTAAAGATGAGCCCGCAGTTCTGCAGGCATCAACGTCGTCTCGCGAATGATCAGCGGGCGACCGAAATCTTCGAAACGTTTACGCGCCTTCTCCAGCCGCAAACCGCAATTTCCATAATCGGAGGGGTCCAGCGGGACAACGCAGTTGATCCGCTTCGATGGATGGGAGCCCGTCAGCCGAAGCTGCCAGCTGCCATCGTAGATGACCGATGAGGCTGGCCATGCGCGAAAACCCACAGCTTCAAGACGGCGAACAAGCGGAAGGTTTATGGCGCTGTTGTGCATATCGTTGGCCTCCACCGATCAGCTCCGGTAGTCGCCGTTGATTTCGACGTATTCCTTCGTCAGATCGCAAGTCCAGACGGTGGCCTTACCATTGCCAAGCCCGATATCGACTTTGACGGGAATGTCCTGCTCTTTCATCACCACAGACGCTTCGGCTTCGGAGTAGGCTGGGTCCCGTTCGCCGTTCACGGCGACGCGCACATGGCCAAACCAGATCGCCAGACGATCACGGTCAGCCAGTTCGCCGGACTTGCCCACGGCCATGACAACGCGGCCCCAGTTGGCATCCTCACCGGCAACGGCCGTCTTCACCAGAGGCGAATTGGCAATGGAGAGCGCGATTTTCTTCGCAGCGGCATCGCTTTCAGCACCCGTCACCGTGACTTCGACCATCTTGCGAGCACCCTCACCGTCCCGCACGACCTGAAGCGCGAGATCTTTGAGAAGATCATTCAGTTCGGCACGAAATCCTTCCAGCCTCGGATCATTAGCGTTTTCAATGCGAACCTGACCATCAGCTTTGGCAGCACCGGTGGCGAAAAGCATCAGCGTATCGGAGGTGGATGTATCGCTGTCGACCGTGACCGAATTGAATGTCTGGCCGACGCCGGCGGAAAGAAGCACCTGCAAGGCAGACGGCGAAATATCCGCATCCGTGACCACATAAGACAGCATCGTCGCCATGTCGGGCGCAATCATGCCCGCACCTTTGGCGATGCCGTTGATCGTTACTTTCACACCGCCGATTTGGCTCGTGCGGGTTGCGACCTTCGGATAGGTATCCGTCGTCATGATGGCCTTTGCGGCTTCATGCCAGAAATCGTCCGCCGCATCCGTGTTCATCTGTCCCAGAACGCCTGCGAATTTAGTCGCGTCCAGCGGCTCACCGATAACGCCCGTCGACGAAAGGAAGACCTCCCTTTCAGAACAGCCCACTGCCTCTGCAGCGGACTTGCCGGTCAGCTCCGTCGCAGCCTTGCCCTTCTGTCCTGTAAAGGCGTTGGCATTGCCGGAGTTTACCACCACGGCACGCGCAACGCCGCCTGGCAGGTTGGCGCGGCAGTAATCGACCGGCGCCGAAGGGCAGCGCGATTTCGTGAACACGCCAGCAACCGAAGCCGGCGCATCGAACACCATCAGCAGGACGTCCGTGCGGTTCTTGTACTTGATGCCAGCGGCAGCCGTTGCCATGCGCACGCCGCGTATCGCAGGCATGTCTGGATAGGATTTTGGAGCAAGCGGGGAAACGGCAGCGGACATGGGCAAACCTGCGGTCAAAAAATAAAAGACAGAATGAAAACAGGGCGGCTCATCGCCGCCCCGCCGGTTCAGGAAATATTACTGCTGCGGTTGAGGAACGGCGTCCTGCTGCTTGCTGGCTTCTTCGTAGCCCTTGCGCAGCGCTTCGTCGGTAATCTCAACCTTCTGCTCGGCCTTGGCCTTCTCGATCAGAGCAACATACTTGTCGCGCATGACGAGCTGACGAACCTGTGCTTCGACCTGCTCGTAAGCTGGCGGAGGAGCGACACGCTTGTCTTCCAGCTTGATAACGTGGAAGCCGAACTGATATTTCACAGGCTCCTTGGTGTAGGCGCCCTTTTCGAGCTTGAAGGCGGCTTCTTCGAATTCAGGAACCATGCGGCCCTTGCCGAACCAGCCGAGATCGCCGCCGTCATCCTTGTTGGAATCAGTGGACTTCTCCTTGGCGAGCTCCGCGAAATCCTTGCCACCTTCCAGCTGCTTGATGACTTCCTTGGCTTCTTCTTCGGTT
>JAAIGE0100398175.1_pt1 | contig 10024 bp, 9 predicted proteins | sample 6487951 | NCBI WGS metagenome assembly JAAIGE01 (sample SAMN13974128, study PRJNA590717) | phyllosphere metagenome | biome: tomato field; feature: multiple bacterial spot infested tomato fields; material: tomato leaves; isolation source: leaves from tomato fields | host: Solanum lycopersicum ... | reverse complement strand
GGCGACTTCACGCCGACGACCGTGACCTTGTACTTGCGGCGCACGTCAGACTGTGAGAGCGCGAGCCCGCGGATGGGCTTCGGCGGGTACATCTTCACGAGGGCGAAATCGTCGTCGAACTGGATGTAGTCGAGCATCCGACCCGACACGAGGTGTGCGACGCGCTCCCCGGCTTCGGCCTCGGGGTAGATGACGTGGTTCGCGCCGATGCGCTCGAGGATCTTGCCGTGCGATTGCGAGATCGCCTTGGCCCAGATCTGGGGGATCTTGAGGTCGACCAGGTTCGCGGTGATGAGAACGCTCGCCTCGATGGACGAACCGACGGCCACGACGGCGATGGAGAACTCGTCGGCGCCGAGCTGACGGAGGGCGTCGATGCTGCGCGCATCCGCCTGCACCGCGTGCGTGATCCGCTCGGACCACTTCTGCACCAGGCCCGCGTTCTCGTCGATCGCGAGGACCTCGCGGTCGAGGCGATCGAGCTGACCGGCGGTCGCGGCGCCGAAGCGCCCGAGGCCGATGACGAGCACGGGGGCGTTGTGCGGGATCCGGTCAACCAACGATCGGCCTCTCTTCGGCGCGGGTGAACAGCTGACTGCTCTGGCTCGCCGCCAGGGCAGCGGCGAGCGTCACGGTGCCGATGCGGCCCATGAACATGGTCATGCTGAGAACGTACTTGCCCGGATCTTCCAGAGTCGCCGTGAATCCGCTCGACAGGCCGGAGGTCCCGAAGGCTGAGATGACGTCGAACAGCACGTCGTCGAGGTTCGCCTCCCGCTGGATCTGCAACAGGATGATCGTCGACAGCGCCACCGTGGTCGCGCCCCACAGGACGACGCTGACGGCCAGGCGGAGCACGTCGCCGGGGATCTTGCGCTCGAAAGCCTCCATCGACGCCTTGCCGCGGGCCTCGGCGAAAGCCGCGATGAACAGGATCGCGATGGTCGTCACCTTGATGCCGCCGGCCGTCGACGCCGACCCGCCGCCGATGAACATGAGCATGTCGGTGACGAGCATGCTCGAGTGATTCAGATCGCCCATGTCGAAGGTCGAGAATCCCCCCGACCGCGTCATGACCGACAGGAAGAGGGATTGGAAGGCCAGGTGGCCGACGTCCCGTCCGCCGATCGACCGGTCGTTGCCGGATTCGAGGATCATGTAGGCCACCGCGCCCAGCACGAAGAGGATCCCGGTCGTCACCAGGGTCAGCTTCACGTGCAGCGACCACCGGCGGGGGCGGGTGAAGTTCTTGCGAAGCGCATAGATGACGGGGAAGCCGACACCGCCGAGGATCACGCCGACCATCAGGAGCGACAGGAAGTACAGGTCCGAGGAGTATGGCGTGAGACCGGCTTCCGAGAAGACGAAACCGGTGTTCGTGAACGCCATCGCCGAGTAGTAGAACGCGTCGACCAGCGCCACGGGGAAGGGAAGGCCCTCGAGCATGAGCCGGGGAAGCATGAGGAGCGCGATCGCCAGCTCGATCACGAGCATGCTCACCGCGACCGTCGCCAGCAGGCCGCCGACCTCGCCGAGGCGGGATGCCGGGCTGTCGCCCGCGCCGCGCTGCAGCGACATGGGGTTCACGTCACCCGCCGCGAGCAGTCGCTGACGGAGTCCGAGTCGTCGCGACACGATGAGGCCCATGACGGAGGCGAGCGTCAGCACACCGACGGCTCCGAGCTGGGTCGCGACCACGATGACGACGTGACCGAGGGGGCTCCAGTACGTCGCCATGTCGACAGTGGAGAGCCCCGTCACGCAGATGGCGGACGTCGCGGTGAACAGTGCGTCGGCCAGAGGCGGGCGGACGCCGTCGCTCGTCATCCCCGGAAGCGAGAGGAGGGACGTGAAGACGGCGATGAGGCCGACGAAGATGATGATCGCGAACCGGGCAGGCGTGCGCGACGAGAAGTAGGTGAATCCGTCCCGGAGGCGCTCGCCGAAGCGCCGCGTGTCCGTCACCCTCGCCATGGACCCTCCATGCGGTCATGTTAGAGCGCCCCGGGATGAGGAAATCGAGGCTGGCCTCGGAGCGTGCTCGGGTCCTAGCCTGGCCGGATGCCGGACATCTTCGATGTGGTCGCCGATCCCACGCGTCGCGAGCTCCTCTCCACGCTGCTCGCGAGGCGGTCCGACGACGGGCTGGAAGCGGGTGAGCGGTCCGGCGAGATGAGTGTGACGCAGTTGGTCAGCGCCATGGGGCTGAGCCAGCCGACGGTGTCCAAGCACCTCAAGGTGCTGCGTGACACGCACCTCGTAGCGGTTCGCGAGCAGGGGCAACGACGCTTCTACCGGCTCGATCACGAGCCGCTGATGGTCGTCGAGGAGTGGCTGCACCCGTTCGTGCCTGCTCCCGCCCCTGCGGTGGACGCGCTTCCGGCGAGTGCGGACGAATCGGCCGGGCAGGACGCGCAACTCGGTGCGGCGGCGCGGAGTCTCGCCGAGCGGATCGGTGCCGCCTCCGGTCGCGTCGCGCACGTCCTTCGACGCAGGACGGGACGGCGGGGACTCCTCGGCTGAGCTCGACGCGAGACCCGGGCTCAGGCCGCGCATAAGCGGGTCACATCAGTCACACACGCATCACGCCTTTACACCCGTCACGTTTGATCCCTAATCTGGGATCTCGGCTTTCACCGGAGGCCGAGAGTGGCGAGCGTGCTCGCAGGAAGCGAGGCGCTGGTCCCATGTCGTTGGCTGACGCCCGTTTCCTGACCGTGGCCGAGGTGGCCGACATGATGCGGGTCTCGCGCATGACCGTGTATCGCCTCGTGCACTCGGGCGACCTGCCCGCGATCCGCTTCGGACGCTCCTACCGGGTGCCCGAGTCGGCCGTCGTCGCCGCGATCGAGAACCACGTCGCCGACACGGCGTGAACACCGGTGCGACGATCCGGGAATTCTCGGTGCGTCGCACAGCCCGAACAGCCGGTAGACTGTACGGGCACGTTTTCCGCGGTCTGTATCGGCCCGGTCGTCGATCAGATCATCAGTGAGGTTTCCCTATGGGTTCAGTCATCAAGAAGCGCCGCAAGCGTATGGCCAAGAAGAAGCACCGCAAGCTGCTTCGCAAGACCCGCCACCAGCGTCGCAACAAGAAGTAGGTCGAGTCTTCTCGACTACGCGAAACGCCCGGTTCCTCCTGCAGGAGCCGGGCGTTCCGCGTTTCCGCCGTCAACCCTTCGCTTCGCGGCGGAGTCGCTTCTTCTCGGCTTTCACACCCTGCGGGTCGAGTCGCATCTGGGCCCACCCCTCGGCGGTCGCATGACGTCGAAGCCGGGCGTCGGGGTTCACGGCGACCCGGTTTCCGCAGAGGGACAGCAGTGGAACGTCGTTGATCGAGTCGCTGTAGGCGAAGCACTCGCTGAGCTTCGCGCCGACGCGCGCCGCGATCTCGCGGGCGGCGGAGGCCTTCTCGGGGCCGTGCATGATGGCCCCGTCGACCTCTCCGGTGTAACGGCCGTCCACCTCGGCGAGCTTCGTGCCCACTGCCCCGGTGGCGCCGAGACGCTCGGCGATCTCCTCGGCCAGGAAGTCGGGGGTCGTCGTGACGAGCCACACCTCGTGCCCGAGGGCACGGTGCTCGGTGACGAGTGCCCGGGTCTCCGGCCAGACGGTGGCCTCGATGTAGCGCTGGTAGACGTGCGGAGCGAGGTCGCGCAGATCCGAGGTCAGGCGGCCCGTGATGATCCGCAGCGCCGCTCGTCGGGCGCGATCCAGATCGCGGTGACGCTCGCCGCGGGCGGTGAACCGAGCCGCGGTGATCGCGAACCGTGCGATCTGCATGGTCGTGATGATGCCGGCCTTGTGGGCGCCCCTGCCGAGCTGGAACAGGCTCGCGCCCCGCAGGAGCGTGTTGTCGACGTCGAAGAACGCGACGGCGGGGGCCGGGGAGGTCATCGCGTCAAGGGTAATCGCGACCGTCGACACCAGGTCGTCGCGACCTAGGCTTGTCGCTCGTGACCGAGGTCGAGCTGTACACCAAGCCCGGATGCCACCTGTGCGATGTCGCACGCGAGATCGTCGAGACGGTGCTCGCCGACTACCCGGAGGAGGAGGTGTCCTTCGTCGAGACCGACATCCTGTCCGCTCCGCAGCTCGTGGCCGAGTACGGCGAGAAGATCCCGGTCGTCACGATCGATGGCGAGGTGCACTCGATCTGGCGGGTCGACAGCGGCCGATTCCGTGCGGCGGTGGAGGCCGCGACAGCCTGATCGCCGACATGGCCCTCGACCGATCGATCCTCGGCTCGCCTGATCCGTCAGCCGCTCCGAGAGGTGCGGCGGGGGATGACGAGCGGCGCGCCCGTGCCGGGGTCGTCGAGGATGGTCACCGGGTGACCGTAGACGCGCGAGAGGGTCTCCTCGGTGAACACGGAGCGCGCGCTCCCGGCCGCCACCGTTCTGCCGCCGTCTAGAAGCACCACGCGATCGGACCACGCTGCCGCCAGCGACAGGTCGTGCAGCACCACGACGACGGCCGCGCCGCCGTCCGCGCGTGCTCGGACCGTCTGCAGCAACTGTTCCTGATGACCCAGATCGAGCGCCGCCGTGGGCTCGTCGAGCAGCAGCACCGGGGTCTGCTGCGCGAGCAGTCGGGCGAACGCGACTCGCGCCCGCTCGCCCCCGGACAGTGCGGAGAACGTCCGATCGGCGAGGCCGGCCACGTCGGCCTCCCGGAGGGCCGCGTCGACCACGGCGGAGTCGGCGGTCGCTTCGGGCGTTCCCGCCCATGGGGCACGCCCCATGCGCACGACTTCGGCTGCGGTGAACGGGAAAGCCACCTGCGCCTGCTGCGTCAGCACCGCCCGCCGCTGGGCTCGCTGCCGAGGGCTCCACGTCGATAGCGGCGCGCCGTCCAGCACGACATCGCCGGACGTCGGTGCGCGGTCACCGGCGAGGCATGAAAGAAGGGTCGATTTACCCGCTCCATTCGGACCGAGGAGGGCCACGACCTCACCGGGGTCGACATTGAAGTCGACAGTGTCGAGAAGCGCCCTTCCGGCGACCTCGACGCGCAGCCCGCGAGCGCGCATCCCCGCACCTGCGAGAACACGCTCCCGCCGTCGGGAGCGCGTTCGCGCTGCACCGGCGGGAACGTCGCCTGGCGCTCCGGTCATGCCCATCCTCCCGCGCGGCGCCTGGTCCGACGCAGCAGCCAGAAGAAGAACGGGCCGCCCACGAGCGAGGTCAGCAACCCCAGGGGGAGGTCGGCCGACGGCACGGCGACCCGGGCGACGGTGTCGGCGACGACGATGAGCAGGGCGCCGCCGAGCACGCTGGTGAGCAGCAGCCCGCCGTGCGCGGGACCGACGATCATCCGCATGAGGTGCGGCACGATGAGCCCCACGAACGCGATGATCCCGGTGAACGCGACTCCGGCTCCCACGAGCAGGGCGACGAGCACGATCACGACGATCCGCAGGCGTTCGACGTCGACGCCGAGGTGGGCGGCGCCTGCATCGCCCAGCGCGAGCAGATCGAGTCTGCGGGTCGTGGTGGCGGCGATCGCGATGCCGACCAGCGTGATCGGCGCGGCGACGAGTACATCGGCCCACAGAGCGCCGTTGAGGCTGCCCAGCTGCCAGAACACGATCTGCTCACGCGCCTGGGTGTCGGCGAGGAACGTCATGAGGGCGATGCCGGCACCCGCGAACGCGTTGACGGCGATCCCGGTGAGTACCAGGGTGACGATCTCGGTGCGTCCGCCGGACCTCGACAGGGAATACACCAGCAGTGTCGTGATCAGTCCCGCACCGAAGGCGAGGGCGGGCAGGACCCAGACGCCGAGGGCCACCCAACCGAGCACCACTCCCGCGGAGGCCCCCAGTGCCGCCCCGGAGCTGACGCCGATGACGGCCGGTTCGGCCAGCGGGTTGGCGAAGACGGCCTGCATCAGGGTGCCAGCCGCGGCGAGTGCGGCGCCGATGACCACGGCGAGAACGACGCGAGGCAGTCTGATCCCGAGGACCACCTGGTCGACGAAGGCACCCGAGCCGTCCCCGCCCGTCGAGGGGGCCGGCGCGATCAGGCCGACGGCTCGGAGCAGGGCGCCGACGACCTCGGCGGGTGCGATCGGATACTGGCCGACACCGGCCGACACCACCGCCGCGACGAGAACGCCGCCCGCGAGGGCGGTGGTCGTGACGGCGACCCGGCGCGGGCGCCGGGATGCACCGGTCATGAAGGTAAGGATAGCCTTACCTTCATGACCGGTCGTGTATGCCCCCGTCGCCGAGCGCTCGCCTTCGCTGTGGCAATGGCCGCCACACTCGGCACGGCCGCTTGCAGCGGAGGCTCGACCGTGGCTCCCTCCCAGGCCTCGGGCGCCTCGGGGGAGGTCGACCGTGCACCGCTGGAATCCCTCGACATCCTCGAAGACCCTCGTGCCTACGCCGGGCCGTCCACCGCCTCTCTGCGCACCGACGATGTCGAGGTCCTCGTCGATCCGGGCTCCCCCGCACTCCCGGTCGAGGTGGTCTCGCGCGATCTCACCGGAGACACGAAGCAGGTGGTGACCGATACGTCGCGCGCGCTCGCCCTCGATATCTCGGGGTCTCTCGCCGCGACCGTGCAGGGGCTGGGATTGGGTGGTCGGCTGGTGGGTCGTGACGTGTCGACCACCTTCGAGGAGGCCGCGCAGCTGCCGGTGGTCACTCGTGATGGGCATTCGCTCAACGTCGAGGCGGTGCTCGCACTGCACCCGACCCTGGTGGTCACGGATGGCACGATCGGCCCGACCGACGTCGTCGCGCAATTGCGTCAGTCGGGGGTGACCGTCGTCTACGTCGAGAACGAGCCGTCGCTGGCGGGGGCCGCCGATCTGGCCCGGCAGGTGGGTGCCGTATTCGGAGTCCCCGCCGCCGGAGAGGAGTTGGCTGCCGTCATCGCCGACCGCACCGACGCGGTGCAGGCGAAGATCGCGGCCATCGCCCCGACCGGGGCGGGGCGACTGCGGATCGCGTTCCTGTACCTGCGGGGGGCGTCCGGGGTCTACTACCTCCTCGGCGAGGGGACCGGTGCCGACGCCCTCGCGACCTCGCTGGGGGCGGTCGATGTCGCAGCGGAGATCGGATGGGTCGGGGCGCGTCCGATGACGGACGAGGCGCTCGTGGCCGCCGACCCCGACCTGTTCCTCGTCATGACGAGCGGCCTCGAGAGTGTGGGCGGCGTGGATGCGCTGATCGCCGCCAAACCGGCGATAGCGCTGACGAGGGCGGGGGCGAATCGACGGTTCGTCGACATGGCCGACGGTCAGATCTTGAGCTTCGGGCCGCGCACCCCCGACGTGCTCGAGGCTCTCGCGAGGGCGGTCTATGCGCCGGAGAGTCGTTGACGGTGCCCTTCCCGGAGATGTCCGTGCGCGGATACCGCACCGTTGGCACTTAGGCAAGGCTTGCCTAAGTAAGGGTTGCCTTAGTAGGGTCGCCTCGTCCCTCGGCGCCACCTTCTGCGTCGCCGCATGCCACCTCAGGAGACCCCTCTCGTGACCTACCGTCCGCGCGCCTCGGCGCGCCTGCTCTCACTCACCCTCGCCGCGACGCTCGTCGGCGCGGGCGCTCTCGGTTCGGCAGCAGCCGCGACCGCGGCACCCGCAGATGCCACATCCGGCCGCCTCACGTGGGGTGTCGCCGCCGACTGGCGGGCCATGTTCACCAGCCGCGCAGCCACCGCCCCCGCCTCGGTCGTCGACGACGTGCCGACCTATCCGCTCGCTTCCGGCTCCTACGACGACGCGACGGGAACCGGGACGCTCCGCTTCGACGGCGCCGTCCGTCTCGGCTATCTGACGGGAGCGCCGGGCACGGAGGGCGTGTCTGACGGGAACTACGTCTACCTCGGGGCGCCGACGGTGGAGATCGCCGACGGCACGGCGACCATCTCCGGTGTGACGGCGGGTTCCTCCCACCGGGCCGATCCTGAACTGCCCCTCGCCGCCAAGGCGGAGCGCAGCATCGCGACGGTCGATCTCGACGCGGTCACCCCCGTGGTGACCGATACGAGCATCACGTGGACGGCTGCGCCCGCGTCCATCACCGAGCAGGGTGCCGATGTGCTCGCTCGCTACGCCGGGTCGAGCAGCGACACGAGCCAGAAACCCGTCCGCCGCGAAGCGGGCAGCTCGCTCGACCCGGTCACCATCACGGTCGATCGAGTTCGAGCAGCGGAGCCGGAGCAGCCGACCGAGCCGGAACAGCCGACGGAGCCGGGCACTCCGGCGACCACAGTGGCCACCACGACGGACGTGACTTCGACCGCCGGTCCCACCCTGCTCGGAACCCCGACCACCATCAGCGCGAAGGTTTCGGCAACGGGCGCGACGCCCGTCGGCGAGGTCTCGTTCACGGCTCTCGCCGCGGGGGCGTCCGCACCGACGGCCCTCGGCACGGCGCCGCTCGTCGACGGAGTCGCGAGTCTCACGGTCACCCTCCCCGCGGGCGGTCACTTCCTGAGCGCGACCTACGCGGGTGCCACCGTCGGATCGACCGCGTTCAGCGGATCGAGCGGCACCTGGTCGGTCGCCGACCCGCGCACCGGCGCTTCAGCCCCGGTCAATCTGGGGATCGTCGACACGGCCCAACCCCCGGCCTGCGTGCCCGCCGCCACGTCGGTTCGCGCCGAGAACGTCACCGCGCGCTGGGCGTGGAGCGCCTACTCGAGCGACTGGACCAAGACCGCCACCGGTGCCGCCGCGGTGGAGGGCCAGGACTTCGTCCTGACCGGAGGTACTGCGACCGGGACGTCCGACTGCACCGTCATCGCGTTCTCGGGCGCCGTGAAGGTCGCCGCCTACCGAGGCATGCTGGGAGCGGAAGGGGCCTGGATCGAGCTCGTCGACCCCACCCTGACCATCGCATCCGACGGCACCGGCACGTGGTCGGCCGGCGTCCGCAGCGGAACGGGGACCTACGACGCCGCGTCTCCCGCCGCTGTGCGCAGCGTCGTGGCCGCGGTCACCGGCGCGACCGTTCCCGATTTCAGCACGGCCGGGTCCCTCCAGGTTCCGCTCGCATACGACGGCACCACCGCGGTCGGCACCTGGAGCCGCGACTACGACGACGCGTGGTCCAACGCGTTCGTGCTCGCCGCGCCCGCGCAGATCCGCGCTTTCTACTACACGTCCGGCACGTCGGCCGGAAACGTCCGCAAGGCGCCGGCGCCCGTCGCCGTGAGCTGGGCGACCTCCACCTCGCCGGAGAACCCGTCGGATCCGGGCACCCCCACGGATCCTGAGCCCCCGGTCGTGCCCGACACCGATGACGACGGCGACCTCGTCTGGGGCTTCAAGTCGTCCTTCCGTGCCTACGTCACCGGTTTCGCGGCCGGCCGCATCGAGACCAGCGGAGGAGCGACCCAGCTCGCCGACGGACGCTTCGTGTTCCCGCAGGTCGCGGGTGGTGACTTCGACCCGGCCACGGGGCTCGGCACCATCCGGTATTCAGGGGCGGTCCTCTTCACGAGCGCGGCACACGGCTTCGCCATCGCGATGGCGGACCCTTGGGTCGAGACCCGCGGCGACGGCGCGAGCGTCATCACCGCTCTGATGTCGGCGGATGACACCGCGGGGCTCGATCGGGTCGTTCGATCCGAAGTCGCCCTCCTCGCGGGCGGTCCCGGTGCCGGCAGCGGCCTCCTCGCCGCCCTCGCCGACCCATCGGCTCCCGTCACCTCGTGGTCGAACGTCGCCGCGACCTTCAGCTCGTCGCTCAGCCCGTCCGGTCTCGCGCAGTATCGGGGCCAGGCGGCCGATCCGGTGTCGTTCGGATTCGGCGCTCCCGCCGTCGACCCCGGAACCCCCGTGTCCCCTCCGGCGACCGATACGCCCGCGACGGGCGGCCCCACTGTCGCCGTCCCCGCCCCGGGGGCCCCGCAGGAGATCTGCGTCGCTCGCACGGTGTCGGGTGCCTCCCTCGACTGGGGCATCAAGGACAGCTTCCGCTCCTACGTGACCGGACCCATCGCGAAGGGGGCGATCGCCGTCGATGGTGTGCGTCAGAAGGACGGCGGCTTCGTCTGGTCGGGCGG
>JAAIGE0100667559.1_pt1 | contig 10028 bp, 7 predicted proteins | sample 6487951 | NCBI WGS metagenome assembly JAAIGE01 (sample SAMN13974128, study PRJNA590717) | phyllosphere metagenome | biome: tomato field; feature: multiple bacterial spot infested tomato fields; material: tomato leaves; isolation source: leaves from tomato fields | host: Solanum lycopersicum ... | reverse complement strand
TCCTGGTGGTGATGGAACGGATTGCCGCCGGCCCAGTAGACGAGCCGGATGTCGGCATAACGGCGCATCTCGCCCTTGTAGGTGTAGGCCTTGCCCGGATGCAGCAGCAGTTCCGAGACGCGCGCGACGGGGATGAAGTCGGGAACGCGGTTGCGCCCCTGCGGCAGCGTCGGCAGCGGAACGGCGAGCGGGCGCCGGCCCCGGTCGCCCATCGATCCCAGCGAATAGGTGAAGCCGGCGCCCTTCTCGCGCCATTGCCCGAGCATCGCGGCGAGCGTGAGCGCCATCCACACCGGCTGCTCGCCGTTCTCGGCGCGCTGCAGCGAATAGGTCACGCTGATATGGGTGCGCCCGGCGGCGGCCTCTTCCGCGAGCGCGCAGATCGTCGCGGCCGGAAGGCCGGTGATCGCCCCGGCCCATTCCGGCGTCTTCGGCGTGCCGTCGAGGGTGCCTAGGAGATAGGGCAGGAAGCGGTCGTAGCCGGAAGTGTAGCGCGCGAGATAATCGCGGTTCACGAGGCCCCGCGCTTCGAGATGCGAGGCCATGCCCAGCATCAGCGCGACGTCGGTCGCGGGCCGGGGCGCGAGCCATCTCGCTCCCGGCAGGTCGGGCAGATCGTCGGCCAGCGGGCCGATCGAGACGAAGCGGCATCCGCGCCGGGCGGCCCGCTCCATCGCGCCGCGCGCGACATGGGCGCTCGTTCCGCCGGGGGCGACCTGCATCGGGCGCGGCGGCAGCCCGCCGAACGCCAGCACGAGATCGGAATGCTCGGCGATCTCGTCCCAATAGGGCGCGTCCTTGGTCATGGCGGCGGCCCCGCCGTAGACGAGGCTCATGATCACCTCGCCGGCCGCCGAGGAATAGGTGTCCACCGAGGCGACGTAACCGCCGAACACCGTGTTCAGGAAGCGGTGCAACTGCCCTTGCGCGTGGTGGAAGCGCCCCGCCGAGGCCCATCCGTAGGAGCCGCCGAAGACGCGGGCGCCGGGCAGCGCCCCGTCGCCGGAGAGGTCCGTGCCGGCGCCCAGGCGGCGAAGCTCGCGCGCGGCGAGATCGAGCGCCCGCTCCCAGTCCATCTCGACATAGCGGTCGCGCCCGCGCCGCGCGTCGGGTCCCGGCCCGTCCTCCAGCCAGCCCCGGCGCACGAGCGGGCGCCCCAGCCGCGCCGGGTGGCGCAGCGCGGCCGCCAGATTCTGGAGGATTGGCGAGGGGTCCGGGTCCCCGTCGAGGGGCCGGATTTCGAGCGTGTTCTCGCCATCGGCGCGCGCCGTGAACGCGCCCCAATGGCTGGAATGGAACCGGAAGGGCGTCTCGTTCATCTCATGCGGCCTGCGCGAGGGGGGCGGGGCGGAAGCCTGCCGGAGCGGCAGGCTACCCCGGACGCGCGCGTCAGGCGATCGCCCTTTCCTTCGGAACCGCGCGCGGCGCCGGCCGGGTGGAACGGGAGCCCGTCGAGAGTCCCGACGGGATCGATTCGAGGAGGGACCGCGTATAGGCCTGCTTCGGCCGGTCGAAGATTTCGGCCACCGTTCCCTGCTCCACGACGCGCCCGCGATGCATCACCGAAACGGTGTGCGCGAGCTGGCGCACCAGCGCCAGATCGTGGGACACGAAGACGTAGGTCAGGCCGAGTTCGGCCTGGAGGCGCAGGAGAACCTCCACGATGCCGGCCTGCACGCTCACGTCGAGCGCCGAGGTCGGCTCGTCCAGGACGATCACGTCGGGCTTCAGGACGAGCGCGCGCGCGATGGCGACGCGCTGGCGCTGGCCGCCCGAAAGCGCGGCGGGCCGGCGCCCGAGGAACGCCTCGCCGAGGCCGACATGGGCCAACGCCTCGCGCACCCGTTCGCCGCGCTCGGCCCGCGTTCCGACCCCGAACCGATCCAGCGGCTCGCGAACCAGATGCTCCACGCGCCAGGTCGGGTCGAGCGAGGTGAAGGGGTTCTGGTACACGAGCTGGAGATGCCGCCGGGCCGCCCGGAGCGCCTCGCGCGAGCTTCCCGGCACCGCCTCGCCGGCGATGCGGATCCGTCCGCTGTCGGGCTGGTCGAGCCCGAGCAGGAGCCGGATCGCGGTGGTCTTGCCCGAGCCCGATTCTCCCACCAGCGTGTGCGTCGTGCCGGCCGGCACGCTGAACGACACGTCGTCCACGGCCTTCACCACCCGGCCGTCGGCGGCGAAGCTCTTGCTGACGCCGCTGACCTCGATCTTGGGGCTCGCGGCCGCGCGGGCCTCCAGCCGGCGCAGGCCCGGGTCGCGCAGCGCGGCGTAGCGGTCGGGATTGAGCGCCGGCACGTCGGCATGCAGCGTGCGGGCATAGGCCGAGCGCGGCGCGAGAAACACCTCGGCCGTCGCGCCGGCCTCCTGAACCGCGCCGTCCTTGAGCACCACCAGCCGGTCGGCGCGCTCCGCCGCGACGGCCAGATCGTGGGTGATCAGGAGGAGGCCGATGCCCATCTCGTCGCGCAGCTTCGACAGGAGGTCGAGGATGCGCTTCTGGATGGTGACGTCCAGCGCCGAGGTCGGCTCGTCGGCCACCAGAAGCGAGGGGCGCGGCAGAACCGCGAGGCCGATCAGCACCCTCTGCAGCATGCCGCCCGAAAGCTCGTGCGGGTAGCTGTCGGCGACGCGGCCGGGATCGTCGAGCCCGACCTGCCGGAACGTGTCGAGGATCAGTTCGCGTCGCTCGGCGCGGCCGAGCGGCCCGAGCAGCGCCGCCGCCTCCTGCGCCTGCGCGCCGATCGTGCGAACCGGGTTCAGCGCGTTGCCGGGGTCCTGCGGCACGAAGCCGAGGGCGCGCCCGCGCAGCGGCCGGAACCGCCGCTCGGACAGGGCGAGAACGTCCTGCCCGTCGAACGCCACCCGGCCCGTGGCCCGCCCCCGTTCCGGCAGGAGGCGCAGCACGGAACGGGCGACGGTCGACTTGCCGGAGCCCGATTCGCCGATCAGCGCGAGGCTTTCGCCCCGTACGATCTCGAAGCCGACGCCGCCCACGACCTCGCGCGGCCCGTAGGAAACGCGCAGGTCCTCGACCCGCAGGATCGGGGTCGCGGCGGCGGTTTGCGTCCGGCGGAGGGATGCGGTCAGTCTGTCTTGCGGAGCCATCTGCTGATCCTGTTCACGGAAAGAACGGTGGCGATCGTGACGAGCGCGGGGGCGTAGACCAGCCAGGGCCAGCGCAGGTAGTCCTTGCCGGTGGCGATCAGCAGGCCCCAGTCCGAGGCCGGCGGCGGATCGCCGTAGCCGAGAAAGGCGAGGCCCGCGATCGTCAGGATCGCGAGGCCGAAATGCAGGACGGCGAGCGTCAGCACCGAACGCGAGGCGTTGGGCAGGACATGGCGCAGGAGGACGTGCCAGCGCGAGCCGCCCTGGAGGAACGAGGCCTCCACGAAGGTCGCGTGGCGCGTCTTGATCACCTCCGAGCGCATCACCCGCGCGAAGACCGCCACCGCCGAGACGCCCGTCGCGATCGCGGCGTTGGTGGTGTCGAAGCCGAGCGCGGTGACCACGATCACGGCGAGCAGGAAGCTCGGGATCGCGAGCAGGACGTCCATCAGCCGCGCCACCACGATGTCGGTCCAGCCGCCGAAGAAGCCGGCCACGAGCCCCATCAGGCCGCCGGCCAGGACGCCGATGACGACGGCGATCAGCGCGCTCGTGACCGAGGAGGCGGTGCCGTGGACGACGCGCGCATAGAGATCGCGGCCGAGATGGTCGGTGCCGAACCAGTGCTCGGCGCTCGGCGCCAGCAGCTTCCGGGCGGGGATGCCGTTCACCGGGTCGTGCCCGGTGAAGAGGCCGGGCGCGAGCGACCAGGCCACCACGAGCGCGATCACGGCGAAGGACAGCGCCACGGTCGGCGAGAGGCCGGTGCCGGAAAGGCCGGACGCGCGCCGGACGACGGCGGCGGAGGAGAAGGAAGCGAGGGTCATGCTTTCACCACCTGGGGCGCGTTCGCCGCGCGAGGCCCGTTCGGGGCACGGGAGGGCTCCGGCGCGGCGTCGTCGGCCGTCGTGGGCCGGCGCGAAGCCTTGCCCGTGAGCTTCACGCGCGGGTCGAGCAGCGGGTAGACGAGGTCCGCGACGAGGTTCACCACGATGAACACCACGGCGGCCAGCGACACGATCGCCTGCAGCACCGGCAGGTCCTGCGTCGCCGCCGACCGCTGCACGAGGCTGCCGACGCCCGTGCGCCCGAACACGGTTTCCGTGATCAGCGACCCCGCCAGCAGTTCGCCGATCGTGAGCGCGATCACCGTCACCACGGGCAGCGAGGCCGGCTTCAGGAGATGCACGAAGAAGAGCCGCCCCCGGCCGAGCCCCCGGCCGCGCGCGACGGCCGCGTATTCCTGCCGCGCCTCGTTGTCGAGATTGGCGATCAGCACGGCGGCGATCTGCGCCGACACCGGGATGCCGAGCGCGAGGGCGGCGAAGAACGTCGCCCAGAAGCTGTCGGGGTCGATCACCCGGAACAGGCCGATCTGGAAGCCGAACACGTGGATCAGCACCAGCCCGATCACGAAGTTCGGCACCGACAGGAACAGCGAGGGAAAGGCCCTCAGCGCCCCCTGCCCGTATCGCGGCGGCACGAACTGCGTCCCGTAGGCGATGGCGAGCGCCAGAACCAGCGCGACGGCGAGCCCGGAGGAGGCGAGGATCAGGGTCGAGGGCAGCACCTCGGCGATCAGCGTCGCCACCGGCCGGTTGGAGCCGAGCGACAGGCCGAGGTCGCCGGTCAGGAAGCCCGAGAGCGAGGACCAGAGCTGCACGAGCACCGGCCGGTCCAGCCCCTGTGCCGCGATGATCCGCTGGATGTCCTCTTCCGTGAAGCCGTTCTGCGGGTTGCGCAGAACGGCGGTGACGGGGTCGCCCGGCAGGATGCTGATCACCACGAAGGTGAAGACATAGGCCAGGAGGATGACCACCGCGGCCTGCGCCACCCTCTTGGCCGCGAAATCCAGATAGGCGTTCTTCATGCCGGCTCCTCGGTCACGTCGTTGCGGTGCGCCGCGCCTCACTCGTCGCCGAGAAAGGCCGTGTAGTAGCTGGCATAGGCGACGCCGTTGTAGGTGACGTTCCTGAGCTTGGGCGACTGGACGTAGAGCCGCTGGACGATCTGCGTGCGCGGGATGAAGTAGCCCTGTTCCAGGACATGGCGCTGGAGTTCGTCCAGAAGCGGCGCGCGCGCCTCGAACGAGGAGGCGCTGGCGATGCCGTCGCGCAGCTCGTTGATCTTCGGGTCGCGTTCGTCGAGGCCGAACCAGTTCTCGCCCCGGTCGGCATTGGTCAGGATCGCGGCCACGGTGCCGGCGTCGATGAAGGAGCGCGTCACCTCGTGGACCGGCACCGCCGGGCGGTTGAACCCGGTTCGCTCGACATGGGTCACGACGTCGTAGGCGAAGGTGTTCACCCGCCATCCGAGCCGGCCGAGCTGCTGGGCGAGAAGTTCGTCGATCGGCCGGGCGGTCGCCAGATAGGGGGTCGAGTTGAGGGTGATGGTCAGCGGCTCGCCGTCCTTGACGCGGATGCCGTCGGCGCCCTTCACCCATCCCGCCTCGTCCAGAAGCGCCTCGGCCTTCGCCGGATCGTGGCGCAGGAGGTCGCTCTGGTCGGTCGCGTCGGGGACGTTGCCCTGCAGGAAGGACGTCGCGAGCTGCCAGTCCGGCGTGTAGACCGTGTCGATGATCTCCTGGCGGTCGATGCCGGCCTGGAGCGCCTGACGGACCCTGACGTCGTCGTAGGGCGCGACCTTGGTGTTGACCGCCCAGCCGTTGACGAAGCCGAGATAGCGCGGGGTCGCGACCGTGAACCCGTCGTCCTGGAGGAACTGGAGCTCCTGCGGCGAGGCGTTGTAGGCGACGTCCGCCTGCCCCGACTGGACCGAGGACACGCGAAGCGACTGCTCGCTCACCAGCTTGTAGGTGATCGAGTCGAGATGCGCGGGGCCGGTGTGGCCGACCGCTTCCGGCCCCCAATCGTAGTCCGGCCGCTTCACCAGCCTGACGAAGTCCCCTTCCCGCCAGGATTCCACGACGAAGGGGCCGCTGCCGAAGGTCTTGGAAAGGTCGGCCTGCTCGCTCGCGGGCTGGGCGAGGCTGGCGGGCGAGACGAGGATCGAGCCGTGATAGCCGAGCGTCGGGATGAAGCCGAGGGTCGGGCGCGAGAAGAAGACCTTCACGGTGGCGGCGTCCACCGCCTCGGCGCGCTCGTAGGTCTTGGGGAAGAGGCCGATCGGGTTGATCCCGTCCTCGACGCGGCCCGCGTGCCAGATGTCGAGATTGGCGACCACCGCCGCCGCGTCGAGCGGCGTGCCGTCGGAGAAGGTGACGCCCGGCTTCAGATGCAGGGTGAACTCGGTGGCCGCCTCGTTCTGCTCCCAGCTCGTGGCCAGCCAGGGGGTCGCCTCGCCCTGCGCGTCCACATACACGAGCTTGTCGGTGACATGGCCCCAGATATGCCCCTGGAAGCTCGAGATCGCCGAATTGTTGGGGATCCAGCCGTCGCCGAGCGAGTCGATCAGGAAGGTGATGTCGCCGCCCTCGCGCGCCGCGTCCTCGGCGTGCGCGGGAGCGGTGCCGAAGGTCGCGAGCCCGAACGTCGTCAGGCTGATCGCCATCGCCCCGGCGAGCAGGCGGCGGCGGGAAAGGGAAAGGGAGAAGCGGGCCATGACGATCCTGGGGGTTCGGGTTGGGAAGACGCCGGCCGCGCGGGAGGGCGGCGAGGCGCGATAGGGGTAGCCGTGCCGGCCCCTGACGGCGGGGCCGGCGGTTCGATGGGACGCGCGCCGGCCTTCGGGCGGAACATCCCGCCGCGCCGCCGTGCCTCGTTCGTGAATGCGCGCAAGCCGTCGCATCCGGGACGGGAATCCCGCCCCGCGAACGGCGCCGGACACGTCCGGCTCAGTCTGCGGACACGACGCGCTCCCATCGTCGCATCCCTCGGTTCCGGCCGGGCTGCGCCCCGCCAAACCCTCCCGGCGGATCGGGGACGAAAACACCGAAGTCCCTGTTCCGCCGCGCTTTTTCAATCCATGGAAAAAGTAGACTGACCTGTCCGTCTTGTCCATTCCATAGTCCGGCGGCGATCCGAAACCGTTTTCTTCCACGAGCGCCGCCGGGAGCATGGGCGCGCCCCGCCCGCCCCCGCCTGTCGTGGCGCGTCAGAGCGGCGGCAGGATCTTGCCGGGGTTGAGCAGCCCCTCCGGGTCCACCGCCGCCTTGAGCGCATGCATGAGGCGCAGGGCGACGGGATCGTGCTCGCGCGCCATGTAGCCGATCTTGCCGGTGCCGATCCCGTGTTCGCCGGTGCAGGTGCCCCCGGCCTCGATCGCCCGCGCCACCAGCGCGGCGTTGATGGCCTTCACGGCCTTCAGTTCGGCCTCGTTTTCGGTGTCGAGCGCGAACACCACATGGAAGTTCCCGTCGCCGACATGGCCCAGAATCGCCGCCGGCACCGGGCAATCGCGCAGGAGGTCGCGCGCCTCCTCCACGATCGCGCCGAGCGCGGAAACCGGCACGCAGACGTCGGACGACCAGCCGCGCGCCCCTTCGCGCTGCGCGACCACCGTGTAATAGGCGTTGTGGCGCGCCCGCCAGAGCCGGGCGCGCCCGTCCGGGTCGCCCGAGGCCTCGAAGCCGGTGCCGCCGAACTCCTCCACGATCGCGGCGACGCCCGCGGCCTGCTCGGCCACGCCCTCCTGCGAGCCGTGGAATTCGAAGGCCAGCGTGTCGGCGACCGGAAGCGCGAGGCCGAAGCGCCGGTTGGTCATCTCGATCAGGCCGCGATCCATCAGCTCCATCCGCGCGACGGGGATGCCGAACTGGGTGACGGTGGTGGCGGCCGACACGGCGCTGGCCGCGTCGGGAAAGGCGCAGACGGCGGCCGAGATCGCCTGCGGAATGCCGAACAAGCGAAGCGTCACCTCGGTGATGACGCCGAGCGTGCCTTCGGACCCCACGAACAGGCGCGTCAGGTCGTAGCCCGCCGCCGACTTCCGGGCGCGCGAGGCCGTGGTCAGCACCTCGCCGTCGGCCAGCACCACGCGCATCGACAGAACCGCCTCGCGCATCGTTCCGTAGCGCACCGCGCTGGTGCCCGAGGCCCGCGTCGCCGCCATGCCGCCGATCGTGGCGTTGGCGCCGGGATCGACCGGGAAGAACAGGCCCTGGTCGCGCAGATAGCTGTTCAGCGCCTCGCGCGTGACGCCCGCCTCGACCGTGCAGTCGAGATCGTCCGCGCTCACCCGGAGCACCCGGTCCATGCCGGAAAGGTCGAGCGACACGCCCCCCTTCACGGCCGAAAGCTGGCCTTCGAGCGAGGTTCCCGCGCCGTGCGGGATCACCGGCACGCCGGCCGCGCGGCACCGGCGCAGAACCGCCGAGACCTCCTGCGTGGAGCGCACGGCGACCACCGCGTCGGGCGCGGCGAGCGGATGATAGCTCTCGCCGCGCCCGTGCTGTTCGCGCAGGGCCTTCGCCGTCGAGAAGCGCGATCCGAATTCGGCCGCCAGATCGGCGAAGAGCGCTGCGGTATCGGTCATCGGGGGGTCCGTGTCGGTGGTCGGGGGCGAAGGGGAAGGTGCCCGATCAGGCGACCGGCGTCTCGCCTTCCAGATGGCGCTGGAGGAAGGGCAGGCTGTCCTGGCCCCAGAAGAGTTCGTTCCCGCTGAGATAGCTCGGCACGCCGAAGACGCCCGCCGCCTTCGCGGTCTCGTAGCTGCGCCGGCGCCGCGCCACGAGCGTTTCCGAGCGTGCGCTCGCCTCCAGCGCCTCGCCGTCGAAGCCGGCGGCGGCGGCGATGCGTCGGCGCACGTCCGGCCGGCCGATGTCCTCGGCGCGCGTCCAGAACGCATGATGCAGCGCCAGCGCCAGCGCGGCCCAGTCCCGGTTCTCCAGAAACGCCGCGACGATCAGATCGCCCGCCGGCGTCGGGTCGGCGAGGTCCTGGCGTCCGTCGAATTCGAGCGCGACGTTTCGCAGCTTCGCCCAGCGCCGCAGGTCGTTCAGCCAGTAGGCGCGGCGCGTCTGGGGGCGGTCGCGCGAATAGATGCCGCCGTTTTCCTCGATCAGCGGGATCGCATGCGGCTCGATCGAAGCACCGTGGCTCTTGGCGAGGGCGAGGAAGGGTTCGAGGCCGAGATAGGCCCAGGGCGAGCCCATGGAGAAGAAATAGTCGATCTTGCGCGTCATCGGGGTCCGTCAGGGGTTGGGGGCGGGCTTGCCCGCCGCGTCGAACAGGGCGAGCGCCGATTGGCGGGCGTCGCGCATCGGCTGCGCGTCGCCCAGAACCGCGCGCCGGGCGAGCGCGCCGTCGTAGAGAAGGGCCAGATGCCGGCCCGCCGCCTCGGCGTCCGCGAGCGAGGCGCGCCGCGCGATCGCCAGAAGCGTCCGCGCGACGGCCTGCTTGTGGAGGCGCGCAAGGCCCACGATCTTCTGCGAGTCGCCGTGCTCGGCCACCGCCAGCGCGAAGGCGCAGCCGCGAAACACCGGATTCTCCGCCTTTTCCGCCAGCCGGTCGAAGATCGAGGCGATCTGCGCGCGCGGCTCGGCATGCTCGGCGACCGAGGCTTCGAGGCCCTGCATCGCCCGTGCGTGGCGGTCCTCCAGATAGGCCAGAACCAGATCCTCCTTGGACGGGAAATGCCGGTAGAGCGTGGCCTTGGCGATGTCGGCCTCCACGATGATGCGGTCGATGCCGACCGCGCGGATGCCCTCGCGAAAGAAGAGCTCGCCCGCCACGCCCAGGATGCGCTCGGCGATCGCCGGTCGCGCGGCTGCGACGGTCGCGGGGGTGGCGGCGGCGGTGGCGGTCGATGCGGAGGCAACGGTCGCGGTCGTGGTCATCCAGGGGTCCTCCCATCGCGGCCGCCGCGCTCCGACGGCGCGCGGCCGCATGGCCGGGCGGCGTCCGCGTCCGGCATCAGCGCTTCCTTTCGGCGAGCGACGCGAGTTCGTCCAGCGCCACGTCGCCGGGTTTGCCGCCGCGCGCCGCCAGCCGGTCGGACAGCCGCGCGACGGCGCGGTTCCAAGG
>JAAIGE0100132643.1_pt1 | contig 10030 bp, 16 predicted proteins | sample 6487951 | NCBI WGS metagenome assembly JAAIGE01 (sample SAMN13974128, study PRJNA590717) | phyllosphere metagenome | biome: tomato field; feature: multiple bacterial spot infested tomato fields; material: tomato leaves; isolation source: leaves from tomato fields | host: Solanum lycopersicum ... | reverse complement strand
CGACTTTTAATCGAGAGGTCCCGGGTTCGAGCCCCGGCGGACCCACCATCGGGGTGTTTCAGGGCGTCGCAGCGTGTCTCACGTCCTTGCTAAACCACGGAAAATCAGGTGCTCAAGCGTCGCGAGGTGTCTCACCTCGTGCCCCCGCATGTCATGCCCCGTGGGGGCACGACTGGGGGCACTGAAATTCAAAGTGGGGGCATCGTGCCGCTGACCGATACGCAGTGCCGAAAAGCGCAAAGCGCCGACAAGGATTACAAGCTCGCCGATTCGGCTGGGCTGTACCTGTTCGTGACGACCAAGGGCGCCAAATCCTGGCGCATGAAATACCGCTTCGGCGGCAAGGAGCGGCGCATCGTCTTCGGCCGATATCCTGAGATCGGGTTGGCCAAGGCACGTGAGCTCAGGGACCGCGCGAGAGCCGAACTGCGCGACCACAAGGATCCGCAGGTCGAGGAGCATAAGCGGGAGATGGCGGCGCACTCAGCGGCGGGCTCGACATTCGAGGTCGTGGCCAAGCGCTGGCACGAAGCCCAGCTCGGTCGCTGGTCGACGGTCCAGGCCACCAAGGTTCGTCAGGCGCTGGAGCGTGACGTCTATCCGGTGATCGGCCGCCTGCCGCTGCCCGACATAACCTCGGGCATGGTGCTCGACATGCTGCGCCGGATCGAACGCCGCGGGGCCATCGACACGGCCAAGCGCATTCGCCAGCACGTCTCGGCCGTCTTCGCCTTCGCCATCCCTGAGGGTCTATGCACCGCCGACCCGGCCGGGCCAGCGTTGGTGAAAAGCCTGCTGCCCACGCCGATCGGCGGCAGCCAGCCGGGGCTCAATAGTGTCGCCGAGATCCGCAAGCTGCACGCCGCTATGGACGCGTCGAGCGCGGCACCGCTCACGAAGTTGGCTTCGCGCCTGTTGTCGCTCACCTTCGTTCGGCCAGGCATCGTGCCGACGGCGCGTTGGCATGAGTTCGAAGGCATCGACTGGAACGATCCGACCGGCGCCAGCGATGCGGCCGAGCCGATCTGGCGGGTCAGTGCTGAACGGATGAAGCTGGAACAGGCTGACAAGCGCGAAGAAGCCTTCGAGCACATCTCGCCGCTGCCGCTCCAGGCCGTGGAGGTTCTGCGTGCCGTGCACCGCCTGACGGGCCGCTTCCCCTATCTCTTTCACAGCACGCGATCGACCCATCAGCCGATGAGCACCAACACGATCGGCTATGCGTATAACCGGTGCGGGTACCAAGGCAGGCATGTGCCGCATGGCTGGCGCACCAGCTTCTCGACAATCATGAACGAGCGCGCGGCGGCGGCCGGCAGGCGGCGCGAGCTGCAGCCGATTATCGACACCATGCTGTCCCACCGGCCGCGCGGGATTTCGGCGGCGGAGTTCGCCTATAACCGGGCTGAGTATATGCCCCTCAGGTGGGACCTGGCTCGCGAATGGGCGGACCTTACCTGTGGGAACGTTCCGGCAGCGGCTAGCTTGATACAAGGGCGTTTTAAGGAAGGGTAGGCCGCCCCGGCAGGCCTTTTAGACGTTGCCCAAGTGGAGCTGCAAACCGCAGACGCGGCCCCGGCTTGCAGCTCAGGCGGTCATTGCCCTTCGGCGGCGGCGATCAGCTCTTCCAGCTCCGTCGTGCTGCTCGTCGAAGCTCCGCCCGGAGGATCGATGATTGGATCGGTAATCACCACGGGCGGATCGCCGACACCCATGCAGATCGGACGGCCGCTGCCGTCGTCGACAACGTCCTGGCACACCCCTTCCTGGGCGGACGCCGGTCCAGAAAAGGTGAGAAAAGCTGCGGTGCAAATTCCGAGGCAGGTCGCGATGCGCTTCATGACTTTCTCCCGAGTCGTCGATCGTGTCGACACAGGGATGATGCACCGTTGTGCATTAGTTTTAAGCCGGAAAATCGTGATTTATTGTTGCTATCGAATTGCGCTGATCTGAAATTGGGAGTCGCTCTCGCGATGATTGGTGGGTCACCGCCTACGCCTGGTCGGCAGAATTTTATCTTCCGCACGTAGGGCTGCGATTGCCCGATCTGCTTCAGCTTGGCGTTCAGCTTTGCGGCGGGTGTCGTAAACCGCATATTGATGTTCAGCATGTCGCTTGGCATCGGTGGCCGATATTTGGCCACCGTTTGCTAATACGGCTCTGCCTAGCATCTTCAGCTGCTGGTCCAGCAAACGTTTGGCATCTTCCATCATCACCAATCGTCCCAGCTCGGCTTGATCTTCAAATATATCAAGCAGAATGGTAGTAAGACGATTAAGCTCCTTTATTTCCAAATCCCCAAAATAATTTTTAGAGATCGTTACATCCCCTTTTCTGATGTTATCGTTCGGCCACGTTTTAAGTCCCATGTTTGGCTGCGAGGCATCGGCGCGGGTCTGCAGTATCTCGGCAGGTGTATGCGACGTCACCGCATAGACAATTTTTGCCTGCGTCCGAGTGTAGAAGTCACGCCAAACTGAAGACTCGCTGTCGTAATCCTGGCACATGGCGCATATCTGGCGTAGCTCCCGGTAGACGTTCGCTTCGTCCGACCGGATGTCGCGGATAATTTCGCGCAGTTCGGCGAGCCTATCCGCATTCTCAGGCTGCTTTAGTCGCACAGAGTCGATGACGAAGCCCTTTGTCGCAAACTGGACGAGCTTGGCGGTTGCCCACCGGCGAAACAAGGTGGCTTGTGCGGAGGACACCCGATAGCCAACCGATATCACCATATCGAGGCTATGGAGCGTAACGGGCTTCGTAGAGGAGGCAATTTGCGCTTTTTGCAAATTGCTCTCGTCCAGCTCTCCCTCATCGATTATGTTATTGATATGGCGTGATATTGTTGAAACGTCACGACCAAACAGCTCCGCAATTTGGGCTTGGGTCATCCATAACGCTTCGCCATCGTAACGGATGTCGAGATGAAGTCCTTTGTCAGTGCTATAGACGAGAAACCGATCGCCGGTTTTTTCATCTTCCTGCAAGACCACCGGCTCCAGTTCCGCCATCGTTTTTGTCCTGAGCTATCGATTCGACTCTGAGGAACAGTCTAGGAACATCGTGCCTCTGGCAAGGATTGTCACCCTAAAAGACCTCATGCCGCTCACTTAAATGAGCAGCCTAAGCTACCGCCTGCCACGACATAGGCTCGCGCAACCACGCCTCGAAATCGCTGGAATGCCAGGCGACGGAATTCAACCCGATCTGAACCGATCGCGGAAATTCTCCGCGCGCCATCTTCCGATAGATGGTCGCGCGGGACAGCCGAGTGCGCTCCAGCACCTCGGACATACGGACGAGGCGTTCCATCGCTTCCCCCTTCTTCATTCAGGGCGCTTCCAGCCCATCGGGTCGGCCACCCACGCATCGATGTCACTCTCGCACCAAGCTACCAGTCCGACACTGAGACGGATGGAAGGCGGAAAGGTACCTGCGGCGATCCTGCGATAGATGGTCGTGCGGCCGAGCTTTGTCCGCGCCTTCACGTCAGAAAGGCGCAGCAGGTTATCGCGACTGCGGTCTATAGGGTTGCTCATGCGACCCGCCGGATCGGGGAGACAACGTTATCCTCCCGTTCGCCGCCGTCCGGGCCGCCAGCGACCTGCGCCTTCCATTCGCCGCAGTGACGGCTCTCATGCGTCACGGGAAATAGCGAGACGGGGAAGGGGCCTGCCGCCTGGGCAACGCTCGGCGCGCGGACTTGGCAGGTGCCAGTCTCTGGCGCGGCGCCGGGATCATGGATGGCGTTGGACAGGCGGGCGCCCATGCGCTGCCACCAGCGGCACGTTGCGCACCTCTGTTCACAAGCGTTCGACATCACGCCTCTCCTTTCGGGAAGGTGCGCGGGCGACCTGGCTGAGCCAGTTCCTGCGCAAGGGTCGCGATCGGCGTTCCGGCGCGCAGCATGTTGGCCGGGGGGAGCCAGAGATCGCAGGGCAGGACCGGCTCGCTGGCGGGGTCGTCCCGGAGCAGTTCGGAGGCGATGTCTTCCGGCCGGGACATCATCCTGATCCGATTGGCCGTGGCGGTGAGCGTGCGGGTGGTGAAGCTGGCGCGGACGCCAGCTTCCCGTTCTTCGCTTGTCCGGCGATCGGACCGGCGTCCCATCTCCCGACAAATCTCCTCCGCCTGCACCTGACCCAGCTTGTAGCCCTGGATCAGCCAGCGTCGTTCGTTGGCCGTGCCTTGGCCTTCGTTGGGCCGGGCGTCGGTCACAGCGGCATCCTGCTGTTGAATTCGCCGCATTCCTGGTCGCGGTGGACGTAGGGGAACACCGACATGGTGTTCTGCATATCGAGGTCCGGCACCCAGCGCGGCGGATAGCGGCGGCAGATGCCCTGTCCGGGTACGGTGATCTCGAAGGTCGAACCGGGATCGACCTCGGAAGCAGCCGCCGCGCCTTCCAAGAAGTGCAGGCAGGAGGAGCAGGCCATGATCCTATGCCCTTTCGTGACGGAATTGCGAGGGAAGGCAGTCGTCGGCGAGCATCAATCGATACTCGGGGATGACGAGCATGGCTTCGTGCATCATCTGAGCTGGCACTGCGTCGAAGGTCACGGCGTGCCACGCGTCGACCATCAGCTGGAGTCGTTGCCCGTTCGTGTCCTTCTCCGACCAACGGGCGAAGCAGGCGCCCACGGTGGTCCGATAAGCATCTGAAAGCCCCTTCTCGTCGGGGTGGGATACGACCCGGCAAGCTGGTGTGTCGCCATGGCGACCGCTGGTCCAGCAGAGCATGGCTTCGGCGATTGGGATGTCGCGGCTCATGCCGTGGCCTCCTGGCGCTGCTGGAAATCAGCCTCGCTGCGCCGATGCTCAGCCCGCTGGTTCCGCTCGTCGATTTCGTGCTTCAGGTAAGCGTCGACCGAGTCGAACGAGACATAGTCGAGGTCGCCGACCGCGTGCACAGCTCCATCCGGCATTTCGACATAGCCCCAGCCATTCTTCCACATGCGGCCGTCATCGACACCCATAGGCGTGACGATGCGGAGCGATCCGTCGAAGCATAGTGCCCAGGCGATGACGGGCGTCTTGGAAACCTCGGACACGCCGTCCTCGACGCAGGCGGAGAGGGCCATGATCCCCGGTTGTGCCGGAATGATTTGCTGTGGATGCGCCATGATCTCGGAATAGGCATGTTCCGAAATCTCGTCCGACGTTTCCTCGCCCTCAAGGCGAATATAGTAGGCCATATCCCCAATCTGGGCTTTGTCCTTGCGCGTGATCCGGGTGATCCGCGACAGTGGATAGGACATCCGCCAGTTCATATCGAACATGCCGGTCATGCCCCCACCTCCGACAGGTTGACGCCGCCGATGCGGGCGAGGTCTTCCATGATCTTCCAAAGGATCTGGAGATTGCCCGAGTCTTTCTTCAGGCCTCGCAGAAACTCGGGGTGGCTGGGGTCGACGATTGCGCGATCCGCGTAGCCGTGGTTACTCAGCTGAGGATACAGGGCCTTGAACCGCGTCAGGACGCCCTCGATGGTCGTGGCGCTCGTTGACCAGATGACCTCCTCGGCCTCCAAGGCGACCCGTTCGGATTGCTCTTCCGTTTCGATAGTGGCGGGCTCACGATCGATGCGAAGCCAGTAAACGGCCTCGGCACGACGCTTGCGGAAGGCGTCGAACAGCGGCTGATCGCTCTGCGTGTACGCGCCATGGCCGCCGAACCGACGCGCATCGGCCGCGATCACCGCGAGAAGATCGCCGGGCGCGTTGTCGAGCCACATCCGGTTGTCGTGGAATAGCTTCAGCTTGGTTGCGAGTTCGGTAGGTGCCGGGGCCACGCAACGGATGAGGGCCTGCAATGCCTGGTACTCGGCATCGGCCAGCTGGTCGAACCGGCTCTGCTTTGCCTCGAATGCGATCTCGGCATCCGCGTCCTGAACGGTGGCCTCGTATTGTGCCGATGCCAGTGCAAACTCGCCCTTCTCGTACAGGGTGCGTTCCACCTTTGCGGCGGCGTATGCCTCGTAGGCGCGCTGCCACTGGATAAACGGGCCGCGCATAAAGGGATCATAGCCCTGCGGAAGGGTTATCGGGACCGACGACTTCGGCTGGCTGGAGGATACGTCCACATAGCCGACGCCGAAGTGCTTGCGGGCCTCGATGATGGCCTGAATGGATTCGCCGTCATCGACCTCATGCCCTTCGGCGCTAATCTGGGCGAGGGTCAGCAGTTTTACGACGGCGTCGTCGGCAGTGTTCGCCGGACTGGACGTAATGATCGTATCGAGGCGGTTGAGTTCGACGCATGCCGCATTCATGGCTGCCTCGTCCAAATCCTCGTATTCGCGAAGTCGCTCAATAAGCGCATTGCGCTCGATGAGGAGAGGACGAAGTGGCAGGCCATCGTTCGACGAAAGCGGCGCAGCATCCTGCGCAGTCAGCGCGTCACGGAATACCTGGCAAACCGCGTTGCAGATCGGCACCGAGAGCCAGCTCGAGTGGTCGCTATACTCGAAAGCCTTGGCGACCAGACCATCAAGCTTCTTGATCAGCCCGACATTGTCGCCGGACCAGTTGAAGTGGCCCTCATCGCCCAACGGGGTGAGGATTTCATGCTTGCCGGTAATTTCCACCAGATGGGTTTTCAGGGTGTAATCGCTGGGCGAAATCGCAGGGATCGCGTTCAGGGCGTCTCGCGCTTCATACGCGGCCACATTGCGGCGATCACCCTCATCATCACCAACGTCGTCGGCGACATGAGTGAAAAAAGCCGCATCGGCCCAGCGAAGAAACGCTGGATAGATTGCTGCCGACAGGCGGGTCTTGGCGACCGCGATCACGTCGCGGGCCAAGGCGGCGACCTCCAGCTCTTCCAGCGTCGCTTCCCGCACCTCGGCAGGCAGCTTCGCCAGTTCGCCAGCCATCGCCGTCTGGGCGGGGCCGGGCAGGAACACGACGCGGATGTTGGGCTTGGGCGTATACGGCGCTTGGCGAGCGAAAGTCGGATAGATCGGTAACGAAGCCATGCTGCATCTCCTGCATCTGTGGCGCAGGAGTGCGGCAGGGGCTTCCGTAGAGAGCGTGCGTTACTGGCCTGCGATCAGCTTCTTCGGCCCGCAGGCGATCGGCTGACGCATAGCTAGATACATTGGCTTTTCTATTCAGTCCATAGAAAACTATGTGGCCATCGATCGGCCATGCCATACGACGCGTCCCGCAATTTTTATAGTATCCCGAGCCGTGATAAAGGAGGGGGTAAGGGGATTGTCTGCCGAGATTTCAATCTTCAGATCGTCAACCGGAATTATCCTCCTCAAAAGTGAGGATCCCCGATAGAGAAAAATCCAAACTCCATCAGTCGAGTCGTCATAATCAGTAGTTAGATATACGGCAATTTCGTCACCGATTTGTATGGTTGGTGACATGCTATCGACGCCAACCGTCACAAAAAACGTTTTTTCGGGATCATCCTTGTGTGTCATGTCACGAAGCCACGAGCGGCTTATATAGACGCGATCTCGCCTTTTTTGAGCTGCAAAATCCGACTGTTTAACGTCAAGAAATAACCTTTGAACGGAAACGATATCGGAGTCGGCAATATCCATCGTCGGCGGCAAAATTACCGTTTTTGCTTCTTCTAGTCCCTCTAGCCACTCTGCGCTGACGTCTAGAGCGCGGGCTATGCTGGTAAGCGCGCGTGACCGCTTTGTAGAGCCATTCAAAATCTGCTGGATTGCCGCAGGACTAACGCCTGCCGCCCTAGCGAGGGATGCCTGTGAAAAGCCTCTCGTTGTCATGGCATCGCGTACGCGCTCTGGATCAATCATAGCATTGCATAGCTTTCTATGGACTTCGTATAGCGTTTCAGCTTATACGGCGCCCATGGTTCATCAATCGTTGGCACCTGAGCCCCGCCCAGAAGCCGAGGCCCTTCTCGAAGCCGTTCGCTTGGCGGGAAGTCAAGGCAAGCTGGCTGAAATTTGTGGCTGTACGCCTCCAAACATATGGCAACTCGTAAAGCGCCGGAGGCCGCTTCCGGCTGAATACGTACTGAGGGTAGAAGCTGCGACTGGGGTGTCTAGGCACTCACTTAGGCCAGACATATATCCACCGAATGTGATTTGATGATCGTGTGGAGGCTACTCCCCGCCCAACCGGATCGGTCGCGGCTCGTGACTGACGGCACCACTCCGACCGACTGCCGCCATGCACTCGCGGAAGACAGCGATGGCGTCGTCCTTGGCGGCGACGGAGCCGGGGTCCTTGTCCGCGATGTGCTGGAAGAGGGCGAAGGCAACAGCGGCTTCGCTGCCGGTGGCTGCCTGCACGCGCATATCAGGGTCGAGCATATTGTCCCTCCGCCTCAGCGTGGCGGTGCGATCTTGCGATTCAACGCATCGTCGGCATCACGAAGCAGGTCAACCGACTCTTCCCACTCGAGGCGTTCGGCGCGTTCAAGCATGCTCTGCACGACGGTTAGTGCAGTGAAGGCGTGTTCCGACGTCATCGCGGAAGCCTGCGCTCGTGCCAGGACTGCAAATCCTTTTACGAGATCGGCGACCATCTCCGGTATGTCCGTCGCGCGGCCGCGGTGCTCCATAATCACGGGCAATCTCCTTGGTTGGATTGAGGGTTACGATACGCCGACGAACGAAGAGGTCCAGCCGTCTGCGGTCTCGATCACCTCAATCATTGGCCACGACCTCGCCGCGCAGCACGTCGGTGATGAAATGCATGAACGCGCCTGCACCTGCCGGTGGCAGCATCCTCGTGTTCAGCCGGTCGAGCTCGTCGAGAAAGTGGTGCACGATACTGTCGGGCAGGTCGGTGTTCTGCATCGTGTCGACGATCGCGGCGACAAGATTCGCCAGCGCGATCGCGGTCAGCCGGTTGTCGGCACGTGCTCGTTTATCTTTCCCCATGCCGGAGCTTGTGCGCGATGACCGCACCGCACATCCACGGACGTCGCCGCACCTTTTCCGCGTCATCTGCGGTCGATGCGCAGAATGCCACGCTGACCGCGATCAAGACCGAGGACGCGGCAACCTGGGCGGATATCGGCCGGGTGCTGGGCAAGTCCGAGGACCGGGCGGCGGCCTATGCCAATACCGCCTCGCCGCTCGACCTGCCGACCTTTCTTGCCGGGTGCCGGGAGTGGGGAGGGCGGTTCGCCGATCCGCTGCTGGCGCTGGTCGGCGGGCGCTGGGCGGAGGCGGGTGCGATCTGCACGGGCGATGAGAAGGCGGCGCTGACGCTTGCCACGCTGCTGCCCGCCGTGATCGCGATCGAGGCGGACGGGCTGACCGAGGCTGTCGAGCTGGTGCCGCACGAGGCGCTGATCCGCCGGGTCCATCGGCTGACCACCCTGTGGCTGAACATGATCGCCGAAGAGAAGGGGCGCGTGTCGTGAATCGTCGTCGCACTTACGAACAGGAAGCGGAGTTTCGGCGCGTCGTCGACGAGGCCAAGCAGCGCTACAACATCAGCGACATCGTGGCACGGACGCGTAAGGTGACGCGCGCCGGGCGCAACGAGATGCGGGCGCTGTGTGCGTTCCACAACGAGCGTACGCCATCGATGCAGCTGAACGACGCCAAGGGCACCTATCACTGCTTCGGCTGTGGGGCGTCGGGCGATCTCGTCAGCTATGTGATGAACACCGAGCGGCTGGGCTTCATGGAGGCGCTGCGCTGGCTGGGCGCGGCAAACCTGCCAGGTGTCGATCCGGCACAGCGAGCGATCGCGGCGGCCGAGGATGAAGCGACCCGGCGCAAGGCGATCGAGCGGGCGCAGGGCGTGTGGGACAAGGCAGTGCCCGCGCCCGGCACGCCTGCCGAGGTTTACCTGCGCGGGCGGGGCATCGTCATGCCGATCCCGCACACCATCCGTTTTGCGATGACGCCCGCCTGGTATGACGACGACATGGGCGAATGCGGGCCGGATCTGCCCGCGCTGGTTGGCGCGGTGGTTGATGGCAGCGATCAGCTGGTCGGGTTGCAGCGCATCTTCCTGGCCGATGGCGGGCGGCGCAAGGCGGGCATGGCCAAGCCGAAGCGCAGCCTGGGGCGGGTGAAGGG
>JAAIGE0100774513.1_pt1 | contig 10033 bp, 12 predicted proteins | sample 6487951 | NCBI WGS metagenome assembly JAAIGE01 (sample SAMN13974128, study PRJNA590717) | phyllosphere metagenome | biome: tomato field; feature: multiple bacterial spot infested tomato fields; material: tomato leaves; isolation source: leaves from tomato fields | host: Solanum lycopersicum ... | reverse complement strand
GAGTGCCGCATCGACTCCATCGCCCAGAGCTGGTCGGTGCTGTCCGGCGCGGCGCCGGAGCAGCGCCAACGTGCGGCCATGGAGTCTTTGGAACAGCACCTCATGCGGCGTGACATCGGCTTGGTGCAGCTGCTCGATCCGCCCTTCGATCAGGGTGTGCTCGATCCTGGTTACATCAAAGGGTATGTACCCGGCGTTCGCGAGAATGGTGGCCAGTACACCCATGCAGCCGTCTGGGCAGGCATGGCGTTCGCTGAGCTAGGGGACAGTTCTCGGGCCTGGGAATTATTACGAATGATCAATCCGATCAGCCACGGGACCACTGCTACTGACCTCTATAAGGTCGAGCCCTATGTAGTGGCTGCGGATGTCTATGGCATGCCGCCTCATGAAGGACGAGGCGGCTGGAGTTGGTACACCGGCTCGGCCGGCTGGATGTATCAGCTGATCGTAGAATCACTACTTGGCGTGCAACGCACCGGCACCCAGTTGCGCATCCGGCCGTTGCTGCCGGCGGACTGGACGACCTTCAGCCTGGACTACCGTTTCGGCACCACCCTTTACCGCATCGCGCTCTCCCCCACCGAGCTGCCCCAGGCGGCTATCCAAATGGACGGCGTGACGGTGCCAGGTGACAGCATAGGCTTGGTCGACGATGGCGTGGAGCATCAGGTCAAGGTGCACTGGCCATACAGGTGACAGCGGGCTCCGACCGCTTCGCCAGGGGCGGTCGCGCCAACAGGTACGGGATTCGACGACGAAGGGCCGGTGCACAGCGGCAGCAAGTAACGCCGCACCTTTATGCCGAAGGAACCGCACGGGGCCGAAGACCCACCTAACTCAGGACTGGTCTTGCGGACACCAACGCTGCGACCAGCCCCGCGAAGGCGCGAGAGCTATTCGCAAACTCTTTGGGGCGCGCGGTACTAAGAAGATTGCTCAAACAGCCAAGAGGAAGCAGTCATGCTCGCCTATTTCGTCGTTTCACAGAGTTCGGGCAACATCATCCGGGTCACCAGGCGCGACGTCAGGCCGACGGATTCCGCAACCGTCATCTACCTCGAGGCGGCGCCCAGCGAGCTCGCTCGCTACGAGTCCGCACAAGCGCGCGGTCAGGGCCTGATCAACATCGCCGATACCTCGAGCAGCGACGCTGTTCATCCTAGGAGCGCCTGACGCCAATGCATCGTCCGTAGGCGACGCGAGGCGTATAGTGACGGGTCAATCCGACCGTACCGCCGAAGGGAAGCCATGCCCGAAGACTCCATGCCGCAGCAGAATAGTTTGTTGGCTGCTCTACCTGGCGAAGTCCAGCAACGGCTCTCTTCGCACCTAGAGCTCGTCCATCTGCCGCTGGGCCAGGTGCTCTATGAATCTGGCGAGTTGGTACGCCACGTGTACTTCCCCACTGACGCTATCGTTTCGCTGCTCAATGTGATGGAAAACGGCGCCTCTGCGGAAATCGCGGTGGTGGGTAATGAAGGTTTGGTTGGGATTTCGCTGTTCATGGGCGGCGAGAGCACACCCAGTCGTGCCGTAGTGCAGAGCGATGGCTATGCGTATCGTCTGCAAGGTCAGCGCCTGACCGAAGAATTCGACCTGCATGGCGACATGCTGGTACTGATGCTGCGATATACCCAGGCCCTGATCACCCAGATGTCGCAGACCGCTGTTTGCAACCGCCACCATTCGATAGACCAGCAGCTGTGTCGCTGGCTGTTGTTGTCTCTAGATCGGCTGCCTGGTGATCAACTGAACATGACCCAGGAATTGATCGCCAACATGCTTGGCGTGCGTCGCGAAGGCGTTACCGAGGCAGCGGGCAAACTGCAACGCCAAGGCGTGATCGAATACAGCCGCGGGCACATTACCGTGCTTGACCGCACCCGACTCGAACAACTGAGTTGCGAATGCTATGCCGTGGTGAAAAAGGAAACCGATCGTTTGCTGTCGTATCTACCGACACGCAACTGACGCGCGGGCTGCTCTTGAAAGGTGGATGAAGGGCAACATGCCGTAGGCAAAAGGCTCATGGAGCATCCAGCCTGGCTTTTCCGAGCCCGTGTCAATGCATTCAGCATTCTATAGAGAGTGTTGCCAGCCGGCATTAACCTGCAGTTGAGCGCTGTTGACGAAGGAAGTCGGGCATATCCATAGCCTCCAGCGGCTTGCTAAAGAAAAATCCTTGAGCCTGATCGCATCCGCTATTTATAAAAAACTCTGCCTCAGCAGAGGTTTCTATACCTTCCGCTATCACCGTCAAACCAAGGCTTTTCGCCATCGAAAGCATGGCACCGACCACCGCCACTCTTCCGCTATCCAATTCGATATCGTGAACAAACGATCTGTCTATTTTTAAAAAATCAAAGGGCATACGGGTCAAGTATGAAAAGCTCGAATAGCCGGTACCAAAATCATCGAGCGCAAGCAAAACACCGGCTTCTTTTAGCAGCTCCAACCTCACCACGCATTTAGTCAAGTCCTTTATGAACACCGTTTCAGTCACTTCCAATTGCAACAGACCAGGATCTAACTTGCAGTCACTCAACACCGTGGAGACATAGTCGGCATAGGCGTCGTCCTCCAACTCTAATGCCGACACATTGACAGCAATTTTGATATCCCCCAAACCAAGAGATCTCCACTGCCCTATTTGCGTACAGGCTTCCTTTATGGCCCATCGACCGAGCGCTATCACCAGTCTCGTCGTCTCCGCCACAGGAATAAAGCGAGTCGGCGCAACCTCTCCTAGAGATTTATTGGTCCATCGCATCAACGCCTCGACACCGACTACCGCACCGCTTGAAAGATCAATCTTAGGCTGATAAACAAGCCTGATCTCATCAAGATCGATACACCGCCGAAGGCCCTCTTCGATTTTCTGCTGTTCTTGTACCTGCGCGCCTATCTCATCACTAAAGAAGGTATAACCGTTTCGGCCATTCTGTTTTGTCCGATACATAGCCGTATCAGCCTGGGCAATAAGCGCATCTATATCGGTATGCTCTCGCAGAGAAAATCCTATCCCCAGGCTGATCGTGATATGGATGTCATGGCCATCTATCAGATGAGGTTCATTGCAGCTGGACATTATTTTTTGCGCAACCCGCTCGGTTGCCTCACGACTTTTAAGCCCTGCGAGCAACACTAAAAACTCGTCTCCTCCCTGTCTACTTACCGTATCCTCTTCCCGCACACAAGCCAACAAGCGAGCGGCAACGGAAATCAAAAGTTTATCGCCCACGGAGTGTCCGAAGGAATCGTTAATCCCCTTGAAATTATCTAGATCCAGAAAGAATATCGCGACGCTTGACTGATTTCTGACGCCGGATCGTAAGGATTGCGCGGCCCTGTCGCGGAACAAAAGGCGATTGGGGAGATGGGTCAACTGATCGTGCTCCGCCAGATACGTCATCTTGGCTTTCATGGCTCGCTCCATCGAGACATCGTGGAAAACGATAACCGCCCCTGTTACAGCGCCTGTTTCATCGATCATCGGCGCGGTGGAGTCCTCGATGTCTATGGCTCCACCGTTACGCCTCAGCAGGACAGCGCCTGCACTTAATCCTGTAGGTGCGCGCTTGCTCAGCGCCAGCTCCACCGGATGAGGGATATCGCCGAATGCCCCATCGAGCGTGACTTTCATAACATCGCCAACCGGTTTTCCTTTTGCCAACTCTTTCGGCCAGCCAGTCAGCTTCTCAGCGGCGGGGTTTATGTATTCAATCGTTCCGGCGCTGTCGGTACCTATCACTCCATCACTGATGGAGTCCAGGGTGATCTGTGCCCTGGACAGAGCGCTACTGCGCACGCGATAGCCTTCAGACTTGATCCAGACGTCTTGTAAGGCTTGCACCAAGACGCTGGGATGGGAAACCTCGTCGCTTATGTAGAGATATGCGCCTTGTTTGAGGGCAAAATCTACTCGTGCTCGCAGGGACTCATCGCCTACCACCACAACAGGAATGGGAGGATTGTTGTTAGCGGCAGCATTTAAGAGGCCGAGGATTTTAGTAGGCTTCAGGATGCGCCTTGTCATCACTAGGACGATGACATCGGTTAATCCTCCGGCATTAAGTGCAGCCAACGCGAAACTGATGTCTGGAAAATGCGAAACACTGAATACAGTCGACGTCGAACCAATACTCTTTGCAAACTTAGCGGCTCGTGCCTTCGTGGAAACGACCATCAGATTAACGTCCATCACACCTCTGACCGGCAAGCAGGTTTCAGTGCAGCTATCACAGGTGGCATCAGGCGCTCACCTGAGGCTGCCGTTCTACACCCCTCTGTAAACTAATCATTCCACAATCAACATCTACTCAGAACGCTTGAAAGACTCGTAATCACGGAAAACCGCAGAAAGGGGCATCACGTCCTAGGGAGATAGGCACGTGAAGCATTCAAAAGGGCCGCTCACCAAAAATCAAAAACAAGAGTGGCTAACAACACAAGCAGGACAACGCCGATCAGCAGAAAATACAATACACCCTCTACAGCAGCTGACTCATTTGGCATGCCACCTCCCAAAAACCATACGCGCGCATTAAGCACAGTAATAATTCAAAACACCGAAGCTCAACAAGCACTGCCCTCGGATCAGGCATTCAAAACTCAGGACCACCACAATGCAGGACAGTGGACGCTCCCAGCAAAGGACATAGTTAAAAATCAGGAAATCCCAAGCAATACCATTGGCCAACATGACGTTGGGGAGACTTACTTTTTAAAGCGTTTATTAGCGAAAACTCAAGAAAACGTATGCATAAGAGCCTCCTATCCCTAGGACCCAATATCCAAATGCCGTACCTTTACGCGTCATCTTTAACTGTTTATCTGCTTTTTCAGTCAGAAGCGAATTGCCACCAAGTTTCGTATCTAATGCCTTTTGCAGAGCAGGAGCCCCAGGTTTACCAAAGGTGCTTCCCTTCGCCCATGCCACCACCGTGCCCTAGGCGCTGGAAAATGGGTATCGACAATAATTTCAGTTTGTCACCGCCACGCCTGTGTTACCCAGCCTGCCCATAGTTGATGCCTGTGACCTCTACCTGCGCGCGACGCTCACATCATTTGGTAACTGTTTTATAAGGACAGAAATGGAGACAATAGGCTACGCATATTTCCGTTCACTCAGTGACGCAAGCGGCAAACTCGGTTGCGGCATCCGGGGACGAGACCTCGATCGCTTTTAGCTAGATCATCCGACGCTGGTCATTGCGACAGGCAGCAGAATATTAGCTACACACTGCGAGGCTATTCGGTGAATAGTCGATCGCGGGACAAGGCCTGGCTGGCGCGTCAATCATCCGCAGTAGTCTTGGACTCGACGAATCGGCGCTATCCTGGTCAGGCTCAGAAGATCCGCCGGCTTTGAGATAAAAAGATTCCATGCAGCATATCGTAATCGCCTTGTGCACTTACCAACACCCCAGGCGGAGATCCATTCACGAGATGATGAATGCAGCCGAGATGACCAGCAAGGCAGTGAAACCCATTATTATGGATAACAACTGATAGGATTGACGTGTAACCAGTAAGACCAGAGCCATCTCGTTCGGCCGCAAATCAGGGAACCAACTTTTCGTTCTTGTCAGCTGCTATCGAGCGATCTGACAGATCCCGCTGGCGCTGCTTTGCCATTTTTTCCAAACGCAGCGCTGCATTCCTGGCTTGTGTCTCTTCCAGCGTCGGGGGCAGATCTTCCCGTTTCGCTCCGGCATCTATCCGGGTGTTAGATTCATTGGACATCTGTATTCTCCTATAAGCGGGATTCGCCCTAGATCAGAAGGGTCGCAACGCCCGCCGTTCAGTGGCCACTATCACCATCGGTCTAAAGCGGGCTTCGATGGGTGACTGAACGCCCGCCGCCCACAGGCTCCCACCGGCGCGCGAGGGAACCTGGGAAAGAGCCGGGCGCTGCTGAGGCAATCAAGGGGCTACACCGGATGCGGTACTCCTGTAGATCAGCTGCCTGCATCGGGCGCCCTCGCCAGGGCTGCTCACGTCCCGGTCACACCATCAGTTGGGCCCAGCACGCCATGAAGGCCGCAAAGGCAATGCCACCGATCACAGGTAAAAGGATCCAGAACGGGTTGGTCTGGCGCTTACGAAATCGCAGCGACTTGGACAGCTCAGCTTCTACCTTCACCCTGGCAGCATCGAGGCGACGGCGTGATTCAGCGCGGGCTTGTGCTTGGGAATTCATGCACTACTCCTTTGACGACAGCGGCTTCCGCAGTCTCGTTGCAGAACGGGAGCAGGGTGATAGCAACGGGAGCAGGATTGCCGATCACTCCCGAGATTCAACGCTAACACCGGCGTCAGTCCTGGTGATCTCCGGGTAGGTACTCGGCGGCGTAGGCACCTTACGGTCCCCAGCGAAATGCCCAGCTTTAGCCTGCCTGCGTCGGTCCCCATGAGATAACTAGTAGTCTACTCGGCGTTTGCTAGCGAACGATCGAGCTCAGGGCATCCTGTTCCGACTGGCGGCGACCTACCATCCAAGCGCCTGCGATAGCGCGCGGCCTACACCAGGCGCAGACCGGCCAATTCCACGGTTTCGGCACTGAACGCGGTCGGATGGCGATTGACGATAGTTTCGAAGACACTCCGCAGCACCGCATCGGACTCAAAATCGGTGTGATACCTGAGCAGACCAGCGTGAGAGACGCTACGCTGCACTGCGGCGATGAGTCCGCCGAAGCAGAGGCTCTTGATGATGTTGTGCGGTAAGCGCCCCGAGCGCCGCAACGTCGTTACCGCCTCGGCGAGGACCTCGAGAATTTCCTCCTCCGCGGCCGAGAACGGCCCTGCACCAAGCCGGCACTTTTTCACCAAGTAGCGGCGGGCCAGAGTGAACGCATGATGATCCAACTCAGCCTGGACCTTTGTAGTCATAACGCCACGCGCTTTCAGGCTGCTTTCCAGTGCGATGAGATAATCCCAGTTGAGAGACTGAGAGATCTGTGCGACGACACGATCCATGGTGACTGTCCCTGCAAGAGCTGCCTTCAATGGCAGTCTGATAGCACCTGATAGGCATCGTTCCCGACCGTCCGTCTCAGCACACGAGACCATCATAACCTAGCGTGTACTGACTTATCGCTCATCGGGACTAAAGCGGACGGACCTACGCCGTAGTAATGCTCGTGAACCGCCGTCTCAGAGTACGTAAGGACGAAGCTTAAAGATAAATTATAGAAAATCATGAAATAAAGCTATGTCTAGCTAATGCTCGGTTGCCGAAAACTATTCACGAGCGATTAGCTGTAATGCTAGAGCTTAAGCGCGAGTACGCAAAGCATGCTATGTAACACTTATAGAAAATCGTGTTAACTTAAAACACATTGTGAGAGACGTTCCGGAGTTGGGGTTCGACACGCTGATCAGGCCAGCGATCCAGCGCACCAGACTAAACTCAACCTATCGGAGTCCACTGCTGGCCGGCAATACCGTCCACAAAAAAAAACGCCAGAAAATTATTTTATCCTTGCTATGGCCGTTTACAGCTAGAAAAGCTATAACGGCAGCCACCGAATAATCTTGAGGAGATCACAGTGCCCCTGATTCAGGAATACCGCCAGATAGAAGTCGCTATTTTAGAATTGAAGCAGCGCTTGGAGCAGCTGAACAACGACGAGCGTCTTAAGAAAGAGCTCAGGTTCGAAAAGGAACTGCGCGCTCTGCTAGGCGAACACAAAAAGTCGCTTCGTGACGTCATCGCCATTCTCGACACCGAAGCCGGTACCACCAATAGCGTTGCTCGCAAGAGCAAATCTACGCTGGCAGCAAAGCAGCGCCGGTCCCGCCAGTTGAAACGCTACAAGCATCCCGAATCCGGTGAGGTCATCGAAACCAAGGGCGGCAACCACAAGATCCTAAAAGCCTGGAAAGCTGAGCACGGCTCCGACGTGGTCGAAGGCTGGCTTCAAGGCGAATAATTTTGCCGGTCTCGATGAAGCAGCGATTCATACCGAAGTAGAACCGCTGCGCTATCAGTACCTTCGCAGTCGCCGCGAGGAAAAGCTCTAAGGCATCAGTAGCTGCCGCTTCGCTTCTGCTGCCGTTCTAGTGCATTTAACCGTATTCATCTTGCAATGAGCGGTAGCCTCTGGCCGTTTCCGCCTCGGCGGCCGGATGATGGGTCGGATAACTCCGTCCCATGGTATGGCCCATGCTTGTACTCCCTTACTGAGGAGAACAAGCCATGAAAGCGATAGCAGTCGTTAGCCACGAGCCTTGGAACAAGGGAAAGCTCGTTGGTCAGAAAGCCCCGCTCCGGATCAGGGATATCTGGGCTATCCGCGTCAGACTCCAGCTTGCGCAGAAAACCAGGGACTTGGCTCTTTTTGACCTGGCGATCGATAGCAAGCTGCGCGCCTGCGACCTCACCAGACTGCGCGTGCGGGACATAGCCCACGGGGAGCACGTCTCACCGAGAGCTATCGTGATGCAGCTAAAAACTCATCGTCCGGTGCAATTTGAGATCACAGAGCAGACACGCTCAGCGGTGGAGGCTTGGATACGCCATGCAAAGCTTCGAAGCGAGAACTTCCTGTTCCCAAGTAGGCTTGCCCACTCCGAGCATATTTCCACCCGACAGTACGCACGGATCGTCAAAGCCTGGGTGACAGCGATTGGTTTGGATCCAGCCTTGTACGGAACCCATACCCTGCGGCGAACCAAGGCTTCGCTGATCTACCGCAGGACAAAGAACCTCAGGGCCGTACAGCTCTTACTGGGCCATACGAAGCTGGAAAGCACTGTCAGGTACCTTGGCATCGAGGTAGACGACGCTCTGGAGATGGCCGAACAGACGGAGGTATAGCCGCATGACCTGGCGACGGCTGCGGGGCCGTCGCTATCCGGCCAGAAGCGGAGCTAGCCGACGGACGATCAAGACATGTCGTTCGCGGAGCAATCAGAAATCACCCCCGCTGGACGATGCGATGGACAGAGTTATAAGCCGTGATATGACGCTATTCCGCCATACGCAGAATGATTTTCCCGCGTGAGCGGCCGCTTTCAGATAACTCCAGCGCCTTTTTTATATCCGCGAATGGAAACACGCTGTCGATTTGCGGCATAACCTTGCCAGCCTCTACCAACTGCGTGATAGCTTCCAACGCTTTCGCATTGGGGACGGTGAATGATCGTTCGACATGCACGCCAAAGCGCTCGGACTCATTGGCAGGAAACGCTACGATCGTTACCATTGCGCCGTTTTTCTTGAGGGTATGGAACGCCCGCTGGAATATCTCTCCGCCCACGGTATCGAACACGATATCCATCCCTCGAATAATCTGGTCAAAAGGCTCGGTTTTATAGTCAACGAACTCATCGGCACCCAGGCTGCGGACCAGGTCTTCGTTGCGGCCTGAGGCCATCGCGGTGACATGAGCTCCCGTCGCCTTGGCCAACTGTACCGCCAGTGTCCCAACGCTCCCCGAACCATTGGTGATAAACAGACGCTGCCCCGAAACGAGGTCTGCCTTATCGTACATGGCCTGCCACGCGGTTGTGCCAGATAGCGGCAAGGCTGCCGCTTCTTCCAGGTCGAGATTGGAAGGAACGCGGGCCGCATTCTTTGCCTTTACTACGACATATTCGGCGAAGGCGCCCGTGTGAACCATGCCGTAGATGGCCTCCCCCGCCCCAAAGCCGGTGACGCCGGAGCCGAGCTGTTCGATCGTTCCCGCGAACTCACTGCCCAGGTGAATGGGCAGGGTCATTCCCATACGCTGGCCTGCGCCACTGCGAATTTTCCAGTCGACAGGGTTCACGCCTGCGGAATGGACTTTGACAAGGATTTCCCCATCAGCCGGTTTTGGCCGATCAATCTCTTCGATGGCGACGATGTCGTTGGAGCCGTATTCGTATAAAAAGCTGACGGCGATAGTAGGAACTCGGATGACTCCCCATCGGTTCAGGCACACCCTGGCGTCCGACCTAATGCGACAAGCGGATCGCAACATTCACGTAGCCAAGGCCCTGCTGAACCACTCGAGCATCGCTACCACGATGGAATACATCG
>JAAIGE0100596921.1_pt1 | contig 10033 bp, 8 predicted proteins | sample 6487951 | NCBI WGS metagenome assembly JAAIGE01 (sample SAMN13974128, study PRJNA590717) | phyllosphere metagenome | biome: tomato field; feature: multiple bacterial spot infested tomato fields; material: tomato leaves; isolation source: leaves from tomato fields | host: Solanum lycopersicum ... | reverse complement strand
CGGTCAAGGATGGCAGCGACGCGCTCGGCGGCATCGCCAGCGCGCAGTTCACCTATTCCAACGCACTGGAGAAAATCGAAACCATCCAGCCCGACGGCGAGATCGAAGACGCAGATCCGGGCATGCCGTCCTTTACAGGCAGTCTCGTCTTGCGCGGCCTCGACAGTCCGATCGTTGCGTCGGGCCGCGACGGAACGCCGCGTTCGCTTGAGTTCGGCTGGACGCGTGGCGGTGCCTCGCTGCGTTTCGCCGTGCCGCGTGCCTTCTTTCCGCGCGTGAAGTCGCCGATCGATGGCCCGAACGGCATTCAGCAGAACGTCGACTTCATGGCTGCCGCAGCCGGTGGCGTTCTGGTGACGGCGACACTCGTGAACGACGTTGCCAGCTACGGAGGTTGACCATGGCCAGAAAACCCGTGTCGCAGACGCCTGCACATATCGTCGCCGGCGTGACCTCCGGATGGGACCGGTTCAACGTGCTCGACGCCGATACCGGGCGCAAAATAGACCGCGTCGTCGAAGTCGACGCGGACAAAGGGGTCGTGCGTCGACTGAAGGTGGTGGGCGGCAGCCTGCTGGTCGAGAACGGCGACTTCGTCGTCATCACCGAAGAACGCGGCGTCCGTATCGAGCCGATCGATGGGGCGGACGGCGGCAAAAGCGGCGAAGAAGAAGCCTGATGCTCCTTGCCCCTCAGAGCGCGACGAGCGAGCCTGTATGGCTCCCGGTGATGGGCGCCAGCATCCTGTTCGCGCCCATCGATCGCGCAATGATGCGCCGCGCGCGAAGGGCGGCGCTGCTGTTAGTCGGCAGGGACGAACATGGCCCCGAGCTCGCCGAAACGGACGCTGTCGCGAACCTCGAGGACATCGGCGACGCGCTCAGCCACGCGTTGATCATGGCGGGCGTGCGCGACTGGCGCGATGTCGCCGTCCAGCGCCTCGATGATGGCGAACCATCGCTGGACGACGAGGGTGCCACGATATTCGATCCTCTGCCCTTTACCGCCGAGAACCTCGCCCGCCTGCTTGCCGACCCGGTGACGTTCGACGCATTCGACGCGGCCTATGTCGTGCCCTTCGCTCGACGGGAACGGGAAAAAAACGTCTCCGCCGCCTTGCCGAATGGCACTGGGGAGGCGGCGACAACGGCGACCAATATTGCCGCCACAGCTGCGACGCGGATCGTCTCGGGCGATGCCATGCCTGCCCCTACCGAACCAGCGAGCCGGAAACGGCGGAAGCCGAAGGCGTCTGGGAGGTCCTGACGTCTTGTCAGCGGCAGTTGCGAGCGGGCGGGACCGGCATGCCGTTCGCGCTCGATTTCGGGGCTGTCCTGGCCGTCGGAGCGGCAATGCAAGTCGACCTTGGCCTGCTGGCAGACGCCTTGCCGGCGGCGGAAAGCGCGATTGTTCGGCAGATACAGGCGGACGGGAGGGCGGACGATGAGTGATCGGAAGGCTGCAATCCGCCTTGGTACGGAGGGTAAGGCGCAGGTCATCCGCGACCTTGCCGACATCGCCGACGCCGGAGAGGCCGGTCAGCGACGCCTCGTGCGTGCGAATCAGCGCGCCACGGAGGAGGTCGAGGCGGCATTGCAGCGCCAAGCGGCTACCGCTGCGAAACTTTCGGCGGCGTACGGTGGCCCCACCCCCGTGCAGCAGCGGATCGATGCTGTCGCCGGACCTGCTGCCGGAAACTCGGGAAAGTCTGCGCGCGAAAGCGCGTTGGCATTCCGCGAAGCGATCGACGCGCAAGAACGACTGGAGGCTCGGACGCGGTCGTTTCTAGCGGCGCTGAACCCGACCTACGCCGCGCAGGAGAGGTTCAACACCCAGATGGCGGAGGCAAAGGGGCTCGTCAGCGCAGGCGCGATCACGCTGGATCAGTATTGCGAAAAGCTCCGGCAGGAAAAATCTGCGCTCGACAGCGTGGCGGGCGCGAAGGTGCGCGACGTGCAGATGAGCGGCCAGCAGCGCGCGGGCTATCAGCAGCTGGGCTTCCAGATCAACGATATCGCCGCCTCCTACGCATCGGGTGGCAGCCTGATGACGATCTTCGCGCAACAGTCGGGTCAGCTGTTCCAGGCGCTGGGGCTGATCACAGCGGGCGGCGCGGGGGCGGCGGCGGCGATCGAGCAGGCGGGCGGCGCGTCCGACGACGCATCGGTGGACGTCGGCGGCTTGGGCGATGCAGTGGTCGGGGTCAGCGAAAAGGTCGAGAACGGATCCGGGCGCCTTGGTGCGTTCGCAGCCTTCATGTCCGGGCCATGGGGCGCCGCCGTGGTTGCCGCCGTCTCTATCCTCACGCCCTATGTGGCCAAGCTGTTCGAGAGCGAAGAAGCGCTCGACGACGTCGTCGAGAAGCTGAAAGAGGACGCCGCGGCGAGCCAGCGGGCGGCGCAGGCGAAGGCCCTGTTCGGTCAGTCGCTGGAGGGGGTCGAGCAGGCTCTGCGTGCAGAGGAAGATGCGCTGAAATCAGTCGCAGCGGGCGAAGATAGCGCGGCGGTTCGGGCTGCCAACGAGACCCGTGCGCAGCGCGACCTAGCGCTTTCGATCCGCCAGAAGACGCAGGCGCGTCTCGCCGACCTGGTAGCCACCAGCGAGGCGATCAAGAACAGCCCCTTCACCAGCGCCTATATGAACCAGCAGGGGATGACCGATCAGGGCGCGTCGGCGATCGACGCGTTGCGCGAGCAGCTTGCGGCCGCCGAGCGGGCGACCGCCGCTGCCGAGCGACTGCTGAACATCCGCATGGTCGACGTCGTCAATGAGAACGCCGATGTTCTGTCGGACCCTATCAAGCGCATCACCCGCCAGTACGATGACATGGCCAAGGCCGCGCGGAACCGTGCGCGGGCGGCGGCCGATGGTAGCGCAGCGGCGCGCGCCGCGCTGCAGGGGGAGTTGCTCAGCATTGCGCGTAACAAGGAAGCGGCGATCGAGGCGGAACAGGCCAAGCAAAGGGCCCTGTCGCGGACTGCGACCGTCCGCCGGGACGGCGATGCAGCGACGGCGGCAAGCGTTGCCAAGATGCTTCGCGCGGAGGTGCCCGGCGTTCACGTCACCAGCACTACGGGCGGCAAACACGTAAAGAACAGCTACCACTACCGAAACCAGGCGATCGACTTCGTGCCGCCCGGCGGCATGGGCTCGATGACCAAGGACGATGTGCGTCGCATTTTCAGTTCGCGCGGCATCGACATCATCGAACTGCTCGGCCCCGGCGACAAGGGCCACAGCGACCACTTCCATGTCGCGTGGGCGAAGGGCAAGGCCAGTCTCGATGAATTCGCCGACGCCGCGAAGCGGGCCGAAGAACGCGCGGACGCACTGGCGGGCCTGACCCGTCAGTATGCGCCGCTCACCGCTGCCGCCGACGCATACCGGCAGACGCTTGCTCAGATCGATCGCCTGAAGCCCGCAAACGCGGACGAACAGCGGGCAGGCGCGCGCGCTGAATATCTCCAGGCGAGATCGGGGTTACTGGGCTCTCGTATCGGGCTGTCAGGGCTGGAAGCGGGCGGGCGCGACGAGCAGGCGGCGATCGACAGGCAGAAGCAGGAGGACGACCGGCGTATCGAGTTCGTTCGCGGCATGATGATGGAGCAGGGCGAAGCCCTCGAACTCGCCCGCGCCGAATTGCTCGTAGTCGGTGCGAACGACAATTATCGGGATCGTGCATTGGCCAAGGCGAAGTTGATCGCCGACCTGAAGCGCGCCGGCGTGGCAACCGACAGCGCGGAGGGTGTCCAGATTCTCGCCAACGCGGAGGCCTACGAAGCCGTGCTCCGTCAATTGCGCGAGCAGCGCGCGGTCTGGGAGGAAATTCGGGGCTTCGGCGGAGATCTCGTCAATACCGTGCTGTCGCCGGACACATGGTCGGACTGGGGCGAAGGCGGCAAGCGCGTGCTCGACATGCTCAAGCAGGAGTTCATCAAACTGGCCCTGCTCAATCCGATCCGCAACCTGCTGTTCGGCGAACAGAACGCTTCGCTGTCCAGCGTCTTCGGCGCACTCGGCAAGGTCTTCGGTGCAACGAACGCGATCCCCGGCGGGTCGCAGGGATTCGTCGGTCCACCGGGCGCGGCGAGCGGAACGCCATATACCTCTGGCGGAGATATGCTGGTCGGCGAGTTCGGCCGCGAGATCGTGCGCATGCCGACCGGCGCAAGTGTCGTCCCTGCGGGCGAGACGCGGCGAATTCTTGCGGACAACGATCGTGGTTCCGCCGGGGGGACCGTGATCAATGTCTATGCGGATCGAGCCGTCCTGGCGGATGAGGTTCGCGGCTGGATTGCTGGCGGCATGGCGCAGGCCGCGACACAGGGGGCGGCTGGAGGTGAAATCTTGGCCGAGGTCGGCGCGGTGCGGCGCGAGCATCGATCGCTAGGGCGGCGTTGGCGATGAGCATCCTGATTCCCAACACCCGCGTCGCGGGCTTCGCGCTCCTGCCGCGCCTGTTCTCCGGTGAGCAGGAAGGAGCGTTGGGCGGACCGGACCTGCCACTTCCGCGAATGGGGGACCGCTGGTCGGCATCGGTGCGCACAGCACAGTTTCGCCTTGATGCAGCCGGCCGTGATTTTCTCTCAGCACTCACGCTGGCGACGACCGGCGACGCGCGGATGGTAATCCAGCAACCACACGTGCCGCAACTTGCTAGCGGTAGCGCCCCGGCTATCGAAGGATCGGGTCAGGCCGGGTCCGCCGTCACCGTGCGCGGGATACCGGCGGGCACAGTGCTGGAACGCGGACGATATTTCTCGGTCCTGCATCTGGGCATCCATCACGTCCATATGATCGCCGAGGCAACGGTCGTGGGCAGCGCGCCTGTCCGGCTCGCGATCTGGCCGATGCTTCGCTTCCTCACGCTGGATGGCGAGCGCGTCTACTTCGACGTGCCAATGATCGAGGGTCGACTTGCCGGCTTTGATGCGCGCGGCGGACAGTTCGTGCGCAACCGGATCGAGGCGTTCGAATTTCAGATCGTGGAGCGTTCGTGACGATCCGGCTTACCCCACAGATGGTAACCGCCCTTCGCGGCGGCCTCCATCCGGTCGCGCCGTTGATCGAGATCAACATGCCGAACTACACGTTGCGCCATCTGGTCGGCGGCGGGGAGGTGATGTGGGGCGACCGCAAGTTCACCAGCCGCGACCCGCGCTTCGGGGTTTTGGTCGCGGCGGGCAACATTCAGGACGGCGCTGCCGACGAAGCGCCCGATTGGCCCCTGACCTTCGCGCCGCCGTCGGATATTGGAGCGAGCGACTTGACCGCCGCCGAAATGCAGGAAAGTCCGGTGCGCGCATGGCTGGCGGTGGTGAACCGCGCGACGGGCCAACTGATCCCGGAGCCGGTGCAGTTGTTCGAAGGGAGTCTCGATGTCGCCCGGCTGGTCGTTGGCAAGGGCAAGCGCACCGTTGAGTGGCGCTGCGCATCGGCGCTGGAGCGTTTCCATGACACCGAGCGCGGCGCGCGCCTTTCGGACAGCTGGCACCAGATGGTGTGGCCGGGCGAAACGGGTCTCGCGAACATGAGCGGGATCGAGAAGACGTCTTACTGGGGCGTCGAGAAGGTGCCGTCCGGCGTCACCTACGGCACCGGTGGCGGTGGTGGCTCGGGCTATCTCGAGCAATAGGATCGACCATGCACGATATGCTCGACCGCAAGGCCATCGGGGATGCAGCCATGGCCCGCTTCCAGCACCAGCCGTTCGCCTATGGCAAGAACGACTGCGCGCGGCTGGCGGCGTTCGTGCTGCGGCGACGGGGGCACGCCGTACAACTGGCAAAGGCGGGAAGCTATCGCACTGCGCTTGGGGCCAAGCGCGGCCTCGAGCGGGCGGGATATGAAACGCTGGCCGATGCGATCGACGCGATTGGGCTTCCGCGGATCGCACCAGCCGCCGCCCTACCCTGCGACCTCGTGCTGATCCCCGGCGGCGAATCGTTCGGCGGCGCGATTACCATAGCCGTCGGAAACGGGCGCGTGCTGGGCTATCATGAAGACATCGAAGGCGCGGACGTGCTGCAACCGGTTGAATTTGTAGCCGCGTGGAGGGTGTGATGGCTGAACAGCACGGACCGTTGGAACGCGAACAATACGCTCGGATGGCGACGGAGGATCACGCCGCCGCGCGAACGGAAGCGCTTGAGCGCATCAAGATCCAGTACGGTATCGCGGACGCCACGCTGAAAGCGCTGATGCTGGCAAACGGCGGCGCGATGATTGCGCTGTTCACGTTCATCGGTAACCTGATGGCGAAGTCGGCGGTTCCGCGGATGCCGTTTTCGACCCACGCGCTCTGGGTCGCGTTCGCGTGCTTCGTGGCCGGGCTAGTGACCGCGTTGATCTGTCACGGCCTCGCCTTCATGTCGCAGGACCGGTTCTTCAATCAGGTGATGCGCGAAGCTTGGCGGATGCAGGATGCGGCAGTGCGCGGCGCGCCTACGCAGACCAGCGATCTGGAGATGAAACTGTTCCGGCAGGGACAATTGTTCTACTTCGGAGGCTTGGCCACGTCGCTTGTTTCGGTCGTGTGTTTCGCGACCGGATGCGGATTTGCGCTGTCGGGCGTGCTGATCAGATAGCGGGTGCGACTGTACCGTGATCCCTGATCTGATAGGCTGAAGCGGCGGTCGTGGGCACTCCTGCAACGGCTGCGGTTGGACCGCGATCTCTGATCTGATAGGCTGACCTTCTACGGCGAAGGCGGCGCTTATCTGCTGCGGTTGGACCGCGATCTCTGATCTGATAGGCTGGATGTAGTGTTAACTCACTGCATCCAGCCTATCTATCGTTGCCGCCTGCTACCCGCTTTCATCTAGCGACATGCTTGCAACTTTGGACTCAGCGGCCGCACAAGTCCTTGGACGCGACGCGGTCAGGGTTTTTTGGCTGGCGGCTGAGGCGCGTCGATAGCGCATGAACGAATGGCTCCGACTGGCAGCCACGACCGGACGATTGTTGCCGTGCCGTCGCGTGTGAGGTCGACCCGCCCGGCGGAATTATTGCCAGACACCCAAACGATCATCACATCATTAGGTCGATCCGGCTGCCGATACACGGCCGGCGGAGATCCATAACGGATCATGCACCTCTCAACGTCTTCCAGCGGCCGCGTTGTCCTCACGACGAATGCGGGCTGACGATTGTCGAACTTGCCGACCTGCTGGCCAGCGATTGCAAGTGCGATGAGCAGAAACATTGAAAGCTCCGGAGGCGGGCATGCCAAAAGCATTGCGGACAGCAGCTCTGGTTGTAGGCGCTGTTGCGCTGGTAGCAACCGGAGTCGGTGCGGCAGCGAGCGCGGGCTTGCTGGGTGCAGCTGCTGTTACCGGGTCCGTCGCCGGCGTAGCGACAGCTACGGCCTTGACATCCATCGGGAGCCTTGCCGGCGCCGCGAGTGCACTAGGGATGATGGCCGCCAACGCCGCCACCCCCCGCGGCACAATTGGCGGCAACGCCACCAAGTTCAAGATCGACAAGGATGCGGGCATCCCGATCGCGTTCGGGCGCACCTGGTCCGGCGGGAACGTCGTACACCGCCAGTATTACGACGACCCCCGATCGAAGATGCGCAACCAACGCGAGAGCTACGTGACCGTGCACAGCCTTGGGCCGGTCCGATCGCTGGGCGCGTTGCAGGTCGAGAAGGTCCCGATCGCCTTCACGGCGGGCGGGGCCGCGATCGGTAGCTATTCGGGCAACATGTGGCTCGACAGCCAATTGGGGGCGTGTCCCGAGCCTCGCGCGCTGCGCGGCCCCACCGGCGACTTTCCGGGATGGTCGGCGGCGGCGAAGATGTCGGGCCTCGCGGCCGATCTGTGGACGCTCGATTTCGACAGCAAGAACGAGAAGTTTCCGAACGGCATCCCCAACCGCGGTCGGGTGATTGAGGGAGTCTTCGCATGGGACCCGCGACAGGACAGTACGTATCCGGGCGGGGTCGGTCCGTGCAGGCGCGACGATCCGTCAACGCACGTCTACAGCCAGAACAGCTGGATTCTCGGCCTCCAGTTCGCGCTGGGCTACGTCCAGAACGGCTATCTGATGGCGGGCGGCGGACTGCCGGTGACGGGCGTGGACGTGAACGCATTCGTCCAGGCGGCGAACACCGCCGACGCGAACGCGTGGGCGGCCGGCGGCATCGTCTATACGACGAGCGACAACGACTGGGACATTCTCAAGATGCTGGCGCAGGCGAGCGCAGGCGAAGTGTTCGCTGTCGGCGGCATCCTGACGTGCACCCACTCGGCGCCGAAGGTAGCCATCGGACGGATCACCAGCGCAGATATTGTCGGTGATGTCGATGCGCCATCAACCGCCTCGATCCGTCAGCGTCGCAATACGATCATTCCCCGAATCCGCTTGGAGTCGCACGGTTGGGAAGTGGTGCCGCTCGGGCCGGTGACGGTGCCGCAGTACGTCGCGCTTGATAAGGGAACCCGCCCGCGTGAGATCGAATATCCGCTGATCCAGTCCAGCAAGCAGGCGGCCGAAGTCGCGATGTACGACATGTTGAACGGACGCGAGCTCGATCCGATCGTGCTGCCCTGCAAGGTCTATCACATCGGCTATCGGCCGGGCGACTGCGTCACGATCGACATCCCGGAGGCGAACCTCGTCGATCGCCCTGTCGTGCTGCGTACGCGCGAACTGGATGTCGGCAGCGGCGCGGTGACGTTCGGTGCGCGATCTGAAGACCCGGCGAAACATCCCTTCGCGCTCGGCGCGACAACGGTGCCGCCGGTCACGCCCGATTTGAGCGTGCCGAACCTTGAGTTGTCGGCTCCGACCGGGTGGGTTGCGACCGCCACCGTGCTGGAAAGCCCTGGCCTCCCCCTCCCCGCGATCGTCATCGGCGGCGCGGTCGACAACGGATCCGCTACGGCGGTCGAATTCGCGTATCGGTTGTCAGGTTCGCCGGAGTGGCTGCCTGCCGGCGTCGAGAGCGTAATGACGGTCCGGAAGGAGATCCGGTCGGTCGTGGGCGACGCCACGTATGAGCTTTCCGTTCGCTACCAGGTTCGGGGTATCTGGTCAGCGCGCCTTGTCCTTGGACCAATCACCACCGTAGCGACGGCGGCGGACTGGGGTAGCGGCGTCGCGGGGCCCGGAAAGCCGGACGACAACGCCGACGTGACGGGTGAGAACACGGCGAAGGACACGGCGGCCGTAGGCGGCCGCCCGGCCGCGGCGGTGCTGGAAACGCTCGATGCAATCGAGCCAATCGTCGCGACCTATCCGGAGCTTGTCGACGACGTGTCCGCGCTGGTGGACGCCAAGGTCGGCACCGACGCGGCGCTGGCGTCGCTCGATCGCGCGACGGTCGACCACGCGGCCGCGCTGGCGCAGGCGGAGCGGGATGCGGGGCGGATCGGCGAAACGCTGTTGCGGCTGCTGTCGGAAAGCGACCGGACGCGCCAGATCCTGCGCGACGCGGGGATCGTGGTCGATCCGGCGACGGGCGTGGTGCGGATCTATGCGGTCGACCAGCTGGCCGACCGGACCGCCAGCGCGGAGGTCCGCCTCGACGCGGCGACCGCGACGATCACGACGAAGGCGTCGGTCGACTATGTGCGCGAGCAGATCGCGCTGGCGGTGCTCGATCCGGCGCAGGCCGCGCAGCTGGAACCGATCATCGCTCGGCTGACCAGCGCGGAACAGACGATCAGCGGCCTGAATGCCGCGGTGTCGACCAAGGCGGAGGTGATCGAACTGACGCGCGTGTCGGGTCGCGTTACGACCGCCGAACAGTCGCTGGATGCGCTGGCGGGCACGGTGTCGACCAAGGCGAGCCGGACCGATGTCGATGCGCAGGCGACGCGGATCGGGCTGGTCGAACAGACGCTGTCGACGCTGGACGGAGTCAGCGGCTTCGGGGTGACGGTACGTCAGGCGCGGGCGGTCGCCGATGGCGCGGCGGAGGCGGGCCTGCGCGCACTGCTGGCGGGCGACGACGCCAATCGTCGCCAGATCGTGCAGCAGGCGGAGGTGCGGACCGAAATCTTCGCGAAGCTGGTCGATCAGGCCG
>JAAIGE0100533157.1_pt1 | contig 10033 bp, 7 predicted proteins | sample 6487951 | NCBI WGS metagenome assembly JAAIGE01 (sample SAMN13974128, study PRJNA590717) | phyllosphere metagenome | biome: tomato field; feature: multiple bacterial spot infested tomato fields; material: tomato leaves; isolation source: leaves from tomato fields | host: Solanum lycopersicum ... | reverse complement strand
TCGGGCACGAGTGCCTCGAACGTGTCGGCGAGCGGACGCGCGCCCACCAGCAGCGACCGCGCCTGGTCGATCTCGCCGATCGCGACGCTCGAACCGAGCGATGCCGATCCCTCGTCCGGTTCCTGACGACCCAGGATGCCGCGGAGCAACGTCGACTTGCCGGCGCCGTTCGGCCCGGTGATGCCGATGCGTTCCCCGGCGTTGACCTGCAGCGAGACGGGGCCGAGCGTGAAGTCGCCCTGGCGGAACACCGCGCCCGACAGGGTCGACACCACCGCGCTCGAGCGCGGGGCGGAGCCGATCGTGAACTCGAGCTGCCACTCCTTGCGCGGCTCCTCGACCTCGTCGAGACGCGCGATGCGGCTCTCCATCTGACGCACTTTCTGCGCCTGCTTCTCGCTCGATTCCACCGACGCCTTGCGCCGGATCTTGTCGTTGTCGGGCGCCTTCTTCATCGCGTTGCGCACGCCCTGGCTCGACCATTCGCGCTGCACGCGGGCCCGCGACACGAGGTCGGCCTTCGTGGCGGCGAACTCGTCGTACTTCTCGCGCGCGTGCCGGCGGACCGTCGCGCGCTCCTCGAGGTACGCGTCGTAGCCGCCGCCGTACAGGCGGTGGGAGTTCTGCGCGAGGTCGAGCTCGAGCACGCGGGTCACGGCACGGGCGAGGAACTCCCGGTCGTGGCTCACGAGCACGACGCCGCCGCGCAGGCCCCGCACGAACGTCTCGAGACGGTCGAGTCCGTCGAGGTCGAGGTCGTTCGTCGGCTCGTCCAGCAGCGCGATGTCGAAGCGCGACAGCAGCAGCGCCGCCAGCCCCACGCGTGCCGCCTGCCCACCCGAGAGTCCCGTCATGAGCGCGTCGGGGCCGACGTCGAGACCGAGGTCGGCGAGCACGACGGGCATCCGCTCATCGAGGTCGGCCGCGCCGCTGGCGAGCCACCGCTCTAGTGCGGTGGCGTAGGCGTCGTCGGCGCCGGGCACCGAGGGGTCGCCGAGCGCGGCGGCCGTGGCATCCATCTCGCTCGTCGCCTCGGTGCAGCCCGTGCGCCGCGCGACGTACGCGGCGACCGTCTCGCCGGGCACGCGCTCGTGCTCCTGCGGGAGCCAGCCGACGAACGCGTCGGCGGGGGCGAGCGCGATGGAGCCGGACTGCGGCTCGTCGACGCCGGCGAGCAGGCGCAGCAGCGTCGACTTGCCCGCGCCGTTGGCCCCGACCACGCCGACGACGTCGCCCGGCGCGACCGTCAGGTCGACGCCGTCGAAGAGCGTGCGGTGTCCGTAGCCCCCGGCGAGGCCCTGCGCGACGAGGGTGGCGGTCATCCCCTGATTCTCTCAGTCCCACACGCGCCCCCGGGAACGCGGGGCGACGCCCGCGGCAGCGCGTTCAGCGCAGAAACCCCGCGACCGTCAGAGCCAGCGCTCGGGACCGCCCCACCCGCCGACCCACGCCTCGAGGTGCGGCTCGTCGCGCAGGGCATGCACACCGGATGCCACGAGGGTCCCCGTCGCGAACCCGGCGGTGGTGTTCCACCGCTCGGCCCGGCGGTGCGCACGGCGCGATCGGGCGAAGCCGACGGGTTCGCCCTCGGCCGAGAGCAGCTCGAGGCTGCCCTCCTCGCCCTGCCCGAGGGCGGCCAGCCGCGCGGCGAGATCGGACGCGCGGTCGATCGCGACGGCGCGGTCGAGCCGCAGCAGCACGCGGGCGTCGGGGATGCCGTCGCTCGCGCGACGCACCCGCGGGTCGGCGGCGATCGCCGCGTCGGGTTCGCCGTCGAGCACCACGACGGCCCGGGGGAAGGCCGCGAGGACCGCGTCGACGCAGAGGAAGGTCGCGGCCGGCGTCGGCGTCCCGGTCAGGTGCACGACGAGGTCGGGCGGCGTCGACAGCAGCCCCCGCCCGCGCGAGCCGTCGACGGGGATCGCCGTCGACAGCCGGAGCGTCTGCGCGTTGCCGTCGCGGGCGCGATCCGCGGCCGAGCGTCCCGCCCAGTCGGGGCCGTCGTGCCAGGCGACGGCGTCGGGAACGTGGGCGAGCACGGCGCCCGCCTGCCAGGCGCGGTGCACCCACTCCCAGTCCTCGCCGCCGTAGGAGGTGAACGTCTCGTCGAACCCTCCGACGTCGTCGAAGAACGCGCGACTGCACGCCGTCACCGCGCCGATGACGTAGCGGTACGACCGGTCGTCGGCGTCGAGCAGGTCGCGGCTGCGGGCGTACGCCTCGGCGAGCCACGCGGGTTCGCGGAGCGCCCGCGGCGGGGCGACCTCGGCGACGGGGACGTCGACCGGCAGCGACGCCAGGTCGGCGTGTCGCCGCCGCCCAACCGTGACCGCCTCGGGCAGCAGCGCCGGCAGGCGCGTGAGAGCGCGCACGTACCCCGGCTCGGGCGTCGTGTCGGCGTCGAGGAAGCACAGCACCTCCCCCGAGCTCGCGGCGACACCGAGGTTGCGCACCGCGGCGAGACGGAATCCGCGGTCCTCGTGTCGCGCGAGCACCACGTCGTGGGGCACGACCGGCGGTTCCGGCGAGCCGTCGTCGGCGACGACGATCTCGAGGCGATCGGCCGGAAAGTCCTGCGCGCGCAGCGCGGCGAGGGTCCGGGCCAGTTCGCGCGGCTGGTCGTAATGCGCGACGACGACGCTCACGCGCGGCGGGTCGGGCTGGTGCGCGGCGACGAGGTCCCAGCGGTTGCCGGGCACCCACGGCATCCGGGTGTGTCCGTCCTCCGGCTCGCTCATCGATCGAGCTCCGCCCACCAGTCCCGGTATGCGCGTGCGGCGTCGTCCGGCCCGAAGGGCAGGGGATGGATGCCGTGCCACGTGCGCCGCGGCTCCGCGAGCGCCGCCGCGACCTCGGCGGCGAGATCCGCGTCGGCGACGGGGCGCAGGGTGCCCGGCCGCAGCGCCGCCATCTCGTCGACGTACCGGTTGCGGACGGCCAGCGGCGCACGGCCCCAGCCGATCCACGATGCGAGCGATCCCGAGGCCGAGATGTGGCGGTGCGCGATGACGGGCACGGCGACGGCGCGGGCGCGCGCGGCCATGGCGGTGTCGTCGAGCCAGCCGGTGACCTCGACGTCGACTCCCGCGTCGGCGCCGCGACGGACGAACGCCGCGAGGTCGTCGGCGTGCCCGTCCGACGCGCGTCCGAGCACGGTGACGCGGGGCACTCCCGCGAGCGCCGCGGCGGTGAGCGCCTCGTCGTGGCCCTTGCCGGGGTAGAAGAAGCCGAGGACGCCGACCGATCCGTCGCCCACGGGTGCGGGGGCGGGGGCGGGGGTCGCGGCGACGGGAAGGGGGATGACGGCGACGGGGCCGTCCCACACGCCCTCTTCGATCAGTAGCTCCCGCTCGTGCCGGCTGTTGACCGCGACGCCGCGAGCGGCCTCGACCACCGCGCGGTAGAAGGCGCGGCGGCGGGGGCGGTTGCGCTCGCCGTCCGACGCCTGGGGTACGTCGTGCAGGGTGACGGTGAGCGGATGCCGCGCCGCGAGCGCGGTGACCGCGGTCGTCGCCTCCTCGGGCGAGGCACCCCACAGCCGGTCGGTCACGTGCGCGTGCACGGGCGTTCCGGCGGGGAGGGTGGCGAGACCGTCGAGGTCGACGACGCGGGCGCGGGCGTCGAGTGCCGCCACCCGCGCCGCGATGTCGCGGGCGTAGGCCGCGACGCCGTGCGGACCGGGGTGGACGAGCAGCACCGGCTGCGCGCTCATGCCGCCCGCCACCGCGTCAGAAGCGGCGCGAGACGGTCCACGGCCGCCGTGACGAAGGCGGGATGCGCGGCGTACCAGGCGAGGTGCGCCGCGCGCACGGTGTCGACGTCGAGCTGCTCTCCCCCGACGATCCAGTGCGGCTGCGCCTCGTCGTCGAGACCCCAGGCGTCCCGCACCCACGGCTCGATCGGCGCGCGGACGCCCGCGAGGATCGGGCGACCGGGGTCGACGGCGGTTCCCGGGGCGCCGAGCGCGGCGACGATGCGCTCGCCCATCGGCATCCAGACGGCATTGCCGGGGTGGTTGACGGTGCGCGCGAGGTCGACGACGACCGGTTCGAACAGGTCGGATGCCGCGATGTCGATGCCCGCCGATTCGCGTCGCCGCAGCTCGGCCACCGAGTCGGCCGCCACCGCCCGTACCGCCGCCGCGGGGAGTTCGCGGGCGACCGGCAGGCCGGCCGCTTCGGCGAGCACCCGGACGTCGTGGTAGGCCACGAGCGGGGGGTCTTCGTCGACGCCGGGCACGCGGATCGCGGCTTGGAAGGGGTGGAGCCCGCCGAAGCGGATGGAGGGCACCGTCACGGTCGTGGCGCGCGCGGGCAGCGCGGCGCGCAGCTGCGCGGTACCGAGCGGCAGGCCGTGGTAGTCGTCGCGGATGGGCTGCACGACGAGGAACGACGCTGCCGCGAGCAGCCGGTGCAGGTGCACCGCGTCGTCGGCGGTCATCTCGTGCACCGCCGGGACGCGGACCCCCGGTCGCGCGTCGGACGAGATGACCAGGCGCAGCGATTCGGCCTGGCAGTTGCCGACGACCACGCCGTAGCCCTCGGGCGGCGCGGTCTCGCCGTAGAACTCGGCGTAGTGGCGGCGACGCGCTATCACCGCGTCGCCGTGGTCCGCAAGGCTTCTCCGCCCGCCTGTCTCGCCGCCCATGATGTGAACGTAGCCGTCGGCCGCTTCGCCTTCCCAACCGCCCCGTTGCATTGCGAACGCCCCGGCGATGCGGTAGCGCACCGCCGGAGCGAGCACGACGAGGAGGAAAGAGATCGACGCACCACCCACACCCCCGGTCCGAGTCGCCGCCGTCCCGGCTGCGCACCCGTACGTCCGGGCCGTGACCGACCCCGCCCGCGTCGACCTGCTGCCGGATCCGCCGCCGCCGGGCGCCGCCGACGGGCAGTGGTGGCCGCCGCAGGTGCTGCTGCCGGAGTGGCTCGAGGCGAACGCCGCCGGGATCGACGTCGTCCACGTGCACTTCGGCCTCGAGTCGTACACGCCGGACCGATTGGCCGACGCCGTCGCGACCATGCGCCGCCTCGGTCTGCCGCTCGTGTACACGGTGCATGATCTCGAGAACCCGCAGCTCGACCACCAGGACGAGCACCGCGCGGCGCTCGCCGTCATGATCGACGCGGCCGACGAGCTGATCTCGCTCACGCCGACCGTCGACGACGAGGTGCGCCGCACGTATCACCGCGCGACCACCGTGCTGCCGCACCCCACCCTGCTCGACGCCGACGCCCCGACCGGCACCTCGTCGGGCGTCACCCGCGTCGGCGTGCACCTGCGCGACCTGCGTCCCAACATCGACGGGGTCGGGACCACTGCGACGCTCGTGCGCGCCATCGCCGACCTGCGCGCGCAGGGCGCACGGGTCGAGGCCGTGGTGCGGATGAACGAGAACGTGCGCGACGCCGACGCCGCGGCATCCATCGAACTTTTGGCCGCGGGCACCGACGGCGTGGTCGTCGAGCGCGGGCCCCGACTCGACGACGAGGCCCTCGCCGCCTGGCTGGCCGATCTCGACGCGTGCCTGCTGCCCTACCGCCACGGCACCCAATCGGGCTGGGCCGAGCTCTGCTACGACCTCGCCGTGCCCGTGGTGGGCACCCGCGTCGGGCACATGGCCGCTCAGCACCCCGGCGATTATCACGCCTTCGCGGTCGGCGACCCCCTGTCTCTCGAGAGGGCCATCGTGGATGCCACGGCCCCGGCGTGGTCGACCCCGGGGACGCCGCGCCGCGCCGCCGAGGTGGAACGGCGCCGCGCAGAACGCCGTGACGAGATCGAGGCGGTGCGCGATGCGCACGTGACGGTCTACCGCCGCGCGCTGTCGACGCGGAGCGCCGCGTGATCCGCGCGGACGCCCGCCTGCGGGTGCTCGTGGTCGCTCCGTCGCGGTACCCGTTGCGCCAGCCGCACGCCGGCGGGCTCGAGGCCGTCGTCTGGGATCGCGTGCGCTGGCTGCGCGCCCGTGGCCACCAGGTGACCCTGTGCGCGGCCGACGGGTCGGACTTCCTCGGCGATGTACCCGAGTTCCGGCTGCCCGTCCCCACGTGGGAGTACGAGGCCGACGCGTCGGACACGATGTATCCGCTCGGATACGCCGAGCGACTGGCCGACGCGATGGATGCCGCACTCGCGCGCGTACGGGCGGACCGGCACCTCTTCGACGTCGTCGACAACCACAGCCTGCACGGCGAACCGGTCCTGTGGAGTCGCGATGCCGACATCCCCGTCGTCACGACGCTGCACACACCACCCCTGCTGCCGATGCTCGACGCCGCCGCCCGGGTGCGCGACAGCGCCCACCGCTTCGTCGCGGTCAGTCAGGCGACCGCGCGAGCATGGTCGGTCGAGGGCGTCGACGCGTTCGTCTTCCCCAACGGCATCGACACCGACCGCTGGACCCGCGGCCCGGGTGGCGCGCAGTGGGTGTGGTCGGGGCGCATCGTGCCCGAGAAGGCGCCGCACTTGGCGATCGAGGCCGCGCGGACCGCGGGCGCCGAGATCGTCGTCGCGGGGCGCGTCGGCGACGTCGACTACTTCCGCCAAGAGGTGGCGCCGCGCCTCGGCGACCGCGCCCGCTACGTGGGGGCGCTGCGCCAGCCCGACCTCTGCCGCCTGGTCGGCGAGTCGGCGGTCGCGCTCGTGACCCCGATGTGGGAGGAACCGTTCGGTCTCGTCATCGCCGAGGCACTCGCCACCGGGACGCCCGTCGCCGCGTTCGACATCGGCGGGGTGTCCGAGGTGCTCTCGGGTGCTCCGCACGCCGCCGTCGTCATGCCCGGCGACGTCACGGGCCTCGCCCAGGCCGCGAGCGAGTTGGCGACGCAGGGCGCCCGTGAACCGCTCACGCGCGTGTGGACGCGCCGCGCCGCCGTCCGCGAGCACTCCTTGGCTCGCCGGTACCGCGAGGTCGAGCGCGTGCTGTCGCACACCGCGCAGCCGGTCGCGGTGCGCCGCGTGCCGGCGGTGTCGTGGTGACGGGCGCGGTGACAGGCGGGGCGACCGCCGCGGCGGCGGCGCCGTGATCGGCTGGTACGTCCACCACCACGGGTACGGGCACCTCTCCCGCCTGCTGGCGGTGCGGCCGCATCTGCGCAGCCGCGTCGCGGTGTTCTCGTCGCTGCCGCGACCCCGGACACTGGATGCCGCGACCTCGTGGACGCAGCTCCCCTCCGACGCCGACGTGGTGACGCATGCCGACGGCTCGTCGTTGGACCCGCGCGACGCCGAACCGACGGCTCGCGGGCACCTGCACTGGGCGCCGCACGGCCACCCGGGCCACCGTGCGCGTCTGGCCACCATCGCCGCCGCGGCCGCCGAGGACGACCTACGCGTCTTCGTCTCGGATGTGAGCGCCGAAGTCGCCGTGTTCGCCCGACTTCTCGGACTGCTCACCGTCGTCGTGACGCAGCCGGGCGAGCGCACCGACGCCCCGCACGCCCTCGCGTACGACCTCGCGGATCGCATCCTCGCGCCGTGGGCGCACGGCGCCGTCCGCGCCGACGCCCTGACCGCGCGAGGCGAGCGCGTCGTGTGGACGGGCGGGATCTCGCGCTTCGACGGGCGGGGAACATCCCCCCGTTCCGGAGAGCGATCGGTGCTGCTGCTGGGCCGCACCCTCGACCCGGAGGTGCGCGAGGCGACAAGCGCCCGGCTCGCCGCGCGGGGGTGGGACGTCCGGGCAGTGGGTCACGATGGTGCTTCGCGCGTCGACGATCCGTGGCCGCTGCTGTCGTCGAGCACGGTGGTCGTCAGCGCCGCCGGGCAGAACAGCGTCGCCGACCTCGCCGCGGCGGGCGCGCGGGCCGTCGTGATCGCGCAGGACCGCCCCTTCGACGAGCAGCAGCACACCGCGACGGCACTCGAACGGTGGGGGCTCGCGCGCGTCGCACCCGCCGACGTGGCACCCGACGACCTCGTCGCCCTCGTCGAACGGGCCGCCGACGACACCCCCGACTGGACGCGGTGGCAGACCCCGGGAGCGGCACGACGCTTCGCCGAGGCCATCGAGGCGATGCTGCCGTGACCACCGCCGTGCTCACCGTCGCCTCGGCCGCCCGCCGCGAGCATCTCGAGCGGCAGCGCCGCGTACTCGCCGAGGTCGCCCCCGACGTCGTGCGCGTGGAGACCTGGCTCGATGAGACCCCGCCGGCTCCGGCCCCGGATGCCACGACCACGACGCTGCACGTTCCCCCGGGCCGGCGGGGACTCCGCGTGGGCGAGGGCCGCAACCGCGCGGCCGACGCCGCGATCGCGCGCGGCGCCGACCTGCTCGTGTTCCTCGACGTGGACTGCCTTCCCGGCGTCGATCTGCTGCGGCGTTACGAGTCCGCGGCGGTGACGGCGCCCGACGCCGTGCTGTCGGGGCCGGTGACGTATCTGACGAGTGTGCAGCGCCCCGCGACCGCCGACGAGCTGCCCGGACACACGCGCCCGCACCGCGCTCGTCCGTTCCCGGCCGACGACGCCGAGCGCACCGCGACCGCGGACGAGTACGCCCTGTTCTGGTCGCTGTCCTTCGCCGTGACCCCCGCGACGTGGCGCCGTCTCGGCGGCTTCCACGACGGGTACGAGGGCTACGGCGCCGAAGACACCGACCTCGCCTGGACCGCGCGCGCCGCCGGCGTACCGCTGCGGTGGGTCGGGGGCGCGCACGCCTACCACCAGTGGCATCCGGTGTCTTCTCCCCCGTGGCAGCACCTCGACGACATCCTGCAGAACGGCGCCGCGTTCCACCGCCGGTGGGGCGAGTGGCCCATGTCGGGGTGGCTCGAGGCGTTCGCCGCCGCCGGGGCGATCGAGCGCCACGGCGACGGCTGGGTCCGCGTGCGCTGACCCCGGGGGCGTCAGGCGCGTCGGCGAGCACCGCGGCGAGCGGAGGTGACGTGCCGAACGGAGGAGGTATCCGTCGCGAACCGTCCTCCCGTCGTCGCGTCTCCTCCCCTCCCTAGCCCGGACTGCCCCGCGCGCAACCCTTCGCGCCGAGATCGCGATCGCGGTTAGCGTCGAGAGCCCGCGGCGCCGACCCCGCCCGGGGAGGAGTCCCGATGCCGACCTGGCCCGAGCACGTCATGTGGTGGCACGTCTACCCGCTGGGGTTCGTCGGTGCGCCCATCCGCGACGGCGTGGACCCGGACGCGGCCCCCGTCCATCGCCTCCCGCAGCTCGAGCCGTGGCTCGAGCACGTGATCGACCTGGGGCTGAACGGTCTGCTCCTCGGCCCGGTGTTCGCGTCCGAGACGCACGGGTACGACACCGTCGACCACCACCGCATCGACCCGCGGCTCGGCGACGAGCACGATCTGCGCCGGCTGGTGGACGCGGCGCACGGGCGTGGCATCCGGGTGCTGCTCGACGGGGTGTTCAACCACGTGGGGCGCGGTCATCCGGCGTTCCGCGCGCTGACCGAGGACGGACCCGACCTGTTCCGCGGCCGATGGGTCGACGGGCGGTTCGAGCCCGACGTCTTCGAGGGGCACGACGCCCTCGTCGCCCTCGACCATTCGTCGCCGGCCGTGGCCGACCTCGTGGTCGATGTCATGTGCCACTGGCTCGAGCGGGGAATCGACGGATGGAGACTGGATGCCGCCTACGCGGTGCCCTCGGACTTCTGGGCGCGCATCCTGCCCCGGGTGCGCGAGCGCTTTCCGGACGCGTGGTTCCTGGGCGAGGTGATCCACGGAGAGGCGAGCGCGATCGTCCGCGAATCGACGATCGACGCCCTGACGCAGTACGAGCTGTGGCAGGGCATCTGGCACGGCATCGCCGACCGCAACTTCTTCGAGCTCAGCCACGCGATCGAGCGCAACGACGAGCTGCTCGCGACCTTCGTGCCGCAGACGTTCGTCGGCAACCACGACGTCACCCGCATCGCCTCGGCCATCGGATCCGATCTCGTGCCGCACGCCCTCGCCGTGCTCTTCGCGGTCGCCGGAACGCCGTCGGTCTACGCCGGCGACGAGTTCGGCTGGACCGGGGTGAAGGAAGAGCGCGAGGGCGGCGACGACGCGGTGCGGCCGGAGTTCCCGGC
>JAAIGE0100130591.1_pt1 | contig 10033 bp, 9 predicted proteins | sample 6487951 | NCBI WGS metagenome assembly JAAIGE01 (sample SAMN13974128, study PRJNA590717) | phyllosphere metagenome | biome: tomato field; feature: multiple bacterial spot infested tomato fields; material: tomato leaves; isolation source: leaves from tomato fields | host: Solanum lycopersicum ... | reverse complement strand
CTGCCAGCCAAAGCCGAAGCGCCACACGCTGGCGACGCACAGGATCGAGGTGAGCAACTCGACCAATGGATATTGAATCGAGATCGGCTTGCCGCTGTAGCGCGACTTGCCGCGCAGCATGACCCAGCTCAGGACCGGAATATTCTCCCACCACTTGAGCTTGTCGCCTGTCACCGGGTCGTGCGAGGGCTCCACCACGATCCCCGGCGGCGGCGGCTCGTAGATGTCCGGCAGCTCCAAAATCTCGCGCGCATCCCGCCGCCACTGCCACTCCATGCGCTTGGGCAAGCGCAGGATCACCACATTCAGGAAGCTGCCGATCAGCAGTCCCAGTCCGGCCGCGGCAGGAAAGCCGAGACCGGGATGCTGGTCGAGAAATGCCATTACGTCTTATCCAACCACCGAAGCGAGCTTGAAGATGGGCAGGTACATGCCGATGACCATGCCGCCGACTACTGTACCAATGAACACCATGATCAAGGGTTCGATGAGGCTGCTAAGTGCATCTACCGCATTGTTTACTTCCTGCTCGTAGTACTCGGCTACCTTGAACAGCATGGCATCCAGTGCGCCCGCTTCCTCGCCGATCGCTGTCATCTGGATCACCATGTGAGGGAACAGATTGACCTGTTTCATAGACACGTTGACCGGATAACCCACCGATACGTCCTCGCGCATACGCAGTACGGCCTTCTCATAGACTGAGTTACCGGTGGCGCCAGCAACAATGCCGAGTGCCTCCACCAGTGGCACGCCCGCCTTGAAGGTCACTGCGGTAGTGCGCGCAAAGCGCGCAATCGAGCTGTTATGCATGATCTGGCCAATGATCGGCACCTTGAGCACCAAGCGATCCATTCCATGCTGCATCGCAAACGAGCGCTTGTAGGCAAAGATGAAGCCCACGATCGAGCCAACGATCACAAGCAGCAGTAGCCACCAATACGAGACCATGAATCGGGACGCATTGACGATCAGCTGGGTGAAGGCTGGCAGTTCTGCGCCGAACCCCTTGAACACATCCTCGAACTGCGGCACGACCCAGATCAACAAGATCGAGCTGACGAGCAGGGCAACCGCCACGACCATCGCGGGATAGAACAGCGCCTTCTTGATCTTGCCCTTTAGGGCTTCCAGATTCTCTTTATACGACGCGATTGTGTCCAGGACGGTTTCCAGCACACCAGCGCCTTCGCCGGCCTTGACGAGGTTGCGATACAGCTCGTCGAACTGCACTGGATGCTTGCTTACCGCTTCGTGCAGAGAAGAACCGCCCTCGATGTCGGTACGGATTTGTCCGACCATCTGTTTCATGCGAGGGTTTTTGTGACCATTGCCGATGATCTCCAGCGACCCAACGATAGGCACGCCAGATTTCATCATGGTGGCCATCTGGCGACTGAAGAACGCAATTTCCTTAGGCGTGATCTTCTTGCCTGCCGCGCCAAACAATGGCTTGGGCTTGGGCTTGACGACGCTGGGCGTGATGCCTTGGCGACGAAGTTCTGCCCGTAACATATTGGCGTTGCGGGCGATCTGTTCGCCCTTCATTTTTACCCCCCGCTTGTCTGTCCCCTCCCAGACGAACGGGCTCATCTGTTGATCGGCGCTAATGGCCGCTGGCTTGCTCTTGATGGTGCTACGGACTGCCGACATGTCTGATCCCCATCCGCCATCCCCAGGCGGATACCCAGGCGATGGTAACGGGTTCTTCATCTTATGGCATCTCTATGGGCGCTCTGCTCCCAGTGGGAGCAGGCGGCTGACCCCCCGCGTCACTTATTGACCCATGCGGGCCTTGGCGCAACTCCGTCTCAAATCAGAGCAACCCGCATGCTTGCGTCGCAAGAGTAGGGCAATATTGTGACTCAGGAGTTGAATGGCAGCGCCGCCGCGACGTTGGCACGCATTTTGCTTTACAAATCCTGCACGTGGCACCCGCCGCGCGGCGCCCAAAGGGAGTGGCCCGCGGGCGGACAACTTCACCAACTCTAGGGGATACCTATGAAGAAGCAGCAAGGCTTTACGCTGATCGAACTGATGATCGTGGTCGCGATCATTGCCATCCTGGCCGCCATCGCGCTGCCGATGTATCAGGACTATGTCGCCAAGTCGCAGGTGACTGCTGGTCTGGCCGAAATCACCCCGGGCAAGACTCAGTTCGAAGTTAAGACCAACGAAGGCAGCACGATGAGCACCCCCGCGCAGATTGGTCTAAGCTCGTCCACCACGCGTTGTGGCATCACGGTTTCCGCTACTACCATTGTTTGCAACCTTAAAGGAAACGCGGCAAAGGTCAAGGATAAGAACGTGACACTGACGCGTACCGCTAGCACGGGAACTTGGGCTTGCAGCAGCAGTGTTGACGCGAAGTACAAGCCGGCTGGCTGCAGCTGATATAGAAAATCATGTAGAGAAAGCCCCGTATATCGGGGCTTTTTTAATTGTGATTGGCTGTTGAGTGGCATGTCCCTGGGGGAGAGGCGATCATGAGCACGTCTAAAGGCTTTACATTAATAGAGTTGATGGTCGTCATCGCAGTCATTGGAATACTGGCCGCAGTAGCTTTGCCTATATATCAAGGCTACGTGGCGCGGACCCAGGTTACTTCGGCGCTCGGTGAAATTTCGGTCGGGAAGACGAGCTACGAGCTCCTGATCGCGAAGGAGGCAGCAGCCTCCGAATTCACTGCAGAAGGCATTGGCTTGCAGGCAAGCACAGTGCGATGCAGAACCGTCGACGTCACTTTTCTTCCTGCAACTTCAGCAGGATCGATTAAGTGCTCAATGAACGGCGCGCTTGAGGTTCAGGGTAAGGAGATACGCTGGCAAAGAGACTCCTCCGGCAGTTGGTCCTGCCTGAGTACGGTAGGACAGCGGTACATACCTACGGGCTGCCTGGCGTCGTGACCAAATTTGGCTGAATTACATGATGAAGCTTTGCCAGGCGTGAGATGAAAAAGAATACAAAATTTGTCTTCTTGCTTTTTTTGGCGGCAACGATCGCTTGTAGTCTCTACATCCCCGGGCTGAGCGGCGGTTTTATCTTTGACGATTACCAGGCAGTGGTTGAGAATACGTCCATAAAGTTGGATCACATCACGTGGGACGGTCTGGCAGCCGCCGCCCGTGCATACGGCGGACCAATAGGTCGCCCGGTGGCGACGCTGAGTTTTGCCGCGGGTTACTGGCTGCACGGAATGAGTCCGTTCAGCTTTAAGCTGGAAAATCTGGCGATTCACTTCCTGAACATCCTGCTCGTGGGGTTTTTAGTACGAGGCATCATTCGCTTGGCGTGGCCGGAGGAATCTGAAAGAAGCCAATCCATCGCTACTCTTCTTATTGCATTGATATGGGGCCTACATCCTCTGCAGGTCTCATCCGTCCTGTATGTAGTTCAGCGAATGGAATTGTTGGGCAACCTGTTTTTGCTGATTTCGCTGAATTTTTATGTGGTGTCCAGGCTGCGCTGGATTCAGGGCCGAGAGTATGGAAGATTCCTTGTCTTGGCTGCATTGAGTTTGATATTGGGACTTCTCTCAAAAGAAAATGCGATTCAGGCCCCCTTGTACACTCTGTTTATGGAGCTGGTCTTTTTTGGCTTCAAGGGAAAGGATGGGCGAAGCCTGTCACTAAAGGTCATATATGCTTCTGTTTTCCTCGTGGGTAGCTTGCTGTTTTTTGGATTGCTGCTGCCGCGAATCGCTTATCAATTTGATATGCGTGACTTTACAATGCTGCAGAGGGTGCTGACGCAGTTTCGCGTACTCCCGTCATATCTGGGCTGGATGATTTGGCCATCGCCCGAAAATCTTACCTTTTATCATGATGATTTCGCTCCGTCGCGCGGCCTGTTCGACCCTCTGACGACAATTATAGGTGGCGCGGCTCTTGGATCTCTTTTAGTCGGAGCTTTCTATTGGCGGGTGCGTGCTCCACTAGTCAGCATAGCTATAGGCTTTTTCTTCGCGTCGCATGCAATTACAAGTGCACCCTTGGCACTTGAGCTTGTTTTTGAGCATCGCAATTACCTTGCTATTCTAGGTCCTGTTTTGATTGCAGCCTCGTTGGTACGAGCGCTCCTAAGAAAAAGGCAAATGGTTATCGGCTATTCGTTGATCACTGGCTGCATTTTAATGCTGATGTTTACGACGTTGCTGCGTAGCGCTACGTGGGGAGATCGTGTTCTACTCGCGACAGCGTCTGCAATAGATAATAAGTGGTCTCCAAGGGCTTCATACGAGCTTGCAAGCATTTATATGGAGAGAGCAGGGGGCGAGGCTGACTCTGTTAACTATAATTTCGCCATGGCCGAGTTGGAGCGTGCTATGGGCCTCCCGCGTTCATCCCCGTTACCAGAGCAAGCTTTAATCCTCATAGCTGTCAATGGTGGGCGGCAACCAGAAGAAAATTGGACGCGATCCATTGTCAAGAAGTTTGAGACCCGCCCTTTGGGGCCTCAGGAGTTCAGTGCGTTTTATTCACTTATCAGTGATAGAATGAAAGGCGTTAAAGTTTCGGACAAGTTAATTGTCCAGCTGAGCGAGTTGTACACTCGGAGGCAGCCCAACTTATTGGATGCGCATCTGCTCTACGCTGATTACGCAGGAAGGATTTTGCACGATTATTCTCTCTCAGCTAGAGAATATTGTTATGCTGTGGGGATAAAAAAAGATTCAGGTTATGGGGTCCGGCTCATCTCATCTCTGGTCGAGCAAGAGCGATTAAATGAGGCAAAGTTATTGGCGCCTTGCGTCTTGAGAAACAGCGATGCCAAACAAGCCTAACGATGTAGCGTCCTTCTCCTCGAAGGCCAAGTGTTCTAGTCCCATATATCCTGAAATCGGACCGGCATGGCCAAGTGCAGGCTGGAGCCCTGCGCCCCGCTATCTTCTTCGGCGAGCTCGCATGCTTGCTAATTTAGTAGATATAAAACCTGGGCGGACTCTTGAGGTAGGTAGCGGTTCAGGAGCTTTCTTGTATGAGTTGAAGGCAAGGGGTTACGACTGTGAGGGTGTTGAAATATCTCCTGACGCTATCTCCCTGTTCAAAAGACTTCACGATGAAGAAATCAAATTATCCAGCGAATTGCCCTCGCTCAAGGAAAGTTTCTCGCTTATTATTGCTTCGGAAGTCCTGGAGCATATTGAAAATGACGATCAGGCACTTCAGGAATGGATCGACCTTTTGGCACACGACGGACTCTTAATCTTAACAGTGCCAGCGCATATGAAAAGGTGGAGTGCCTCTGATGATTGGGCAGGCCACGTCCGAAGATACGAAAAAAAAGACCTCTTAGAAAAAATTCGTGACTGTGGACTTACCATAGTCAACTTCGAATGTTACGGATTTCCGTTATCTAACGTGTTGGAAGCTTTCTCCTCAGGGTTTTACAAAAAAAGAATAATCCGCAATGCGGCAGGAGAAGTCGAGCGATCCTCAAACAATCTGCGGAGTGGCGTGGATCGTGGCCCGGCGATAAAGTTCTTCGGCCTGATCTCGTCCCGTCTTGGGAGGGCATCGCTTAGGGTATTTTATAAAATACAATCCTTGTTTCTAAAGCGCGAGCTTGGCTCGGGCTACCTGGTAGTTGCAAAAAAATTGTGAGGTTTTTAAGTAAGTCATTGTTTTTAGCAATTGGATTGATGGCTTTCGGCGCGCTTGTGTACTTTGCTTGGGCTCAGCGTGATGCGTTTTTAGGCTTTGATTTTTTTAGCGCTGATTTTGTTATTCGATTTTTATTAAGTGCAATCTTCTTTTCTGCCATTTATCCAGTAAGCGGAATTGCCTATCATTTGCTGGTGCGGCATAAGTCCCCGTCCAGTACCTGGATATTGCAAACCAAGATCGTCAGTGTGGGGCAGCTCGCTAGATATTTGCCTGGGAACATCGCGCAGTTGATCGCTAGAGGTGCCATGCTGAAGGCCCAATCAGTACCTATGCTCTTGATAGCCAGCTCAATGGTGCTGGAAACCAGTCTGACTATTGTTGCGGCATCTTTTTTGAGTCTGCTTGGTCTTTTGACTTTCGGCTTCCAGCTACCTAGCTCTTTGGACTTCAGTGCCAAAAGCCTTCTTGTATTGAGCGCCTGTTCAGTAGCACTTTTATTGTTAATAAGCTTCAAATCAATACGTAATTATTGGCTCAGACAAGTGCTGTCTTTGTTGGATGGGTTGACTATTTCGATTTTAGCTAAAATTCTAGTTCTATACCTAATTAACTTTTTTCTTGTAGGGGTCGGTTTCACGATATTGGGCGGTTTTTTTGGCGTGCCGCTAGCTCAAGTCCTCTATATGTCCACTGCTTTCTCACTAGCATGGGTGATCGGATCCGTTATACCTGGGCCGCCCGCTGGTTTAGGGGTTAGGGAGCTAGTGTTGTTTTCACTGTTGTATCGCGTGATTCCCCATGATTCGGCTGTTGTGCTGGTGTCTATGCATCGTCTTAGTACTTTGCTTTCGGATGCAGTAGTTGGTTGCGCCGCTTGTTTGGCTTACTTCAAGAGCGACCTAAGATGATAATTCAGAGATAATGCGCATCCAGTTTTCCTTGATCGGAGCATGGCTTAGGTAATTTTTATAAAAATTTTCTGCGGATATTGAATATTTTTCACGCTCTAGTGGATTATCTCTTAGGAATTGGATTGCTTTTGCCAAAGCGTTTGGATCATCGGGTGGTACTTTCAGTATTGGCAGGTGTTCCTGAATGCCGGCTGGCAATGAATAGTTGCTCTGACTAATGACGCACCTGGCGAGCATCATGTAGATATATAACTTATAAGGCAGGACTCTGCGCGACTTCTCGTCACCGCTGAAGATGCCTAGGCAGATATCCGAATGAGTTATCGCTTCAGTCAGTTGGCTTGGAGATTGCCACGTTCTAATCCATTCTATGGCAGGAAAGTCTTTATCGCTTTTTATGGCAGTTTCCAGTTTGTAGGCTTCAGCGCCGTCACCTATGAACTTGAAATTAAAATCACCGTGGCTTTTCAGTAATCTCATTGCCTCGATGATCACGCCTATGCCGTGGAGGGGAATGAAAGTGCCTACGAAGAGTACTGACGTCACTTCGGGAGTGCTATAATTCTGAGTGGGTTGCTTGCTTTGGACAAGCTTTAGTCCAAGAGGTATGGCCTCTATTTTTTCTTTCGCGATAGAGAAAGTTTTTGCGATGTAGGCTGAGTTGGCTGTTGTATCAACGATTATTCTCGTGCATGTAGTTAGTGCAATTTTCTCAAGTGAAAAGAGAATTTTTGCAAATATCCTCGAGCCTTTAGCTCGATTCACGGACCATGATTCCCATAGTGAGATGAATGCATCTGCGACCAGAACAGGCCGGAATTTGACAGGCACTAACGACATTATTAGTAAAAAGAATATTCCAGGATATCTCACGTAAATGATATCCCCAGGCTTTTTGACTCGTAAAACTGTTAACGCACTGTAGAGATTGCGAGTTAGCAATTTCCACAAAACATCCATTTTTGCCAGGGGGCGCTTTTCGATTGATTCCCAAAGTTTTGTGCCGGGTGGCATTGAATAGCCACAATCTACGACATTTACATGGCTGATGGTGCCCAATATTTCCTGCGTAATTTCACCGTTGGGATACCCTGATCCAGTTGCATAATAGCCTGCAATCAAGATTCGTTGAAAGTGGCTGGGCAAGCTAGTCATCTTTTCGGTATGTCAAGGAGGTGATTTGTTCGGAAACTAATCCGATAAGAAATATTATCACCGACGCACTAAATAGCAGAAGGCTCATATTTGTAAACCTCATGGAGGTTATATATGTCCATGAATAATAAGCAAGGCCGGTAATGAAAAATCCTATCGATATCGGTGCGAATAATTTCAAGGGTGAGTAAAGTGTGGCGATTTTGAATATGATCAATAAAAATCTGATGCCGTCTTTTATTGGTCGTATATGGCTCGCAGTTCCAACTCGCTTCGCCACTGGGATAGATACATAAGCAACGGGGTAAGCGCTTCGGAAGAATGCCATCGTGCTGGTGGTGGGGTAGCTAAATCCGTTTGGGAGTAAGTGAATAAATTCTTTAAATCTTATCGAGCGCGCTGCTCGGAATCCTGATGTTAAATCTTTAACATCGAATCCGGTCATCTTGCTTGCCAGCCAATTGTAGAACGCATTCGCTACACCTCGATGTCTACTTGCCTGTCCAGCGCTATCGCGCGCTCCGACTACCATGTCGTATCCTTCATCGAGTTTATCTAGAAGGTTCCGTATATTGGCAGGGTCATGTTGACCATCGGCATCCATGAATATCAGGATGTCTCCCGTGGCTGCTCTAGCCCCCCGTTTAATTGCGGCTCCATTCCCCATTGAATATGGACTGCTGAGAACTAGTGCCCCTAATTCTTTCGCGACTGAGGCCGTTGTATCGATTGAGCCATCGTCGACGACAATGATCTCGGCATCTGGATAATAAGCCCTGAGCTTTGGGAGTGTCTTCCTGAGTCCCTCGGCTTCGTTTTTGGCAGGTAGCACTATACTAATTGTGTTCAAAATCTTTCCCCAGATGAACAGGACTTATTCTAGTTGCATCAATCATGACTTGCTACACCTACGTGCATGACAGTGATTGTATGGCCGCGGCCGCCTCGTCTGCTGCGCAGAAATCGGCGTTCCTCGTAACAATGACGCCCGTCCATCGAGTCTTGGTCATAGCGGGGCAGAATTTGTTTGCGTAGTTGCTACTTAGAATCTGATTGTGTAATTGGTACAGTGTGACTGAAATTCTGGGGAGCGAAGGCTAAAGCTAATGACCGCAACACTCACCGCAAACTTGGTTGGTATCACTGGCATCGCCCGGCGACTGGTTCAGGACGGCGCGCTTGACGAAGTCGCGGCGCGCGCTGCGATGGAGCACGCGAGTTTGGCGAAAATTCCTTTGCCACAGTGGTTCGCAGAAAAAAAACTCGTGACGGCGTCTCAGCTGGCCGCTGCAAATGCAGTCGAGTTCGGCATGCCGTTGATGGACGTATCGGTGTTCGATGCTAATCAAAATGCGGTCAAGCTGGTCAGTGAGGAGTTGCTCCAGAAGTACCAGGTGCTGCCGCTGTTCAAGCGCGGTAACCGGCTGTTCGTGGGGGTGAGCAACCCGACCCAGACTCGCGCGCTAGACGACATCAAGTTCCATACGAATCTCGTGGTCGAGCCCATCCTGGTCGATGAGGACCAGATCCGTCGCACCTTGGAGCAGTGGCAGGCCAGCAATGCTGCGCTGGGATCTGCGCTGGGTGACGACGACGAAGGTATGGACAACCTAGACGTGTCTGCTGGCGACGAGGACATGGGCGCCGGCGGGGATTCCGGGGTCGATGCCAAGGGCGACGACACGCCGGTGGTGAAGTTCGTCAACAAGGTGCTGGTGGATGCGATCAGGCGGGGAGCCTCGGACATCCATTTCGAGCCCTATGAAGACGACTACCGGGTGCGCTTGCGCATCGACGGACTGCTGAAGAACGTGGCCAAGGCGCCGGTGAAGCTGAACCAGCGCATCGCAGCGCGTGGAGCCGCGAGTTCCGCTTCCTGGCGCTGGACGGCCCGCTGCCGTTCTACAATCAGTTCCAGCGTGTGGATTACCTGATCTCCGATTACAACCTCAGCAACGATCTGCTGCGCCTGCGCGAGACCACCGGCAGCTTCGGTGCGGCCGCGTACGATGCGACCCTGAAGGTCAAGGCGGCGTATCTGCAGGCCGAGGGTGAGATCGTGCCGACCCTGCGCGCCACCGTCGGTGTGCGTTACGAAGATGCCACCCAGGCGGTGCATCCGTACGACATCTTCAGCGGCGCACGCCAGGACAGCGTGGCACCGTTGCAGAACAGCTATGCGCTGCCATCGGCCACGGTGACCTGGAACTTTGCCGACAACCAGCAGCTGCGCTTCGGTGCGTCCAAGACGATCGCGCGGCCGCAATTCCGTGAGCTGGCGCGGCAGATCTTCCAGGATTTCGAATCCGACCGCTCGTTCACCGGCAACCCGCTGCTGACGGACACGCAGCTCTACAATGG
>JAAIGE0100122108.1_pt1 | contig 10036 bp, 7 predicted proteins | sample 6487951 | NCBI WGS metagenome assembly JAAIGE01 (sample SAMN13974128, study PRJNA590717) | phyllosphere metagenome | biome: tomato field; feature: multiple bacterial spot infested tomato fields; material: tomato leaves; isolation source: leaves from tomato fields | host: Solanum lycopersicum ... | reverse complement strand
CAGCGCGAAGTTCGCCTGCCGTCCGGTGGCTCCATCGTCATCGACAGCACGGAAGCACTGACCGCTATCGATATCAACTCAGCCCGTGCGACACGCGGCGGTGACATCGAAGAGACGGCGTTTAACACCAACCTGGAAGCGGCCGATGAGATTGCCCGTCAGCTGCGTCTGCGCGACCTGGGCGGGCTGATCGTTATCGATTACATCGATATGACTCCGGTTCGCCATCAGCGCGCCGTCGAGAATCGGCTGCGTGAAGCGGTCCGTCAGGATCGTGCCCGTATTCAGATCAGCCACATTTCACGTTTCGGCCTGCTGGAGATGTCACGTCAGCGTCTGAGCCCGTCACTGGGTGAGTCCAGCCACCACGTCTGCCCGCGCTGTAGCGGCACCGGCACCATTCGTGATAACGAGTCGCTGGCCCTGTCGATTCTGCGTCTGATTGAAGAAGAAGCGCTGAAAGACAACACCAAAGAAGTGCACGCGATTGTTCCGGTTCAGGTGGCCTCTTACCTGCTGAACGAAAAACGTGAAGCGGTCAACGCGATTGAAAAACGCCAGGGTGGTGTGCGGGCGATCATCGTTCCTGATGACAAGATGCAGACCCCACACTACTCCGTGCTGCGCGTGCGTAAAGGTGAAGAGACGCAGACCCTGAGTTATCACCTGCCGAAGCTGCATGAAGCCGAGATGGCGATGCCGTCGGATGAGGAGCACTCTGAGCGTCGTCGTCCTGAGCAGCCAGCTCTGGCCGCCTTTGTGATGCCTGATGCGCCGCCGGCCCCGGTTGAAGTCGCCCCTGAAGCGAAGCGCACCGAAAGCAAACCCGCAGCAAAAGGCGCGCCGGCGGTGGCACCGTCAGCGACTGTCAGCACCGGTTTCTTCGGACGACTGCTGGGTGGCCTGAAAAAAATGTTCGCGGGCGAAGAAGCCCCTGCTGCTAAGCCTGAGACCGCTGCCGTTGCTGAACCGCAGAAAGCCGCAGAAAGTGAGCAGGAGCAGAGTTCCTCCCGTGGCGGCGAGCGTCGCAACAATAACAACCGTCGCAACAACAATCGTCGTGAACGCACGCCGCGTAACGGTGACAATGCACAGTCACGCGAAGGCCGTGAACCGCGTGAAAGTCGCGAGCCACGCGAAAGCCGCGAGCCGCGTGATGGCAACGATAATCGCCGCAACAAGCGTCAGTCTCAGTCTGGCGAGGCTCGCGAAGAGCGTCCGGCACTGAGCGAAGAAGCGCGTCAGCAGCGTGAAGAGCAGCAGCAGCAGCGCCGTGAACAGCGTGCAGAACGTCAGCGTCGTCGTCAGGAAGAGAAGCGCGCGGGTGAAGAAGCCGCCAAAGCCGCTGAGCAGTCAGCCGTGGCAGATGCGCCGGAAGTGACTGACACACAGGAAGAGGAACGCGTTCAGGTTATGCCGCGTCGTAAGCCGCGCCAGCTGAACCAGAAGGTCCGCGTTGACGACAACCGTCAGCCTGTGGCAGCGGATGCCAGCGACAATGCGCAGCCTGCCGAAGTGCGTCAGCCTCAGCCGGCCGACGTTGCTCAGCCGCAGCCCGAACTGCAGAGCCCTCAGACTGACGATCAGGATGACAACGAGAACCGCGACGGTGCGAATATGCCGCGTCGCTCACGTCGTTCACCGCGTCATCTGCGCGTCAGCGGACAACGTCGTCGTCGTTACCGTGATGAGCGTTATCCGACGCAGTCTGCAATGCCTCTGGCTGCGGCAGCAGCCTCACCTGAGATGGCGTCCGGTAAAGTCTGGGTTCGCTACCCGGTAAGCCAGGCCAGCGAAGAGCAGGTTCAGAATGTGACGCATGAGACACCGGCGTACAGCCCTGAAGAGAGCGCAGAAGCCACTGCGCTGCCGGTCGCGGCTGCGGCTGAATCCGCAGTACAGGCAGACGTCTCTGCAGAGCAGGCTGCGCCGCAAGCCGATGCGCCAGTTCAGCAGGCTGACGCCGCAGTACAGCAGGCCGAGCCACTGGCAGAAACACCCGTGCCGGTGGTGAACACTGACGACACCCGTGCTATTGAAGCACCGGTTGATCAGCAGCCTTCTGTGGTTCCTGCTGCAGACGAAGCAAAAGCAGAAGTGGTCGCGGCTGAAGCCGTTCCTGCTGAGCCGGTCACGGAAACCCCGGTTGCGGCCTCTGCGGATACCGCACAGCCAGCTGACGTTGCTGAGCACGCTGCCGTTGATGTCAGCGAAGCGATTGCCGCCGAGGTTGAAGAGGTTCTGAAGGCTCCGGTCGCAGCCGATGCTGACACCGCGCCGGTTCAGGAACCTCACGCACCGGTTGCCGCGCGCGATGTTGCGCCTGCAGCTCCCGTGAACGCAGCCGAGCCGGCAGCAGCCGCGCCTGCTGCTGATGCGGTAGCCAATGACGGCACGCGCTGGAAGCACTTCGCCTCTGCGCCAATGACCAAAGCCCCGGCGCCAGCCTGGCAGTCAGAACCGGCCCCGCACAGTGACTGGGTACGTTCACCGTATCAGTTCGACGGTCGCGGTTCGGCAGGCGGTCACAGCGCCACGCATCAGGCAACAGCCCCGGCAACCAAGCCGTAATCTCTCAGCAGTTGTCATCTGAACCCCGGCCTTAGCCGGGGTTTTTTTATGGCTGCCATTCTGTCCCCCTGCTCTGCCAGTCGCTGAATCACAGGCAAAAAAAATCCCACTCTCCCTGAGGGGGAGAGTGGGAAAAACTAAGCGTATCCGGTTAAAGTACGCTCAAATTTTCAGGTCAGATTACGAGTTCAGTTTGAACAGTGACATCTTCGACATGTCAGTAAAGGTCTTATAGGAAGCCTGTAGTGCCGTCTGCTGCATGGTGTAGCTGGACACGGCCTCGGTGTAGTCCACGTTCACCAGATCACTCATCTGGGAGTTATAGATCACGTCGCGGTCATCACCCTGCGCATTCAGCGTATCGATTTCAGACAGCTGCGTACCAATCTCAGAACGCACGGTTAAAACATTATTCAGCGCATTGCCCAGGCCGCGGTTGGTTTTATCCATGGCGTCCTGGAAGGTCTTTTTGGTTGCGGCGTCAGCATCATCCTGCGGCACTTTCAGGGCGGCAATCGCACTATCCAGCATCTTAAACAGGTTGGTTTCGCTGGCGCTGCCATCCGGCTCTTTGGTTGCATTGCTGGTGATAGACATAAAGACATCATCACCGGTGTGCGCCACGGTCATGGTACGGCTGGAGTCCACCTTCTGAGTGATGGCTTCTGTGCCGCCCGCATAGCTGACGCCAGTTCCGGCACCATCAACAAAAGGCGCGCTGTCGGTTTTATAACCGGCAAAGATGTAACGTCCGTTGGCATCCTGGCTGTTTGCCTGGTTCAGCAACTGAGCACGGATCCCCTCCAGCTGGGTGGCGATCGAGCCACGGTCATCGTCGCTCAGCGTACCGGTTGAACCGTTGATGATCAGCGTCTGTGCGCTCTGAATACTGCTGGTCACGCCTTTCAGCGCATTCTCTTCCAGGGAGAGCCCCTGCTCAGCAAAGGTACGCGCCAGCGCATACTGACTTCCCTTCTGCTGGGTCTGTGACAGCACCACCGCGCGTGACGCCGCAATCGGGTCATCCGAGGGATTCGTTACACGGCGACCGCTGGAGAGCTGCTCACCCACTTTCAGCCAGGAGGCCTGCGAGTCGGTAATGCCGCGCACCTGCTGGTCAAAAATCATATTTGTACTGATTCGCATGTTATCTCCTGCCCTTAGCGAATATTGATCAATGCGTTAAACACGGTGCTGGCCGTCTGCAGCACCTGCGCATTAGCCATATAATATTGCTGGTATCTGGTCAGATTGGCGTACTCCTCATCGAGGTTTACGCCAGAGACCGACTGCTGGCGATCGGTCAGCTGACTGACCACGCTTTTCTGGGTGGTGCTGGTGGTTTCCAGCGAGCTGGTTTTGTTACCCACGGTGCTGACGATGCTCGCATAAGCCTGCGACAGCGTGGCATTTCCGCCCACCAGCTTCACATCCTGCAGGTTCAGCAGCTTCTGCGCATTGCGGTTATCACTTTCGCCGCCCACGGCGCTCGCCGCGGCTACCTGGGATTCACTGGTAATCGCTACGGACATGTCGTTAATGACGTTCTGAACCGGCTTCACCAGGAAACTGTCTTTTGCGGCAGGTGCCGGGGTGGCCGCGACGGTCAGTTTCAGACCATCAAAGCTCAGCGTCGTGTTGCCACTGGCGTCGGTTCCCTGCGCAATGGTGACCGCCGTGCTGTCTGAAGCACGGGTGGCAGTCCATTTAGTGCCGTCATAGCTGACGGTGTAGTTAGAGGCTTTCAGCGCGCTGGTATCGGTCCATTCGGCGGTGACCGACGCAGCGGTGCTGTTTTTGCTGTTGCTGACTACCAGCGGAGTGCCGATGTTAAAGAAATCGACACCCTGGTCGCCGTTGCTGTCAAAGCCCTGCTTGTGCACGTCGTTAAAGCTGGTGGTAAAGGCCGCCGCCAGCTGTCCGAGCTGATTCTGTGCCAGATCGAGATCCTGAGAGCGGAACGCCAGCAGACCGCCCAGCGATCCGGTGGTGATCAGCTTTTCCGGGATCTCGACGTTGCCTGCCTGCTTGTCGACATAGCCGATGGTGGTGCGTGTCGGATCGCTGCTGGAGTTCATCGCCACCAGGTCGCTGGATTTATAGCCGTTCACCAGCGTCAGGCCGTTGGCCATGGATACGGTGTAATTACCATCCTGCTGCGAAACCGTGACGCCAACCACGTTATTCAGCTCGTTAACCAGCTGATCGCGTTTATCCAGCAGATCGTTGGGTTCGGCACCGTTGCCGTTTGTCAGTTTGGCAATCTGCTGGTTGAGGTCGGCAATCTGCGAGCTGTAGGTGTTGATCTGCTTTACACTGGAGGCGACATCAGAATTGACGCTGTTCTGCATGTTGTTCAGATACTGCGCCGTGGTCTGAAACTGGCTGACCAGCCCCTGAGCGTTACTGAGCATCGACTGACGTGCTGACGGATCGTTGGCGTTGCTGACCACGTTCTGCAGGTTGGTAAAGAAGCCCTGCAGGGAGGTGGAGAGACTCGTGGTCGAGGTCGACAGCAGATCGTCAATGTTAGAGATCTGGCTATGCTGGAGATCGACAGCACTGTAGCTGGCACTGGCACCGCGCAACTGCGTTGCGATGAAAGCATCATACTCACGCTGTACACCGGAGATTTTTACGCCGTTGCCGTAATAGCTGTTGCCCTGCAGGGTACTGTTTGCCTGCGCCAGCACCGTTGTCTGACGGGAGTAGCCCGCCACGGTGTAGTTCGTGATGTTATTACTGGTGGTGCTCAGGGCGGCCTGTGCGGCACTCAATCCGCTCATCGCGGAGTTAATTATGCTGGACATCTCGGTTCCTTACGTTCCCCCGTCAACCGGGCTGGCAGAGATCTGAATGAACGCCAGCGGGCGAAAACGCATCTGGCTTATGGTGATGTTATCGGCTTGCTTAAGTGAAACTTGAGGCGCAATGATCAGAACAGGTCGCCAATATCCTGGCTGTACGCTTTAACGACTTTGTCGCCCATGCTTTTGAATTGCTGAATCATTCCCACCAGCTTCTGCGCATATTTAGGATCGGTGGCATAGCCCGCCGCCTGCAGCGCCTGCGCACCCTGCTCTGCACTGGATGCGGTAGTGACCGCCGCATAGCGTGGGTTTTTCGTCAGGAGCCGGACGTAGTCGGTCAGCGCCTCGAAATAGGAGTTATAGACCCGGAAGCTGGCCCGGACTTTTTTCGCTTCGCCCTGCTCATATTCGGTGGTCATGATGTCGGTGGTGTCACCCTTCCAGTCGCCACTCGCTTTGATGCCGAAGACGTTGTAGCTCGGTTTGCCGTCGCGGGTCAGGATCTGACGCTGGCCCCAGCCCGACTCCAGCGCCGCCTGCGCCAGAATCAGGTGATGAGGGATACCACTCTGCTGACTGGCCGCCTGCGCGGGCTGCGTCAGCTGCGCGATAAACTCGCGGCTGTCGCTGGGCAGGCCGGTTGGCGAAGCGGCAGGCAGACGCGGCATAGCTTTACGCACCATCTGCTCCAGCTGCTGCGCCGGCATCGGCGTCGCCCCGCTGGTACTGAGGATGAAGCTGTTATCCAGCTTCATCGGCACCGTTCCGGCTTTCTCATCCGGCGCGACAGCGGGCTGCATCTGTTTGACGATGGTTTCCGCCAGGCCAAGCCCGCGTTTCCCCATCTCCTGCGCAATCTGCTGGTCATACATAGAGGTGAAGAGTTTGGTCTGTTCGTTGCTCATAATGCCGTCCTGCGGCAACGCCTCGCGCATACTCTTCAGCATCATCTGTACAAACATCCCTTCGACCTGACGCGCCACCTGCAACGCATGCCCTTTCGGGTCGTTGCTGGCCTGGTGTTTCAGTTCATTCAGGGAGCGGCTGTCGTAAGCCGCACTCATCACAGATTGCATATCAGCCATCAGATAATTTCCAGTTTGGCACGCAGACAGCCGGCACTCTGCATTGACTGCAGAATCGACATCAGCTCGATAGGTGAAGCGCCCAGCGCATTCAGCGCACGCACCACGTTGTTCAGGTTGGCGCTGGCGTTGACGCGTTGCAGCGCACCGCCGCTCTGACGCAGATCGATCTGGGTCTGCGTTGTGGCCACCGTCTGACCACCGGCCAGCGGGGTATCAGGCTGGCTGACGTTCTGCTGCTGGTTGACCGTCACAGAGAGGTTGCCCTGCGCCACCGCACACTGATTCAGCGTCACTTCGCGGTTCATCACCACCGAGCCGGTACGGGAGTTGATGATCACTTTGGCATCTTCAACCGGAATCGAGACGTTAATGTTCTGGATATCGGCCAGCAGACGCACCTGCGCGCCATTGTTTGGTGAGACGCGGATCTGCACGGTACGCGCATCCAGCGGCTGAGCCGAGCCATATCCCCCACGCGCGTTAATCGCATCAGCAATTCGCTGCGCCATGGAGAAGTCTTCGTTGTTCAGCTGCAGGTTAATGGTGTTCTGCGAACCAAAGTTGCTCTGCAGTTCACGCTCTACCGTGGCCCCGCCGGTAATCCGGCCGCCGTTAAGCTGGTTAACCTGAACACTGCTGCCGCCTGCCGATGCGCCTGCACCGCCCACGAGGATATTTCCCTGCGCCAGCGCATAGACCTGGTTATCGACCCCTTTCAGCGGCGTCATTAACAGCGTGCCGCCGCGCAGGCTTTTGGCGTTACCCAGTGAAGAGACCACCACATCCAGGTTCTGTCCCTGACGGGCAAACGCGGGCAGTTTTGCGGTGACCATAACCGCCGCCACGTTTTTCAGCTGCATGTTGGTGCCTGCGGGCACGGTAATCCCCAGCTGTGACAGCATGTTGCTGACGGTCTGAGTGGTAAACGGCGTCTGGGTCGTCTGGTCACCGGTACCATCGAGACCCACAACCAGGCCATAGCCCAGTAACTGGTTTTCGCGAACCCCCTGGATGGTGGTTAAGTCACGAATTAAATCGGCTTTTGCCAGCAGGCTGACGCCCAGCAGCAGCGCCAGCCCGGCGCGCAACAGCGTTAACTTTTTCATTGAAACCTCTTACATCGGCGAGATGTTCAGGAAGAAGCGCTGTAACCAACCCATGGTCTGCGCCTCATTGATATAGCCATTTCCGACGTACTCAATACGTGCATCGGCGACAGCGGTAGATAACACGGCGTTGCTGGCGCTGATGGTGCGTGGGTTGACTACACCTGAGAAGCGAATGAACTCCGTGCCCTGATTAATGGCGATCTGTTTTTCACCGACCACGTGCAGGTTGCCGTTCGCCAACACCTGATCCACCGTGACGGTAATGGTGCCGGTAAAGGTGTTGTTGGCAGATGCGCCCCCTTTCCCGGCGAAATCGTTTTTGCCTTCCGCGCTGATATTGGCTTTTTCGCCACCGGCACCCACCAGGCCCGCCAGACCGGTCGGCACGGCGTTCAGGCCAAAGCTGTTGCTGCCATCGCGGCTGGCATTGGCGGAAGAGCTTTTACTGGCACTGACGTTTTCCTGCAGCGTGATGGTCAGGGTATCGCCAATGTTGCGTGGACGGCGGTCTTCAAACAGCGGCTGATAGCCGTAGTTAAGCGGCGCGACGCCCTGGAAAATGGAGCCGTTTACCACCGGTGGCGCGGACGGCATCGGCTGTGCTGTGGTTGCGCCTTCGACCAGCGGGGTCCGGGGGACCAGGGCACAACCGTTAAGAGTTAGCAGCAGCGAGGCGACTAACCAATGTCCAGGCTTGAGAATCTGTTGCTTCGCCACGGCGTCACGACCTTATTAATGTCTGTCATTCAGGCCAGCACGGGCTGGCCCTGTTCGGGATTAAATCTGCGTTAATTTCGCCAGCATCTGATCAGAGGTACTGATCGCCTTGCTGTTGATTTCGTAAGCGCGCTGCGTCTGAATCATAGTGACCAGCTCTTCCGCCACGTTAACGTTTGAGGTTTCGGTATAGCCCTGATAGAGCAGACCCGCGCCGTTCTGGCCTGGCGTGCTGTCAGTCGGTGCGCCCGATGCCTGAGTTTCCTTGTAGAGGTTTTCACCCACGCTATCGAGACCGGCATCGTTCATGAAGGTGCTCAGGGTTAACTGACCCACCTGCGCAGCCTGGGCCTGGCCCTGCTGCGTCACGCTCACCACACCGTCACGCGAAACCGTGATGCTGGTGGCGTTAGCCGGAATGGTAATGCCGGGCTGCACCGGGAAACCGGAGTTGGTCACCAGCTGGCCGTTCTGATCCACCTGAAACGCGCCGTCACGGGTATAAGCAGAGGTGCCATCCGGCATCTGAATCTGAAAATAGCCCTGGCCATTAATGGCGATATCTTTTGAATTGCTGGTCTGTGACAGGTTGCCCTGGGTGTGCAGACGCTCGGTGGTGACCGGACGGACACCGGTGCCGATCTGCAGACCGGAGGGCAGCGTCGTCTGTTCGGACGACTGCGTGCCCGGCTGACGCATGGTCTGGTACATCAGATCTTCGAACACGGCACGCGAACGCTTAAAGCCATTGGTGCTGACGTTAGCCAGGTTGTTGGCAATCACGTCCATGTTCATCTGCTGCGCATCAAGACCGGTCTTAGCGATCCATAAAGAACGAATCATGTTGTTATCCTCGCGCCTTAGCTCATGTTCAGGAGCTGATTGGCTTTTTGTTCATTTTCGTCGACGTTAGTGATGACTTTCATCTGCATCTCAAAACGTCGGGCGTTGGCGATCATATCGACCATGGTTTCCACCGGTTTGACGTTGCTGCCTTCCAGCACGCCAGGCATCACCTGCATGGTGGCGTCAGCCTGCAGCGCCGCACCGCGGGTTGCCTGTGTCGCAGCCGTGGGACGGAACATCCCGTCATCACTGCGCTGCAGCTCCTGGCCGGTGGCCCTGACCAGCTTCAGCTTACCCAGCTGAACTGTGGCGTTAGGCGAGTCACCGGCATTCAGGCCGGTGATAGAGCCGTCAGCCGCGATGGTGATTTCGGTGCCCTGCGGGATCACAATCGGACCGCCGTCGCCCATCACAGGATTGCCCTGAACCGTCAGCGTGCCGTTCGGGCTGATCTGCATATTGCCGTTGCGGGTATAAGCTTCGCTGCCGTCAGCGGTACGCACCGCCAGCCAGCCATCCTGCTGCACCGCCACATCGAGTGGACGCTCGGTGTAATCCATCGCGCCCTGGCTCATGTCGGCGCCGGGTGTGGAGGCGGCGACCAGCGTACGGGTTGGCAGTGACCAGCCATTCACCGGCACCGCGCGCAGCGCATTGAGCTGCGCACGAAAGCCTGGTGTTGAGGCGTTGGCGAGGTTGCTGGCGGTGACCGCCTGCTGATCCAGCGTCTGGCTGGCCGCGCCCATCGCGGTATATATCGCGTGATCCATATGGCAATCCTGTTAGCGAATTAACGTAAGTTAACCAGCGTGTTGAGAATCTGGTCCTGAGTTTTGATGGTCTGCGCATTCGCCTGATAGTTACGCTGCGCGACGATCATGTTCACCAGCTCTTT
>JAAIGE0100501597.1_pt1 | contig 10037 bp, 13 predicted proteins | sample 6487951 | NCBI WGS metagenome assembly JAAIGE01 (sample SAMN13974128, study PRJNA590717) | phyllosphere metagenome | biome: tomato field; feature: multiple bacterial spot infested tomato fields; material: tomato leaves; isolation source: leaves from tomato fields | host: Solanum lycopersicum ... | reverse complement strand
GGGCAACACCGGTCTGTCGACCGGTTCTCACCTCCATCTCACCGTCGTGGTCGACGGCGAACGGGTCGATCCGATCCCGTTCATGAAGGCGCGCGGCATCGACTACTGCACGCTGCCGCAGTCAACGAGCGGCACGACGGCCAACACCTGCACGTGATCGAGCAGAAGGGCACTCCATGAAGAACACGAAGCTGACGATCGGCATCACCGCTGTTGCGGTGCTCGCCGCGGTCGGGATCGGCCTGATGGTGTACTCCGCCGCCATGCCCAACGATCGCACTGCCGCTCCCGCCGCGACCGGAACCCCCTCGCCCCATGACGAGGGCCATGGTGATCACGACGAGCTTGTGCCGGCGCCGACGTCGACCCCGGATCTCGGCGCCGCGGCCGCGGCCGCGACGGATGCCCTGACGGCGTACGCGCAGCGGGATCTCGCGTACCCGGAGTGGTTTGCGCAGCTGGAGCCGCACCTGCACTCTTCTGCTGTGGACGCCTACGCCACAGTGGACCCCTCGAACATTCCCGAGATCGAGGTGACCGGCACGGCGAAGACCGCCGGCACGGCTTCGGAGACGTACGCCGTCGTGACCGTGCCAACCTCCATGGGCGACTTCACCGTGGAGCTACGACGAGCCGATCCGAGCGAGGCCTGGGGCGTGACACGCTTCCAGCCGCCGGCCTGATGCGAGAGGTGCCCTGAGTGTCGATCTACGACGAAGACCCTGTGACCCGTGCCCGCGTCGTGCGCGAGCGGCTAGCGCGTCTGCGCGCTCACGAGACCGAGACCCGCACGCGGCTGCACGCGGCCGCGCTGAAAGACCTTCTCGAGGCGGGTTACACCACAAGCCAGGCCGGGAAGATCCTCGGCCTTCACCGCTCGTTCGTGCACCGCATCGCCAACCAGCCCCCCATAGCCAGCGGCGGGTGCCCCGAGTTCGACGCGATCGACGCGGCCGTCGAGAAGTTCGTCCTGGGGTAATGAATCCCTCCACTGCGCTGCTGACGTTCGGGGGGTTCGTGGCCATCGTGGCCACGGCCTGGGTGCTGGTCGACGTGTTCGTGCTGTCCTACCGCCCCCTGACGAGCAAGCAACGCTCGGCGCTCCCTCGCAGTGAGATCTCGCACTATGTGCCGACCAAGCACTTCACCGCGTCGAGCACCGGCATCGTGACGGTCACACCGCAACTGAAACGGCACGTCCTCGGCCCGGGAATCCCGTTGCGGAAGACGGCAACGGCGTACTTCTACGCCGGCCGCAACGGGCGCGGCGGCGTCCTCAATCATGGCTGGAAGACAGATCCCTCCCACGTGAGGATCGACATCGACGGCACCGACTTCGCGCGGTGGTTGGGCGACCGGCCAGCCCGCTATCGGCGGTGGGACGGCGCCATCGCCGTCGAGGGCACCTACGCCGGCCCCGGCCGCGTCAGCGACCCAGTCTCCCCACGCCGCGATCGCCGCGTCCTCTGAAGCCGTTGTGAATCGCTGCGGCCGCGTCCGTAGCGATTCAGGTTGCCTCGCTGTCCTTCGCCACTCGTGCGGCGGCGTTCCGGCTGCACACCGCATTGGCTTTCTTGCGCACCCTGGTTGCATTACTAGAACGGCTCGAAATTATCCTTGCCTAATAGCTTCCCTCCGTGCCACTCTCAGTCCATTGAGGCGGCGGCGCCTCACGATCGGGGGGTCGAATTGTTCAAACGAGGAGTCAAGTCGACGAAGAGGCGGAGGTACCAACGCCGCTCCCTGGCGTTACTGCTCGCTGCTGGCGTGGTGGTCGGGGCAACCGTCGCCACAACAGAAGCGACACCACCGCCAGCATCGGCGACATACGTAAATTCGCTCTGTAGCGGGCTACCCACCTGGCCCTTGGCGAAGTACAGCTACAACAGCACATGGATGACGCCGATCAACGCCGCAAGGACGACCTGGAATAACCATTCCCGGCTCAGCATCTACACCAGCACATCGACCACCAACAGCTTGACGGTTGGTAGCTACTCCGAGAAGTGGTTCGGGTACTACACCTACTACAGCTCAGGAAAGAGAACGATCAAGCTGAACTCGCGGCGGATCAACGAGGAAGCAGTCAACTGGACCAACTTCACCCGCAGCGTGACGGCGCATGAGTTCGGTCACAGCTTCTGCCTCGCAGACGACCCGAACACCTCTAGCTCTTCTCTCATGAAGGGCAGTCGTAACAGGAACACGCTGTACACGCCTACGTCCTACGACTGGGCTGACATCAACAACCACTTCTGATCGGAGCACGCATGCACACTCCACTACGCATTGTCTCCGTTGCAGCCATCATTGGCACCGCCGCACTAGTCGCGGGCTGCAGCGCGGCCTCCGAGCAGCCCTCAGAGACCGCTGTCATGGTCGGCGACTATCCGGCGTACGAATCCGTCGAGGCTTTGCAGTCGGGCGCCAATCTGGTTGTCGAAGCTGAGTTGGGCGAGGGCCGCAACGACGTTCTCCTCCCCGACTACAGCAGCGACGATCCCAAACTGAATCCCTACGCCGGAACCGGCGTGACTCCTGGCCCAGATGAAGGGGCGATCCCGATCACGGTCTACCCCGCGACCATCACGGCAGTCCACGAAGGCCAAGCCGAAGTTGGCGACGTCATCGAAGTGCAGCAGATGGGGGGAATGCTGGACGGGATCAGCTACAAAGAGCACGGTGTCTCTTCTCTCCCCGAGGACGCCTCGGTCCTATTGTTCCTGGAAACGTACCCTTCTGACCCAGCATCAGTGCTCGGGGGCGACGTCGGCGCATTTGAACTCAAGGGCGACGTTTACACCTCGCTCGGAGACGAAACCATTACGGTGCCCGTGGAGGAGGTCGAAACTCTCGGGTGAGGTGCCAGCCGCACAGTACCGTCGCGATATCGCGCTGCGCAACGCTCCAGGCCACTGCGGACGCGAGCACGGCCACAGACGAACGCCCACAGCGGCGAAGCCGCACCACGAGCGCCGCATAACACCGCTGAGAGACCTTCTTGAAGCCGGGTACACGACAAGCCAGGCCGGGAAGATCCTCGGCCTGTCGCAGACGTTCGTGCACCGCATAGCGAGCCAGTCGACCACTCCGAGTGACGGGTGCCCCGAGTTCGATGCAATCGATGAGGCTGTCGCTCGATAGGTGCTCGGCTAGCGCGCTGCGCGCCAGCTCGGTTATTCGAGGTTCGCTTTGGACTCGCCCATGTACCGGATAACGGCCTTAGTCTGCATGTCCTCGGGTTGCCAGAACAGGTAGTACTGGACGTCGCGGCCGCGGACCCTCACCGGAACGACGTAGGCGTTCGCGGGCCGGATGAGCTTCTTGCGAAGCCTCCAATGTCCCTTGTCGTCGGGGTCGTCCCTCTCCAAGAGTTCCAGGACTTCATCGAATGCATCCGCCAGATCGGGGTCGTCCCGATCGTAGGCGTCGAACTGTGCAGTCAGTTCGGGACTCATGGCAATGATCACAACCCCAGTTTACCACGGGGTTGCCCCATTGCCCCAGTGCCCACTTGCCGTCATTGCACCATGGGGGTATTCTGTATTACGAAAGTCACCCAAGAGTGGTGACCTCAACGCCCCACACCGACAAAACAGAGCAGGCGACCATGAGCACGCTTATTCAGGTCGACGGCAGAAAGCGCGTGAGCCTCGGCAAGCTCGCGCAGCACGGCCAGTACCTCGTGACGGAGGAGCCCGGTGGGCGCCTCGTTCTCGAGCCGGCTGTGGTCCTCACCGTCGCAGAACAGAACTTCCTCAACGACCCCACGCTCGTCGCGGCCCTCCAGGCCACCGCAGACACGAGCACGGCAACGGACGGACGCCCGCAGCGGCGAACCCGCACGACCAGCGCCGCGTAACACCAAACAGAAAGGCCGGAGCCCTGAGGCTCCGGCCTTTCTTCATGCCTGGGCGCCGTTCATCGTTCCTGACCGAGCGAGGCGCTCCGCTGCCGCTGCGCGGCCGCATCTACGGCCATGCGTGTGGCCTCGGAGTCCTTGGCGGTCCGCGCTGCGGCCTCGGGGCTGCGCACGGCCTCGCTCTCTCGGGTCGGGGTGACGTCGGCGCGACTGCTCTGCTCCGACGAGGCACGATCCGCGGGCCGGTCGACGTCGACGCCCCACCATGCCGCCTGCTCGCGCTGGCTCTCGGTGAGTATCCGTGTTCCCACGGCGCCGTCAAGATCCCGCTGCGCAGCCTCCCTCTTGGCCTCCACGCCCCGATCGCCAGACTCTCGTGCCATCGCGTCCACGAAGAGCTCGCGCGCCTGCAGGGGGGTCTCTGCGACCACGTGCAGGGTGTTCGCTTCACGGCCGCGGGTCGCGGACACGTACAGCGCCGACGCATTCGAGGAGTCGGTGACGATACCGTGGCCGGTGTGCACCGTCGCGCCCTGCACACCGAACTCGGTTGCGGCGTATGCGAGGTGCGTGTGCTCCTTCACGTACTCCGCCGGCAGCCGCACGGTGCGCTTACCGTCGCTGACGACCACGGACCGGTCCGAGGTCACATGGTCAACGGTCCACACGTCACGGTTGGCCACACCCAACTCGCGGTCGTTCTTGCGCGTCATGAGCCGGTCACCGTTGCGGATGCTCAGGAAGTCGTTCCCCGAGATCTCCGTGACCGGCGCCGTCGTGTGACCCGCCTGCGCGTGTGCCTGCTGGATGAGCGCGTTCAGCGCGGCCGCGTCCTCGTTCGTCGCGGTGGCGATCGCCACCGATGCTCCCGCTCGTGCCCGAGCGATCGCGTCATCGATGATGGCCTGCCGTGCCTGGTCCATCGTCTCGTGCACGATCAGGTTGCCGCGCGCGTGCAGCTGGTCAAACAACTCCCCCGGCCGTTCCCTTGAACGCATCTGCAACGTGAGTGCGGCGTACTCGGCATCACGGAACCGGTGAAGCTCGGTGAGATCCAGCGGCGTCGGGTGAGCACCCACGGCCATGTCCAGGACGCCGCCGCGGCCGACTGCCGGCAGCTGCGCACGGTCCCCGACGAACGCGAGTGCAGCACGGTTCTCTTCCGCGATCTGCACGAGCGCGTGTGCGACGTCCTGGTCGATCATGCCGGCCTCGTCAACGATGATGCGGGTGTTCGCGTCCACCCGGAACTCTTCGGACGGGCCTCGGTACTCGAACCAGGTTGCCGGGTCGATCTCGCCTTGCTCCAGCCGGTTCCACCGGCCATCGGCGTCCCTACGGAACCCGTGCTCGTGGGCGAGTTTGTGCGCCGACGACGCCGGCGTCCCCAGCGCCGCTCCCGCCTCTTGCGCAGCGCGCAGCGTCGACGCGACGACGACGAACCGTCGTCCTTCCTCGGCCGCGAGATCGGCGGCTGTCTTCAACATCGTGGTCTTGCCCGACCCTGCCGCGCCCTCCACGACCACCAACGGCGCACCGCTCCCGAGCGCGCGGGCGGCGTCGGACTGGGCCTGCGTTAGGGAGCCGAGAACGGGCTCCCCGGTGACCAGTGCGGAGTCGAGACCGCGGGCGGCGAAGACGCGCCGCAGGTCATCCTCGACAGCGACCACACGCTCTGAGGTGATCCACCGAACCCAGTCCGGGACGTCGCCCTGGTAGTCGATGTCTAGCCTCAACAGCGTGCCGGCGGTGGCCGCTGCGGTCTCACTCACCCAGCCCTCGATGGCGTCGCGGGAGGCGACGACGCCGGACCTGCCCAGGGCAACTCCGATCTGCCCTTCGAGGTCCGCGACCGACCATGCGGACTGTGCCTCTTCGAGGACCGCGACCGCCATTTGAGCGACCCGAGCACGGTCCACGTCCTCCAACGCTAGGGCGGTTCTCGGCGCCGAAGGGGTGAATCCGTCCGTCTGCAATCCCGCGCTGTGAAGCTCGCTCATCCAGCGATCCTCAGCGCGCCCGGTGTCGTGAGTTTTCTGCGGACGATCGACCGCCCACGCCTTCTGATCCCACTCGCGCACAAGGGCGTGATCGGGCTCCAGGCCCGGGTTCCGCTCGCGCCAGTCCTGCTCCAGCTTGGCCACGTTCTGCTGCACCTGGAGCGCACGCTTCGACATCAGTTCGGCGTGGTCGGCAAGCTCCACAACCTTGCCGGTCTCCGCATTGAACGTGAGTCCCGCAGCGGCCAGCGCCGTGCGCAATCCTTCGTGTGAGGAGATTACTGCCTCCGCCACACCACGCAACGCGCCCTGCTGCTTCAACGTCGCCGCCGTGTGCAGGCCGCGCCACTTGCCGGCGGCGAAGACGCGCGTGTTCCACTGCACATGAATGTGACGGTGAGGGTCGCCAGCACGCGACGTCCGGTGCACCACGGATACCTGCTCGAATCGCTCGACAGGGACGAACTCTTGCGCACCTCGCGGCCCTACGCGGGTGACAGAGTTCTGAGCGAGATAGGCGCCCATCGCGGCCGCAGCGTCCGCCTGGGCGGCGTCCAGCGCTGCGGAGATCTGCGGGAAGAGCGCTGCCGCCACGGACAGTGACTTGTCACAGTTGACCGTCATCTCTGCGAATCGCGGTGACGCCGGCCGTGTGACGACCTCGCCACTCTTGGCCACGCGCACCTCGTCGCGCGGAATGCCTCGCTGCTCCCCGGTCGCCGGGTCGCGCCAGTCCACCCAGCCCTGATAGGTCTCGCCGTCCAGTGCTGCCTCCGCGCGCACTGCCCCGGTCGAGTCCAGGGCGGTCCACTGAGCGACCGCCTCACCGTTCTCCAGGTAGTACTCGTCAGCGTGGGAGTGATCCGATTCGAGGTAGGCGCGCGCAGCTGCGCCAGCCCCCCGATAGAAGATCACCCCGCCGCGCATGCGAGCCACAATACTATGGGCTGCGCGCGTAGCATACGTGCATCCGATTTCAAGTTGCACACTGCTTCGGTCATCGATCGGTATGTCTGGTATCTGGCGGAATCGATCTGTTCTCGATGAGTCTTGGTTACTGACTTCTTCTGTCTCGTTCGTCTTCTCGCCTCTGTGTCGTTCGCTCTCACGTGGATATGCTGTGCTCATGTCGATCAACATCCGCGAAGCCGTGGAAGCGCAGATTGCCGACAAGATCGCCAAGGGTGAAGCCCTCGCGGAGAAGGTCACCGCCGCTGAGGATGCCGCCGCCGCGCTCGACGCTGCGCAGAAGGATGCCGCGGCTGCTCGCCGTGAAGCCCTCGCCGCCGGCTGGACTGAAACCGAGTTGAAGCGGTTGGGTCTCGCGTCCACGAAGACGTCGCGCCCGCGTCGGACGCGCACGAAGAGCACCGAGCAGACCGACGCCGCGATCGTCTCGGAGTAGCGAGCGTTAGGTTCTCACCACAGGGTGGGATGGCCGCTGCCGGCGCCGCTCAGTGCGCGCGCGATCAGGTCTGTGTTCCACCCGTGATCGCGCACCGCGTCCCGTAGCCGGCGCGAGCGCGCTGCTCGTTCGGCACGGGGCAGACTCGCGAACATCTCGGACGTGTAGCGGTTGCGCTGCCGTCCCGCCCGCGCCGCGTCGCGCTGGTTCTGCGACGCTCCCCCAACCCGAAGGTGCGACGCCTCGGGTTCGACGTCCACGTGCACACACAGGGGCACGTCGCAGCGATGCAGCAGCATCACGTCGGCCGGTAGATCCGTTCCCGTGAGATACCGATAGAGGAACCGCTGCGGCCTCATCGTCCGCTGTCCCGAACCGTCGCCCGCCGTCCAGAATCTCCCGTAGCCGTCGTCACCGACCGCGCCCGACCAGATCCAACAGTCGTCCGGTTCCGGTCCCTTAACGACGTAGCCCCACAACCGCTCGATATCGCTCAGCCGGGCCATTGCTCGCTCAGCCCTTCGCCGCCGGACCCGGGTCGCCGCCGCTCTCAGTCGGCTCGGAGGCCCGCGCTTTGTCAGCCGAGGTGACTAGGTCGTGTCCATCACGCATGGCCTGCACGAGTGCGTCATCCAATTGCTTGGCGAAACGGCGCAGACGCCACACATGTGCCAGACGGTACACCCGCGCACGGCCCTGCACTTTGTCGATCTGGAAGAGCCGATAGACCTGGCGTGCGTGATGTTCTCTCCAGACATCACAATCGCGCAGAGCCTTCGCTAGGTCCTGTTCTGTGCGTGCGCTATTTACGTCTTTCACGACGATTTCGCGCTGCTGATCAAATGCGTAGAGTGCGTCTGCAAGTCTCCCAGCGGTGTAGAACTGCGCCTCCGCCAGGACCGCCCGCCACTCGTCCGTCAGCCTCTCCACCTGCTTGGACCGGGTGGCATCAAGTGAGAGCATCACGGAGACGGGATGCCCGTTCGCGTCGCTCGCGATCTTCTCGCCGCGCTGTTGAAGATCCTCGATGAGGTGGTGGGTAGCGATCCCGAGATTGGCGACGACGCCCACGGCCCGAATGCCAAAGGCTCTCTCAGCCTCGGCCTCTGCAACGTTCAGATCGATGAGACGACTCCGAAGCGCGCTTCGTGCAGCTATCCACGCACCGATGGCAACACCGCCGATGCCGAGAAGAGCGAGGACGAGCGGCACGACGTAGACCGTCACCGGGTCAGCCGCCGGCTGGCTTCCTTGCGAGAGATCCACTACTAGAGCAAGCACGGCCGCATCCTTTCACGCACAGCAAGTGCGGCACCGAATCATCCGCCGTCGAAGGGGCCATCGGCCGCAGAGCCACTACGTTTCGTGCATGACTTCCGACTCCCACAGCCCCTTGCAGTCGTTCAGCGCGGACGGTGAAGACGTCGTCCTCTCACTAGCTGTCTCATGGGCTGGCGCTGTACGAGAACAGCTAGACAAGGTCAGGCGCCGTGTCGCGCTCTACAACAGTCTCGATGAGCTGTACGAGCGCAACGACGGCGATGTAACGATGGATCAGGTCGCCGCTTCATGGCAGGCCGCGTGGACCGCTGAAGCTCTGCTCGTCATCAGCGCCGACAACCTAGAGCGATGGATGAAAAGGCTCTATATCGACCGCGGGCGTGAACCTCGAACGCCTCATGCGCAGCTTCGGGCGCTGCGCAATGCGATCGAGCACATGGACGAATCGGAGTTTGATGACGACTGGATCGCCCGCCCAGGGAGACATCAAGAGCGAGGGCTTGGAGCACTTCCGAACGCAAGTCTGCCGATCTCGACCGGCCATCGGACGATGGTGTTCGGGCTGATCGCACACGACGAGCTCGAGAGCATCGTCGGTGCATTGATCGATGAGCTCGACCGGGAACTCAACGACTACGCAACGGACATGATCGCGTTCTACCGCGAAGATAGGTAGCCGGCCGAACATCCCACGCTTCCATCAGTGGCTCTGCATCGCACGCCGAACACTGGACTCTCCGACACCGAGGGTCCGGGCGATGCTCTTGTAGCTCTGGTTCTCGGCCCGCATCCGCTCCGCGGCCGCGACGCGCTCGGGTGTCATCACCGAGGGTCGGCCTCCCACTCGCCCGTGAGCGCGTGCGTGGTCGAGGCCCCGTTGCGTGTTGTCCCTGATCGTGTCGACGCGCAGCTGCGCGAACACGGAGACGATGCCGAACAGCGCGCGCCCCATCGGTGTGGTCGTGTCGATCGCCGGCTCGGTCAAGCTCACGATGTTGACCCCTCGCGAATCGAGGTCGTGCAACGTCTCGATCAGAATCCGCTCGCTCCCCGCGAGACGGTCAAGCCGGCGGACCTTCAACGTGTCACCAGGACGTAGGTAGTCCAAGCAGGCGAGCCACTGGGGGCGATCGGTGACGCGGCTCGATTCGCCGTGGTCGACGAAGACACGGGAGCACCCGGCCGCGCGTAGCTCGGCCTCCTGTGCGTCGGGGTTCTGGTCGCGCTTCGAGACTCGCGCGTACCCCACTAGGTGTGTCACACCGAAAACGCTACCGCCGAGGTTTCGGCGTGAATAGGTTTCGGCGGGGGGTTTCGGCGCGTTATTCGTCGGCGTGTCGTGCGCCTTTTGTGAATAACAGCGCTCCGTGGCGGCGTTCTGACTTCGCTACGTGACGTGTCTACAGCAGCTCGGTTCTCGCAGGGCTCAGGTCGGGGCTGGGCCGCCTTGCTGGAGGGATGCTCGTCGGTGGGACTTCAGAGTTTTGCG
>JAAIGE0100323059.1_pt1 | contig 10037 bp, 6 predicted proteins | sample 6487951 | NCBI WGS metagenome assembly JAAIGE01 (sample SAMN13974128, study PRJNA590717) | phyllosphere metagenome | biome: tomato field; feature: multiple bacterial spot infested tomato fields; material: tomato leaves; isolation source: leaves from tomato fields | host: Solanum lycopersicum ... | reverse complement strand
GGGACAGGCTGTCGCGGTCGATTACGCACTGGGCGACGGCGCGGCGCGCTTCACGGTGCGCTATGCCATGGCGGGCGACGGATCGGTGGGTGTGGAAAGCGATTTCACGCCGCTGAAGCAGGATCTGCCGCCACCTTTCCGCATCGGGCTGGCATTCGAATTGCCGACCGACCTTAACATGGTCGAATGGTATGGGCGCGGTCCGCATGAAAGCTATGTCGATCGCAAGACGTCGGCACCGATCGGCCTGTGGCGCGGCAAGCTTGCCGATCAGGATCACGACTATATCCGGCCGCAGGAAACCGGGAACAAGGTCGATGTGCGCTGGATGGAGTTGTCCGGCGGCGGCCATGGGTTGCGCGTGCAGGGCAACCGGCCATTGATGATGAATGCGCTGGCCTTTCCCTATGCGGACCTCGACCGACATACTCCAGGGACATGGAAGTCGAGCGACATAAAGCCGCATGATCATGGCACATTGCTGGTCGATGCGGTGCAATGGGGCGTTGGTGGCGATACGGCATGGAGCGAGTTCGGCAAACCCATGGAGCCGTATCGCACCAAAGTTGAGCCGACCAGGCTGGAGGTGCGGTTGACGCCCTTCATTGGCGACGGCAGCAAGGCGGACGCCGCCAAGCCCGCTACCGCGACACCCGTCGATTGAGTTTAGCCGGAACCAGTTCGGTTGAAGGTCAGCTCATCTAAACTCTTCAGAAATATCTGAGAAAACCCGCGGCATTGCCAGCGACTTGGCAATGCCGCGGGTCGCCGCGATCCGCAAATGCTGTTGTCGCACTCGGGCAGCGCGGCCCAGCGTGCCTGCGACGCCGTCGAGCCGGGATCCGGAATGCCGGGCTTATCCAGGCGAAAATGCAGATGTTAATTCAGCGGAAAAGGAAAGGGCGGCCAGTCGCCGCCCTTTCCCAAATATCACGTGTCCGCTTAGAACTTGAAGTTGGCCCCCGCACGGAAGGTCCGGCCGATCAGACCCGGCAGATGCCATGATGCCAGATAGTTGGGCTGCGTCGTGTAGAGCGTGTTGGCATAAAGCGGCGCTCCGGCGTTCGTGATATTTCCGACGAAGCCGAAGAAGCTGAAGTTCTCGTTGACCTGAACGGTCGCGTTGAGATCGGCGTAAACGAACCGCTTTATCTTGCAGAAGGCCGGGCCGCCACCATACAGCGTTGCGTCGCATGACGTGTCGAGATTGCCCTGATCCGTGGCAACGCCCTTCATGCTGCCTACATAGTAGGTTGTGGCCGTGAGCGAGAGCTTTCCGAGAACCAGAGTGTTCTGCCAGTTTCCACGCCATTTGGGCGTGCCGCCACCGGATGACAGATCGGCCGGGCCGACGGTGCCCGCAAAGCGCTGCACATCGCCATCCGCCAGGTGGCGATTGAACTTCAATGTGCCCTGCACGTCCAGACGGCTCAGCAACTGGACATTGTCGCTCAGGTCGAATTCGGCATTCGCACCAAATTGTAAGCCTGTCGTCAGGTCATAGGCGGAATTGACGTAAGGCGCGTTGACCACGAGCAAACGTGGCAGCGCGTTGAGCGCGAAAGGATCGGCACCGTCGATGACGTTGCACGAATAGCCCGCGCCGACCGCCGCCACGGCAGCGCAACCTGCCGCAGACGCTGCCGCCGCAGAGGCGAAGCTCTGGTTCGCGACCGAATAATAGGCGTTGATCGCATCACCCGCGAGCGGACCTGCGGTGATAAGTCCCTTTTTCTTCACATTGAAGTAATCAACGGTGAAGCTGATCTTTCGGGTCGGCTGGAACACAGCGCCAAGGGTGAAGCTGCGTGATGTTTCAGGCTGGATATCTGGATTGCCGACAAAGCCGCGACCGACCGAATAGGTGGTCGTGTAGGATGCGTTGTTGGGGTGAGCAGCGCGGAATGCGGCATTTGGCGTATAGCCAACGAAGCCCGAGAACGAGCTGCGCGGATCGATTTCCGCAAATGTCGGAGCGCGGAACCCTTCCGAATAGGTGCCGCGGATCGCGATCTCCTTGATCGGCGTGAACTTTGCGCCGATTTTGGGCGAGAAGCGGTTGAAGCCTTCGGAATAATCATCGTAGCGGCCCGATGCGTTGACCTCCAACGTGTCGAGGATCGGCGCGTTGATTTCGAAATAACCGGCCCAGACATCCCGATTGCCAAAAGCCTGCGCCGTCGAAAGACCCGGAACATCGAGGTTCGGGTTGGCGCTGCGGTTGGTCAGCTTTTCCTTGCGATACTGCGCACCGACCGCCAACTGAACATCGCCGCCGGGCAGCGTGAACAGGCTGCGGCTGATCGAGGCATCGACCGTGGCTTCCTGAGAATTCGATTTCGACGTGATCGGTGGCAAGACGAGATCGCGGACCGCCTGCGAATTGAGGCCGGGGTTGACGAAGTTGTACGAACCTGTGTTGATCGCCTGCACAAGACCGTTGAGGTTGGCAAAGCCTGTCTGGACAAGCTTCAAATCGTCGCGCGAATAGCCGGCTTCAATGTTCCACTTCCACGTGTCAGCGATCGTGCCATGTAGCCCGCCGGTGACGCGATACAGCTCGTTGGTTCGGACCGAACCCGACTTCACGTCGCCAAATAGATAATAGATGCGGGCTGCGCCTGCCGCAGGATTGTTGGCGAAAGCAGCGGCATAGGGGTTGTTCGGGTTCAGCGTGCGGCCCGGCGTGGCCGGATTGGCGCAATTGACGCCCGAAGGGCAGATCCACACCGGCAACACGATGCCCGGATTGGACGTGGACGTCGAAGGCGAACCACCGAACGCCTGATTCTGCCGGATGCCGCGCGGAAGCAGGGTGATATCGACCTTATTGTTCGAATAGCTACCCGCGACATAACCCTCTACATCGTCGCTCAGCCGGAAGCTGAAGCGGGCAACGCCTGCATAGCGTTCCTGCTTGGGCAGGATCTGGACATATTCGCGGGTCAGGTCATGCGCGCAGGCGGTGCCGACGCGCGACGCGGTATTTTCCGAGAAAGTGCCAAAGCGGCAATTTCCAAGCGGCGTCAGCGACGTGAAGCTGGCCGGCGTGGTGGCGTTGGCGACGCTGCCCGCCAGCGGATTGTTGAGGTCGGTCTGGGTTACGCGCGTGACAACCGCGTCGGTCGTGGGAGAGGTGAGCGTGTCGTCGGCGCGATTGTTGTCCACGCCACCGATCGCACGCAGATCCAGCGTATTGAAAGGGAAGCCACGCGAATTTGCCGTGATCTTGCCGCCCTTTTCATATTCACCGCCGACATAGACGTTCCAGCCCTGGCTGTCATAGTCGCCATAACCGGCCAGCAAACGCAGGCGGTATTTCTGGCCATCGCCCTGTTCCGAAACGCCGGCTTCGGCTCCACCTTCCAGCCCGACGAACTTCTTGCGTGTGATGATGTTGACGACGCCGCCGATCGCATCGGCGCCATATGTCGACGATGCACCATCCTTCAGGACTTCGACACGCTCGACGCTGACCTGCGGTATGCTGGCAAGATCGACATAGGAGTTGTGGCCATCGTCGCTGAGCGGGAAATTGGCCGAGCGCAGGCCGTCCACCAGAACAAGCGTAGAGGATACGCCGAGGTTGCGGAGCGAAACGGCGGAACCGCCAGCCGAGAAGCCGCTCGTAAAGCCGATGCCGATAGAGCCAGCACCGTCGGCGGACGCCTGGCGGATGGCATCTGCCATGTTCGTCACGCCCGCGCGCTGGAGCGTCTCGGCACCAATGACGGTGACAGGCGACGGGGTGGCGGTATCAGCACGGCGCAGCAGCGAGCCAGTGACGACAATGGTATCTGTTGCATCGGATGTCGGCGCGTCTGCCGCTGTTTGTGGCCCGGCCTGGGCCAAAGCTGGCGCGGCAGTAAAACCCAAACCACAGAGCGCGAACGCTGACATGGCAACCGTGCCGCGCAACAGCGCAGCCCGTGAAACTGAGATCATGATGAAAACCCTCTTGCAATCAGGCGTTTATCCCGGCGGATCGTCGCGCTTTGTCCCTGGGTACGAGTGATGCGCTCAGCTAGGACACCTGTAAAGCCGACAGACGCTGCATCATTGCTTGATTGATACTTTTTGTTGCGGAGCGCTGCATATTTGCAACACGCTAGACATTCCAAGGAGTGATCCCGCTTTTATGGAGTTGGCTGTGCCCGGGATATGCCGATGCACGACAAATGCAGATCGCAAAGTGACTTTTTGCACATTGTGCATGAGCAGATTGCCAGGCTCGGGCATTCGCCCAAATGGCTATGACGCCGATCTGCCCTCCATGCGTTGAACCGTCATGACTGAAACCATCGAGACCCTGATCCGCCGGATGGACGCAGCAGCGCTTGCTCAGGATTATGAGGAGGCAAAGCGTCTCTCGGACATGATCAGCCTGATGCGCGGCGGCGCGACATTCGAGGAGGCTACGGAGGCCGATGTCTCGGGTCTGCATCGTCCAAGGTCGGGAGCGATGGGGTTGGGCACCAGTCAGCAGAGGATGACGCCTCCACCCGACTGGAAGCGCCCGCACAAGCCTGATCCCATGACCAAGGGGCGACGTTTAAGGACAAGGGGGCGTCGATGAATGCACACGAGGCTCGCGCGGCGCTGCTTGCGCTGCTTGCCAAGCGGCACCCCGGGGCGACCATCTGCCCCAGCGAGGTTGCACGCGCCGTGGCGGGCAAGGGTGACTGGCGGGCGGCGATGCCCCTGGTCCATGCATCGGTTGATGACTTGCTCGCACAGCGACACGTGCAACTAAGCTGGAAGGGCAGGGCCATGACAGCGAGGTCCGGCCCCTACCGTGTCGCAGCGGCCACGCCGGATGAGGTCGAGGGTAACGCCATCATTGGCGCTGCACCGCCCGCTCCATCCCGAACGACATGAGGCCGACATCATTGCCGGCCTCAACGAAATCTTTTCTGCCCTAAGGCTTACTCCGCCGCGCCAGCTTTGGCACGACGCTTGGTGGGCGTCGTCTTTGGGCCAGCCTTTCGGCCAAGACCGATCTTGAGCGCGAGCTCCTTGCGCTGCGCGGCATAGTTCGGCGCGGTCATGGGATAGTCGCGGGGCAGATCGAAGGTCTCGCGATAGCTTTGCGGGGTATAGCCATTCTGTGAAAGGTGACGTTTGAGCATCTTGTAAGGCTTGCCGTCGATCATGCTAATGATGTGATCGGGCTTTACCGAAGCGCGGATAGACACCGCCGCCTTGGGCTTTTCTTCCACGAGGGTTTCGGGTTGACCAAGGCCCGTCAAAGCGCCGTGCACATTGGCGATGAGCGTCGGAAGATCACCGACAGCAACACTGTTGTTCGACACATGCGCTGCAACGATATCAGCGGTCAGCGTAATCAGCTGCTCTGCCATGCCATTCTGTTCGCTCATTATAGACCCCATATTGGATAGACCCGGGCGACGGATTAGGCGAGACCTTGAGGTATGTCACGTGAAGTCTTTGTCGGATCCTTGTTGAATCAGGCAAGCGCGAGCGCCATTCTGGCAGTTCACTGACAATCTTTCGCGCATTTCGGGGGCGAAGGGCAGCACCAGGTCGATATCGATCCGTGCGCGAGCAACGCGCGATCCGCGGAAGCATATTTTTTGATGACAGGAAGGATTCCGGGCGCTGATGTCTCTAAGGGGAAACGTCGACCAGAGTTCATGTAGATGTGCGAGAGATCATGATTCCCGATCATCTAAAAGCGCTGAAGCAGCGTTCGGAAGTGGCCGTCTGGGTGGCGAATGAGGTGCTGCCGTTGGAAGGTCGCGTCCGTGGCTGGCTCAATCGTGCTCAGGTCGCTCGGGCGGACGCCGACGAATTGATTCAGGAAGCCTATTGCCGCATCGCGATGCTGGACTCCGTCGATCACATCGAGACACCCTACGCCTATTTTCATTCGATCGTGCGCAACCTGCTGCTGCGCCGCCTCCGCCGCGAACGGGTCGTCGCGTTCGAAACCTTTGCCGAGATCGAGGCGCTGCATGACGATCGCCCCTCCCCCGAACAGCTTGCCGCAACCAAGATGGCCTGTACGAAACTACGCGCCATAATCCGCGAGTTGCCCGAGCGATGCAGGCAGATCGTCGAGTTGCGCAAGATAGAGGGCTGGTCGCAAAAGCAGATCGCGCAGCACATGGGAACGACGGAGAAGGCCGTTGAAAAACAGATATGGCTGGGTGTCCGAATGATCCGCCAAGCATGGGACAGTGCGGAGCAGGCGCACAGCCCTGACAATCCCCTGATCAATCAGCAGACGGGAGATGGCCGGTGAGCGCCCGCGACGAAGCAGAACAGGAAAGTCAGGCCGCAGCCTTCGTGGCGCGGATGGATACAGGCTATTGGAGCCGCGCGGACGAGGCGGAGCTTCAGAAGTGGCTCCGCGCCGATCATCGCAATCACGGGCTCTTGCTTCAGGTTCAGGCGCATTGGATCGCGCTCGACGGCGCAGGATCAGACACGTCGCGAGAAAAGGAGGAGGGTCTTGCGCTGATGCGACTGCCTCGCGTGGGGCGGCGATCGGTGTTGATGGGTGGTGGGGCGCTGGCGGCGTCGGTCGCTGGCGCTTTCCTGATCCTCGGCCGGGGCACGACCTATTCCACCGATGTGGGCGAGATACGTCGCGTGCCGCTCGCCGACGGATCCAGCGCGGCGATCAACAGCGCGAGCCAATTGACCGTCCGATTGAGCGAGCGGCAGAGGGACGTTCAGCTTACTCAAGGAGAAGCCTGGTTCCGCGTGGCAAAGGATGCCAGGCGGCCCTTCGTCGTGGAGGCGGGATCCGTTCGAGTTCGCGCAGTGGGTACGGCCTTTTCCGTGCGCCGCCATCCAAACGGCGCGGACGTCATCGTCAGCGAAGGGATCGTGGAAGGCTGGGCGTCTGGCGCAGACGGACATCGCGTGCGCCTGTCAGCCGGGCAGCGGGCCTTCATCGCGGATAACAGCGCGATCACGGTCGAGAAGGAGGATTTGGCCGACGCAGACCGTGCGCTCGCATGGCGTGAGGGTTTCATCGATCTGGCAGGAATGTCGGTCAGCGCCGCCGTCGCCGATTTCAACCGTTACAACATGCGCAAGCTCGTTCTGGACGACCCGGCATTGGGCAGCGAACAGATAGACGGCATATTCCGCACGGACGATCCGGAAGGCTTCGCCCATGCCGTTGGACGCATATTCGGTGCGCGGATAGACATGAGCGACGCCGCAAAGATCAGGATCGGCCAGTCCGAAAAATAATTTTGTTCGTGGCGGAAGGATTGTCGGCAAACTGGTCTCTATAACTCCGACAAGTAAGAAAACTTGGGGAGAGGGGTAAGACCATGACATATTGTGCCAGCAAGTTCCTGCTCGCGACCACGGCGATTGCTATCGCGACGCCAGCGGCCGCCTATGCGCAGCAACGGCAGTTCAACGTTCCTGCGCAATCCGCCGGATCGGCCATCAGCGCGCTTGGCCGCCAGGCCAACGTTCAGATCATCGCGGCGCGATCCTTTACGCGCGGCAAGCAGACGACGGCCATCAAGGGCACGATGAGCGTCGAGCAGGCGCTCGACCGCATGTTGCAGGGCACCGGCCTTGTCGCTCAGCGCAGCGGGCCGCAAACGTTCGTCGTCATCGAGCAGCAGGCCAGCGCCGGAGCGCAGGACGCGGGAAACGCAGCGACGCCCCAGGCGGGGTCGGAAAATGGTGAGGCGGCGGAAATCATCGTCACCGGCTTCCGCCAGAGCCTCCGCAATGCACAGACCATCAAGCAAAACGCTTCTGAAATCGTCGATTCCATCGTCGCCGAAGACATCGGTAAATTGCCGGACAATAACCTTGCAGAAGCGCTGCAACGCATTCCGGGCATCCAGATCACCCGCAATCATGGTGAAGGCAGCGGCATTTCGATCCGCGGCCTGTCGCAGGTGAATACGCTGATCAACGGGCGCGAGGCATTCAGCGACAATGGCCGCAGCCTGTCGCTGGAAGCGATCCCCGCTGAAGTCCTCGCTGGCATCGATGTTTACAAGAACCCGTCTGCCACGCTGATCGAAGGCGGTCTGGGCGGCGTCGTGAACCTCAAGACCCGCCGCCCTTTCGACTTCAAGGGATTCCAAGCGAGCCTCAGCCTGCGCAACAATTATTATGACTTTGTCGAAAAGTCGCGTCCGCAGGTGTCTGGCCTCATTTCTAAGCGTTTCGACACTGGTCTGGGTGAAATCGGCATCCTGTTGGGGGCCGCGATCATCAAATCCGCCGGACGCCGCGACCAGCAGGGCATGGAGCCGTTCAACAACCGTTACAACATCACCGACTTCAACGGGAACGGCGTGTTTGCCGGACGCAGCGCGACGAACGCCAACGCCCAGCGGGTCGATCCAGGCGATCTGGTGCTCGCTCCCAATGGCGGCGGTGCGACGATCGAAATCACCGACCGTACGCGCAAGGCGTTCAACGGCGCAGTGCAATGGAAGCCCAGCAACCGCCTGTCGCTCTATGTCGAGGGCTTCTACAACAAATACGACTATAATCAGGATGGCTATCTGGCCTACGCCAATCGTGGTCCGCTGTTCGCTGCCAATGATGCCGACTTCACCTTCAATGAAGGAACCAATGTGGTGAAGTCGGGATCGTACCGCGACGTCGAATTCACCGCCAATGCCAGCCAGGCGCCCAGCCGCTCCTATGTCTGGCAGATCGCAGGCGGCGGCGAATGGATGGCGACCGACAACTTGAAATTCAGCACCGACATCGCCTATACCAATTCGAAGCGCACCAGCGATTTCAACGCCACGCGCGTCGGCAACAACGGCAATACGACCGGAACGCGTCTTGACTTCGACACCAGTGGGGATCAGGCGCTCTTGAACCTCAGCGGTTTCGATTTCGGCAACATATCGAAGTATAAGTTCCTCGAATCCTTCGCCCAACGCGAAGTGGCGAAGAGCGACGGCATCGCAGGCCGACTGGACGCCGAATATACCTTCACCGACTCGATCCTGAAGACCGTGTCGATCGGCGGCCGCGTCACCGAACGCGATGTCAGCCGGATGCAGGGCACCCAGAACCACTTCCCGCCCGCCGCACCCGGCCAGCCTGCCAATACCTTCCCCGGCACGATATTGCCCGACGCGTTTTCACCGATTTACCTCGCCCGCAATTTCTATCGCAACGGCGCGGTCCCCAATCCGATGAACGTCGTGCTATCGGTGCCGATCGAGATTCAGCGCGATCAGGCGCGTCTCTGCCGCGTGTTCGGTGACACCGTCTGTTCGCCGCAGTTCAATCCGAACAACACCTATTCACAGAAGGAAAACACTTACGCTGCTTATGGTCAGGCGAGCTTCGACTTCGATACGATCGGTATCCCGGCGGATGGCACAGTCGGCGCGCGATACCTGCGCACGGACCTGTCCACCAACGGCGTAATCACCGCGCCCACCGGTGCCACGTCGCCGATCAATCAAAGCTCCAGCTACAACAACTTCCTGCCGAGCGCGAACCTGCGCGTGAAGGTCACGCCCGAGCTGTTCGTGCGTCTTGCCGCGGCGAAGCAGCTGACCCGGCCTGGCTTCGGCAGCCTTAGCCCGACGCTGAACGTGACATCGCTTGCGGCCAGCGGCATCCTCAACATCAACGCAGGCAATCCTGACCTCAAGCCACTGAAATCGACATCCTACGACGTCAGCCTGGAATATTATTTCAGCCGCAACGGCTATGCCTATCTGTCGGGTTTCAAGAAAGACGTGACCGGGTTCATCCAGAACTTCATTTCGCGTGAGACAGTGAATCTGCCCGCCTATCCCAACGTCACGCAAGCCGACATCAATCGCCCGCGCAACGGTGACAATGGCACGATCAAGGGGTTCGAAGTCGGCGCGCAGATGTTCTTCGACTTCCTGCCATCGCCGCTGGACGGTTTCGGCGCGCAGGCCAACTATACCTTCGTCAAGTCAAAGGCGCCTGGTCCACTGGCAGGACAGAGCGTGCCGCTCGAAGGGCTGTCGAAGAACAGCTACACGATCGTCGGCTTCTACGAGAAGGGGCCGCTCCAGGCGCGTCTC
>JAAIGE0100300510.1_pt1 | contig 10037 bp, 16 predicted proteins | sample 6487951 | NCBI WGS metagenome assembly JAAIGE01 (sample SAMN13974128, study PRJNA590717) | phyllosphere metagenome | biome: tomato field; feature: multiple bacterial spot infested tomato fields; material: tomato leaves; isolation source: leaves from tomato fields | host: Solanum lycopersicum ... | reverse complement strand
TCGCACACGTGCACCTGCGCAGCGCAAGAAGAAGGGTGAGGCAGCATGACTAGAAAGGTTGGCTTCGCAGCAGGTCTGGGTAAGCTGGGAGAGATTGGCGGCAAGGTTGCGCCAGCGCCGTCGCCTATCGCCCGACCGGCCGAGGCGGTGGAGGCGGGGGAGGGGGACGGGCCTGTTCGGGCGGCGCCGGGCCCTCGCCGGAACGGCAAGGTGAACATTGCTGGCTACTTCGATCCCGCGGTTCGCAAACAGCTTGCTATGCTGGCTGTCGAGCACGACACCGACCAGGTCAAACTCATGGCGGAAGCCCTGAACCTGCTGTTCGAGAAATATGGGCGCTCGCCTATCGCCTCCGCTTGAGACAACCCCGTCGTCCGTAGCGGCGACGGTGGGGGCTCAACGTTGCACGCTGCATAGCTCGGAGTTGCGCAGCAAGCGCGCTCCGAGCACGCGAGATTCGCGCTCCATTTGGTCCTCCATCATTGACCAGATGGTACGAGCGGCCGCGCAGTAGCCAGGTACGTCGGCTGCGATCTTGTCGTCGGTCCACCTTTCGATGTGTTTGTCTGAGATGAGCCTCTTAGAGGTGAAGGCGATAAGGAAGTCCGACAGCGCAGCACGATCGTCGCTGTCTGCCGTCTCCAATAATCGAGGAATAATGTAGTCGCTGACAAACGCCGACCTTTCGCGGCTCGCGCGGGTCAAATTTACGCGAGCCTTCTCCAGACCGGCAATATCTGCGCAGTCAGTTGCGCAATGACTTTGAATTAAAGCGAGGCCAACCCGGATGACTCGGTGATGCTCCTCAAGACCGCGAAGCAGTTCCTTGTCCGTCATGGTTAACCGACGCCTCCCAAATACTGCCAAAAGACAGGATCTGCTGCGCCGTCTACCGTATCTGGCAAATCAGCGCAGCGATATTGATAACGCCTGTAACGACTATTGGATCGTGAGCTATGCGGCTTTTTTCTCGCCGCCTGTAAAAGTGGGCAGGAGGATGGAGCGGACGCTAGGGAAACGCCGCTCGCACGCCTGGGGGGCGGCCTGTAGTTACGATGCTGACTGGGAGAGAGGACATGTTTGCATGGTGCACCTAAGAGGATCCATGATTGGTGGCGTCGACTTCGTGTTGGAGATCAAGACGCTCGGAAGAGATTATGGGCTGAAGCAAATCCGTGTGCGGATCGACGTCCCAAAACACTTTCGCGATCAAACAAGAGCGACGCACGCCAAACACGCGCACGTTGAGGAAAAGCGCGGAAATACGTGGGTTGAGGTTCAGGCTATAAACCCTGACGGAACCGGCAGCCACAAAACAAAGGCAGGTGATCCCATAAACGCGGCCGTGGCTAAGGCGCTCCGCGACTATGGATGGAGCATTTCCGACGACAACGTGATTAGGTTCCTTCCGGTAGATCTGGCGCAACTAGTCGATGATGAAATAGGATCGCTGAAAGGAGAGGGCCACGGTCCGCTGTTCATCGATGTTATATACACAGTTGATATCGAGGATGCTGTCTAGTGGTCGCGGCAGTTCGAAAGGGCGCAAAGCGAGCAGATGGAAAAGAGCCGGGCTCCGCTGACGTGTGACCGAGGGTTCGGCCGCAAAATAGCGGCTGCTCAAGGCGCTACGATGCAGCGTAATGCCGCTGGATCAGGTCGACTTGGCGATCGTGGTACTCCTCGTTGGTCTCTGCCTCCTGGTAGGACGGGTCCAGATCGTCGGCGAGATCATAGAAGGCGGGGGAGGGACGGGCAGTGCCGTTGCGGACGACCATGGCGGTCAACAAAAAGCCGTGTGTCTCGAAGCTGGTGCGGGAGATCGCGCCGAGGATCTGGCCGATGATCTTGCGGTCGTTCGGCACAGTCGTCTTGCGGCCAACCGCGCCCATGACCGGATTGTAGGAGAGCGTCGCGGTCCCACGGCGCGCCTCGGCTTCGAGAAGGCTGGTGATGGTCTCGACCTCATTGTCCCATTCACGAAGCTGCTGCTGGACGGAAGCGACAGTAACATACCGGGTGCGTCCGATTGCGATCGCGGCCAGCTTGCCGGCGCGCACGCGCGCCTCAATGGCGCTGCGGCCGACGTCGAGCGCGTCGGCCGCAACCTGGAAGGGGATGCAGGCGAGAGACGGATCGGCAGCGGCGGCAATGATATAATCGCGAGCGGTGGCGAACTGCTTCATAACCATTCCCTCTTGTGACGAAGCGCGTATGAGGCCAATCCGTCACATAGGCAATAGGTCTTCTAACGAGCCTCGTCGATTGCTGCGTTAGCGTACTAGCGATAACTTTAATTCTTGCTACCAGGAGGTGACTCGGGGCGATGCATAATGAAGAGGCCGATCCGGACATGAGCGACGCTACTATTCCCCAAAAAGCGGATGCCGAAACAAAGCCGCCAGCGCGCAAACGGGGCGGTGGCCTCAAGCGTCCGGAGGTAGCGCGCACGCCCCGCGACGATGACGAGCCGACCGGGTGGTCAAAGGTGTTTGGCATCCTACTCGATCTCGACCGTCGCGGTGAGGTCGGCCACGTCATCGAGCGCTGGCCCGTGACCTCGCTGGGAGAGCTGCGCGACGCGATCGAAGCGGCGATCGAGATCGTGGATGAAGCGGGCGGCGCAGACATCAGTCTCGACCCAATCGATATTGTCGTGGCCCATTACCCACGCAGTGAGGGCAAGCCATACCGAGTGAGCATCAATACTCCCATGCGATCTGCCAGCGACGGATGATGAGTGACGCGGAAGAGGAGGGTTACCGTGGGGCAGGGCGCGCGGACGTCGCGTTGATCCCCACCGGGCCAAAGGCAGAGCAACCGCTGCTGAGCGGGATCACTGCGGCGGACGAGGGACGGGTCGCAAGCTATGTCGCTCGTGCTTCCGCCGCGTCGACCATTCGCGCTTATCGCTCGGATTGGCGGCTGTTCACCGCCTGGTGCGCGGCACGCGGCTACCCCGCACTGCCGGCGACGCCCGAGGTGACCAGCGCGCATCTCGCCGAGCTGGCGGAGATCGGCACGACCTTCTCCGCCGGACGGCCGTTGTCGAAGGCGTCGATTGAGCGCCGGCTTGCCGCTATCGTGTTCGTCCATCGCGCGGCGGGCCTTGAGCCGCCCACGACCCAACTTGGCGCCGCCAACCTCTCGACGATGATGCGCGGGATCCGCAACGCCAAGCGAGCCGACAAACCCGGCAATAAGCGGCCTGCAGACGCCGACGTCTTGCGTGACATCATTCGTGGGATCATCGGCAACACGATGCTCGACCTGCGCGACCGCGCTCTCCTGACAATGGGCATGATGGGCGCGTTCCGGCGATCCGAGTTGGTCGGTATCCGAATTGAGGACATTACGCCGCACCCGCGCGGACTGACGGTGTCAATCCCGTTCTCCAAGGGCGATCAGGTGGGCGCAGGGCAGTCGGTTGCAATCCTCGAGGGTAGGCGGATCGAACCGGTCCGCCATTACCACGCCTGGATCAAGGCGGCCGGGATCAGCGAGGGGAGGGTCTTCCGCCGCTTAACGCCGCACGGCCGGGTCACAGATGCTGCACTAAGCGAACAGTCGGTAGCACTGGTAGTCAAGAAGCGCGCAGCGGCTGTAGGGTATGATCCGGCGATGTTCGCTGGCCACTCGTTGCGTGCCGGATTTCTGACGGAGGCGGGCCGCACCGGAGCCACGCTGTTCAAGATGAAGGAACACAGCCGCCACAAGTCGATTGAAATGCTCAGCGCCTACGTCCGTGACGAAGAGGCGTTTCGCAATCACGCCGCAGAGGGTTTTGCGTAGACGTGTTGGTAAAGGAGCAAAGCGGTGCCGGATGAGGTTAAGGACGAACAGGGGTGGGGGTTCTGGAGGGTCACTAAAGACTTAAAAAGGTTCAGATGGATAGACCCTAAGACATCAGAGCCGAAGCAGATGTTCGATATCGAGGTCGAGGTGGCCAAAGACAACTTCAAAGGTGTGACCACTCGCTTGAAGCGCGAAATCGCGGCAGAGGGTGGAAGCGAGTTTGGCTACGACGAAGTACGCATAATCTCGAGCTTAGAGAACGCGAAGAACGATATCGTCGATGGCATGACAATCTGGGACCGACTGAAGATCGAGTAACACAGCTACCGGCTGTCAGCGATAGCGAGCCAAGACGTAATTACGCCTTGTTTGCTATCGCTGATTTCATACTAGCCCTTATTATCATTGGCTGGTTCGATCATTAGCCAAGAGGACCGACCTTGCTTTGTATCCAGGCAACTAGGACTGGCAACCCAACATCGACGGCCTTTTCCGTAGCTTTCTCAGCGGCCTTCTCAGCCATTCGGCCAATGAACGCTTGCAGACGCCTACCAGCGCTAAGCTTGCGTTCTGGCGTCGTCCCCTCGTCCTCTAGCTCGTGAACCGCGGATGCGAGCTGCAGTTCCTGCCCATGCGACCTAATAAGCTCAAGCAGCTGAGATGCCTCAGGTCCGAGGTGCTGGTCCCCATTGATCGTTTGGGCGATTACACCATGGGCGTGCTGGATGAATTGATGATTGTTAATTACTGTAAGAGCAGTGATACCGTTCAGGCCCTTTGGCACAACCGGATCAGCGAGCGTTTCGACTGGGCTCTTTGGCCTAGGTAAGATCGTATCAACGACGTTATCGAGCGTATCGACATCGATATTTGGTAGGAGCTCGTCACGGATCGCATTCTCTAGTCCGTGCCTAAGCTGAAGCTGCTTCAGTTCATTTTCCTGCCTAAGATCACTGACAATGCGGCGGGAACGCCGAGCATAGTTCTCTACAAGCTGTGTCACCTCAGTCCGGCTCGCGCCCAGTGACACCAAAAGAGACTCCGCCTCAGCCGGATCCTTCATCGATAGCGTCATCACACGTCGAAAGCCATCAAGATGCGCGGCGACTTCTTCCGGCACGAGATCGCCGTCGCCATAAAACTCGTAGAGAGTACCCGTGGCGGTCGTTCGCTGCGATTCTTTCACGCGTAACTTCATGGTTGTAATCAGGTAATCGCGGAACAGAGCCAAAGCATCTGCCGTCTGGGGCGCGTATATACGGGACCGAGGGACGTAAAACCTGAACAGTAGGTTATTTTGGTTATTGTCGATAAAATCGGCGGCTAACACGCTTAGCTCTGCATTTCGACGGTATGGAACGACGTTCAGGTCAAACTCCTCGAAGAACTCGAGCATCCAGTCGCGTTCTTCCGGATCTAGCGGGGAGAAGTAGCCGTCAGACGAAAACCAGCTGTCGTTATCATCGCCGTCGTCCACGCCCGAGCTGTCCGCCAGATGGAGGCCGAAGAGAGTTGAGTGAACAAAGATGATGTGTGGCTTTGACGCGATAGCTCTGAAAAGGTACGCGCCCGACTCTAGGTAGTCATGGCTCATTATACGAAGCATGGACTTATTTGAAAGTTTAACGAGAACACCGGCAACCGGCACGTCCTCGAGAAGGGCGGTTATAGAGTCCCAATTCTCCGGGCCAGACTCCAGTCTCTTTTTAAGATAGGGGACCCCAGCGACTTTCAATCGGCTTTTTGTTGTTTCGCTGTCGACATCACTCAGGAAGAGGAATGGCTTTGGATCACTCTTCATGTAATGGCGGTCCCCAATTTGAATGAAACTGGCTTACGCCAATGTGTGCCCCGATATCGCAATTGGATCATGCGGGAGATTTGCGCACCTTCGGTTGCAAAGTTTCGCCCGGTGACCCGCTGTCTTTAGATTGGTGGTGGTTCGTAGAGAGCGCGACGACGTGCCACCTCCACATCGAAGACATAATCTTTCCATGGAAGACGCTGGGAGGGCAGAGGCTCAGGCTCGTTTCGCCGGCGGGATCGCTCGATTGCAACGTCTAGTGCATCCTCACGAGTGTCAGGATGATCGCGCCACCACGCCCAGAATCGCAGCGTATGCCACGCAAGCGCCGGGACTGTGGCGAACACGACGAAGAAAATGGCGTTGCCTCGCTTTGAACCGAGCGCCGCAATCGAGATCAGGAAAACCACGATAGCCCACAGAGCGGTGATGACGCTGCCGGTCATTCGTCTACCCGGGAGCTCGATCAGAAGGGCGAGCTTCCACAGGTCGGATAACAAACTGCGGACAGCAAGATACAGAAAGAGAAATGGCGTGCCGAACCCGATGACAAAGCCGATCGCTTTGAGAACCAGACTCATTGTGAGTCGCCGTTAGCCGAGGCTGCAGCAGCAGCGTTGATCTGGTCGAAGATGCTGTTCGAGATGCAATGAACGACGATGTTGCTGATCACTCTTGCGTCAAGCGAAACTACGCCCCCCGCAGTTTCGCGGCCATGGTGACGAACCCCTGTATCAGCCTCTGTCGGCTGCTCTGCCGCTCGGCGCCAAAACTGCCACCCCGCCGCTACTGGAGCTGCGGCGGGAGCCTCATGTCCAATTTCATAGAGGAAGCGTTCAGGACGAGCGAGCGCGATCGACAGGACCTGACCTTTTTCGTCTTGGCGGATGTCGGTAACAGCTCCTTTATAGGCGATGCCGAACCGACCGCTGGTCGTCGAAGTATAAACATGCCCCACCGGCGTATAGCCATTTTCCGCAGGGCGGGTGATATGCTCAAACACCCAGCCCTGCGCGTTATAGTCGACAGAATCTATGAACATCTCGAACGATCGGCTCATTACGATTGTAACGAGCGTCATGACCTCGAACATGAGGACTGCGGCGAGAGCAGCAGCCTCATGAAATTGCATAGGTTTGCCGCCTAGCGCGTCGAAACCAGCAGCGAGTGGATTTCTAATGACCGGCCCGATGGTGATACCATAGCTCTCGGAGATAGCGCGGCCGAAATCAGTGACGCCGCTGGACACCATGAACCCCAGAACGTGAGCGACGATCGAGAAGAAGACCGCCAGCACGAGCGCGGACACCGCGGTCAGCTGCACCTCTGGCCGTCGTGCCCCACCACGGCGGGTCTTAAAGTTGAAGGCTGCGAGCAAAGAAAGGCCCGGCAGCATGGCCAGAACGCTGGCGAGGACGCCGAGCGTCAGGCCCATTTAGCGCGCTGGATTGTTTTTGGAAAACACGAAGCGGCCAGTTCGCCCATCGCGGAGCACGCGGCCTTTGCCCTTTGCAGCGCGGCGCTCGGCTTCCAGCTGGATGACCTCCGCCCAGCCACCAGCCTTGTCCACCGCAGCGCCTGCGGATCGCTGTTGGTCAATGGTGAGGATCGTTGCCATGGGAGATATATAGGCCCTTTCTAGTCCGACGCAAACGAACGACAGGCCGCTTGGTTCGCACGATCGACCTACCGAGCCGCTCGCAAAGGGTAGATGCTCCGCGCACGCTACGTCAAACCGGTAGGAACCCGATGACCTCGTAAAATAGGTCCACTCCGCCGGTCTCTTGACCCTTTACATTCGCACCTGCCAGCATGGCGATATCCTCGGTTTTGACGATCGCAACACCTGTCTTTGTCAGTATCGCGGTGATGTTGCTGGCTCCCCTCAGAGGATATCCGATCAAATCAACCTTGCCAAAGCCCTGTTTCGGTGTGGGGCTAGAACGAAGCCGTATTGCTACACATCCTGATAGGCAACCTCGATTACCTACACGATAAATGGCATGATTCGCCTTGAAAGTCCCAATTGCTGAGGCACCTGCGTGAGCAACTGCGCAGACTGCGAACACCAACAGCAAAAATGTCCAGAACGCCGCACCTAGAATTGCTTGGATGGGGTTGCGTCTGAAAGCGGCTTCGATACGCTTCTGCATCCAGGCCGGGGGTTCCTCGTCCTTGATGATGCCTCGGTACAGGCCGACGAGCATGAAAGCTCCGAACAGAAGCGCGGGGAGAGCTATGGCAGGAATGTCGGGCGAGCTGGTCCCGAACATAGCAGGGGACAAGCCGAACCGGGCCAAATATGATCGATCTAATACATAAGCAGAGTAGTATAGCAGCGCACCGATGACCGCAGTCGCAGCGGGCGCCACAATAATGAAAGCGCGCGAAAAGCTATCCTTGATGCGTAAAAGCCGCTCCCGCGTCTCAGCGTGTTGACCCGGCGCGCTATCTGAATCTTCAGTGCTCAATTTTGCCCCCTCAGATCAGCCATACATACCTATCGGCAGATAGACATCAGCTGCGATGGATAAGGGCTTACGACCTTCGAAACCTCTTCCCACGGCGCGACAAGCCAGGCTTCGTAATCCTCTGGATGAAGTATCATCGGCATCGCCTTGGGATGGATCGGGGCTACCACCGAATTAGGCTCGGTAGTGAGGAACCCGTATGCCGGGCCGCGATCGGTTGGTCGCCAGATGCCTGCAAAAGCAAAGATTGGACGGCTTGGGACATTGAACCAGTGAAGAGGCTTCTTGCCGTCCTCACCTGGAGTGAGTCCGTACTCCGAAAATGACGTCACTGGCACCAGGCAGCGACGTGCCGGCGTGGTCAGCATCGATCGCCAGAAGCTCGAGCTGAGATTGCGCACGTTGGTCACGTACTTGGTCAGCTTCACCGCTGGATCACGCTTGCTGGGCACCTGAGTCGGGACGCCCCATTCCATGCGTTCGAGCCGGCGATCTTCGCCGTCCTTCACGATCACGGCGCCATAGAAGGGCGTCTTCTTACCTGTCGGGAAGATGTCGCCGGCCGGGAACGTCTCGTCGGGCGCATAGGGCAGGCGGATGCCGAACGTCGCCATCACCTCGGCCTGTTTGGCCGTGAGCCGATACCGATTACACATCCGCGCCTCCTGTCAGCGCCGGCGAGCTGTCTCGCCGGCGCACATACCTTAAAGCTTGTCCTTCAGGCCCTTGGCAGCCGTGAAGGCGACCTTCTTCGAAGCGGCGATCGTCATGGTTTCGCCCGTTGCCGGGTTGCGGCCCTGACGCTCCGGCCGATCCTTGACGGCGAACTTGCCGAACCCTGGGATCGAGACCTCATCGCCCTTCGCTGCAGCGTCCGCGATCTGATCGAAAACCGCCGTGATCGCCTTCTTGGCGTCGGCTTCGCTCGATCCCGTCGACGTGGCGACGCCCTTGGCCAGCTCGCTGATGTTCATGCTATTCATGCTCCCTAAAAAATCGAGCGGGATCCTTACCCATGACGAGCGACGACACAAAGACCGTGCTGGATGAGGCAAACGCCCGGGCGGTTGCGCTAATGCTCGACAAGCTCGAGGACCACGACGTTACCGTGATCTATGAGACGGTCGGCGGGGTAGGACCGATCGCCAATCTAGCTGCGGAAGCGATGCAGGCCAGGAACATCGATTTATAAGTGCAGAGGTCGTTGCGGTTAAACCGCGACGACGGCTCGCGTCACGTAGGCTGGTCCCCCAAAGTCCACTGGTACGGCTTCCGATCGAATGCCTGACACCGTGATTTGTCAGCCTGCGGCATAGGGATGCGGAGATACTCGACCGATTGCGCCTGCCGCTGAATGGTCAACCTCACGCGGTTGCAGCCATACGAGGGTGGGTCGCTTTCCGCGACTACGGTATCGGCATTCCACGACTTGATCGGGTATTCGTCGGTGTGCAGGAATACGGACCGCGCGGCGCCAAGGTTCGATAGATCGGCGATGCGGCAGGAGCCTTGGCCTCGCCGGCACTCGATGTGCAGGAAGGTCCGGCCGTCCATATCTGGACCCACGAGCGTTCCCTCGGCCGAGATGAACCCGGTGTCGCTCGCGCGGTCGTCTCTATCGTCATAAAAGGTCTTCGGCGCGTACCTGACGGGCCGATCCTCAGCCGTTTTCAAGAGCCAAAGGGACGCTGCAACCCCGATGACGGCAGCTGTCCCGAACCCAGCGGCGAAGCTCCGAACATCCAAACGACGACCCCCGTACCTCCCGCGTGACCGGGTACAATGCGCTGAACCGATCGAGATGGGCTTGACCAACGCGGCTCGGTAACGGAACATAAAGGGAACGAATAGAGTCTAACCCTTATGCCCGCCGCCCTTGATTCATCAGCGCCGACCATAGCGCATCTTCGGACGATCGCCACACCCGCGACCGACTTCCGCATCATGCCTTTCGGCGTCGACGCGAT
>JAAIGE0101207813.1_pt1 | contig 10038 bp, 7 predicted proteins | sample 6487951 | NCBI WGS metagenome assembly JAAIGE01 (sample SAMN13974128, study PRJNA590717) | phyllosphere metagenome | biome: tomato field; feature: multiple bacterial spot infested tomato fields; material: tomato leaves; isolation source: leaves from tomato fields | host: Solanum lycopersicum ... | reverse complement strand
GCGGATTGCAGCAATAGCTTGATCAGCAAGGGACCGCCATGGGCCGACGGAGTCCGCTCGATCCGCCTTACACCGGTAATGAAGGATGCAGGTCTCGCTATATGATCAGTCACGGTCAGGCCCTTAGTGCATCAGCGTCTAGAGCATATAGCAGGTCCGCGCTCGCCGTTGCGGCGGCGCGAAGCCCCATCGCTTCGGGAAGAACCTGCTCGAGGTAGAAGCGGCACACGATCTTCTTCGTCCGCCCAAACGCATCGTCGGGAGCGGCACGCGCTTCCCGCTCCATCAGCCAGCCGCAGACGGCGGTCGACAGCATAGTGAGGTAAGGATAGCTCGCTGCAAGACGGTCGTCATGCCCCAGACCAGCCATCCCTCGACCGATTTCGTCGCAAACCGCAATCAGGTCGCATAGCGGAGTACCTTCCGCATCGCGACGCATATCATTGATCAGGCTGAGAAGAACCCCGCCATTGTCGAGGCCGAGCTTGCGTCCGACCAGGTCGGCCGCCTGGATGCCGTTGGTGCCTTCGTAGATTCGCGCTATTCGCACGTCACGCCAGAACTGGGCGACGCCTGTTTCCTCAACATAGCCGACCCCGCCATGCACCTGCATGCAAAGGGACGCGACCTCGCACCCGATATCGGTCGCATGCGCCTTTGCCAGCGGTGTAAGCAGTTCAAGCCGCATCTGAGCGTCCTGGTCACCGCCAGCCGAACGATCGACCATACTAGCCGCATAATAGACTAGTGCGCGAGCAGCCTGTGTTTGCGCTTTCATGCGCAGCAGCATGCGCCGCACGTCGGGATGCTCGGCAATCGACACTGGCGCGCGGTTTGCACTCCCCGCGCGAGCAGACTGGATACGCTCAACGGCAAATGCGCTCGCCTTGTCCGTCGCTGCTTCGGCGATCTGGACGCCTTGCAAGCCTATGTTCAGCCGGGCATTGTTCATCACGGTGAACATTGCAGGCATGCCGCCGCCGATTGCGCCGATCAGTTCCCCTACACACTCGCAGTTATCGCCAAAGGAAAGCATGCAGGTGGGTGAGGCATGAAGGCCCATCTTATGCTCGATCGATACAGCTCGCACATCATTGAAGGTGCTCGGCGCTCCGCTTTCGTCAAGGCGATATTTCGGCACCAAAAACAGCGAGATGCCGCGCGTTCCCTCCGGCGCATCCGGCGTCCGGGCAAGCACGAGATGGATAATGTTTTCCGTAAGGTCGTGATCGCCGAACGAGATGAATATCTTTTGACCCGTGATGTTCCACCGACCGTCCTGGCGAGGTGTGGCCCTCGTCCGGAGCGCCCCGACATCCGAACCTGCTTGCGGTTCGGTAAGGTTCATCGTGCCAGCCCACTCGCCCGATGTCAGTCGCGGCAAATAGAGTCGCTTATGCTCCTCGCTGCCGTGATGGATCAGCGCTTCTATCGACCCTGTGGTGAGGATGGGCAGCAAGGCGAAGGCGAAGTTCGCCGCTCCCAATGTTTCCAGAACCGCCATCTGCAGCGCGAATGGCAGGTTCTGACCGCCAAAACCCTGGGGAGCGGCGATGCCGCCCCATCCGCCCTCCACATAGGCGCGGTAGGCCGCGGCAAAGCCCTCAGGCAAACGTACCCCTGCTTCGCTCCACTTTGCACCGATCGTGTCACCGACGCGTCGAAGTGGCGCCCACTCACCTGCGGCAAGCTGGGCGACACCTTCAAGGACCGCGTTGATAACATCTTGTTCGATTTTCAGCCTGTCAATGTCTGCCAAGGTGCGGAGGACAAAGCGTTGCTCAGCGATCAGGCTGGTAAAGGTCATTATGGTTCCCTTGCGGTTTCACGCCCGTCCGGCGATGGGCGTGATGAGAATTTACAGGACTTCTTGAGCGACTCCCTTCTAGGCAAGCGCCCGAAACTCAGGCAGGCGCGACAGCCCTCTGGGTGTCCAGCTCACGAATAAGTTTCCGGTGGCGTTCCCGATCCAGCCGATATGTGAGGATTAACGGGAGCACTATGAGGAAGGCTAGGCCATGGCCAGCTCCCCACAATAGCCCTAGAAACGTTGCGGAGTGATCGGCAATTTGCGCAGCGCTCGCACCGGCATTGGCTTTGAGGCCAACCATCGACAGGACGAAACCGGCGGCGAGGGATCCGATTCCGACTGCCGCCTTGGCCGAGAAGACAAGCGCACTATAATACAGCCCTTCGCACCGCTGGCCGAACCTGGCTTCATGCTCATCGACCGCATCGGCTATCATTGATTGAAATCCGATGAAGAAGAGGGAATTGCAGGCGCCGAACAGCCCGCTCGCTCCCACCAGGACTGCCGTGGCCGCCGGGTTAGGCAAAGGCCCCAGAAACTGATGGGCAATCAGGACGGAAGCGGTCTGGCCGAACGCGATCGTGCAGAGTCCCAGGATCACGACATCGCGCTTTTCCATGTGCTTGAGCAACAGCGCGGTGACGGGAATACCCAGAAGCAGGCCGATCTGGAATCCCATTATGGGAACCTGATTAAGCGAAGCGGGCAGCTTCCAGAAATAGCTGTACGCATAGAGGTTTAAGGCGTTCATGCTGCCACCTATGGCCAGAGCAATCAGGGCCGACGTGAACAGAACGACAAACGACCTGTTGCGCAGAAGATCGCGCAGGTCTTCGACAAAGGATTTGGACGTCGCGGCGGGCGTGAGGTGCTCGACTGGGCTCGCGGCAACCGCCCGACGCACGCCAAGGATGCAGATGAGTCCCATCACCAGGACTACGGCTGACAGCAACAGCCCCAGCTGCATATAGGCAGTGCGCGACGCATAGGCTTCCTTTGTCGCGAAGATGAGTCCGAAGGCCGGCGCGATGGTGAGGACCGTGCCGATGAACCCGAAAATCATCCGATAAGCAGTGACGCTCGACCGCTCGTCATAGTCACTCGTCAATTCGGCCGTGAGCGCCGAATAGGGAAGCGCATAGAGCGATGTTCCGACTCGAAGCAGAACGTTGAGAAGGAGCGCGACGCTGATGGCGGCCACCGTGTCTCCAGATACCGCTATGCCGAACAACGCTATCGAAGCGATGCAGATCACCGGCAGTCCGAACACCATGAACGGCAGGCGGCGGCCCCAGCGCGAGTGGGAGCGATCCGACCAGGATCCGATCAGGGGATCCGCGATCGCATCTATGACGAGGGATGCAAAGATGATTGCGCCCGCCACTGCGGGCGAAATTCCAGCTACACTGGTGAGGTAGAACAGGAGGAATGTGTTGGCGACGAATGTGGCCGATACTTCCACGCCCTGACCACACCCGAACAGGAGTTTGGTTCGAATCGGCAACCGTACATCTACGGTGCCGCAAGATGCGCTGGAGCTCATGAAATCCTCTCTCCAGCGGCCTTGCTGGATGTTCTTGCAATCCATTGCATAACAGTGGTTTTGTCGCTATGCAAGGGTCCACAGCCGACAGCACGATGGTTGAGGAGAGGTCATGAAGAGCGAGAAGGTTGCAAGGATCAGCGGCACGGTGGCGCCAGGTTTCGAACGTTGCCGGGACGCTTTTGCCACTGGACTGCGAGGCGGCGCGGAGGTCGGCGCTGCTTGTTCGATCCGCGTGAAGGGCGAAACCGTCGTTGATCTTTGGGGCGGTGTCGCCGACGCGGATAGTGGCGCTGCATGGAAGGCCGATACTATCGTTCCTGTCTTTTCCGTATCGAAGGGCGTGGCTGCCGTCTGCGTGCTGCATCTAGTGAGTCAGGGCCTGATCGATCTCGATGCGCCGGTCGCGCGTTACTGGCCGGAATTCGCCCAGGCCGGCAAGGGAGCCCTCACGGTTCGCAACGCATTGGCGCATCGGGCCGGCGTGCCCTTCATCGATGGCGATGTCAGCGCGGAGCAGATCGGCGATGTCGAGCATATGGCCGCCCGACTGGCCGCCCAGCCCCCGATTTTCGAGCCGGGGTCGGTGCACATCTATCATGCGGTCACGATCGGCTGGTTCACCAGCGAACTTGTCCGAAGGGTGACGGGTCAAACGGTCGGCCAATGGCTCGCCGACAATCTCGCGACCCCGCTCGACCTGTCGCTCTATTTCGGCGTGCCCCGCGCCGAGCAGCAGCGCGTCGCGAGGCTCGTTCATCGCGATCCCGCGCAGGCAGCCGCTATGATAGAGGCAAGCATGGCGCCCGGCTCGCTGCCGTGGCAGGTGATGACGATCAACGGCGCCCTGTCATTCGCGGCGGATTTCGGCAAAGGCAGCCTGAACGACCCGCATGTGCAGTCGATGGAACTTGCAGGGGCAGCGCTTGTGGCTGATGCCCGGTCGCTGGCGACATTTTACGCGGCCTGCCTCGCCCCGATCGACGGCATCCGCCTTTTGTCCGACGAGGTCATCGCCGATGCGATCCGGCCCGTCTCGACCGGCAAGCAATTCGGTCTGGAAGAAGAAGGCCCGGCATGGGGCGCAGGGCTCATGATCCCCTGGCGCGTGCAGCCCATGCTCGGCGGATCCAGCTTCGGGCACGACGGCATGGGCGGCAGTCTCGCTTTCGCGTCGCCGGAGCGAGAAGTTGGCTTCGCCTATGTTCGCAATGGCATGGCAGCTGGCGGGGTCGAAGATCCTGAAGTCTATGCCGTGGTGAAGGCGCTTGACGATATTCTCGATGAAAGGATCAAGGCATGACATTGGACCCGGCTCTGGCCGAGATATTGAAGGCCATCCCATCGGAAGTGGAACTGCCGATCGACTGGCCCGGCCAGCGTGCGAATGCCGCATCACTGCTGCCCCTGATCGTGGGTCCGGCACCCGTGACGGAGGTCGCGGGGGTGGAGGCGCGGAACATCGACGGCCCGGGCGGCCCGGTGCCCCTGCGTATCTATCGCCCGACCAAACCGACGGCGATCACCCTGCATTACATCCACGGCGGCGGCTGGACGATCGGCGATCTCGACACGGTGGACCATACGATTCGTTATCTGTGCGAAGCGCTGCCCGCGGTGATCGTGTCGAGCACCTACCGCCTCGCCCCCGAACATCCTTTCCCTGCCGCCTATGAGGACTCGCTTGCCGCCGCGCAGTGGGTTCTCGACAATGTCGATGCCCTTGGCGGCGATGTCCGGCAGGTCGTGATCGCAGGCGATAGCGCGGGGGGCAATCTGGCCGCGACGACGGCCATCGGCTTGCGTGACGCGGCACGGGAAAGAGGCGAGACAGGTCCCCACCCGCTCAAGGCGCAGCTTTTGCTCTACCCCTCAGTCGACCTGCGTGCCGAAGGGTGGGCATTTCCCTCCCGCGTGGCGAATGCCGACCCCAGCCTGCAGGCCGACACTTTGCGGGCGACGGCGGATGCCTATATCGGCGACAGCGACCCGAACGACTGGCGGCTCTCGCCGCTCGGAGCGCAGGATCTGTCCGGCCTGCCCCCTGCCCTCATCGTCGTCCTGTCGGTCGATCCCCTGCGCGATGAGGCGATCGCCTATGCGGAACGGCTGAATCAGGCGGGAGGCCGCGCCGAAGTGATCGAGTTCTCGAACCTGATCCATGGCTTCACCCATTTAAGGCGCATCATCCCCGCCGCAGCCGTGGCATCAGACGAGGTTCTAGAGCAATTTCGGAGCCTGCTTCACACGACCTGATGCAAACCGAGTAAGAAAAGCATTGCCATCGTTTGCAAGAAGGGCTTTGTCCATCTGGTGCCTCAGACCAAACGTCCATCCGCGAAGATAATTAGCGACACGCCTGCGTCGTCATCGGAAACAGGCGTGCCGCAAGCCCGTACCTTGCAGGAAATGGCGAAGCTGGCGGGCGTGTCCGCAGCGACAGTTTCCCGTGCTTTGGCCGACAATAGCCTTATCGCCCTGAAGACGCGCAGGCGCATCCAGGCTTTGGCAAAGGAGGTCGGCTTTTCCGTGAACCCGGCCGCGCGCATGCTGCGCACGCGCCAGTCGCACACGATCGCGCTCGTCCTGCCGCTGGGCCATGAAAAGGGCCAACATTTAAGCGACCCGTTCTTCATGGCGATGCTGGCCTATCTTGCCGACGCGGTGTCACAGCGGGGCTATGATCTGCTCTTTAAACGCATCGAACCGGAACATGACAACTGGTTGCGCCAGATTATCGACAGCAGTCGGGTCGATGGCGTGCTAGTGGTGGGTCAATCGGATCAGGCCGCCGTGTTGCAGGAGGTCGGCTTGACCTATGAGCCGATGGTGGTGTGGGGCCAATATAGCCCTGAACAAAGTTATTTGTCGGTGGGGGTCGACAATGTGGAGGGTGGCCGCATCGCGGCGGCACGGCTGATGGCACAAGGGCGCCGAAAGCTTGCCTTCCTGGGCAATATCGGCGTTCCTGAATTTGCCGCGCGCTATGAAGGTTTCCTGTCGTCAGCGTCGTCCGATACTCCGCAGCCTCCCGTTTTGATCCCAGCACATCTCACTTCCCAGGACGCGTTTGCCGCTGCGGAAACGCTTTTCCGGGAGCATCCCGACGTCGACGGCGTGTTTGCCGGGTCCGACGTCGTGGCGATGGGCGTGATCCGAGCCGCAGCCGCGCTGGACCGATCCGTCCCGCAAGATCTGTCGGTCATCGGTTTCGACGACGTGCCGATCGCGGCGCAAAGCAACCCGCCGCTGACGACGATCCGCCAGGATCTGGAACGCGGCTCCGCGCTGATGTGCGACTTGTTGTTCAAGCGGATGAAGGGCGAGGCGTGTGAATCGGTGCGCCTCGCTCCTGAATTGATCGTACGCATCTCGGCCTAGCTCGCTAGGCTTTTGGGCGACGATTCAGGTTGGGCACGATCAAGAGCTGCCTTGGCCAAGAGCAGCGCGCCTCTCAGTCCGACATCGGCCTCCAGTTGAGGTGGTTGTATGATCTGGCCTACCGTGCCAGGCTCGGCAAGATAACCAGCCGCGAAATGTTCGGCATGGACACGGACGCGGTCCAGAAGCCCGGGCGTACCCATCACTCCGCCGCCAAACACGATGCGACCGGGAGAAAGCATTGCCAGCATGGAGGCCACCAGATGGCCGAGATACCACGCCACAATGTCATGCGCGGGGTGATTCTCATCCAGCTGTGACAAGGAGCGGCCCCAACGGGCGATGATGGCGGGACCGCTCGCCAATCCTTCCACACAGGCGCCATGATAGGGGCAACAACCCGGGAAATCCGTGTCGATCGGATGACGGGGAGGCAGCAAGTGACCCATCTCCGGGTGCCGCAGTCCGTGAAGGGCGCGCCCATCAAACACCGCGCCGCCACCTATGCCCGTTCCCACCGTCACATAGATCAAACCCTGTCGGCAAGCTTTACCCCCTGCCTCGACTTCAGCCAAGGCGGCAGCATTGACGTCAGTGTCGATTTCGATGGGCACCGCAAATGCCTCGCGCAGAGGCTCAACCAGCGATACTCGGCTCCATCCGGCTTTGGGCGTATCCGTCAAGGAACCCCAGTTGGACCGTGATTGATCAAGCTCGATCGGACCGAAGCTGGCAACGCCCAAGCTGGCCAGGCGCCCATATTGCTGTTGCGCCTGCCGTAGGAAGTCAACCATGCGCCCGATCGTATCTGCCGGGTGGGTCGTTTCTATGCGCGTACGCGTCAGCCACTGGCCTTCGCCATTCGCCAGCGCGCAAATGAATTTCGTGCCGCCCGCTTCGATGCAGCCGTATAGCGGCTTTGCTCCTACGTCCATCTTCACTCCCATTCGCAGGCGGGCTGCGGTTGCACGACGTCACCGTCGAAGATGAGCGAGAACACCGGCGCGACCGTACCGCCGAACATGGCGCGACGCTCCTTCCGCGCCTGCGGGGGCTCCGTTCCCTTCGCTCCTGGATAGTCGATAAAGCTGATCACGTCTCCTTCGCTCGACACCCACCAACAATAAGCCTGAAGTGGTGAATCGACAGGATTGGCAGCGACCAGGCCGGTCCCGTTCAATGGACGCCATGGACCAGCGAAACTCTCTGCCACCATGCCGTAAAGGCCAGTAGGAGCCCCCAAGTCAGCTGCATGGCGACGGCCATGGCTGGACCAGAAGCAATAATATAGTCTGTCGCGGACGATCACATGCGGTCGTTCCATCTCACTGTTCACGCCAACCGCTTCGATCAGCGGCGGCTGCAGAGTCCAGCCGTCCATGGTGCGGGTCGCCAGGCCGATAACGCCATCCAGCCTGTCGTCCGTCCATCCAGCTGAACCGGTGAACAGCAGATGCTCAGCCCCATCTGCCGGATCCCGGAAAAAGCATGGATCACGAAAGCCCCAGATGCCGTGGGCAGGCGCGACGATCTGGTCGGCAATCTTGTACCAGTGGCCATCGGCCGCGACGGATTGAACCGGCTTAGACCAGTTGCGGAAGACAGGCATGTCGCCGTCGAATTCAAATTCGGCATGCGTTTCAAAGAGCCGCTGCTCGAAGCTGTGGGGCCCGTCCCGCTGGCCTGTTGCCGTGAAATACAAAGTAACGGTCCGGCCATCTTCCGCAAGCACTGAGCAACCGGACCATTCCCGACTGCCAGGCGACCATCCCTCGGGCAATAACCAGCCGTGATCCCGCCATCCGTCCGTACCAAGACTTGTAAAGCGAATTCGGGCGATGTCGTGACGGTCTTCCGGATCGTCCAGCAGCGCAGTTGCCAGAAAGAACCAATATTGGCGTTCATGAACAATGACAGTGCTGCCATCCGGCCGGATCAGTTGCCACATGTCCCACAGGTCGAGACCTTCGATTATCCGCGCGGATGGCATATGCTGTATGAAGGGAAGACGGCTGAATTTCTGGTCGCGGGCGCGAGCGATCCATTCCTTGGAAAGATGGAGCCCCACCCTCTGATGGTGGTTGATGGCATGGCCATCCCCTGACATTCCGATCGGCATCTTTCCTCCTGGGGCGCGTCAAACCGTGAAGACCCGCATATGGCTGCGCACTTGCAATCCATTGCAGATGAAGTATTCTGCAATCCATTGCAAGGTGGTTTCGTGTGAAGTGTGTTTACTGACGCCTAAAAATGATGGCTTTCGGAGGGGGGCAGCGGCTATCAAGTCGATTGCTGGTTCTCAGGACGGGCGTCCCGGGCTAATCTGCACACAGTCTGGGACGTCATGCCACTGCAAACGACGGCATCGTCTCAGCGCGCCTATCACCCATTTGATGAAAATCATCATCCTAAGTGCCTGCTTCGAACGCGTGAGAAGGTGATCCACTGCGCGAAGCAGCCGGATTATTGGCGCCTGCTCGATGCTCAACGAACGACTGCTTCTGAACAGGGATCGAGCGTTCTTCTAGCAATAGGGCACGCCGTGACGCCGCGCGGAAAGAGCGGCAGCTAACTTGCCTTCACTGCTTCGGACGGGACATTCCAAAATCGGCCCCCTGTTGTCGCCGCCGACGCCGATGGGCGAACGCCGAATGTCAGCCCCTGAAAAGACGTGCCATTCGACAAGGCACTCTGGAACGGCAGGATTGTCCCAGGCGCTCCAAGGATGGCTCCTCGCCAGCAGCGAGGAGCCATCGGTTTAGATCTCGGTGTTCTCGGCAAGGGCAAGCGCGTCTTCCACGTCGATCCCGAGATAGCGGACCGTATTCTCGATCTTGCTATGACCGAGAAGGATCTGGACGGCGCGCAGGTTGCCGGTCGCCCTATAGATGATCGACGCCTTGGTTCGCCGAAGTGAGTGGGTGCCATAGTCGCTTCGCATCAGACCGACCCCTGTCACCCATTCATCGACAAGCCGGGCATACTGGCGGGTACTGAGATGCCTATTATGATCAATCCGGCTCGGAAAAACATAATCGTCTACAGTGCCGCCCCGCCGTTCCAGCCACGCCAGTAGGCTGGCCCGAGCGTCCGGAAGCAATTCGAATTGAACCGGCCGACCTGTTTTCTGCTGCATCACGATCGCACGCGTTCGGATCTGCCCGCCGCTGACAAGGTCGCCAATCTTCATCTGCACCAGGTCGCAGCCTCTGAGGTTGCTGTCGATCGCCAGGTCGAACAGCGCCCGATCTCGCAAGCGGCGGCGCTGATTGAGGTAGAAACGGATTTCCCAGATCTGCTTTGG
>JAAIGE0100966839.1_pt1 | contig 10039 bp, 8 predicted proteins | sample 6487951 | NCBI WGS metagenome assembly JAAIGE01 (sample SAMN13974128, study PRJNA590717) | phyllosphere metagenome | biome: tomato field; feature: multiple bacterial spot infested tomato fields; material: tomato leaves; isolation source: leaves from tomato fields | host: Solanum lycopersicum ... | reverse complement strand
TCGAAGGCCAAATGCCTGGAGTCGAAAGAATATCTGTACAAAACATTGAAGGATAAAGGGTACGACTACCTGCCCTCGTCGGCGAACTTCGTGCTCTTTCCCATCAAAACGGAGGGTAAAGGCTTCGTGGAGAAAATGGCCCAGAAAGGCGTAGCTATCAAAAGCTGGGAGTTCGCCGGACAACACTGGTGCCGGGTTTCGATGGGTACCCTGGACGAAATGAAAACCTTTGGCGAAGCCTTCGGTACACTAGCCTGATCAACCTCTTCTTCTATCTATTACCGCTCTGGGTCACCGGAGCGGTTTCTTTGTTTTAGGTAAAGTTGTTTGTATCAGAATTTCCTTATTATTGCTTATTGATTGATGTTCACCACTAAACCTATCTATGCATGAGTATTACCCCTCCTTTTCCGCCCAACCCAGGGTTCAATCCAACGACGCCTTTAAAACCCAAAAACTGGCTTACTGAAAACATTGTCGCTACGGTTGTGGGCCTATTTTGCTGTTGCGGGGTTAACGCGATTACCGGCGTTATTGGCATCGTTTTCTCAACGCAGGTCGACACGAAATACAACGCAGGCGACTACGCCGGAGCGGAAAGTTCGGCCAATACGGCCAAGATTATGTTTTATGTAACAGCCGGTCTGGTAGCTCTGGGTTTAATTCTGAATATTATCTCTTTCTTCTTGTACGGAGGACTGATGTTCAAACAAATGCAGGATAATTATAATTACAGAATGTAACCTAAAACGAGCCAACTGTCAAGGGGTACCTGCCTACTTTTCGAACGCTCGCGGCCTCACTTTTAATCTCCGCTAACGCTTTTTCATTTCCTCTGTATTTCTTATGGAAAATACCCCATCCTACATGGCTCCTCCCAAACCGTACAACTGGCTGGTACCCGCTATCCTGGTTACGCTTTTCTGTTGTAACTATCTGGGTGTTGTGGGAGTCGTTTACGCCGCCCGGGTGGAAACCAAGTATAATTTAGGTGATTACACCGGTGCTGACCACGACGCTCGTCAGGCCAAACTCTGGACGCTAGTTCCGCTGGCCGTGGGAGTTATCGCCTGGATTATCCTTATGGTATTCTACGGAGCCCTGATCACCAGTACGATGCGAAGCGGAGGCGTACCCAATACCTATTAACGAATGGCTCCTGCCTTACGACTTTTTTTATACTGGATGGTGGCGGCTATGACCATAGCCGTCGCCTTTCTATATTATGAATTCAACCCCGTTGAACACGCTTTCTTCCCACCCTGTTTATTCCAACAGTATACGGGATTACACTGTCCGGGCTGTGGAGCTCAGCGGGCGTTGCATCAGCTTTTACACGGGAACATTCGGGAAGCCTTTCGCTACAATGCCTTACTATTGTTGATGATTCCATACGTGAGTCTGGGCTTTGTGCTCAGCGTTCGCACGCATTTTCGCGGAACGGGTTACGAGACGATGCCGCAGGCTTATCGTAATCCCCGAATCATTATTGGGCTCCTGATCGTCATTTGTCTATTCTGGATTTTTCGAAACATTCCGGTAGAACCCTTTTCGTGGCTGGCACCGCATGATTAAGATTAAGTATATTAACTTAAATTCATTCCAATGTCAATACTGTTCCGTTTATTGCTTAACTAGCAGTTCAAATATTTCATGATCTCATGAGAACGTATATATAAAATAACTCAAAAAAACTGACAGTAAGGTTCTGATAATTAACCAGGAACCGGGAATTATCACTTAAAACGTATATACAAATTTTTATATACGCTAATGCTTGCTAGCCAGCCATTGCTCCGTATATTGCCTTCAATTTTTGCTTAGCCACTCATTAATGACGATTAAGACCGGCTATTCGAACAATCAATTCGTCTTCTATGAAAAAAAATTACCTATCTGCTTTCCTTCTGGGGAGTTTATTAGCAGCAGGCACCGCCAAAGCCCAGCTAGTAATCAATGGTACTAAATTCTCTAATTCGGGATACGTAAGTAATTACTCCTCCTATACCGAAGTTAAGTCCGCATCCAACTCAAATTACGCAGCCAGCAACCGTTCTGTGTTTGAACACTTTGAGACGTCACCACAGGCTCTCCGGGTAGACAATGCTTACGAGGCTAATTTAGCCGATGGTAGTACTGATGAGTTTAAAGGGCCTAATGGCTCCCCGGGCGTTCAGGGCGTAAGTGGTTCCGTAGCCCCCAATTTTCATACGCTGATTCTGAACAACGGAGCAACGTTCGCAATCACGAACACGAAGGGGGCCAATGTGTATGGCTCGGCCCAGCTTAACAACGGCATCACTACAACCAACCGATCCCTGCGGCAAGAGGGTGCCCTCCGCTTTCAGAACGGAGCTACGTACCAAAACGGCAATACAGACGCCCGGCACGTAAACGGCTATGTCAGTAAGGTTGGTAACAATGAATTTACGTTTCCAGTCGGTTCGGGTAGCGACCTTCGCACCCTGAAAATGTCAGCTCCGAGTGCCAATTCCCATTTCAGTACGGCCTGGAATACCAGTCAGCCTACGAATACTTCGGCTAAAGAAAACGCCATTCAGGCCATTGCGGCAGCTGGTTTCTGGGACTGGATTACCGTTACTCCCAGCTCATCTCCTCTGACCATTACAGTTTCCATTCCGGATCTGAGTGCGTTCGCAGGTACTGAAAGCCTGCGACTGGTGGGTTGGAACGGTTCGCAGTGGGTATCGCTAAGCAGTGGTCCTTCGGCAACGGGTAATACGGAAAACAGCACGCTGCAAGGTATCATTCCGGCTAATAGCTCCACCATTACCGCTCTGGCCATTGGTAGTAGCTCCGGAGCACTGCCGGTATCACTGGCAGCGTTTACCGCAAAAGCCGTAGATAATCAGAAAGCGGCTCTGGATTGGGTCACTGCGGGGGAAAAGAATAACGCCTTTTTCGAAGTACAACACTCCATCAACGCTCAGCAGTACGAAACAGTTGGACAGTTGAAGGGTCAGGGAACGACTTACGCCCGCACGAGTTATACATTTACGCACGACGGACTGAGTCCGGCCAGCATTCATTACTACCGCCTCAAGCAGGTCGATCTGGACGGAAGCTTTACTTATAGTCCCGTTCGTTCGGTGAAACTGGAAGGCTACCTGGGCATTGAGCTGTACGCAACGGTAGAACCCGGCCGTACGGTAAAAGCTTTTGTCAAATACGGTGATGATCAACTCTCCGATCAGGCTACTGTATCACTCGTCGATCTGTCCGGCCGTAAGCTTAGTTCAAAAGCGGTATCGCTACAGAAAGGTACGAACCCGGTTGAGTTTTCCGCGGCTTCCCTCGGGGCAGGTCTGTACCTGATTCGTCTGGAAAATGCTTCTCAAAATTCAACAGTGAAAGTGGCTATTCCATAAAGCTGTTGCTATTCTATTTCTAAAAGAGAGGCGTTCCGAAGTTCGGAACGCCTCTCTTTTTATAAATCAGTAACGCTGTTACCCCTTTCCTAAACTTTTACTACGACTCCTTTTCGGTATAAAACCCAAACGATCAGTCCCCAGAAAGCCAGGTATAGTAAAGCCCAGGCCACAGAAGCATTCATTGGATTGGAAAATTGCGGAGTCAGTAGATCGCTATACAGATAATGCTGCAGACTTACGGACTTTCCGTTCGTGTGAACCGGAATCGCGGAAAGAATGCGGGGAATGATTCCCGAGAAAAAAAAGACAAGCATGGGATTGACTCCAAACACGACAAACGGCATCGTCCAGCCTTTACTACCTTTGACATCAATCCAATAGTACAGTCCACTCAATACCACCAAAGCCCAACCCGCGGCTACTACTACGTACGAACTCGTCCACAGGGCTTTATTGATAGGGAATACAATATGCCATACACTTCCAAGTACAATACCACCCAGACCTGCCAGCAACAAATACCGGGCTTTCTGCGGACCCGTCAGACTTGGTGTACGCAGTAAGGTACCGGTCAAAAGCCCCGCAATGCCCGTACCGAGAGCGGGTAAGGTACTTAAAATGCCCTCCGGGTCCCAGGTTTTGGCACTTGCCCATAAATGGCCCGGCAACAACGTATAATCCAACCAGGCGGCCAGATTTGTTCCTTTGTCCAGATTGGCTTCGCCCACGCCGGGTACGGGAACCAATGTCATCAGTGCCCAATACAGGAGCAGTACGCTCACACCTACGACGGCCTGTACTTGCCAGGAAGTTCGCAAGTACAACAGAGCAATCAATCCGTACACCATCGCAATACGTTGCAAAACACCGGGAATGCGGACTGTCTCATACGCATCAAAGCCGCCAAAGGCCAGAAGGATCATGAGCAGGAAGGTGCCCAGAGCCACGTAGAATTGATACTTCTTGTCATAGTCGCTAAACAGGACCCAGGCAAGTATCGCCATGATCGCCAGTCGTCCCAGCAGCAAAGTTGGTCCTTCCAGACCCGGCAACTGAATTTTCGAGAAAAAGAACAGAAACCAGCCCAGACAAAAAATGCGTAAAGTGCGAATCGCAATTTTTAGCATTGTATCCGAATCCCAGCGTTTATGCGGCATGGCCAGCACGACCGACACTCCTACGATGAGTAGAAAGGTGGGAAAAACCAGGTCCGTGGGTGTATACCCGTGCCATTCGGCGTGAAGCAATGGAGCATAGACGTGACCCCAGTCGCCGGGATTGTTGACGACCGTCATGAGCATAATGGTAAGCCCCCGAAGCACGTCCAGTGAAAGTAAGCGGTTTTTCATAGAAAGAAAGATACGGAATCAATAACCCGCAAAAATGGGCAAGCCGTGCGGATTCTGCTAGGGATGGCAGGAATTCATTTCAACAAATCCACGATTTGCGTAATTTTCAACGGTATTTTCTTCTTTGTACCTTATTTTCCGTGGCCTTTCCTGTATTTTTCAATCAGTTTTCGAGGGCTCGCTTTTGTCTGTCTTTCGAACCCCGTCTTTCACCCGTTTCAACACGTTCTTTCCGATGAAAACCGTACTTCTACCCCTATTCGCCTTTGGATTGACGAGTCTGGTACAAGCCCAGCAGCTTACCGGATTTACGCCGAACCGTCAGACTTCCGAGCTAAACCTGGAAGCTGAATTCAAGAAATACCAGTCGGCGGCGACTTATAAAGAGCATTTAACCCGTCTGACGAGCGTACCACACGTAGCGGGTACTCCCGAAAATGAAAAAGTCCGCGATTACATTGCCGAAACCATGCGAAAAGCAGGCTGGCAGGTGGACATTTATCCGCACGACATTTATTTACCGAAAGGTCCGGGAGAAGTGGCCGTGGAAGTGGTACAACCCATTCGGCAACCCCTCAACATCCGTGAATATCTTTTTCCGGAAGACAAATACGCCAGCGATCCCCGGCTGATGCCCGGCTGGAACGCCTACTCCGGTTCGGGCGATGTAACAGCGGAAGTGGTCTACGCCAATTACGGTCGAAAAGAAGATTTCGAGAAGCTCAAAGCTCTGGGCATTTCGGTACAGGGCAAAATCGTGCTGGCCCGGTACGGCGGTAATTTCCGGGGCTACAAAGCCCAGTTTGCTCAGGTGGCCGGGGCGGCGGGCCTCATCATTTACACCGATCCGGCGGACAACGGCTACGCCAAAGGTCTGACCTTTCCCGAAGGCCCCCAGCCCAGCGAAAGCGTCATTCAACGCGGCTCTTTGCTAACCGTAAATTATACGGGTGATCCGCTCACGCCTTTTGAACCGGCACTTCCCATCGATGGCAAAGTGAAAGTAAAACGCCTCGATCCGAAAGACGTGGATTTGCACAAAATTCCGGTGACTCCCATTCCGTACGCCTCCGCTCTGGAAATCATGAAGCAAATGAAGGGAGCCAAGGCGGTACCCGCAGGGTGGCAGGGAGGCTTGCCTTTCACGTATCGACTCGAAGGCGGACCGGGCCTGACTGTACGCCTGAAAGTAAAACAGGAAATTGCCATTACCCGCGTGTACGAAGTTGTGGGCACGCTGACGGGTACTGAATTTCCGAACGAATGGATCATCGCTGGGTGTCATTACGATGCCTGGGCTTACGGTTCAACGGACCCCAACAGCGGTACGGCTATGTTGCTAGGTCTGACGGAATCACTGGGTAAGCTGGCGAAAGCTGGGCAGAAACCCCGGCGTACCATTAAAGTGGCCCATTGGGATGCGGAAGAATTCGGCGTAATCGGCTCGGCCGAATGGGCCGAACAATTTCGGGATGAACTGACCAAAAACGCCGTAGCGTACATGAACTTCGATGCCGCCGTCTCGGGTCGGGTATTCGGGGCGAGTGCTTCGCCTTCGCTGAAAAAACTACTCATTGAAGCTACGCAGGCCGTGGCGTATCCGGATTCCAACAAAACGGTGTATCAACACTGGTTGGGTCAAACCTCTCCCCGCAGTGGCAGTACGGTTGGGATTGCGTCCTCGGCTCCGGCCTTGGCGGCCAACGAACCGACCATTGGTAACCTCGGTGGTGGCTCCGACCACATCGGCCCGTACATGCACGTGGGGGTACCTTCCCTCAGTGCGGGCGTGGGTGGACCTACGCTGTATCACTCTTCCTACGACGATCTGTTCTTCTATCATAAATTCGTCGATTCTACCTACAAGATGGGTCCAATGGTGGAACAGGTCGTGGGAACCATGGCCCTGCGACTAGCCAACGCGGACATCCTGCCCTATGATCTGGTTCGCTACGCCAGTGACCTGACCACGCACCTAAAGGCCGCCGAGAAAGCGATCAAGGCCTACGCTCCTACGTATTCCATCGAACCCTTACTGGCCACCGTAGTGGATCTGAAAAAGAATGCGGAAGCGGCAGAAGCAGCCCGCCAAAGTTATCTGGCGGCGGGTCGTACGGATAAAGCTCAGGAACTCAACAAGATTATGCTCCAGCTCGAACAGTCGTTTATTGATAAGAAAGGAATGGCTTTTGGCTCCTGGTACCGCTCCCTTTACGCATCCTCGGATCCGTACAGTGGCTATGCGTCCTGGATGTTACCTGGTTTGTTGTACGAGGCTTCCTTAAAATCGACCGCAAATCTGCCGGAGCTGGAAAATCGGTACAAAACGGCCATTCAGTCCCTGAGCGGTAAGCTGGCTAACTTAGTACAAACGGTAAACAAGAGTGCGGGAGCTTCGCTGGGCGGTAGTAAATAGCCTGATTAAAGGGTTTCCATTCAGCTAGGAAAAGATCACTAGATCGCCCCGATTTATAATCCTCATGGAATGATCGGGGCGGCACTAGTTGAGCGTTTTTAACGCGAATTACTGGCTCGCCCTGATTTAAAACCTTCATGGAATGATCCGGGCGGTACTGGTCGAGCCTCTCCGACGCGAATCCTTAACATCCTATCCCCCGCATTGCATACGGGGCTATTGAAATTAAACCCCTCCGGGGTTACATCTTCACGTCTGTTTCCCAGCTCGCCCGATCATTACATGAGGGTTATAAATCGGAGCTAGCGGGGCTAGTGCTAGTCGGGCGTCTCCGACGCAAACTCAGTTTCCTACGTATGCCATTCCGGCATTTCTTTCGCACCCGTCACCGGATCCTGCGATGGCATGGGTACGGCAGCAATGTTTCGATCCGCCTGAGGCCGATCGCCCTTTTCACCCTTCAGTAAATCCCAGTCTTTGCCTTCGGGATATGCTCCTACTACGCCAAAATCACTACTGGCTTCGAGCTTCTTGTGACCAACGCCCGCCGGAATCACCAGCACATCACCCGCCTGTACGTGGATTGCCTGGCCTTTTTCGCCACCCATTTGTAAAGTGGCCTGTCCGCTATACACGCCGAGTACTTCGTGCGAAATACTATGGTAGTGGTGATAGGGATAGACCCCGTTTCGCCAGGAGTTTCGCCAGCGATGTTCGGAAAAGAGCGTCTCGAATCGCCGGGCCAGGTCCTTTTCTTCCGCTTTAAAAACCGCAGAATAGATCAATAAGGGTAAGGCGTTGTTAGGTATTACACCATCGTCTTTGAAATGCAAACGTTCCGGTTTCATGCAAGAAGGACGCGTTAAAGGAGTATGACAATACGGACAGCCTGGGGCGAAAGAAGTATACCAATTCCTGCGAACGTAGCCTTTTCGGCACGCCCCGTCGCTAAAAATGCGGCGAGTATCGGCTAGTGTTTTCCGGGGACTAACGTCTGTTTTCAAGCCTGCGTATAGGTCAGTAAACAATCGCAACCAGCACCGTGAAATACGCAATCATTTATTCCCTACTGGCCCTTGCCTTACTGACGGGCTGCAAAAAAGATACGGATGCGACTACGCCCGCTACCCACTCGGAAGAAAATACGCCAATTAACCAATGGATTTACGAGCAAATGCAGGCCTATTATCTCTGGACGGATCAGCTACCGGTGGAAAATACGACCGATCAGACCCTCGCTCCGGAGGATTATTTTAATTCCCTGCTCTACACCTATAACGCAACGACGAATCCGCAGGGCGACCGTTTTTCTTACCTTTCTTCGGATGCCGAATCGCTGGAGGCGGCCCTTAACGGGGAGAGCCTGACGACAGGTATGCAATTCCGGCTCTTTTACCGGGATAATGCGAATGTAAACGTCGTGGGTCAGGTGCTGTACGTGCTGAAAAATTCCCCCGCCGACCGGGCCGGTTTCAAACGGGGGGATGTCTTTACCAAAGTGAACGGTACGACATTGACCGTTAACAACTATAGTGAATTACTGTACGGGTCGGGAACGACGTCCGCATTTACCCTCGGTACAGTCAATACCACTACGGGCACCCTGGATGATACCAGCACGACCCGATCCGTAACGGCAACGACGTTTCAGGAAGATCCGGTTTACCTGGATTCCGTGTACACTGTCAACGGAAAGAGCGTAGGTTATCTCTTGTATAACCAGTTTGTATCGAGTCCGAATGGTTCATCCAGCAATGCGTACGACAATCACCTGCGGCAGATTTTCGGCAACTTCAAAGCGGCGGGCATTCAGGAGTTAGTTCTGGATTTACGCTACAATCCGGGTGGATCGGGTTTAACGGCTATCAATCTGGCCAGTATGATTGTTAAATACAGCGGTGCCGATCAGGTTTTCTACCGCGAAGAATACAACACTGAGCTGAATAAGTACCTCCAGCAGCAGTACGGTAGCGATTCGTTCAACGCTTATTTTACCAATGAAGCCAATAACGTGGGAAATCAGATCAGCAAGGTAACCATCCTGACGTCTGAATGGACGGCTTCTGCGAGTGAACTGGTGATCAATGGATTAAAGCCGTACATGAACGTCCAGTTGATTGGTGAAACCACGTACGGAAAAAACGTAGGTTCGACCACCCTGACCGACGATTCGGGTAAGATCAAATACGCTCTGCAACCCATCATTGTCAAAGTATACAATAGCCTGGGGCAATCGGATTACACGGCGGGATTTACGCCTACTATCGTACTTTCGGAACCTTTTACCCTGTATCCGCTGGGCAGTACGCAGGAGGCTTTACTGCAAACAGCTTTGTACGGAAGCAGTACTTCTGGTCGGCAGACGGCGGGCATCCATGCCGTGGCTTCTTCGCTCACTCAAAAAACGCTATTTGGTAAGTTGCTCATTCGAAGCAAAGATCAGCGTATTCAGTCTTTTTTAAAAAATCGGTTTTAGTACCCGGATAGCTTGTATTACAAACGAGAAAGGCTACCTCATGAGGCAGCCTTTCTCATTTATTGAAATTCAGTATTAATTTAATACGACCACTTCGGTGGTGGTAGTATCTACTGGTTTTCCTTTATCCTCGGGGAATACGAAGTTGATCGGGCGTTCCACTTTTTCTTCCAGCAGAGCCACTTTCAACACGTCTTCCACCCGGTCGGCATAGTGGAATGTCAGGTCCTGGATGTACGATTTGTTGATTTCCTCAATGTCCTTACGGTTCTTCGTACACAGGATTACTTCCTTAATACCGGCCCGTTTGGCAGCAAGAATTTTCTCCTTGATACCACCCACGGGCAGTACTTTTCCCCGCAGGGTAATCTCACCCGTCATGGCCAGATTCGACTTCACTTTCCGC
>JAAIGE0100417351.1_pt1 | contig 10039 bp, 5 predicted proteins | sample 6487951 | NCBI WGS metagenome assembly JAAIGE01 (sample SAMN13974128, study PRJNA590717) | phyllosphere metagenome | biome: tomato field; feature: multiple bacterial spot infested tomato fields; material: tomato leaves; isolation source: leaves from tomato fields | host: Solanum lycopersicum ... | reverse complement strand
TGAGCGGCGGAACGCCGTCGGTCACCGCCCCGGCGTCGGGTTCGAGCACCTCGCTGCCGGGTACGGGGGTGGCCTGGGGCTGCGGCCCGGGGGCCGCGGGCGCGTCGGCCTCGCCCCCGATCTCGTCCGGTGCGCCGGAGGACGCACCGGACGAATCCGCGTCCGACGACGACGGTGAGGTCGAGGTCGACGGGCTCCCGCCGGCCTCGGTCCGACCCGCGGTCGTGAGCGTGAGACCGGCGACCACGGCGATCGCTGCGACGCCGAGCCCGGCGACGGTCAGTGCCGCCGCGAGGCGCCGGCGGTCACGGCGCGCTCGCGCCGCCGCATCCGTCGCTTCGTCGGTGTCGACGGCTTCGACGGCGCCCTCATCGTCTGCTTCGGTTCTCTCGCCGGCGTTCGAGTCCATTCCGCTTCCCTCCCGTGTGCGGTCTGTGCCATGCCCGTTCCTCCTGTCGATCCACACCTCCTGTCGATCCACAGGGCGAGCGCGACCGGAGGGGGGATCCGGCCGCGCCCGCGCGCGGGCGACGGGTCACGCTTCTCGATGAACCGAGGATCGGCGGACGGCCAGATAGGCCGGGGGTCCCTCGACGAGGTACCGCTTCGCCAATCGCTTCGGCTCGAGCATGAGCCGCCACATCCATTCCAGGCCCGCCCCCGAGACCCAGTGCGGGGCGCGCGAGACGCGACCCGCCAAGAAATCCACCACGGCGCCGAAGGCGAGCAGGGCGCCCGCCCCCGTCTCGCGTCCGTGCTGCGCGATCCACTGCTCCTGGCGGGGCTTGCCCAGGCAGACGATCACGAGGTCGACCCCCGCCGCGCGCATCTGCGCCGCGATGGTCTTCGAGCCCTCGGCCGAGTCGAGCTCGGCTCGCGAGGGGGTCCAGTGTCCGATGAGGCGCACGCCCGGCCACTGCGTGGTCACGCTGTGGTGCAGGGCGGTGCGCGTCTCGGAAGAGCCGCCGAGCACGGCGACCCGCCACCGTTCGTGCGACGCCAGCGTCAGGATGTCGACGATCAGGTCGCTGCCCGCGAGGCGTTCCCACGGGGTGCCGGTCAGGCGTCGAGCCTCGGTCGCCACTGGCGCGCCGTCGATGAGATTGAGCCAGCGAGCCGACCCGGCCGGCAGGTCGAGCGCGCGCTCGTGGTGGATGTGGTCGAGGTTCACCGAGACCACGCCCAGCGGCGCCGCGTCACGGGTCTTCACAGCCGAGGCGATCACGGCGCAGGCGCCGGGAGCATCGGTGAGGTGCACCGTGGTGCCCGCGATGCGGATCGCCGGCGGCCCCAGCGGGGTCGGTCGCGGTGTCACGTATCGTCGCCCGACCGTCGCGGTCCGGTCACGGGTGAGTCCTATCGGCGTCGTCGCCACGCGCATGGCCATCAGTAGGCCCCTTTCGCTCGAAGCACCACGGCAGCGGTGCGCAGGATGATCGCGAGATCGCTGGTCACCGACCAGTTCTCGACGTAATGCAGGTCGAGGCGGACGCTCTGCTCCCACGTCAGGTCGCTGCGACCCCCGATCTGCCAGGGCCCCGTGATGCCCGGCCGCAGGTAGAGGCGGCGGAACACCGGCACGTCGTACGCGCGAACCTCGCGGGGCAGCGGCGGACGCGGGCCCACGACGCTCATGTCGCCGACGAGCACGTTCCAGAACTGCGGCAGCTCGTCGATCGAGTACTTGCGCAAGAACCTGCCGAGGCGGGTCACGCGCGGGTCGTGCCGCACCTTGAACAGCACGCCCGACCCTTCGTTCGCCGCGGCGAGCGCGTCGACCTCGTCGGCGGCGCCCGTGCGCATCGTGCGGAACTTGACGATCTGGAACTCGCGGCCGTCGCGGCCCACCCGGCACTGGCGGAAGAGCACGGGTCCCGGCGAATCGAGTCTGATCGCGGCGGCGATGAACGGAGTCGCGAGCATGATCGGCACGAGCGCGCAGAGCGCCACGACGATGTCGAGCCCGCGCTTGACGATGTGCTGCGCGCCGTCGTAGGTCGGTATGCGCACGTTCACGAGTGCGAGGCCCGCACGGGCGCCGAGGCTGATCCGCCCGACGGCGACGTCGGTCAGCGGTGTCGCGAGCACGAGATTCGTAGCCGTGCCCTCGAGCTGCCAGCTGAGCCGGCGCACGAAGTCGGGGTCGTCGGTCGCGCCGGCGACCACAACGGTCTCGGCCTGCACCGCTCGGGCCGCTTCGGCGGTCGCGGTGGCCGGTCCGAGGATCGGCAGGCCGGCGGGGCCGGCCGAGCCGTCGGCATCCGTCACGGTCGCGCCGACCACCTGGTAGCCGAGCGGGCGTGCGTGATCGAGCGTCGGGGCGAGAGCCTCGAGCACCGCACGCGACCCCACGAGCACGGCGCGAGGCGCGGTCGGACGCAGCGAGCGCGGCGCCCAGCGGTGCCAGTACCAGCGCGACAGCAGCACGGCCGCGAGGCAGGCGGGCACTCCGGCCAGCAGTGCGCCGCGGGCAGGATCCGACGGTGCGACGGCCACGGCGCACGCACCGATGGCGAAAGCGATCGCGCCGGCGAGCAGTACCCGGCGGGCCTCTCGCGACGGCGGGATGCCGGGCTCTCTCGTGTGGGCGGCACTCAGGGTCGCCAGCATGACCAGCACCAGCGCTGCGCCCGCGGTGGCCAGATCGGCCGGGGCGAACGCGAAGGCGATCGCGAGCACGGCCGACGACACGGCGACCCCGGACACGAGCCCGGCGACGTCGCCGAGGACGACGCGGCGTCGGTGTCGGCCGCGCTCTCGTCGGCGCAGGCGGGTCTCGAGCGAGGCGCGCGGCGTCATCACGAGCCCGAACGGCGACGCGGTGGCCGACGTCATCACGCCGACCACCCGGTGCCGAGGGGCTCGCGCCCCGTCGTCCGTGCCGGCCCGCGCCGTCGTGGCGCGGGCGCACAACGTTTCATCCCCATGAACGTCATCCCCAGAATCAGGCGCGAGCCGAAGCCCGTGCCTCCCCAAATTCAGGCGCGAGCCGAAACCCGTGCCTCCCCAAAATTCAGACGCGAGCCGAAGCCCGTGCCTCCCCGATGTGCGGTCCGGTCACCCGCTCTTCCCCGTCACGGCCCGCTGACGAGCCGTTGCACCCGCGCCGGTATCCGGTGTACCGAGCGGGGGGCTCTCCGTGCGGGCACTCTGATGAGAGCCCCGGCACGGAGAGCCCCGACGGGTAGGACGATCCCCAGAAAATCCATTCCGTCGTGCTGTCGCTACGTGTTTCGCTACGCTCCCCAAAGCGCCTCGGGTTTGCGACACCGGGAACGCTACTCGGCTGTCCGGTGTCGACCAATAGGGGATGGAACCTAATTCGCTTGTCCCCCATTTGGGGGACATAGGGGTATCGGATTAGGGGATCGTGAAGACGAACGGGGGAGCCGGATTCTGCCCCGGCCGGAGTACCGTGAACGCCACATCGAGCCCGACGCCGATCGCGCGTCCGGCTCCGAAGCCTTGGGGGGCTGGACATGGGGAACACAGTTGCGCGCGCGCTCGTGACCGCCGCGATCGTCCTGATCGGCTCGGCATCGTCGGCCACCGCGGCGGCGGCCGACGACGGAACCTACGCGCCGGTGACACCGCGCGAACCGAGCCTGGAAGGGTCGGTGGTGACGACGAACTGCGAGGGGGGAACCCCGACCATCGCCTATAGCGTGCGCACGGTCGGGCGCGACGAGCCGATCACCGCCGCCTCTCTCTGGGTCACCGACGGCGAGTCCGACGTGACGCTATCGCTGCCCGGCCGCGTGACCGACTCGGGCACCGGCCTGCGCGGCGAGATCGCCTGGCCGGGAACGGCATCCGCCGACGGGCAGTCGCGGGGGACCGACCTCGCCTGGATGCGCGGCGCGGTCAGCGCGCAGCTGCAGGTCGACGGCCTGCGACTGTCGGTGCCGCTGGAATACCCGGCCGCGGCCTGCGCCGCCTCGCCGGCGTCGAGCCAGCTCGCCGCGACGGGCGGGGTCGTGCCGATGGTCGCCGCGTCGGCCGGGGTCGCCTCGCTCGCCGTCGGAGCGGTCGTCACCTTCTTCGCGCTGCGTCGTCGCTCCGCGGCCCTGCACGGTGACGACGCCGCGCAACGACGAGAAACCTCGAGATGACCCGGCGCCCGCCGGCGCGACGACGCCGGCGCGTGCTGCTGGCCGTGGGAGCAGGACTGCTGCTGGCGTGCGGAGCCGCCGGCATCCATCTCACCCAGTCGGCTCTGAACGCACGCGAGCTCCTCGTTCGCGCCGAGGCATCCGCCGGCGCCGCGCTCGCCGCCGTCGAGGCCCGCGACATCGCCGCGGCCGATGCGGCGGTGCGCGAGATGACGGATGCCGCGGCCCGCGCCGTGCCCGACGACCCGGTGTGGCGGCTGGCCGAGCTCGTCCCGCTGCTCGGGAGCGACCTCGCCGCCGTGCGGCGCATAGCCGACGATCTTTCGCGGCTCGGAGCCGACGTCGTGCAGCCGGTGCTCGCGCTGGCCGACGAGGCCGACGGCGCCGACGCGGTGCGCCTCGTCGACCTGCTTCGCGCGCACGCGCAGCCGCTGCGAGACGCCGAGGGCGCGCTGGATGCGGTCGCCGCCGATGCGGGCAGCCTCGCCCCGGGCCCGGTGGCAGACACAGTCGCACCGCAGCTCGGCCACGCGGTGCAGCGGCTGAACGAGGTGGTGGCGGTGCTCGACCCGGTCGTGTCGTCGGCCGCCGACGCCGCCGACACGCTGCCCGCCACGCTGGGAGCCGACGGCCCCCGCACGATCCTCGTCATGGTGCAGAACCCGGCAGAGCTGCGCACCGGAGGGGGCATCACGGGCAGCTTCGTGCAGATCGACGCCGCCGGCGGAGGGCTGACGCTCGCGGGTGTCAGCGATTCGGCCGACTTCGCTCCCGCCCCGCAGCCGCTGGTGGCGCTGCATCCGGGTGAGGAGCGGACGTTCGGCGACGGCATCGGGCGGTTCGTGCAGAACGCGTCGATGACCTCGGACTTCGCGCTGACCGCACGTCTCGCGTCGGCGTGGTGGCAGTCGCGCGGGGGCCCGGCGCCCGACACCGTCGTCTCGATCGACCCGCTCGTGCTCGCGTCGATCCTCGAGGTGGTCGGCCCGGTCGAGACGCCCGCGGGCGCGATCGCGTCGACCGACGTCGTCGACGCCCTGCTCGTCGAGCCGTATCTCACCCTCGAGCCCGAAGCGCAGGCCGCTCGCTTCGCCGGGGTCGCCGAGGCGGTATTCGCCGCCCTGGTCGCGCAGACGAACCCCATCCCGATCGCCGCGTCTCTCGCGGGCCCGATCGACGCGGGCAGGGTCTCGGTCTGGAGTCGCCATGCCGACGAGCAGGCGGTCATCGACGGCACCGCGGTCGCCGGACCCGAGGCGCGACGGCGGTCCGCCGGACCCGACGCCTTCGCGGTGTACTTCAACGACGCGACGGGCGGCAAGCTCACCCCGTACCTCGATGTGGGCCTGGCGATGCAGACGGCGACGTGCCGAGAAGACGGACGGGCCGAGGTCGCCGTGACCGTCCGGGTCGCCAGCGAGCTGCCGCCCGACGCCGCCGACACGCTGCCCGTCAGCGTCACCGGGGGAGGGCTCTGGGGCGCGACCGCGGGGTTCATCGCGCCGACGATCAGCGTCGCCGCCCCGCCCGGCTGGTTCGTCGGGGGCGTCGAGCTCGAGGGCGTCGCGGTGCCCGCGGTGACGGCGACCGACGGCGCCGGGCCGGTCGTGACGCGACGCACCGACCTGCCGCCGGGGGCCTCGAACACGCTCGTCTTCCGCTTCGTCGCGCCGCGCGCAGAGCCGGTCGAGCCGTCGCTCGTGCACACGCCGCTGCTGACCGATCCGGTCGTCGAGACGGCTGCGGCGCGCTGCGCGTGACCCGTCCGCAGGCACGCCGGCGAGCGGTTGCCGAAGAGGGGGTGTCACGCGCGCCCCGACAGGGATAAAGTGTCACTGCCGTCTGCCTCAGGTTCGCGCCCGTTCCCCAAAGCGGGTACGACACGCTTCGTCCCCAAACGTGCGTCTCTTCGCGACCGCGACGGCTTTGCGGGCCCTCTCGAGCACCAGTCCCCACTGGCGGTTCGGGAGGGCTCGTCCCCGTTCGGGCGGTGTGGTCTCAGCCGGCTTCGACGATGGAGCGCAGCTTGGCGATCAGGTCGGTGCGCGAGGTGGCGCCCAGCCGTCGGCGCATGCGTGCGATGTGGTGCTCCGCCGTGCGGGGTGAGATGAACATCGCCTCGCCGATCTCGGCGTAGGTCCGGCCGGCGATGACGAGCGCGGCGACCTCGCGTTCGCGCGCGCTCAGAACGTCGCCGATGCGTGCCGACCGCAGCGGCGTGACATCCGGAGACCGCTCGGCGTTGGGGTGCAGTTCCGCCGCCAGAGCGATGAGCCGGGCGGCGACCTTTCGGTGCTCCGTGCCCGCAGCGGCGAGGTGCGCCAGGCGTGCGGCATCCCACGCGAATCCGACGGCCGCGAGCTCGGTGGCGGCCTCGACGACCCGACCGATGTCGAGGGCCTCGTCGCGTCGCGCGCGCAGCCATTCCGTAGCAGCGGATGCCACGGCCCGGGCCACGGCGGTGGTCGGAGGCAGTTCGCGCAGCGCTCGGGCACGTTGGTCGGCGCCGTCGAGGTCGTCGACGAGGATCGCCTGCTGGAACGCCGTCCAGCGGGCCTCGGCCGTCCACAGCGCGGGCTCGCCGAGTCGGGCCAGCAGGGCGTCGATGCCGTCGCCGACCCGTTCGAGCAGGTGGGTGTCGTCGAAGTCGGCGGCGGTGATGAGGAACTCGTAGAGCGGCAGCAGAGAGAACAGGTCGGGTTCGACCCCGCGGACGTCTTCACGCACGCGCTCCCAGAGCGACTGCAGCTCGCCCGGCACGCCGTACCGGCGGACGAACGCCAGCAGCACGGCGTCGCGCACGACGATGTCGCGGGGTCCGAGGGGAGCGATGGCCGCATCGACCTCGGCCAACCGGGCTGCGCACTCGTCGGGGCGCTGAGCGTGCACCGCGGTCCAGGCGTCCCACAGCAGCAGGCGCGGACGCGCCCAGGCCCCGCCGTGGCCGGTCAGCAGAGCGTCGGCGAGCATGCCCCGTGCGGTGTCGAGCTCGCCGAGGTTGATCGCGATCACCGCGGCGACGACGGCCGGCACCTCGGGGGCGGGTCCGTCGTGGCCGGACTCGGCATAGGTGTCGCTCGCTCGGATCGCGTCGTCGATCGCGGCGTCGGGGCGATCCGAGATCGAAGCTCGCAGCGCCCTCATCAATAGCCGCACCGACACCGAGAGCGTCGTCGGAAGGTCGTCGCTGCTAGCCGCACGCTCGCGCACCGGACCGGCGTCGCCGGCCGCGAGCGCTGCCACGGCCGCGTGAGAGCGCACGACCGGTGCCCGCAGGTCGTGCGCGCCGTAGGTCGCGGCGCTGACATCGGGGTAGCCGCGGGCGCTCCAGACCGATCCGGCGAGGTCGACCGCGTCGTCGTGGTCGGGGTGGTCCTCGACGAGCTCGACGGCGTCGAGCAGTGCGGCGGCGTGATTGAGTTCGCCGCGGTCCCAGGCGAGCCGGCTCATGCGCACGGCTGTCTGCAGGGGGTCGGCACCGGCGTCTCGTGCCGCCTCGTAGAGCTCGAGTGCGCGGGGAAGGTCGTCGGCGGCCGCCGCGTCGGCGTGGACGATGAGCGCCTGCGCGAGCCGGGGATCGGCGACATCGCCGAGCGAGCGGACGACATCGAGGGGCGGCGTGCCGGCGTCGTGGTCGGCGAGCAGCGTCACCAGCAGCGAGACCGGCGTCGTCGACAGCGCCGCGATCCGCACGATCGGCGCCACCGCGCCGTTGCGCAGCAGAAACCCCTCGGCGTAGCCGCGGGCGATCGACTGCTCGTCCGGGTCGTCTCCGGCGCTGAAACGGTCGCCGAGCGCCGACCGGCGGACGATGTGCGCGATCTCGGGGTCGACCGTCGCCAGCCTCTCGGCGACGACCTCGCTCATCGCCCGGGTCACGCGCGCGTGCGTCGGGTCGTCGCAGGGGCCGTCGCCGTGGGCGATGAGCGACTCCTTCACGAGCCAGGTGATCGATGACGCGAGGGTGACCAGCGAGACGATGCAGGCCTGGTCCATCGAGCGTCCGTCGGCTCGCAGCGTGGCGGCGACGTCTTCGGCGTCGAGACGTCCCACGACGATCGCCGGCGCCGACTGCTCGAGTCGACGCATGAGCTGACGCAGCGCCTCGCTGCGGGGCCACGGGCGCGCGGCGAGGACCATTCCGACCGAGGCGTCGTCGAGGTCTTCCGACAGCGCGGCGACCTCGTGGTCGCTGAGCAGGTGCGCGTCGTCGACGACGCGCGTGCGGCCCGCGGCCACCGCATCCGGATGCATGCCGGCGTCGATCCACTCGAGCATCGGCGACTTGTCCGATCCGGCGGGGCCGATGACGGCGACGCGGGGCGGATGCGAGACGTCGGCGAAGATCCGTTCGACGCGGGACCGGGCCAGAGAGGACCACATCCCCGCCGGTCGCCGCCCGCTGTCGTCGGCTGATGACAGTGACATCGTGATCCCCTCCTCCCCACGAGTGCTCGGAATATACACCCGCGCCGAGAACGCAACTTCTGCTGGCGCCGGGCACCCGATCGGGTGTAGCCGAAACACGATCGAGACATGGATGTCATGGTTTCGCGGCGGCGAGAGGGTTAGGTTCTAAGCCATTACCCCGGAGACTCACAGCGTTGGAGTGCCGGGAACCGTGCAGAAAGGGCCAAACCCATGCTCTCCAGATCCCGGAAGCGCGCGCTCACGGGGGTCGCGGCGGTCGCCGTCGGCGTCCTCGCACTCTCGGCGTGCACCAGCCAGCGCGACGGCGGCGGCGGTGACAGCGGCGCCGACGCCGATGTCGACGGAACCTTCGTGTTCGCCGCCTCGGCAGACCCGGCCAGCCTCGACCCGGCGTTCGCGCAGGACGGCGAGACGTTCCGCGTCTCGCGACAGATCTTCGAAGGACTCGTGGGCACCGAGCCCGGCACCGCCGACCCGGCACCCCTCCTGGCCGAGAGCTGGGAGTCGTCCGATGACGGCCTGACACACACCTTCCAGCTGAAAGAGGGTGTGAGCTTCCACGACGGCACGCCGTTCAACGCCGAAGCCGTGTGCGCCAACTTCGACCGCTGGTACAACTGGACGGGCCTCGCCGCCAGCGAGGCGCTGTCGTACTACTACGGCAAGCTCTTCCGCGGCTACGTCGAGACCCCCGACACCGCCGTCTACGACTCGTGCACCGCCGACAGCGACTCCGAGGCCACCGTCACGCTGAAGCAGCCGTTCGCCGGATTCATCCCGGCGCTGTCGCTGCCGGCGTTCGCGATGCAGAGCCCCACCGCGCTCGAGGAGTTCGGCGCCGACGAGATCGGCGGCACCGAAGAGGCGCCGTCGCTGTCGGAGTACGGTTCGGGTCACCCCACCGGAACCGGCCCGTACAAGTTCGACGAGTGGTCGCCGGGCGAAGAGCTCACCCTGTCTGCCTACGACGAGTACTGGGGCGAGGCGGGGCAGGTCGACGAGATCATCTTCCGCACGATCGACGACCCGACCGCGCGCCGCCAGGCGCTCGAGTCCGGCTCGATCGACGGCTACGACCTCGTGGGGCCGGCCGACACGGCCGCGCTCGAAGAGGACGGGTTCACGATGGTGTCGCGTCCGCCGTTCACCATCCTCTACCTCGCCTTCAACCAGGCTCAGCCCGAGCTGCAGGACGTCCGGGTGCGCCAGGCCCTGTCGCACGCGATCGACAAGGAGTCGCTCATCTCGCAGGTGCTGCCCGAGGGCACCGAGGTGGCGACGCAGTTCATGCCCGACACGGTCAACGGCTACAACGACGCCGTCACGACCTACGAGTACGACCCCGAGCAGGCCAAGGCCCTGCTCGCCGAGGCCGGCTACACCGAGGCGAACCCGCTGACGCTGACCTTCAACTACCCGGTCAACGTCTCGCGCCCGTACATGCCCGACCCCGAGCAGATCGCGACCGTGGTCTCGACGCAGTTGACCGAGGTCGG
>JAAIGE0100366503.1_pt1 | contig 10041 bp, 14 predicted proteins | sample 6487951 | NCBI WGS metagenome assembly JAAIGE01 (sample SAMN13974128, study PRJNA590717) | phyllosphere metagenome | biome: tomato field; feature: multiple bacterial spot infested tomato fields; material: tomato leaves; isolation source: leaves from tomato fields | host: Solanum lycopersicum ... | reverse complement strand
GCGTCGTGGGACGGCGCGCGCAGCTCCAGCAGCCCTGAGCCGCCGGCGCGACGGTGGTCGGTCACGAGTCGGCCCGTGATTCGACGCACCGCGCCCGGTCGGGGTGCCGGGTTCAGTCCGCGAACATGACGTCGACCTGGATCTCGGCGGCGATGCGCTCCAGATCCGCGACGAGGTCATCGACCTCCACGTCGGGACCGACGACGACGGTGATCGAGGCCTCGAACAGGCGTCCGCCGGCCATCGCGGCATCCGTCGTCTGCGTCGACATGCGCTCGATGCTCACGCCGCGGGCACTCAGGGCGCTGGAGACGTCGTGCACGATGCCCGGGCGGTCGTTGCCGACGACATCGAGGGTGACGCTGTGGGGCGCGGATGCCGTTCCCTCGGGCGCACCCGTGTGCACCGTGACGGCGAGGGTCGCGGACAGTCCCTCGAGCGCGGCACGCAGCGCGTCGGCGCGTTCGGCCGCGACCGAGACCTCGACGATCCCCGCGAAGGCCCCGGCGAGCTCGGCCAGTTCACTGTTCTCCCAGTTGCCACCGTGGGTCTGGACGATCTCGGCGACCGCCGACACCAGGCCGGCACGATCGTCTCCGACGACGGTGAGCACGAGGGTGGTCATGGCCCCAGCGTAGCGAGCGGCCCTGCTACCGTGGGGTTCTCGAGGCAGGGGGTGAGTACGTGATCGCATCACTCATCGGCATGCTCAACCTGCTGCTGGCCGCGACCGAGCTCGCTCTCACTCCCGGTGGAGGTGCGCCGCTGCTCGCGATGGCACTGGCCGCGGCGGTGGCCGCCGCGACCGTCGTCGTCCTCACCCTCGTGCCCGCTCTCGGCGCCGGCATCGCGCCGCCGTCGCCGCGGCCCATCGACCCGTCGGCCCCGCTCGCCCAGAGCGACCCCGATGCGTCCGGCCACCCACGCCCGCGCGCTCCGGGTCTGTCGATCCGCGTCGCCTGACCGTACCGTCCCGCCGCGTCGCGGCATCCATCGGCGTTCTCGGCAGGCGACGCCGGTCGCCCGCGCGTCGACTTCTCGCGCCCCGCGACCGATCGCCCTGTGATCGCCGTGACGAATGGACGCCCGTGGACCCTTTCCTCTTTCCTCCCCTCACCCTGCTGCTCGACCTGGCCACGCGAGCCATGATCGCCCTGACCGCCGCCCTCGATCCGCTCGTCGGGTCGACCGCAGCGGCGGTCGCCGTCGTCGCCGTCACTCTGCTCGTGCGACTGCTCCTCGTCCCCGTCGGGGTGTCGCAGGCGCGCGCCGAACAAACGCGTGCGCGACTCGCTCCCCGCCTGCGCGTCCTCCGGGAACGCTGGCGGAACGATCCCGAACGCCTTCAGCGCGAGACGATGCAGCTGTACCGCGACGAGAACGTCTCCCCCGCAGCGGGCTGTCTGCCCCTCCTCGCGCAAGCTCCTGTCGTCGGTCTGCTGTACGCCGTCTTCCTGCATCCCACCGTCGGCGGGCAGACGAACGCGCTGCTCGCCCACGACCTCCTCGGCGTTCCGCTGGGTCGGAGCCTGGTCGCGGCCCTGACATCGGGCACGGCGGAGGCGACGACCCTCGTCGTCTTCGGCTCGCTGGTGGCGGTGATCGTCTTCGCCGTCGAGCTCACGCGCCGCTGGCTGCGGCCGCCGGTCGATCCGGCGGCACCCGCCTGGACGACGACGATCACGGGGGCACTGCCGTTCTCGACCGCGGTGGTCGCGCTCTTCGTGCCGCTCGCGGCGGCGCTGTATCTGGCCGTGACGACGGTGTGGACGCTGGTGCAGCGCGTGCTGCTGCGGCGGCGGTACCCGCTGCCGCGGGCGTGACGGCGCGGTGACGGGATGACGGAGGGGGCGTCACTCCACGGGGAGGGCCTGGTCCCACCGCCGTGCGCGCGACGCGTTCACCGCCGCCATGGCGAGCACGAGCGATGCCGCGGCGGCGGGGAACAGCATCGCCGTCGCCACCGACACGCTCTCGGCGACGGCTCCCGTGACCGCCGACGACAGCGCCTGCGCCAGGGTGAGCGCCGAGGCGAGGATCGTCATCGTCGTCGCGGTGCGTCCGGCCGGTGCACGGGTGCCGGCGAGGCTGAACAGGGTCACCAGCGCCGGCCCGACGCCCAGGCCCATGAGGCAGAGCACGACCGTCACGGTGAGCACCGAGCCGCCCACGGAGTACGCTCCCGCCGAGGCGAACAGCAGCATCGCGAAGACGACCAGCCGCCACCGCAGCGCGAATCCCGCGGGCAGGACCGCGACCGCGAGCGCGAGCACCGCCGACCCCACCCCCATCGCGCCGTACAGCAACGCACCGGCTTCGGGTGCACCCTGGGCGGCCATGAACGCCGTGAGCGAGGTGAGTGTCGAGCCGAAGAACGCCCCGACGCCGAAGACGGCGACGACCAGCACGAGAAGGCGGGGATGCCGCAACGCACGCGCGGGCGCCCGCTCACCGCGCGTGGACGCGGTCGGTACGACCCGACCCGTCGGGTGCAGGGCGAAGGCGGTGACGAAGACGAGGCTGAGGGCGGCAGCCGCGGCGATGGGCGCCCAGGGAGCGATCACGGCGGCGAGAATGCCGACGACGAACGGCCCGATGACGAAGGCCGTCTCGTCCGCGGCCGACTCGTACGCCATCGCGCGCGAGAACGTGAGTTCACGCCGCTCGGGGGCGACCCGCGCGCCGATGAGCGCCATCACGCGAGCGCGCGACATGGCCGCGGTCTGCGGTCCGGTGAGACCGATCCCGACGGCGACGGCCAGCACGACCGCGTCGGCGGCAGAGGAACTCACGACGACCGGGAAGAGGGCGAGCAGCAGACCGTTCGCGATGCCGGTGGGCACGAGCACCCGCGACTGTCCGTGTCGGTCGGCGAGGTCGCCCAGCACGGGCCCGGCGACGACGACGCCGATCCCCACCGCGGCGGAGGTCAGTCCGCCCAGAGCCACGGACTCCCGCACCGCGACGACCAGTGCGAGTACGCCCACCGTCATCATCGCGAAGGGCAACCGGGCCACGAAGGCGACGGGGAAGTACCACGCGCCGGCGTGATGGATCAGGGGGCGGTGGGCGACGACGCGCTGCGGCGCGGGGGATGTCATGGTTCGGTCTCCGGAGGCGGGGGAACGTGCCGCCTTACCGGACCGGGCAGGTAGATGCACCGTGCAGCGGGAAGATCCCGCTCCACGAGTCTACCCTCGGCGCCCGCGCGGGGTGCCGTCTCCGCCCATCGGCGCGGACCCGAAAGGCCCGCGGCGCCTCGACGACGATCCCCGACTCACCCGATCAGCGCGGCGATCGCAGCGATCAGCGATGCCAGCGCCAGCACGAGCGCCAGCGCGATGAGCACGGTGTGCACGATCAGGAACGGCGTCGGCTTTCCCGCGGCATCCTTCGCCCGGGGGTCCTTCGCGACGCGGACATAGAACCGTGGCCACACGACGATGTTGAAGACGGCGTTGGCGAACAGCAGAGCGATGAGCACAGGTTCCACCCCTCGAGCCTAAGCGCCCGCGATCACGTCGCACACGCGATGCAGCGACGTGCGAAGGGGCGCGCCTCCAGACGCTCGTCGGCGATCGACCGACCGCACTGCTCGCAGACGCCGAAGGTGCCGGATGCCACCCGCTCGCGCGCCGCCAGGATCTCGGCGCGCTCGCTCTCGGCGCCTCGACGCAGGGCATCGACCTGCGCCCATTCCCCCGAGAGCGTCGATCCCTCGGGATCGTGTTCGTCGTCGGCGGTGGCGTCGGCGCGGTCGTGCCGCAGACTGGCCTCGTCGGCGCGCAAGCGGCTCAGGCGGTGCTCGACCTCGCGTTCGCGGTCGTCGAGCATGCGCGTGGCGGTGACGGCATCCATGCTCCGACGCTAGCCCCTGCCTCCGACATCGCGGCTGCGGCAGGATCGGGCGCATGAGCGAACTGCGCCGTCACTGGACACCGACCGCCGTGGCGTTCCTCGTGCTGGCGGTGGCCGGACTCGTGGGCACCTGGACCTTCAACGCCTTCGCGATCGTGCAGATGCGCGATTTCGTCGGCGACCTCGTCTCGAGCGGCCCGGCGGTGTCGTCGATCACGGTCGATCTGCTGGTCGTCGCGATCGCCGGGAGCATCTTCATCATCGTCGAGGCCCGGCGGCTCGGCATGCGGTTCGCGTGGCTGTACATCGTGCTGTCGGGGATCACCGCGTTCGCCTTCACGTTCCCGCTGTTCCTGGCGATGCGCCAGCGCCGACTCAGCGCTCGGGCCGACCAGCGGGGGACCTCGTGATGCCCCCGATCGAGGAGGTCTCCGACGCCCCCGACGACAGCGTCACCCGGAGAGACTGAGACGTGCGCATTCCCGACCTCCGCGCGGTCCGCGGCAGCCTGAACGTCCGCGCCCCCCGCCGCGTCCCCCTGCTGCAGGTGGCGAAGTCCGCCGTCGCGATCGTCGCCGCCTGGCTGATCGCGGGGTGGCTGATACAGGGGCCGCCGCCGATCTTCGCCGCGATCGCGGCGCTCTTGGTCGTCCAACCGAGCGTCAACCAGTCCTTCACACGTGCCGTCGAGCGCAGCGTGGGCGTGATCGTGGGCGTGGTCATCGCCTCGCTGCTGGGCCTGGCCTTCGGATCGCAGCCGTGGGTCGCCCTGCTCTCGGCCGGTGTCGCCCTCGTGGTGGCCTGGGCGGCGCGCATCTCCCCCGGTGCGACGAATCAGATCGCGATCAGCGCCCTCCTGGTGCTCGCCCTCGGCACCGCCACCCCCAACTACGCCATCGACCGCGTCCTGGAAACGCTCATCGGTGCGGCGATCGGCATCGTCGTCAACGCGGTGCTCGTGCCCCCGGTGCTCGTCCCCGGCGCGCGCGACAAGGTCGACACCCTGGGGCGCGAGCTCGCCGCCGCGATGGAGCGCCTCGCCGATGCCCTCGAGACACCGCAGACGCCGGCCTCGCTCGAGGGACTGCTGATCGAGGCGCGCCTGCTCCGGCCGGTTCGGGATGCCGCGGCCGACGCCCTCCGCGACGGCGAGGACTCGCTCGCCCTGAACCCCCGCAGCAGACGCCACCGGGCCGATCTCGCCGCGATGGGCGACCTCCTCGAGCGCTTCAGTCCCGTCGTGACGCAGACGGTGGGCATGACCCGGGCGGTCTACGACGGCTACGAGCGCTCGATCGCCGACGAGCCCGCCGTGCGCGCGATCGCCGAGCAGCTGCGCCGCGCCGCGCACGACGTGCGCCTCGCGTTCGCGCTGGACGCCGGCGTCGATCGCCCGGTGGACGAGGCACCGGCGCTGACCCGCCCGCTGCAGATCCAGACGCCCTCCCCGGCTCATTGGGTGCTCGTGGGCTCGATGCTGACCGACCTCCACCGCGTGCACGAGACGCTGCGCGACGACGGGTTCTGACAGATGCCGGATGCCGAGTCCCCGCACTCGTCGTTCGGTTTCGCGCCTGCGAATCTCCCCCGTCCGGGCCGCCTCGCTCGCGTGCGCTGGTTGACTGGACGCATGGGTACCGCGATGTTCCCCCTCGGAGCCGTCCTGTTTCCGCACACGCCGCTGGCGCTGCGGATCTTCGAGGAGCGCTATCTCGTCATGCTCGGCCGCCTGCTCGACGAGACGGATCCGGCGTTCGGCGTCGTTCTGATCGAACGCGGTTCCGAGACGGGCGGCGGCGACCAGCGCTTCGCCCTCGGCACGATGGCGCAGCTGAGTCACGTCGTCCCCCAGGCGGGCCAGATGCAGATCGTCGCGCGCGGCACGGAACGCTTCGAGATCGTCGAGTGGCTCGACGACGCGCCCTACCCCCGCGCCGACGTGCGCCCCCTGCCCGACCTGGAGTGGAACGACGCCCTGCTCCCGCTCCTCGACGAGGCGGAGAAGATCGTGCGCCGCGTCCTGTCGCGCGCGCAGCAGTTCGGCGGCACGCGGTGGGATCCCGAGGTGGAGCTGTCGGAAGACCCCCTCCCCCGGGCGTGGCAGGTCGCGGCCATCGCCCCGCTCGGCGAACTCGATCAGATGGAACTGCTGCGGTCGCCGACCCTGGGCGGGCTGCTGCGGGCGACCATCGATCTCACGCTCGCGGCCGAGCCCCTGCTGGCCGACCCGGTTCCCGACGGGGTCATCGTGGTCGACGACGACGCAGACGGTTCCGACGACGACTGACGCGAATCCGCGCGTGCTTCAGCGTGCTCACGCGGACTCGCACGGGTGCCGCACCCACGGTCCGCCGACACGTCGACGCCGCGTGCCGACACTGGCCCGGTATCTCGAGCACCGCGCCGCAGAACTCTCGCGCGAGACCCGGGAGCACCGCGGCTGCGGTGTCCCGGGTTCGCACATCAGTTGAGCGCGCGCACCGACGACGGGATCACGCCGTCGCCGTAGAGGTCTTGAGCGAGATCCTGCAGGGCGGTCAGCGCGACGCGCTGCGTCAGCGGTCCGTAGGAGATGCGCGCGACGCCGAGCTTCTCGTACTCCCTCGCAGAGGGCGCGCCGGGAAAGCCGATGACGCTCAGGCGACGCTCCCCGAGCCCCTCGACCAGACGGCGCGTCGTCTCGGCGTCGAGCAGACCCGGCACGAAGACCGAGGTGGCGCCGGCATCGAGGAAGGCGCGCCCGCGCTTCACGGCATCCGTGATCTTGTCGTCGAGCGGGCGATCGCCGCCCTTCACGAACACATCGGTACGGGCGTTGAGGACGAACGGCACCCCCTCCGCCGCGCCCGCCGCGATCACGGCCTCCACCGCCGCCACGGCCTCGTCGAACGGCTTGACGCGGTCTTCGACATTGGCTCCGACGACGCCCACACCGATCGCGCGGCGGGTGGTCTCGCCGGGGCTTCCGAATCCGGCATCCAGATCGGCCGTCACCGGCACGTCGACAGCGGCGACGATGCGACCGACCATGTCGAGCATGACCTCGAGGGGGATGTTCTCGCCGTCTTCGTAGCCGAAGGTCGCGGCGATGGAGTGCCCGGCCGTGGCCAGGGCCTTCGTCTCGGGAAGAGCCGCGACGGCCTGCGCCGACACGACGTCCCAGATGTTCACGACCCGAAGGATCTCGGGCGCGGTGTGCAGCTCGGCGAACGTCCGCGCGCGGTCGGCGAGGGCGCTCATGCGTCGCTCCGCGCGCCATCGGCGACGATGGCTTCGGGGATGAGCGTCTCGCCGGCACCGAAGCGGATGAAGCGTCCGATCGTCGCGGGCTGCACCAGCGCCGCCGCCACGACCGCGGCGACGTCGGCGCGTCCGACCTCCGCCTTGCCCTGGGGTGCGGTCGAGATGCGACCGGTAGCCGGTTCGGTGGTCAAGGTGCCGGGACCCAGGATGGTCCAGTCGAGGTCGCTCGCGCGCAGGTGGTCGTCAGCGGCGAGCTTCGCGTCGGCGTAGGCGAAGAAGGCGTCATCGGGGTCGATCCCGTGATCCGGCGTGGATCCGATCCACGACACCATGACGAACCGCCGTACGCCGGCCTTCGATGCCGCGTCCACCGCCCGCTGGGCGGCGTCGCGGTCGACGGCGTAGGTGCGATCGGTGTCGCCGCCCCCGGCCCCGGCCGACCACACGACGGCATCCGCGCCCGAGAACGCCTCCGCCATGTCATCGACGCCGGCCTTCTCGACGTCGAGCACCAGCGGCGTCGCGCCCGCCCGTTCGACATCCTCTGACTGATCGGCGTTGCGGATGACCGAGGTGGCCTCGTCTCCCCGGTCGGCGAGCAGGTGCGCGAGGTGCAGCGCGACCTTTCCGTGCCCTCCGACGATCACGATGCGTTCCATGTCACTGTCCTCCCACGTTCTCGATAGACATCTTCAGAACCACCCGGTCGGCGCGGTCGGGCGGCGCCTCCTGATCGGCATTGCCGTAGCGCTGGCCCAGGTGCACGTAGAACGCGCCCTCCGGGTCGGGCACGGCCTCGACGAGACGGCCGCGCACCTCGATGTAGCGGTAGGGCTGGTCGGGATCGAAGACCATGAGGCTCATCGACGGGTTCTTCTGCAGGTTGCGGTACTTCTGCCGCGTCACGGTGTGCGTGAAGAGCAGGTGCTCGCCGTCGAAGTCGAACCACATCGGGTTGACCTGCACCGTGCCGTCGGGCCGGACGGTGCCGAGGCTGCCGTAGTGGGGGTTCTCGAGCAGGTCGCGCTGCGCGTCGGGGATCATCCGTGTCCTTTCGCCGAGTGTGCGAGCACGACCCTACGCAGCACCCCCGACATCGACCGGCGGGGTTGACGCCTCAGTCCACGTCGCCGTCGACGTAGACCCACCGCCCGCCGCGGCGGACGAACCGACTCCGCTCGCGCAGTTCTCCATCGACTCCGTGCTGCCGCCAGGATGCGCGGAACGTCACTGTCGCGGCATCCCCGTGCTCCTCGGCTCCCTCGATGACGAGTCCGCGCCACACGGTGCCGTCGTCGGCGACGACATCGTCCGGACGGGTCCGCGGATGCCATGACCGCACCAGATGCGCCGCGTCGCCGACGACGAAGGCGGTGTAGCGCGAGCGCATGAGCCTCTCGGCCGTCGGCGCGGCCGCCCCGTCGAGGATCGGGCCGCAGCATGCGCCGAACGCTCCGTTCCCGCACGGGCACGGCGCCTGGGCGGACGGACGCACGGATGCCGAGCCGAAGGACATCCCGCCACTCTAGGCCGAGCGCCTCACAGCAGCTCGCGCACGTGCAGCAACGAGCGCACCCGCAGGTTGCGTCGCAGGTCCGATCGCTGCAGAGCGTCGACGACGACGGCCGCACCGATCCAGGAGGCGCCGCTGAGATCGACCAGCCGCCGACACGCCTCCAGCTGCGCACCCGTATCGACCCAGTCGTCGACGAAGATCACGCGGTCCCCCGACCGCAGCAGTGTCCGTCTGAGTCCGAGGCGGAGCTGGCGGTCCCGATAATCCGGCGCGGTCGTGACCTCCCACCACGCGTCGCTGTCGACGTTCTGCGCGGGGTCCTTCCGCACCTCGGCGAGCCCCACGCCCAGCGCGTGCGCCACGAGCGCACCGAGCAGGCTGCCGCGCGACTGCGGCCCCATGACGACCGTCGGCGCGTCGTCCGGGAACAGCGCCGCGAGGCCCGCGCCGATCTGCGCCACGATCGCCGGCTCACGCCACCACCCGGTGAGGTCGGCTGCGGAGGTGTCGTCGGTGCGGTCGCCGAGCCAACGGAAGGTGCGGCGGAGGTTGTCGCGGAGATCGGACACGGTTCATCATGGCCGGTCCTCGCGACCCCCGACGACCGACCCCGCCGGCCCGCCGACGTCCCCGGCCGCCGCCTCGATCGTGACAGGATCGCATCCGTGACCGACCGCATCATGCTCCTCGACACCGCGTCGCTGTACTTCCGCGCCTTCTACGGCGTCCCCGACAAGGTGAAGGCGGCCGACGGCACCTCGGTGAACGCGGTGCGGGGGCTGCTCGACATGATCGCCAAGCTCGTCACGGCCTACGAACCGACCCGGCTCGTCGCCTGCTGGGATGACGACTGGCGCCCGGCCTGGCGCGTCGACCTCCTGCCGAGCTACAAGGCGCATCGCGTCGTCGAGGCCGTGCCCGCGGGGACCGACATCGAGGAGGTCCCCGATCCCCTCGAAGCGCAGATCCCCGTCATCCGTGACGTCCTCGCCGCCCTCGGAATCCCCGTCGTGGGCGCGGCGGAGCACGAGGCCGACGACGTCATCGGCGCCCTCGCCACCGCGGCGGACTCGCCGGTCGACATCGTCACTGGCGATCGAGACCTGTTCCAGCTGATCGATGACGCGCGCGGCATCCGGATCGTCTACACCGCGCGCGGTATGAGCAACCTCGAGACCGTCGACGACGCCGCCGTCGTGTCGAAGTACGGCGTGCGCGCAGCCCAATACGCCGACTTCGCGGTGCTGCGCGGCGACCCCTCCGACGGACTTCCGGGCGTCGCGGGGATCGGCGAGAAGTCGGCCGCCTCGCTCCTCTCCGCCCACGGCTCGCTCGACGGCATCCGCGCGGCCGCGGCGCAGGGAACCGGGGGCACCCCGGCCCAGCGCGCCAAGATCGCCGCCGCCTCGGACTACCTCGACGTC
>JAAIGE0100880606.1_pt1 | contig 10042 bp, 8 predicted proteins | sample 6487951 | NCBI WGS metagenome assembly JAAIGE01 (sample SAMN13974128, study PRJNA590717) | phyllosphere metagenome | biome: tomato field; feature: multiple bacterial spot infested tomato fields; material: tomato leaves; isolation source: leaves from tomato fields | host: Solanum lycopersicum ... | reverse complement strand
CGACTCGTTTTTCGAAAGCATGTCGGGCATCACGGCCACCGGTTCGACCGTACTCAGCAATCTGGACAGCATGTCGCCGGGGATTCTGATCTGGCGCTCCATGCTGCACTGGCTGGGCGGCATCGGCTTCATCGGCATGGCCGTGGCGATTCTGCCGCTGTTGCGCATCGGCGGCATGCGCCTGTTCCAGACCGAATCCTCCGACCGATCCGAAAAGGTCATGCCACGCTCGCACATGGTGGCCAAGTTCATCGTCCTCGCCTATGTCGGCTTTACCGCCCTGGGCAGTCTGGCGTTCTGGGCAGCGGGCATGAGCCTGTTCGACGCAATAAACCATGCGATGTCGGCCATTTCCACGGGTGGTTTCTCCACGTCCGACCTTTCTCTGGCAAAGTGGCCGCAACCGGCGGTGCACTGGGTCGCAATCGTGGTGATGATCCTCGGCAGCCTGCCCTTTACGCTGTACGTGGCAACCCTGCGCGGCAATCGCAAGGCGCTGATCAAGGATGAACAGGTTCAGGGCCTGATCGGTCTGCTGCTGGTGACCTGGCTCATGATGACCCTCTGGTACGGCGCCACAACCGATCTGCCCTGGAGCGACGCATTGCGTCATGTGGCCCTGAACGTGACTTCGGTGGTCACCACCACCGGCTTCGCCCTGGGCGACTACAGCCTGTGGGGCAATTTCTCGCTGATGCTGTTTTTCTATCTGGGCTTCATTGGCGGCTGCTCCGGCTCGACGGCGGGCGGCGTGAAAATCTTCCGCTTTCAGGTGGCCTACATCCTGCTCAAGGCCAACCTCAATCAGTTGATCCACCCGCGGGCGGTCATCAAGCAGAAGTACAACGGGCACAGGCTGGACGACGAGATCGTTCGCTCGATCCTGACCTTTTCGTTCTTCTTCACCATCACCATTTGCGTCATCGCCCTGCTGCTTTCACTGCTGGGCCTGGACTGGATGACAGCCCTGACCGGCGCGGCAAGCACGGTATCCGGCGTGGGGCCGGGCCTGGGTGAAATCATCGGGCCAGCCGGCAACTTCTCCACGCTGCCGGATGCTGCGAAATGGATTCTGTCCGCCGGCATGCTGCTGGGACGCCTGGAGATCATCACCGTGCTGGTGCTTTGCGTACCGGCGTTCTGGCGACATTGATGCAGGGCTCACCCTCTCTCGGCTAGACTGGAGCAAGCTGACATGAGGGTGGGCATCATGGACCACGTCAAACGCTTCACCAGCTTCGCCGAGTTCTATCCTTTCTATCTGCAGGAACACCGCAGCAGCACCAGCCGACGCCTGCATTTCATCGGCACCAGTCTGGTGATTTTCCTGCTGGCATTCGGCATCGGCAGTGGCCGATGGTGGCTATTGTGGCTGCTGCCAGTGGCCGGTTACGGCTTTGCCTGGGCGGGGCATTTCTTCTTCGAGAAAAACCGGCCGGCCACTTTCAGGCATCCGTTCTACAGCCTGCTCGGCGACTTCGTCATGTACCGGGACATGCTGCTGGGCAAGGTGCCCTTCTAGACAGAATCAGAGGACGGATTCAGCGACAGGCTCCTGCTGCGCAGCGGCCTTCTGCTGAATGTGCGCGTCGGCCAGACGAAACAGTTCGATGGTGCCGTCCAGATGCTCGATCAGAGCGGTGCAGGACTCCACCCAGTCGCCGCAATTGAGGTATTCCACCTCACCGACCATGCGGATTTCAGCATGGTGAATGTGCCCGCACACCACGCCATCGAGCCCTCGCTTCACGCATTCATGGGCAATGGCTTCCTCGAAGTCGCTGATGAAGTTCACGGCGGTCTTGACCTTGTGCTTCAGGTACGCCGACAGCGACCAGTAGCCGTAACCGTACTTTGCCCGCCAGTGATTGAGCCAGCGATTGAGGGTCAGCGTGAATTCGTAGGCCGAATCTCCCAGAAAGGCCAGCCAGCGGTGATAGCGTGTGATGACGTCGAACTGATCGCCATGAATCACCAGCAAGCGGCGGCCATCGGCCGTGACGTGCTCGATCTCGTCCACCAACTGGATATTGCCCAGGATCAGCTTCGAGTAACGGCGCAGAAACTCATCATGATTGCCGGTGATATAAATCACCTCGGTGCCGCGCTTGCTCATGGTCAGCAGGCGGCGTATCACGTTGGTATGCGCCTGGGGCCAGTACATGCCGCTGCGCAGTTTCCAGCCGTCGATGATGTCGCCTACCAGATAGACCTTGTCGGCCTGATAGCGCTTGAGAAAAGCCGACAGATGCTCAGCCTGACAGTCGCGAGTGCCCAGATGCACATCGGAAATCCATAAGGTCCGCACACGTTGCTTGGAGCTGGGTTTGGCAAGCTGAGCACTGCTCATGGGAAGACCTCCGGCAGGTTTTCCAAGAGAGTGCGGCATGCGGGTTAATTGAGTGTGACGCTCTCATGACCGTGCAGTGACAAAGAGCCAGCACTGCTTTTACGGGGTTTCTGACTGACCCGACCTGTCGTTATGCCCCAGATCGCGCAGAGGGTCGATCTGATCACGTACTCGCTGCTTGAGAATCTTGGCCTCAGGAAAGCCCCCATCGGCCTTGCGCTCCCAGATCTGTACGCCCGCACAGGTGATGCGAAACACTCCGCCGGTCCCCGGCTCCAGAGAAACCTTGCCCAGATCGTCCGAAAACGTACTCAACAGTTCCTGGGCCAGCCAGGCTGCGCGCAACAGCCACTGGCACTGGGTGCAATAGGTAATGACGACTTCAGCTTTTTCGAGTGACATGAGCGAGCTCTTCAAGACAAATCAATTGATATACCCACGATAGGGCACATGATAAACATTCCTTGTTTTCATGACGTTTGTGGAACTCCATTTTTTAACTGCCCACCTATCAATAGTAGCCACAAGCCTTGATGCGCAATGTACTGCGCACGCCCTCTGCAAAAAAAACACCCTGCAAATCGCTACATCCCTTGCAGATCAAGCCCGCCATCCAAGTGCGCACGATATTGCGCACGTGCGCATTTTTTTGCGCAGTCTATCCGGAGAAATTGCTCAAGAAACAGCCAAAAACTGCTCATTAAAAAGTTAAAGCCTTGATTTAAATAGGGAAATAAATTCAGGCATGACTCTTGATAGAGGCAATGCCATTCAGCGAGCAGCGTCGCTTGCAAGAACGAAGGAACAAGGGATGTTCACACCTGCTTACCAGGCCAATTACATGTTGATTGATGGTGCTCTGCGCCCGAATGTCATTTGCCAACTGCAACAACGAGGCGAGCCTCTGGAGATCCTGCCGCTTTACCTGTGTACAGGCCTGGAACCTGTCAAGGAGCAAGGACCGATTCTGGTACATGCGCCTGTCGGCACGGCCCTGATAACCGAATGGCAACAGACTCCGGCCCAGCATCTGTATGCCAGTGTCTTCGCCAGTCAGGCCCCCTTGCGCACCGTCGCCAGCCACCTGCGACACTTTCTCCAGCCGCCGGACCATCTGGGCAACAGCAGCCTGCTGCGCTTTGCCGACCCTGTCGTGACGTATTTCTGGTTGTCGAGCTATCCCCAGGACCATCTGGACTCATTGCTGGGTCCGGTCACCGACTTATGGGTCAAGACACCGATTCATGGCTGGCAGCCTCAGCCTGATCCCCCTTTCACCCGCTTTAGCCACCACAACCCGCCTCAAGACTGGGACCCACGTTTTGCGCTGCAAGGCGAACCACAACTGGCTGCCTTCGAGCAGGCTTGCCACTGGCTGTTCATGGAGCAACTTCATGAATGGCTCACCGATCATCACCCATCGGTGTTCGCCAATCAGACCGGCGAACAGGTCCAGAACTGGATGGAACAGGTGCTGGAAAAAGGCCGGGCATGGGGGCTGGCAAGTGACTACTCCTTCATCGCCTGGGCGGATATCTGCCATACCTGGGGCCTGGACTTCATGGATCGGATTGAAGGCCCTTACCAGTGCTGGCTGAAGCAGTTTCCCGAAAAGGCACGCCTGCCTCCAGAAGTTCGTGTCGAAGCGCTCGCCGAATACGCACGCCACGAGCAGAGCACGTCGTATCAATTGCCACTCAAATGCGTCCCTCCAATCAACTGATTATCCAAAATACAAATGATGCATATTTTTTATAATTAACTTAGACGAAAATCGAATTTCACAGGCGGTGCTGCAGCACTTTAAGGTGCCGTGGACAGGGTCGAACGGACCTCAACCATTGGCAGGAGTTGTCATGAGCATCGAATTCATCGGCTATATCGCCACCCAACCCGGATCAGAAATCCATCCCCGCAGCGGCCCGACCATACAGCCCGATTACGTGGAAAAGGTCGCCAGGGCTCATGAAGAGGCAGGCTTCGACCGGGCACTGGTGGCGTATCACTCCAATAGCCCTGACAGTGCTTTCGTTGCAGCCCATGCCGCCAGCGTCACGACCAGACTCAAGTTTCTGATTGCCCATCGTCCGGGCTTCATTTCCCCGACCGTGGCTGCGCGTCAGTTCGCGACGCTGGATGTCTTCAATGGCGGGCGCACCGCCGTGCATATCATCACCGGTGGCGATGACACGGAACTGCGCGCCGATGGCAGTCATATCGGCAAGGACGAGCGCTATGCCCGCAGCGATGAATACCTGAGCGTGGTGCGCCAGGAGTGGACCAGCGACAAGCCGTTCGATCATCAAGGCACTTACTACCAGTTCGAAGGCGCTCATTCGCTGGTCAAATCACCCCAGCAGCCGCATATCCCGCTGTACTTTGGCGGTTCGTCGCAGGCTGCCATTGCCGTTGCGGGCAAGCATGCCGATGTCTATGCGCTATGGGGCGAGACCTACGAGCAGGTGCGCGACGTCGTCAAACAGGTTCGCGCCGAAGCGGCAAAGCATGGCCGCACCATTCGCTTCAGCCTGTCATTGCGCCCGATCCTGGCGGAGACCGAAGAGAAAGCCTGGGCGCGGGCCGACAGTATTCTGGAAAGAGCCACTGCCCTGGCTCAGAGCAATGGTTTCGTACGCCGCGAACCGCCGAATGAAGGATCGCGCCGCCTGCTGGCTGCGGCGGCTCAAGGTGCGCGCCTGGACAAGCGTCTGTGGACCGGCATTGCAGGCCTTCTCGGCGCCCAGGGCAACTCCACTTCGCTGGTAGGGACGCCGGAGCAGGTCGCTGAAGCCCTGCTGGACTATTACGATCTGGGAATCACCACGTTCCTGATCCGGGGTTTCGATCCACTGGACGATGCGATCGATTACGGCAAGAAGCTGATCCCGCTGACGCGTGAACTGGTTGCAGAGCGCGAGCGTCAGGCTCGGGAACAGGTTGCCTGACCGTTTTTTTTCGTGAATGAATTGGCTGTGTCTGCATTAAGTGTTGCAAGTCTGTAAGAGGACTGTAGGAGGCAGCTTGCTGGCGACTTCACCGTTGTCGCCAGCAAGCTGCCTCCTACAGAGACACCACAACACCAATGAATTCGCGCACCATCACGCCGCCGCTTGCTCCTGCTTCAACGACCTTGCCACCAGACCACCGAACGACTCCACCGGCCCTTGCAGGTTGCCGAGGAAGCGCGGGTAGACCAGCCACAGGTCCATTACCGGTTTGAAGTCCTTGAGCGGCAGGACCACCAGTTGTTCGCGATGCGCACTGCGCTCCAGCAACGGACGCGGTACCAGCCCCAGGCCCATGCCATCGGCGACCAGCCCCAATTGCAGTTCGGTGCCAAAGGTTTCCAGGTTGACCTTCAGGTTCAGCCCCTGATCGGACAAGGTACGCTGCAGCCCTGCACGAAAACCGCAGCCGTCCGGGTTGAGTACCCATCCCTGTTCATAGCAGTCAGCCAGCTTGCCCGGCTTTTTCGCCAGAGTGCTCTTGGCGCAGACCACCACCAGTTCCACTTTGCCGATGGACTGGCCGATGATGTTGTCCGGGAAGATCTTGCCAGCCGGAAACAAGGCCGCCGCAGCATCCAGCTCACCGTTCTCGATCTTGCCGATCAGGTTGCTGCCCCAGCCGGTCACCACCTGGGCACGCAACTCAGGGAATTCGCCGCGCAATTGCTTGAGAGCATCGAGCAGCACCACATCGCCAATGGTCTGAGGCACGCCCAGGCGCAACAGACCGCTGGGCGGCGAATCACTGGCGACCAGCTCACGTAGCGAATCCATTTCCCGCAGTATCGCCAGACACTTCTGATAAACCTGCATGCCTATGGGCGTGGGTTTGAGCGGCTTGGTATTGCGGTCGAACAACTCGACCCCCAGCGCCTGCTCGAAATTCTGCACCCGCCGGGTAATGGCCGGCTGAGTCAGATCCAGCGAATCCGCCGCATGGCTGATCGACTGACAACGGATCACTGCAACGAAAGCATCGATATCATCAATTTTCATTCGGACCGCACATAAAAATATAAAAAGAACATAGGCAAAAAGCATAGTGGGATTTCAAGGTCCTGAATAGCTGCCATTAGGCAGCCGGGCGGATTCATTCATGGACCGCTTCATTCCCGAAAAAGCATTAAAGAGCTTTTCGTTATAACCTAATCATAAAAAAATAGCATATTAAGATCTCACATTATGTTTACATCCAGTCAGGCATCAACTCGCCCTGGAATGGATATGACACAGACTCGACACCCGGAACGACTCAGGGCCTTTATCGGAGCACTGGCCGAGCTCATCGACGGCAACCCCCGCGAAGGCGACCTCCTGCATCGTGGCGGCAAGCTGCTTTCACAGCTGGTCAGCCACGACGACTGGCTGCCTGACGAATTCGCGATTCCCGATCCGACCCGCTATCAGCAATTCCTGCTGCATGCCGACTCCCGTCAGCGCTTCTCGATTGTCAGTTTCGTCTGGGGCCCCGGTCAGAGCACGCCCATTCACGACCACCGGGTCTGGGGCCTGATCGGCATGTTGCGCGGCGCCGAGTACTCACAGGGTTTTGCCCGCAGCCCCGATGGACGCCTGGAGCGCGAAGGCCCGGCGATTCGTCTGGAGCCTGGCCACGTGGAAGCCCTGTCGCCACGCAGTAACGATGTCCATCAGGTCAGCAATGCCTTCAGCGATCAGGTGTCGATCAGCATTCATGTCTACGGCGCCAATATCGGCGCGGTAAAGCGTGCCGTCTATGAGCCGGACGGCAGCGAGAAACTGTTCATCTCCGGTTATTCCAACGCCTTTCTCCCGAATATCTGGGACCTGTCAAAAGAGAGCAAAGCCCAATGACCACACAATCGACCCGAACCTTTGCCGACATTCGCCAGGCACTGCTGGAGCGCCGGGAAACCGCGTTGGTGGATGTGCGCGAAGAAGCCCCGTTCGCTGAAGCGCATCCGCTGTTTGCAGCCAATATCCCGCTGTCGAAGCTTGAGCTGGAAGTGTTCTCGCGCATTCCACGCCGCGACACTGCCATTACTCTTTATGACAATGGCGAAGGCCTGGCCCCGATTGCCCTGCAACGCTTGCAAAACCTTGGCTACAGCGATGTGAAGCTGCTTGAAGGCGGCCTGCAGGGCTGGCGCGATGCGGGCGGCGAACTGTTTATCGACGTCAACGTGCCCAGCAAGGCCTTTGGCGAACTGGTGGAACATCATCGCCACACGCCATCCCTGTCGGCAGAAGAGGTCAAGGCGCTGCTCGATGCCAAGGCCGATGTGGTGGTGCTGGACGCCCGCCGCTATGACGAATACCAGACCATGAGCATCCCCAGCGGAATCAGCGTACCGGGTGCCGAACTGGTGCTGCGCGCACGGGAACTGGCACCTGATCCCGACACCCGGATCATCGTCAATTGCGCCGGACGCACCCGCAGCATCATCGGGACTCAGTCGCTGGTCAACGCGGGGCTTCCCAATAAGATCCATGCATTGCGCAACGGCACCATCGGCTGGCTGCTGGCCGGTCAGACACTGGATCACGGTCAGGCACGTCGCTTCGCGGCGGTCAGCGAAGAAACCCGTGAAGTGGCCAGTGCCGATGCGCGAAAGGTCGCCGACAAGGCTGGCGTACAGCGCGCCAGCCGCGACGACCTGTCACGCTGGCAGGCCGATGCCTCCCGCACCACATACCTGTTCGATGTACGCACCCCGGAAGAATTCGCCAAGGGCCACCTGCCTTCGGCTCGCTCGACACCGGGCGGACAACTGGTACAGGAAACCGATCATTTCGCCAGTGTACGAGGGGCGCGGCTGGTTCTGGTGGACGATGACGGCGTGCGCGCCAACATGTCGGCCTCCTGGCTGGCCCAACTGGGTTGGGAAGTGTTCGTGATCGATGACCTGCAAGCAGCAGACTTCAGCGAAACGGGTGACTGGGATGCCCCCTTCCCTGCGCCCCCTCAGGTCGAGGAAATCAGCCCTGAAACCCTGGTTCAATGGCAGGCCGATGGCAACGTCGCGGTACTCGACTTCACTGCCAGCGCCAACTACGTCAAGCAGCATATCCCCGGCGCGTGGTGGACATTGCGAGCGGATCTGGCCCGGGCACTGGCAAAAATCCCTGACGCCGAACGTTATGTACTGACCTGCGGCAGCAGCCGTCTGGCCCGTCTGGCGGTGCCCGAAGTAGAAGCCTTAACCGGCAGGCAGGTGTTCCTGCTCAACGGCGGTACTGCCAGCTGGATCAAGGCCGGGCTGCCGCTGGAGCACGGCGAAACTCGTCTGGCCTCGCCACGCATCGATCGTTATCGCCGCCCCTATGAAGGCACCGACGCGCCACGTGAAGCGATGCAGGCCTATCTGGACTGGGAGTTTGGTCTGGTCGAGCAACTGGGGCGTGACGGGACCCATGGTTTCAATGTGATCTGACTGTAGGAGCGGATTTATCCGCGAAGGCCATTCGCGAATGAATCCGCGCCTACGACTTATCAAGAGATATCAGTTAATGACACAGTCAAGGAGCACGACATGAGCAAACCACGACATTTGAAACTCGGGGCCATGGTGCATGGCGTCGGTCACGGCTGGGGCGAGTGGCGCCACCCGGACGCACTGGCCGATGCCAGCGTCAACTTCGGCTTCTACAAACAGCAGGCAGCACTGGCTGAAGCCGCAAAATTCGATTTCGTCTTCATTGCCGACAGCCTGCATATCCACGAAAAATCCAGCCCGCATTACCTGAACCGCTTCGAGCCGCTGACCATCCTCTCTGCGCTGGCTGCAACCACGCAGAACATCGGACTGGTGGCGACTGTCACGGTCAGCTACACAGAACCCTTCCAGGTCGCCCGGCAGTTCGCGTCGCTGGACCATATCAGCGGTGGTCGCGCCGGCTGGAACGTGGTCACTTCATGGCTCAGCGGCACTGCCGAGAATTTCAGCAAGGGCGAGCACCCGCCCCATGCCGTTCGCTATCGCATCGCCAAAGAACATGTCTCGGTGGTCAAGGGCCTGTGGGACTCCTGGGAAGACGACGCCTTTGCCCGCAACAAGCAGACCGGTGAATTTTTCACCCCCGGCAAGCTGCATGCGCTCAATCACCAGGGCGAGTTTTTCCAGGTCAAAGGCCCGCTGAATATTTCCCGCTCCCGCCAGGGTCATCCAGTGCTGTTCCAGGCCGGAACATCTGAAGACGGGCGCAATTTCGCCGCGGAATACTCCGATGCCATTTTTGTACATGCCGAAACCCTGGAAGATGCCAAGGCCTATTCCCGGGATCTGAAAAAACGCGCCGCCGGCTTCGGTCGCAACCCCGACGACCTGTCGATCCTGCCGGGTATCCGCCCGATCATCGGTCGCGATGAAGCGGAGGTAGAAAGTCGCTACCAGCAGGCCGTGGAACTGGTGTCCATCGAAGATGCCATCGTGGCGCTGGGCCGTCCTTTCAACGATCACGATTTCAGCCAGTATCCGCTGGATGAACCCTTCCCCGAACTGGGCGACCTGGGCTCCAACAGTCAGAAAGGCGGCTCGGACCGGATCAAGCAACTGGCCCGGGACGAAGGCCTGACCCTGCGTGAAGTCGCCCTGTATTTCTCGCGTCCGCGCCGCGATTTCGTCGGTACGCCCGAGCAGGTCGCCGACACTGTGCAGACCTGGTTCGAACAAGGTGCGGCCGATGGTTTCATCATCAACTCATT
>JAAIGE0101509677.1_pt1 | contig 10046 bp, 13 predicted proteins | sample 6487951 | NCBI WGS metagenome assembly JAAIGE01 (sample SAMN13974128, study PRJNA590717) | phyllosphere metagenome | biome: tomato field; feature: multiple bacterial spot infested tomato fields; material: tomato leaves; isolation source: leaves from tomato fields | host: Solanum lycopersicum ... | reverse complement strand
GCGCAGCGGCTGGATGTCTACGTGCATAAGGTCCGCCACGATCCACGGCACGACGAAGATCGCGAAGCTGAAACCCACCACGAAGGCGAACAGGGTGTCATACCACGGCATTGTCCGCCACGGCCGGAACCAGATCGACGCCAGAGAACCTGCCGCCGCGGACATGACGATCATCAGCACCCGGCGCTCGTTATCATCCATCACGCTTCTTTCTCCAGAAGCGCAGAGCGTCGGGTCGCCATGCCCAATAGCAATACGCGAACACGCCCCCAAAGATCAGACAGATAATCGGCACAGCCACCACCCCCCAGCATGAATAGGATTGCGAGCTGCATGACGAGGGAGGCGTCCAGCACCGCTTTGTATTCGAGATATTCGAGCCCATTGGCCCATGCGACGGCATGCATGCACAGCGTCACCATGTAGACCGACCACAGCATCGGCCCCCACCAGACATGACGGCAGCGAACGGCCACTGCGATCATGCTGGCGAGGTCTGCGATGGCCCACATGTCCTGCGGCTCAGCGGGCAGGCCAATGTCCGCCAAGAGGAATGCAGGAGAGGCCGGCGCATAGATCCACGGGCTTGCGAATAGCAGCCAGTTGATCAGCAGCACCCAGCCGGCATGCACGACGCAGCCGCGCTCTTCCTGCGCGAAGTGGGAGACGACAAGCGCCACCACGCACAGCACAGCGAAGAGCGCGAGCGTCATCACCGGGCAGGCCGCGGCTTGTTAGGCTTCGGCTTGCTCGGACGCGGTGGGTTGCTGTTGCCGCCCCCGCCAGCGCGCATCAGAGCGCGCATCACTCGACCACCGGAGGCTTCTTGGGCGGCGAGGGCGGGTTCGTGTTACCGCCGCCACCGCTGTCATCGCCGCTGGTCGCGCTCATGATCGACACGCCATCATCCTGACAGTCGTCACGAAACCTAGCCCGCAGCACCTCGCGCTTGGCCTCGTCCGTTTCAGTCGCAATCTGCTCTGCCAACTCCTGACAGTGCTGCGGCACGTGATCCATCTTCACTCACTCCCTGGCTGATTAGCGTCAGCCGGCGCATTCGCGAGTTCGTTCTCCAGTTCCTTGATCCGCTGATGGGATGCGGGATCGATGAACTTTCGCAACTCGGCGACATCGAGCGTGCCGGCTGCTGCGGCCTCGGCAATCGCTGTCAAGGCGTACTGATCCATGTCTATTCTCCAGTGACGTACATTGGCGCCCAGTCCACATCAACACTGTTGTTGGAACCAGTCTGAATACGGCGCCATCCGCGTAGGTACTTCTTGCCGGCGCCGTAAGAGATAGTGCTATTGTTCCTGACCTCATCGCCGATAAAGAAACTGCCGCTTGTCGGAATAGATGGCGCATCATTGCGGTTTTTGACGTTAACCGACGCAATTTGCGCGGTGCATTGCTTGGCAAAGCTGGTGAAGCCCGTCATTTCACAGTCAGCAAGGTAAGTCGTTGGAGCGATAGAGCCGCCCCCACTAACAACTCCTGTATGCTCAAAATTACCGGTGCGCTGATTGATAGATATCTTGGTGTTTTCGACGGTAGTCCCGGAGGCGCTAATGCGCATTCCCGTCGCGCCCGCCTGCGACGCGTTGGCAATGTCACCTGTAATACGGCAGCCAGATGCGCGGATGATGTGAACGGCGGTGGCCGAAAAATCGAGAACGGACAAATTCAGGTCGCTATCACGGATTACTGAGCGGGCTCCAACGGTGAAGCCGTTCCCACAGTTGCGCATGGAGATATCGGCCGTGATGTCATCGCCATCTGCGATTTCAATGATGCCTCCACGGAAGTCCCGTGTCAGACGACCAGAAATGCGCAGCGCACGGACGCCCCAGATCACCGGCCCGCCGCCATAGATGTCACTAGGATTACGAACCAGAAAATCGCTAATCGTCACATAGGTGACGTTCCAGTCGCGACCGCCTGGCGTAGCGGGTTGCCCCAGCACGGCCATGCCTGTCGTACCGATCGAATAGACGTTCCATGGTCCAACGGCGACATTGCTGACCTTGTGCAGGACGCCGTTATCCGGTTCAATGTCAAAGCCGCCGGGTTGACGAATGCCGCGGACGATCCCGCCGACCCGCCACGACTTCCCGCCTACAAAAGACAAGTTCTCGCCAGAAATAAGCGATACCGCGTTTCGCCCGTCATGGTCAGAATTGGTTACGTCGATCAGGCCGAACGTGAAGTCACTCGTGTTGGTGGACGCGGCGAAGAAGTTGGCGATCGAAATGTAAATGCCGTCGCCACGCACTTCGCGGGCATTGAAGCGGTCCACACGCCCCTTTCGCGCGCCAGCGAGGCATAGCAGCAAAATCTGCTCGCGCGTTGTGGTCATGTCGGCGCGATTGCCATCCAGCATGCCCGGCACGTCGATCGACACGCCCTCGCAGTCGTGGAACACGACTAGGCACCACGTGGTCTGAAAGTTCATCCGACCAAGCTCTGTGCCGTCGATATTCGATGCCAGCTTCAACGTGCCTTCGACCACCAGCCGCGTGCCGTTGTAGGTCGATCCAGACAAGATGATGCCGGCTGCGAGGAACGTGTACCCCTGTGGGAAGACGATCGTCTTGCCCTTGTTGGCGTTGATGCACGCCATGATCGCCGCGCTGTCGTCGGTTACGCCGTCACCTTTGGCGCCGTACTGCGTGACTTTCACGTTCTCGCGCTGATCGTCCTGAACATTGCGAGTGATTGCCGTCGTGCCGACTTGCTGGAACGTCACGCCTGCTGCACTCTGCCGCACCAGCGCGCCCGTCGTCAGGGGCACGGCGTCCAGCTTGACGACATTCACGTCGTCAGCGCGGCCGGTGAAGTCGCCTGCCACATAGGCATACGTCACCGGCGAGTTGGTGCCGTCTGCCAGGATATAGCTGCGGTTCGACTGGGGTGCGGCCTTCAATGCTGCCAGCGACGTGTACGTGCTGTTGGCGGGGCCGGTGGGGCCGGCAAATTCATTCGGCAACACAGCACTGGGCGCACCGGTAGTCGCATCAAACGCCAGCACCATGCCCTTGCGCGCATCAGCCGGCGCGATCGTGCCGCCATCTTCATTGACAGGCACCAGCAGCGCCCGCTGCTTGATCCCCAGCGTGTCTACCATCGTGATATTGGTACGGGCAATTTCAGCCTGCCCCGCCATCACCACTACATTGTAGCGGCCGTCATCGATGTAGAACGAAAAATAGCCCGACTGGTCGGTCAGAATGGGCTGCGATAGCGGAATGGTGCCGGCCTCATCCGAATAGATGGTGGCCTGCAAGCCTTGCGCGTTCAGCACAGTCACCTGCGCGCCGTAAATGGGCTGCCCGGTGGTCTGGCTGCTGATGGTGTCGCCGTACTTTATCATATTACGTCGCCGCCTTCATAGAAAATCACGCCCACCGAAACCTGCGCCGTCAGCCCGGTGGAGTCGCGGACGGTATCGGTAGCCGTCAGCGTGCCTTGGAAGTTAGCCGGTGCCCGGAAAGCCGTTGCGGCTTCTGCCGGCCGCGTTGGCACTACAGGCGAATTAACCGTCCACGCATGGGTATAAGGCGGAGTGCCGCCACTCGCCGATACCATCACTGTTTCCGTAGCAGATGGCCGCGTCGGGTTGCTGGGCCCAGTCACGGTGCCTGGTACGGCCGACAGACGGATGCCACGGCGATACACCTCACTAAGCCCATCTGCGGTGCGCGCCATGACCCGTTCTATCGGCTGCGTGCCGCCGGGCATCCGCACCCGCATTTCAGTCGGCACACGCAGCGCGCCAGCATCCCGCACCCGCACCGTCATGCGAGCTGGATCCAGATGTCGCCGGGTTGGCTGGTCGGATCGGCCGCACCCGCGGCCGTCACGAACACTCGGCCGGAAGTGAACGTTGCAGTGGCGTGGTACAGGTGAGGGCCAGCGCCCTGACGCGTCAGATTGCCGGTCATCTGCTCGCCGCCTTCGGTGCCGACGACCTTTAGCGCGGCTCGCGCATCGGCCAGCGTGTTGGAGGCGAAGAACGAGCCCAACGCGCGGCTGAACGCGGCGCGCAGGTCCGCCATGATCTGGCGGCCCATGTTATTCAGGTTGCCCGGCGGGCAGTTCTCGCCGATGAACACCGACCCAACAGTGGCGTTCTGGTCAGCGTTCGTATTCCAGTCTGAAAAAGCTATGACCGCCTCCCACCATCTGCCAGTTTTGCCGATCGGTGAGGGCTTGCCTCCGAGCAGAACCGGCATAGCCCGGAACAGGACGTTTGGCAATATTTAGTGACGTGCCAAGATAGGCCAACCATGCTAGGGTAAGGAATGGGTATGGATTGGGTCAAGGTTCTGGTGGCTTGCATTGCCTTCGGGGCAGGCGCGGAAGCCTTTAGGCAATATCGCATGTTCAAGGCGTCACGCCGCCAACTGCCTTACGAAGCGCGCAACCGCGGCCCTTTGACCGACAAGCGCCTGTATCAAGCAGAGCTGGTGGCGTTTGCGCTACTATACGCCATTCCTCACACCGGTATCGTTCTTTTCGTATCCGCTGATCGTCCGATTTGGGTACTTTACGCGCTCATTGCCGTATTTCCCCTTATCGTCATAGCGATGGTTGCCGGCATTAACCGGCCATACCATCAATAATCGGACATGCCATAAGTCAATCCGATCGGCCGGAAGAACATGCCGCCCAACCGCGAGCGCTGCCCGATAGCCGTGCCCGCTGCTACTGCTTGTGCCGAACGATCCAGCAGCGCGCGATTGATGAAGGGCTGAGTGGCCTCAGCGTACAGCGGTGCATTCACCACAGTGCGGGCCACACGACGGGGCAGCGACATAAGCCCCTGGCCTGCCTCAATACGTCCGGCCGTGCCACTGTCAGGCACACGGTTAGGCAATATGTCCTGCCCCGCTCGCTGAAGCTCAAAGAACGGCCGATCGGTGGTTGCCGCGGACAGCCTGCCTGTAAACTGCCGTGCATTCTGGCGAGCAGCGTTGCCCAACTGTGCGGGCGTGAAAATGCCGCCGTTGTTCATTGCACCAGCTACGGCGTCGCCTAGAATTGACGTGTTGCGATACGCCGCATTGGCGCTCAGATAATCCGGCAGGGTGCCCGGCGACTGGCGTTCCAGCAGATCTTCCAGCGCACCACGTGCACCACGTGCTACACCGCCAAAATCGCTGCCGAATGCCTGCGTGCGGACAGCGCGCGCATCTTGCTCAAGACCGCGGACAGCCTGCTGAAAAACTCGGCCGCTCATCTGCCCATTGGGATCAAAGCTACGCCCAACGCGCTCGTTAAGGCTATAGCGAGCGTTCTCACCCATTTCGCCGGGCAAACGCCCCGCCGCAGAAGTCGGTGCCTGCATGGCAACGCCAAAATCGCGGTCGCGAGTGAGCATGACAGGATCAAGCGTGCTGGCATATTTTTGCCCCACAGTGCGCAGAGCATCTTCAACGCCTTCTTCGGCGATGTTGGCGGTCTGCGGGCCGCCGATGTCGTTCAGACCCTCGCGGAAGGCGGCTTGATTATAACCGACCAGCCCTTCACGGCGACGCGCATTGATGGCATCGCCTACGCCAGCAAAGCCCGAGAGGCGATCTTCACGTGCGCGCAACCGGCCACCAGCGATTTGCCCTGGCGTTAGAGTCACTCCTGCATTCCGCAGATACTGCGCCGACTCATCCTGCACGCCGCGCAATGCGCCCCCAAGACCGGCAACGGCTCGACGGCCGGCAATACCTCCCCCTGCGCCTAGCAGGCCGCCAGATACAGCGCCGGCCAAACGGCTACCTTCATCGCTGCTACCAGCGCCGTAGATGCCACCATACAGTGCATCAGCCGCGAGAGGTGCGAAGCGTCCAGCGGCTCCCGCTAGACCAGCTTCAAAACCAGCGCCCGCGAGCGCACCACCTGTCACCGTACCTGCCAGCGAGGACACGGGGTTTTCCTGCCGCAACAATTCCATGCCTGCCCGCGCAAGGGCAGGATTGTCGGTCGCGTTGTCGAGCAAGCCGCCCGTGACCGCATCGCCAGCAGCGGCAAAGTAAGCGCCGCCCGGCGTCTGCGCCGCGGTATTGATCGCCTGACGTGCGCCGCTCAATGGAACGGCGCGGTTTTCTACTGAAATGCTGTAACGGCTCAGCGGCACCTCAGGGTTTTGCGCGCGGAACGTCGCGGCCGCCTTGACATCAGCCGCACGCGCATCGCCCAAGCCGGGCTGCACGGCATTCATGAACGCTACAATTTCTTCAGGACTGCGGTTAGCCCCGATCATCGAGCGAATGCGGTTGTTGACACCGCCAAGCGCAGGGTCCGCTTCTTCCGCCGTGTCACCGGTAGCCAACTGGCGCTGCCCCTGCGATCCGGGATTTTCCGGGTTCAGAGCGATGCCATAACGCTCTGCCACTTTCGGATCGCGGTAGTCTTCACCAGCCGCAAGAGCCATAAAGTTGCGATAATGGCGCTCGACCGCGGCAAGGTTTTCGCGGAGCTGTTCAGGGCTCTGCGTCTGTCCGAGGCCGGCGACGCTATCACGCAGCAACGCGCCTTCACGCTCGGTAAGGCTGCCCAGCCCCGACGCGCCGGTCGGCGACGCCTGCTTAAGCTGAGAGAGCTTGTCGAGCGTCAAGCGCGATGCGATCGTGTTCAGCGACCCCGAAAGATCGATAGCGCTCTGCGGCTGGATCAGCTCAGGCAAACGCGCCGCGAAACCCGCCGAACCAAAGCGGTTCAGATTCTCCCGCGCCTTGGTGATAGCGGCAAGGATTTCATCATTGCCAAGCGCCGCCATAGCTGCTTGCTGCTGCGGGTTGGCCGTTGCCTGCTGCGCCTGAAGATTACGGCGAGCCGTTTCAGCATCCACCTCTGCCTTAGTCGCCTGCGCGGCAGCGGTACGAGCTTCGTACGGGGCCGTTACGCTTTCCTGCGCAATCTGCTGACGCAGCCGGTCGAGGTTCGCCTCTGCTTGCGGCGCCGCATACTGCCGCGCAGGATCAGCCCCCGTCAGCGGAATGCTGTTGAACGGATTGCCCTGTGCCGGCGCGTCAAACTGATCGAAAGGGTTCTGCTGGGCCATTATCCGCCAATCCTGTTCAGCACGCGCTGTGCGTAAGCGTTCGTTTTCGGCCCCCACAAGCCACGATTGGGGCCGCCATGGTAGTAGCGGGCGGCATCAAACAAATTGCCCGTCTTTTGCAGCCCTTCGGCGAAATACGCCTCGCCAAGCGCCCGTTGGTAGTCTGCCGCCGTCCGCGTCGTGCCGGTCAGCAAATCCTGACGATAGGGCACACCCAACCGCTGAGCCACACCGCGCGCCGTCGAGGGCAACATCTGCGTCATGCCAAGCGCCCGGCCATAGCGCGTCTGCGGGCCAACCACGCCAGCCCGACCGCCACTTTCCTCGGCAATCACGGCATCGAACGGCCGAAAGGGGCGCCGGCTTGCGGTGCCGCGCCTCCCAGGATGCGGGCCGATGCGCCTTGGCCGTACTTCTGGTCGAACTGCGATGCCAAATTCGGGTTCTTGCGTAGGTATTCCACAGCATTGGCCGGCGGGCCGCTAGGTGCAGCCGCGGCCGGACCGCCACGCGGCACGAACTGGATCGATCGCGCGCCTGTGGACGGGTCCGTCACCTCGATGCCCTGCACCGGGTTGGCCTGATTGCGCAGATATTCCTCGCCAAGCTGCGGGTTCATGCCCTTCAGAAACTGATAATTGCGTTCCAGCGAGGTGGGCGCCTGCCGGCCTTCCTGCTGGCTGATGATTTCGCCCGTCGCCGGGTTGATCACGGCAAAGCCGCCGTTGCCAGTTGCCTGCACAACCGGCCGGTTCATCTGCGCGTCTAGCCGCTGCTGCGCCAAGGACTCCTGCCGCTGGCGTTGACGGTCCTGCATCAGCGCCAAACCCGCCGGATTGCCGCCAGCAGACAGCAGCAGCGCACCGACCTGTCCCAGCTTATCGCCCAAACCACCCTGTTCGCCGAAGCTGGGGCGGCGGCGACCGAACATCATGCCGGATAGGCCACTCATGCCCCGTGCTTGCGGCATGCCGAGCGGAAGATCATCGGAGAACTGCTGGGTGGGGGCGAAGGTCATCAGTTGCGGCCCGAAAAGATGGAAGCCCCGGTCAGCCCAAGGCCAAGAATGTCCGTCAGCCCCGGCGAACGGCTCTGCGTCGTGGTCTGCGAATTGCCCCACAAGCTGTTCAGACCGCCGGCATACTGGCTTGCCACCGACTGCGGAAGCTGCGCCGTGCCGGTCAGATAGGCCAGCAGCGTCGCAATGCCCTGATTGCCCGCGCTCGCCAACCCCGTCGCCTGCCCAACGGCGCTATCCATGCGCGACCGTTCGTTACTGTAGTCGGTATAGCGCAGATTGCTTTCGTTCTTGGCCAGTTCGCGCGCCAGGATCTGCGATTGCGCGCTACCACCGGTCAGTCCGCGCGTGCCGATCGCGCCATTGACGCCGTTTGCCACGCTGCTGTTGGTGTTGGCGATCTGCTGGTCAAGATATGGGTTCCCGGACAGGTATTTGCCGCCCAGAACGTCCTGATTGTAGCTGTTCGCCGCTGCCAGGTTCGGATTGTTGAGCGTCTGACCCAAAACCGCCGGCAGGTTTTCTTGCAAGATGCCGACAGCCTGATTGGCGAGGCCTGACGACTGCCCGTAAGCGTTATTGAGCGCCGTCGTACCAGCGTTCAGCGCCGGTAGCGCCGCCTTGCTGGGGCCGGTCGTTGTTTTCGATTTGCCGCCCATTACACCGCCACCTTCAGCATACCGTTATCCGCCTTCATGTCAGGAAAAACGCGGGTCCACCCCTTTCGCCCCCCAAGCTGCAACCCCGTCATGCCAGAAGCGCGGGCAGCCTCACGAAGCGCGCTCATGCCCCAAGCTGCCCAAGTCCTAAAATCACGTCCTGACGCCGCAACGATTTCCAGAGCTTCGCCTTCGCGAGTGAGCGCCGACCGGATCACAGCAACCGCCAGTAGATACGGATCACGCTCCTTTCTGATCGCCACGACCTGCATATCCCCCGACGCCAGCGCCGGTTCGATGTCAGCCCATGTCAGATTGCCGGGCTTCAACGCAGGCGAGAGCATGGCGCGAATACGCGGCCATTCGCTGTCTTGCAGCGGCTGCTCTATATATCCGATCTGCATTGAAGTCGCGTCCATGCCTTCTCCTGTCAGGTGATGGCTGCGCAAAAGAGCGCTGGGCGCGTCTGCAAAGTAGCGGATTGACACGCGCATGGCAAGCGTGCCAGCTTCACACCATAACCTTCGGTTGGGAGCTATTTCACCCAGCTTGGACGCGCTGGGGCAAAACAAAGATGGATCGCTAATCCTTGGAGTCCCGTAGTGCAAATCATCACTTCAGGACATGCGCAAACCGCCGCTCCCGTAATTGAATGTAGCGGAAATCCATCACCGTTCTGACAGCCCGGAAAGACGGGCACCTATTCCTGCCGCCACCCCACCGACCCATCAGGCCGCCGGTACAGCCCGCCTACAGGGATACCGGCATCCCCCGCCGCTGCGTCATCCGCAAAAGGGCCAACCTCGATATTGTCCTGCAATGGCGCTAATCGGTTGATCGCATTGGCGGCAAGACGCACCCATTCGGCGATATTGCTGGCGACAACCGGGACCCGCAGTATCATCGGCCGCCTCCCACCGCATAGGTAGGCTCAACACCCTGCACGTACCGCCAGTCAGTGCCAGCTGCGATGTCCAGCGACATGGAGATATAGCGGCCCACCGTGCGCACCGGCATGTCGCCAGACGGCATCAGCGTGGAGCGCGTGGCAAGCCCGGTCAGGTCACCCAGACGCTGGCGCGCGTTCATCACCACGGACAGGCCATCGGTAGCGTCCGTAATCGGCCGGATCAATCGCAGCCGCGTCTGCCGGCCGTCGCTGTATTCGATGTGCGGCGTAGCGAAATGCGCGGCCATGTTGTCGCCGGTGAGCGCCCCGACCGCATTCTGCGTGTTCACCAGCAGCAACAGCGGATCGCCTCCGGAAAAGCGCGTGCTGTCAAAGCTGAAGGGTATCGTATCGAGGCCACCG
>JAAIGE0100047612.1_pt1 | contig 10046 bp, 4 predicted proteins | sample 6487951 | NCBI WGS metagenome assembly JAAIGE01 (sample SAMN13974128, study PRJNA590717) | phyllosphere metagenome | biome: tomato field; feature: multiple bacterial spot infested tomato fields; material: tomato leaves; isolation source: leaves from tomato fields | host: Solanum lycopersicum ... | reverse complement strand
TGCCCGGTACCGGATAGCCGGCCAGGATGCCACCGACGTATCGAGCGACGACGCCGAGCCCTATTCGATCGAAGTCACGCAGATCAACATGCGCCTGATGCTTGGGCGGGAGGACCGCTCGTCCTTCGCCTATCTCCCGGTGTGCCGGGTGCAGGAGAAGCAATCGGATGGGTCGATCCGCCTCGACCCGTCCTTCATGCCGACGAGCTACGGCCTCGAGGCGATCCCGCAGCTGACCCGTGTCCTCGACGATTTTACCGGCCTGCTGCACCAGCGCGCTTTGCAGATTGCGGGCCGGCTCGGCTCGTTGAGCCAGAATGGCGTTGCGGAGATCGCCGAGTTCTTGCTTCTTCAGACGATCAACCGTTGGCAACCGGTATTTCGACATCTATCAACAATCAAGCGCGTTCATCCTGAACGACTTTACGAAATCTTCGCCTCTTCTGCCGGCGAGTTGGCCACCTTCACCCATGAGCAGCGACTGCCTGAGGCTTGGCCGCCGTACAACCACGAGATGCCGGAACATTGCTTCGATCCCTTGATCCGGTCGTTACGGCGCTCGCTCACCACGATGTTGGAGCCCAATGCGATCGTCCTCGACCTGCACCGGCACAAATTCGGGGTCTTGACCGCGCCTCTGACGGATCCGGACATGATCCGCACCTGCGCTTTCGTGCTGGCTGTGCGCGCCGCCATTCCCCTCGACCGGCTCGCCAAGACGTTTCCCTCGCAGGTCAAGGTCTCGTCGATCGATAAGATCCGGGAACTGGTTCAGTCACATCTTCCAGGTGTTGTCCTGCAACCGATGCCGACCGCGCCGAGACAGCTTCCTTATCACGCAGGATATACTTATTTTATGCTCGATGATAATTCAGTCGGCTGGAAAGACCTGCTCAAATCCAGCGGCTTCGCGTTTCATATCGCCGGCGACTTCCCCGATCTGGAGATGCAGTTCTGGGCGATCCGTGGTCGAACGGACGGGAGGCTGTCATGACCGATCGCGCCCTCGCTCGCGCGTCAGAATTCGACGCGCGGGAGCTCTTCGAGACTGATCCGAACGCCCTCGCGGCGCAGTCTCATGATCTCACCGCAGTGGCACAGGTTGAGCCGCAGCGGCCGTTCTCGTTCGAGATCCGGGGCAGCAGCCTCAACCGTGTGACCGACGCCAGTGCCGGCCTGATCGCCCTGATGCTGCGCATTGCCACGCTCGGCCATCTGGACGACATCGACACGCTGCATCGCCGCTCCACCATCGAGATCGAGTCGATCGAGCTCGAGCTGCACCGGCTCGGCTATGACCGCGTGAGCGTGCTCGCCCTCCGCTATTGCCTCTGCTCGGCTTTCGACGAGGCGGTGATGAACAGTCCCTGGGGGCTCGAGACCAACTGGTCGGAGCGCAGCCTGCTCGCGACGTTTCACAATGAGACTTGGGGTGGCGAGAAGTTCTTCGTCATCCTCGCGCGGCTGATGACCGAGCCGAACCGGTACATCGACCTCTTGGAGTTCCTCTATCTCTGCCTCAATCTCGGTTACGAGGGCCGCTACCGAGCTATGCACAATGGCCGCGTTCAGCTTGAGGCGGTCATCAAGGAACTGCACGACGTCATCCGCACGGAACGCGGTCCCACCGAGCCGCTGTCGCTCTTCAAGTCCGAGGGCATCGTTCAGAAGGCACACCGAGTCGCGTGGCAGACACCCATCAGCCTGGTGGTGATCGCGGCCTTCGCGACGGCAGTGCTCTTGTACCTGACGTTCTTCCTGCTGACGCGCTCTGAAGCCACGCGCTCGCTCGAACAGCTCAACCAGATCATCGGCCGATGAGAGACCTCATGCGCGACATCGAGTTGATGCCGGGGCTCATCGAGCGCCTCAACCCCGTCTGCCACGAGGCGTTGCAGGCGGCAGCCGTCGCGTGCGTGTCTCACGGCCACCGGGACGTCGCGGTCGAACACCTCCTCGTGCCGCTACTGACGCAGCCCGGAGCGGATTGCCGGCTGATCGTCCAACATTGCGACGCCGATCCCGACCGGATCAAGAACGCGGTCGAAGGTGCGTTCGCACGGTTTCGCACGGGAGACGGCGCATCCCCACGTTACTCGACGCTCGTCTGCGAGCTGTTGCAGGACGCCTGGATGGTAGCCTCCCTGCTCCTCGGGGAAGGGCAGATCCGCTCCGGCGCAATCCTGCTGGCTCTCCTGTCCGATCTCGGGCGCTACGCCCGTTTCGATTACGGCCTGCGTCTGGAGCAACTACCCCTCTCCCATATCCGCGGGCAGTTCGACGAGATCGTGAAGGGTTCGGTGGAAACGCCGACGATCACCACGGCGCCCGCCGCACCCCAAATGCCTGGGCACGCGCAAGATGCTGGCACCGCACGCGGACGCTACGGCCACGACTTCACCGAGGCGGCTCGTCAAGGGCGGATCGACCCGGTCTTCTGCCGAGACGATGAGATCCGCCAGATCATCGAGATCCTAGCCCGGAGGCGCAAGAACAATCCGCTCTGCGTCGGAGAGGCGGGTGTCGGTAAGACGGCTGTCGTGGAGGGGTTGGCTCTGCGGATCGTTCAGGGCGACGTGCCTGACTTCCTCGTTGGAGCGTCCCTCTACGGCCTTGATCTGGGTGCGCTCCAAGCGGGCGCCTCGGTCAAGGGGGAGTTCGAGCGACGGTTGAAGGCAGTGCTCGATGAAGTGAAGGCCGCTGACCGGCCGATGATCTTGTTCATCGATGAGGCTCACACGCTCATCGGCGCGGGTGGCCCGCAGGGCGGCTCGGACGGAGCCAACCTTCTGAAGCCCGCTTTGGCGCGGGGCGAGATCCGCGCCATCGCGGCGACCACGTGGTCCGAATACAAGAAGTACTTCGAGAAGGATCCAGCCCTCGTCCGCCGGTTCCAGCTCGTGCAGCTCGCCGAGCCCGGAATCGAGCAGGCACGCATCATCCTCGGCGGCCTCGTTCCCGCCTACGAGAAGGCGCATGGCGTCTTCATATCCAGTGCCGGCGTGGCCGCGGCGGCAGCGCTCTCAGCGCGCTATATCAGCGGGCGCCAGCTCCCGGACAAAGCGATCGATCTGCTTGATACCGCCTGCGCGCGAGTCAAGGCGAGTTCCTCCGGCGTGCCCCATCGCATCGACGTGCTGCGCCGCGAGGAGCTGATGCTCGCTCACGAGGCTGAGGCGCTGAACCGTGACATCGACGCCGGCCATCCATCCGGCACGTTCGGTGAGCGGCTGAGCCAGATCGAGGAACGCCGCATCGCGATTGCGGCACGGATCGACCGCCTCTCAGGAGAGCATGACATCCAGAGGCGGCTGGCCGGAAAACTCGTCGCGCTTCGTTCCGCGCAGGCGACGGCGGAGACACGAACCGCGATGGAGCGGCTGCGGGCAGAATTTGCGCGCGTGCGCGAGACCGAGCCCCTGGTTGCGCTGGAAGTGGGAGTCGATGAAGTCGCTTCGGTTGCCTCCGATTGGACCGGCATCCCCGTCGCGGCCATGACCCAGGACGAGGCCTTCCGACTGACGACTCTCGGACGGCGCATCAAGGACGCGATCTGCGGGCAGGATCACGCGATCGACCTGATCGTGGAACAGCTGCAGACCGCACGGCTCGACCTCCACAAGGCTGGGCGCCCGATTGGGGTGTTCCTGCTGGTCGGTCCCTCCGGCGTGGGCAAGACCGAGACAGCTGTGCAGGTGGCCCGGCTGCTGTTCGGTTCCGAGCGATCCCTGACCACGATCAACATGACCGAGTACCAGGAGCGTCACACGCTCTCGCGCTTGATCGGCTCCCCGCCCGGTTATGTCGGGTACGGTGAGGGCGGCGTGCTGACCGAGGCGATCCGCAAGACGCCGTATTCCGTCGTGCTTCTCGATGAGGTCGAAAAGGCAGATATCAACGTCCTCAATCTATTCTATCAAGCTTTCGATAAAGGTGAACTGAACGACGCCGAAGGTCGAGCGATCGATTGCCGTAACGTCGTCTTCTTCCTTACATCGAACCTCGCGGCGGAAGAAATCAGTCAGCTCGCTGCGCAGACGGGACAAGGCGTGCGCGTCCCTGAAATCCTTGAACGGATCCGCCCACGATTGGCCGAGCATTTCAAGCCGGCGCTTCTCGCGCGCATGCAGCCCCTCGTCTATCTGCCGCTGTCCGAGGTGGCGATGGGCGAGATCATTTCGGCCAAGCTTGCCGAGCTCGGCGAGATCCTGCGGGCGCGCCAGGGGGTCTTGCTGCATGTCGGTGCGGAAGCCGAGGCCCACATGCGTCGGCAATGTCTGGTGGCGACGAGCGGTGCACGCCTCGTCGACCAGGTTATCCAACGCCGGCTGCTGCCGGATATCTCCCGAGCCATCCTCCAGGCCGGACTGGATCACGTCGTTCTCGTCTCCGCCACGGTCGACATCGGTGAGGGCGAAGCATTCCGTTTCGCCTTCGAGACGGTCGTTGCGCCATGAGGACCGGCCGATGGAACTGACGGGCCGCCTCCTCGACCTCTGCCGCGAGGTCGCCGCCGCGGACAATCTCGATGCGATGCGTAAAGCCGTTCTGCGCGGCCTCGCTACCCTCGCCGACGTGGAGAACGGGTACCTCTACGGCCTGAACCAGATCGGCAATGCCTTTGTGTGCCTGGCGAGCGTGCCGGCCCTGCTCGAAGGACCGGCGTTTCCGCTCGGACCGCTGCCTAGCGAGGCATGCGCGATCTCCGGGCTTCTGCGGGTCACTCAGGCGGCGATACTGGGTCCAGGGGAAGGCGCTGACGCGTTGCGGAAGACGCTGTTCAGCGTCGCGGCGGGGCAGGTGCTCGCCATCCCGGGGCGGATCGGAACCGGAGCCTGGTCCGTCACCGCCTTGCTTCTGCTGCAGGAGGAGCGGGTCGTGCCACCGGCGAGCTTGGTGCTGCTCGACCGCTTCATGGCCTTTGCCGGAGCGGGGATGGAGCGCACCCTTCGCCTCGACTGCCTGGATGCCGCGTCGCGCCGCCTCAAGGCGGAGCCCGACCGGGACACCGCAGGGCATGCGAGGGGCAATATGGAGACGCGGCTGATCGGCGTCTCTCCATCGATGCAACGGTTGCGCGAGCAGATCGCGCGCGTCGCGAGCCGAGATATTTCGGTGCTGATACTCGGGGAGACCGGCACTGGAAAGGAACTCATCGCGCGGGAATTGCACGAACTCTCAAACCGCAAGGACCATCCTTTCGTCGCCTTGAACATGGCCTCGCTGCCGGAGAATCTCGTCGAGGACGAGTTGTTCGGCCACGTCAAAGGTGCGTTCACGGGAGCCCAGGCGGCTCGCACTGGACTGATCGCTGCTGCGCGGGGAGGCACACTGTTCCTCGACGAGATCGGCGATATGGCGCCGGCACTCCAGGCCAAGCTCCTGCGTGTGCTTCAGGAGCGGCGGTATCGGCCGGTTGGGGCCGACCAGGAGGAGAGCGCCGACATCCGCCTCGTGGCCGCGACCCATGCAGACCTGCCTCACATGGCCGCCGAGGGGCGGTTTCGCAGTGATCTGTTCTTCCGGATCGCGCAAATCCGCATCGTCAGCCCGCCGCTGCGAGAGCGGAACGGCGACATCATGCTGCTTGCCCATCATTTCCTGGCAACCAGCAGCGCCCGGTTCGGGGGCGCGAAAGTCTTCGCGCCGACCGCCGAGGCCCTGCTCGCTGGCTACGCTTATCCAGGCAACGTGCGGGAGCTTCAGGCCATCGTGGAGCGCGCGGTGCTCCTGTCCGGCGAGCGCGCGATGATCGAAGCCGAGGATCTCGCTCTGGTGGCGGCGGCGAAGTCGCCGGAGCTCGAGGTTTCCGGCTTTGCGCTGCCGAAAGCGTGCGACCGATTTGAAGCCTCATTGATCACGCGCGCGCTCGAACAGCGCCGGGGATCGCGCCGTCTCGCCGCCGAGGATCTCGGCATCCCGCTGCGCACCCTATCCAACAAGATGCGAAAGCTCGGCCTTGATGGGCTCGAAGCGGGAGAGAACGCATGAAAACCGCTGGACGCATGATCGCCCTGCTGGTCTTCGCCATCGCGCCCGCCTGGGCCGGGACTCCCGCGCTGCCGGACATCGACGCCTGTCGGGCTACCCGCGACAGGGTGGGACGCCTCCTCTGCTTCGATGCGTTATTCGAGACTCCTATCGAAGATGGCGCCGCGGAAACGCCGCCGCCCGAGAAGGCCAAGGTCATCCGCAAGCCGAGCCCGCTTCGAAAACTTGGCCTCGACCAGGAGCTTGGCCGACCCGATGGTGTGGCCGGCGCCCTGGTTCGTATCCGGCCCTGGCGCAGCGCCGCCTCCATAGAGCCGACGACTTTTGAGAGCATCCTGACCGGCAGGGTGGGCCAGTCGGCAGACCTCCCCGCCGACCGGCGTGCCTGGACGGCCGAGACAGCGGATGTCTTCCTGACGCTCCGTGAGATAGACGGGGTATCTCCGCTCGGACGGGGCACGCTCGACCAGCGTTCGGTGATCATGCTCGCTTGCGAGGACGACATCACCGCCTTCTATATCCTTCTCCCCAAGCCGGTCGGCCACGCCCGCACCAAGTTCGCACTGACGACCGACCGGGGTGTGACCCTCAATCTCCACTGGCGGGATTACGAGAACGGCGACGTCATCCTCGCCGGCAGAGGCCTCGAGAGTATCGATCTCATCAAGTCCCTGATCAATTCTCGACGCCTCGCGATCCAGATCGACTACCCCGACGGTCCGCAGACCTACCTGTTCGAGGCAGGACAGCTTACCGAAGCGTTGCGTCCACTTCGCCGCGCCTGCCACTGGTAGTTTCGATTTCAACCAGAGCCCCGCCATGATTTCTTCCGGATATTCACCTGCCCAGATCGTGGCCAACACTGCCGCGTTCCTGTGGAAGTGGGTCGCGTCGGCTTTCGGCGCCTCCGCCCTGATCGCCCTCGCCGTCATGGCCGCCATCTGGTTCAGCGGCCAGAGTCTCGACATCAACAGCTACAAGCCGTTCGCGACAACCTCACACCGGGTCATCGCGTTGCTCATCGTCTTCATCTGCTGGCTGATCGGCGTCGTGTTCGTGCGCTGGCGGACCCGGGGACTGAAGCCGCCGAGCCCCGGGAAACCGGTGGTGCAAGATCCCGTGGAGCTTGAAATCGAATCGATGCGGCAGAGCTTCCGCAACGCCGTGAAGACCATCCGCACCAAGTGGACCGGCGAAGAACGCGGCCGGCAAACGCTTTATACATTGCCCTGGTACGTGGTGATGGGCCCCCCCGCCGTCGGCAAGACGTCGCTGCTCGCCGCATCGGGCATGAAGTTCCCGCTGGCCCATTTGCTCGGGCTCGAAAGCTTCAAGAGCATCAAGCTTACGGTAGAGCCGCAATACTGGGTCACGAACGACAGCGTCCTGTTCGACCTGCCTGGAGCATGGCTGCGGCCAGCCTCTCAGAAGGCGGGAGCCGAGACGGGCAAGACCCGCGAGTCTCGCCTCTGGAACGCCTTCTCGGCCTTGTTGACGGAGCACCGGCCGCGCCGCCCCATCAACGGCGTCATACTGGTGCTCGACATCTGTGACCTCATGCGCACCACGGAGGAGGAGCGGGGTAACCTTGCCGCCTCGATCCATGGCCGTCTCGTCGAGATGTCGGAAGCGCTAGAGACTCGCTTCACGATCCACATTGTGGTCAACAAGATCGATCACCTGCTGGGCTTTCGCGATTATTTCCAGCAGTTCAGCAAGCTCGACCGGCTCGCGCCGTTCGGCTTTTCGTTCGACGTCTATGACGAACTGCACGCCGACGCTTGGCGGGAGACTTTCGCCACGGATTTCGCGGCCTTCATGGGGCGGATGAACGACGACCTGATCGACCGGCTCTACGCTCAACGCGATCTCACGGCGCGTAAGAACATTTACATGTTCACCCGGCAATTGTCGGCGGCAGGGGTGGTGCTGCAACACTTCCTGGTCGATTGTCTTCAAGCCGACCGTTTTTCGACTCCGCCTTTGGTGCGGGGTCTCTACTTCACCACTACAAAGCAGGAAGGCGTGCCGTTCAACGCGCTGCTTGCCCGCATCTCGCGAGACTACGCCCTGCCGGCCCCGGTGATGCCGGCCTATTCGGGCTTGTCGCAGCCGTACTTCCTCGCCCAGCTGTTTGCCGATGCCATCTTCACGGAGGCTGGGCTCGCCGGCGATAACAAGATCGTCGAGCGGCGCAAGATGATCGCCGTCAACGCGACCGGCATGGCCGCGGCCGCGGCGCTGATAACGTTCGGCTTTTATCTGTTCGAAGCCTACCGCGACAACGCCGCCCGGGCGGCGTCGGTCGTGGCTAGGACGCGCGACTTCGTGACCCTGCCGCAGGGCGTCGATGCCTCCGGCGAGGTGGCACTGCTGCGGCCGGCGATGGATGCCATCCGCGACGCCACCACGGTCTTTCCAGACTGGCACACCAAATATCACTTGCTGGACTACCTCGCGCTCTACCAAGGACACCGGATCGGACCGGAGATCGAAAAAGTTTACGCGACTCTATTGGCGGAGCGGTTCCTGCCGGCCCTTGCGGCGCAAGTGAAGGACCGAATTATCGCCCTCGGCCGAGACGATTCCACCCGCGACGAGGACGAGCGCCTGAACCTGCTTCGGGTCTACTTGCTGATGGGCGACAAGGGCAAACGCGATGCCCTCGACGCGCGCCCGGATGCCAAGGGCGCGCCGTCAAAACTCGGAACACGAGCCATCGAAACCTGGTTTTCCGAGCGGTGGCAGGGCGCCTATCAAGGCCGGGGGCAGGTACAGGATTCCTTGAACGGGCACCTCGCCCACGCCCTCGAAGTGTCGGACGTCACGGTGGCCCTGCATCAACCCGTGATTGATGCCGCCCGCGCGGATTTTGCCAAGGTTGATCGCACCCAACGCATCCTGCGCCGCCTGGAGCGCATCGCCGAGATGCAGCACCCCGTCCCAGTTTCCTTTCGCAAGGAGATCGGACCGGCTTTCGACCTGATCTTCGATCAAGGAATCCGCACCCCGCTCCAGGGCAAGGATATACAAATCCCGTTTCTTTATACCAAGAAAGGGTTTCACGATTTCTTCGTGCCGCAAAACGAGCAGATCTCGGCAATCGTTGTGGAAGATGCCTGGGTCATCGGCGAGCGCGACACAATCGCCTACTCGCCCGAAGATCTCGTCGCCTTCCGGGAGGGCGTGCTGAAACGGTACGTCTCGACCTATATCGGCGTCTGGGACCAAGCGGTGAATGTCCTCGACATCACGGCGATGCGCAACCTCGACCACGCCATCGCAATGCTCGAAAACGTCACCGGTCCGGCCAACGGGATCGGCCGGCTGCTGATGCTGATCAAAGCCAACAGCGTCGTCTACGAGCCAAAGACGACGGAACTGCGCAAGGACCAGCCCGTCAAAGCCCTCGATAACACGATCACGCCTTTCGACCCGAACGAGGCGGAGGGGCTGCGCATCGTCCGGCGGTTCGATCCCCTTGCTCGGATCGTCACGGCCACCGGCAACGGCAAGCCGTATATGGAGGAAATCGTTGCCAAAGTTGGCGCAGTCGAGACCTACCTGCGAGAAATCCGCTCGGGCGAAGCTTCCTCCAAACCGCTCGCTTTGGAGCGGGCGCGGGAACGGGCAACCCTCCAGGAAACCACCGACCCGATCAGCGACCTCGAAAAGGTCGGCGTCAACCAGCCACCGCCCCTCAACAGGATCATGGACAAACTCGCCGCTCAGTCGTGGAAGGTCGTGTTGGAAGCGGCACGGCTCGATCTTCAGGCGGTCTGGCAGGGGGACGTCTACCGCAGCTTCAGCGTGTCGCTGGCCAACAAATATCCCTTCCGCAAGAACACCCAGGAGGAGGTCACGCTCGACGAATTTCAGACATTCTTTGGGCCGCAAGGCACCTTTTATCGATTTTTTACCAATTATCTCGCGACTTTTGTCGATTTGAGCACGCACAAATCTAAGATTATCGACCGACAATCCATCGAAATCCGGCCAGAATTCTTATCGGAATTGGACAAATTGCACCAGATTTGCGCCATTTATTTCGACGC
>JAAIGE0100357258.1_pt1 | contig 10052 bp, 9 predicted proteins | sample 6487951 | NCBI WGS metagenome assembly JAAIGE01 (sample SAMN13974128, study PRJNA590717) | phyllosphere metagenome | biome: tomato field; feature: multiple bacterial spot infested tomato fields; material: tomato leaves; isolation source: leaves from tomato fields | host: Solanum lycopersicum ... | reverse complement strand
TCGCCCAGCGGCACCAGCAGCAGCAATCCACAGGCGTAGCCAAGCTGCGCGGTGGTCACGATAAAGCCCGCTACGCTGACAGAGAGACCAAACTGATGCGCAATCGTATCGAGCAGCGGCTGCACGTAATAGTTACTGGCCACCGCCAGCCCTGTCGCGACTGACATCAGCGCCACTAATGGGGCACTGAGGCGTGCCGGAGATGAGCTCATGAGCGGATACACAGTGAAATAATCATATGGGGATAATAGTAACCGAAAAAATTATTTCATAGTTGTGATAATTAACAGGACGTACCAGTGCGTTATAGCGCACGCTGCGCTTATCGGCGACGGAAACAGTGCGGGCGACCCGAAGGCCGCCCGCTGACTACATAAAACGATGGCGTTTATTTCGCGGCGGCCAGAGCGTCATTGATCCACTTATCAAACTCCGCCTGATGGCCTTTAATCCAGCCATCCACATGATGGTTGATATCCGCTTCAGATGCCTGACCCGCATGCATGGCGGCATTCTCCGCGTTGATATCCTTAATCGGCAGCTTCATCTCCGCAAACAGCTTCGCGGCGGCCGGGTTTTTCTCTGCCCAGGCTCTGTTCGCCACGATATGCATGGTGTTCACCGGAAAGCCGTAATTCGCACCATTTGCCAGTTTGGTATCCACTTTGCTCTGTTCGCCAGGCAGGGAGGAGAACGGCACCTGCAGCCAGACTACGTCACGGCCCGGTTTCAGCACATCGCTCAACCAGTAAGGTGTCCAGGTGTAGTAGAGAATCGGTTTACCCTGTTTGAAGCGCGCCAGCGTATCGGCCACCATTGCCGAATAGTTACCCATATTGGCGGTAACGGTATCGGCCAGGCCAAACGCGCTGTTCTGGTGATTAATCACCGCTTCGCAGCCCCAGCCCGGCGTACAGCCGGTCATGTCCGCTTTACCATCCCCGTTACTGTCGAACAGTTTGGCAATTTTTGGATCTTTCAGCTGTTCAATATTGGTGATGTGATATTTTTCAGCGGTTTTTTTGTCAATTAAATAGCCCTGGGCAGCACCGCCAACGTAGGTGCCTTCGCGGTAAAACTTGCTGTCACCGCCAGCGGCTTTATACATATCGTCGTGCAGCGGCTGCCAGTTAGTAGCCACAAAGGTAGCGTCACCGGCAGCGATTGTGGTGTAAGCCACGTTGTAATCGACTTCGCCCGGTTTCTCCACGCTATAGCCGAGTTTCTCCAGCGCGCGGCTGACAATCAGCGTCTGGAAGGTTTCTTCAGCAATGGTGCTTTGCAGCGGTTTAACGGTAATGCCTTTACCCGGCAGGTCGGCGGCGGACACGTGCGTCGCGGCGAACGTCGTCAGGACGGCAGCGAACAGAGCTGTCTTGCGCATAGTCATTCCTTATTTTACGTGTGACGTCGGAGACGGGCGGCCACGATGGACCGCCCAAAAAAATCAGGCTTTTTTACTGAACGGACGCAGTAGCAGGCCAACCGGACCGGTGCTGTACCAGTGACGACTACCCCGGCTGCGGCTATCGCGGCCAACCGACTGCGTGAGGCGATCGAGGATAATGGCGAGGATCACAATGCCGACGCCGCCAACGGTGGCCAGCCCCATATCGAGGCGGCCAATGCCGCGCAGCACCATCTGGCCCAGTCCGCCGACCGCGATCATGGAGGCGATAACCACCATTGATAGCGCCAGCATCAGCGTTTGGTTAACCCCGGCCATGATAGTTGGCATCGCCAGCGGCAGCTGGACCTTAAACAACATCTGACGCGGGCTGGCGCCGAAGGATTCGCTGGCTTCAATCAGGTCAGCAGGCACCTGTTTAATACCGAGAATAGTGAGGCGCACAATCGGCGGCAGCGCAAAGATGATGGTTACCACCACGCCTGGTACGTTGCCGATACCAAACAGCATCACAATCGGCACCAGATAAACAAAGGCGGGCGTGGTCTGCATCGCATCCAGCAGCGGACGGACGATACGCGCGGCACGCTCGCTGCGCGCCAGCCAGATACCCAGCGGCAGCCCAATGACAATACAGAACAGCAGGGCGGTGAGCACCAGCGCCAGCGTTACCATGGCCTGCGACCATGCGCCAATCGCGCCAATTACAATTAGTGAAACCAGCGTGGCAATGCCCATCGCCGGCGTCGCAATCTGCCAGGCAATCAGCGCGAACAGCACAATCGCCACCGGTGCCGGCATGCCCAGCAGCAGCTGCTGGAAGGCGCTCAGGATGTAATCCACCGGAACGCGGATACCCTGAAACAGCGGGCGGAAGTGGTTCACGACCCAGTCGATGCCCTCGGTCACCCAGCTGTCGAGCGGAATCCAGGTTTTATGGAACGGGTCCATGATAGTGAAATGTTCCGGCGCTGGTGCAGGTGCACTGTTGAGCCAGTCGCTGCCGTTGGCCGTGCCAGTGGCAGCGTCATGACCGCCGCTGGTGGCTGCGGGATCCCCCCACGCATCTGCACCACCGGTGCTGCTCTCTGCAGGCGTGGCTGAAGCGGCGCCTGACCAGGGATCGGCGGCGCTGGCATCAGGCGTGGTTGTTTGCGCTGCGCTCTGGCTGGCGCTATCCCATGGGTTGGCGGTGTGTTTACTCATGGCTGGGCTCCTTCACGGTCTAACGCACGCAATAACATGCTTTTAGAGATGATACCGACGTACTGATTATCTTCACCGACTACCGGTACGGCGCATGGCGCCTGGGCCACATGGGAAAGCAAATCATTCAGTGAGGTATCAGCAGGCACCGCCTGCGGGGCTTCCAGCAGCGCACTATCCAGCCCGGCACCGGCGGCCAGTGCCGCTTTCAGCGAATCACTGGAGACCACGCCAACAAACTTCTGTTTTTCCAGCACATAGCCAAACTCGCGGTCTTCATCCTGCAGCAGCTTAATGGCGGAGCGCGGACCGAAGCCGGGCGCTTTACGGATCAGCGCTCCGGCACTGCGGCGCGCAATATCTTTAGCGCTAAAGACATGACTAATATCCACACCGCGGAAAAAGGTGCGGACATAATCATTCGCGGGATTATTGAGGATCTCATCAGGCGTACCAACCTGAACTACTTCGCCGCCCTGCATAATGGCAATGCGATCGCCAATACGCATGGCTTCGTCAAGATCGTGAGAAATAAAGACAATGGTGCGCTGATGTTTTGCCTGCAGCTTTACCAGCTCATCCTGCATTTCGGTACGAATTAAGGGATCCAGAGCGGAGAACGCTTCATCCATCAGTAAAATATCGGGATTAATTGCCAGCGCGCGCGCTAATCCCACGCGCTGACGCATACCGCCGGAAAGTTCATCCGGATAAGCATTGGCATAATTTTCCAGCCCTACCTGACGCAATGCCTCAAGCGCTTTTTCCTGACGTTCATGAAGCGGCGTGCCAGCTAATTCCATTCCAAAGGCGGTATTATTCAGTACCGTCATATGTGGCATAAGCGCGAAGGATTGAAACACCATACTGATCTTATTTCTGCGTACTTCACGCAGTTCGCTATCTGATATTTTAGCAATATCGACACCATCGATAATCACCTGGCCCTGCGTGGGCTCTATCAGACGATTGAGAAGGCGAACCATGGTGGACTTTCCTGATCCTGACAGCCCCATGATGACGAAGATCTCGCCTTCTTCAATGGCCAGACTGGCATTTTGTACGCCTACTGAGAGACCGGTTTTCGCCAGAATTGTCTCTTTGCTTGCGCCTTGCGCAATGAGCTTAAATGCCTTTTCCGGATGATCGCCAAATACTTTATATAAATTTTTAACTTCGAGTTTAATTGCCATGCAATAATTACATTCCTGGTTAAATGTCTGACTATTTCTTGTTGTACCCTGATTAAATTTAAGCGCCCTATAACCTAACATAGTGAGAGTGTCTGACAACCCTTGCACAGAATATTTCCGGCAAATGCATCCTGACTATTGCCGCTAATTCCAGAGCCCACGAGGGATGAGCGCGGATCAATTTTTTCTGAATTTTTTGTGAAATTTGGCAGGTTTTAGTCAAATCGCTGCGTGAAATGCGGATAAATCGCGCTTTAACGGCACTGATATTAATTAAATAGCGGACGCTGAGTGTCGGAAATATTCCGGTGCGTTGATAGATAAGTAAGGCAGGATGAAACAGGAGATTGCGTTTGTCATAAGGACGTTCCGCAGGGCGCGTGAGGCCATTACGCGGAGTGGCGATCCGCAGAGCCGCCACTGCGTTGCATCAGGAGCGCCAGAGAGGACTACCCACCTGGCGCCAGAGCCGATTAGAAATCCCAGTCCTCATCTTCCGTTTCCACGGCTTTGCCCATGACATAGGAGGAGCCGGAGCCGGAGAAGAAGTCGTGGTTTTCATCTGCGTTCGGCGACAATGCCGCCAGTATTGCCGGGTTGACTGCTGCTATCTCCGCCGGAAACAGCGCTTCATAGCCCAGATTCATCAGCGCTTTATTAGCGTTGTAGTGCAGAAAGGCTTTTACCTCTTCCGCCCAGCCCGATTCCCCATACAGCGCATCGGTATAAGCCAGTTCGTTTTCATACAGCTCCAGCAGCAGATCGATAGCGAACTGCTGCAGCGCCTCACGCCGCGCGGCATCGGCGTGCTGCAGCGCCTGCTGATATTTATAGCCAATATAGTAACCATGAACCGCCTCATCGCGGATGATCAGGCGGATCAGATCGGCGGTGTTAGTCAGCTTGCCCCGGCTGGACCAGTACATCGGCAACCAGAAGCCGGAATAAAACAGAAACGACTCCAGGAAAACGCTGGCGATCTTTTTCTTCAGCGGATCGTCCGCCTGATAGTGCGCCAGAATGATCTGCGCCTTTTTCTGCAGCGCGGCGTTCTCTTCGCTCCAGCGGTAGGCAGCGTCAACGTCTGCCGTGTTGCATAGCGTGGAGAAAACCGAGCTGTAGGAGCGGGCGTGTACCGCCTCCATAAAGCTGATATTTGACAGCACCGCTTCTTCGTGCGGCGTGGCGGCGTCCGGCATCAGGCCCGGTGCGCCCACGACATTCTGAATCGTATCGAGCAGCGTCAGGCCGGTAAATACGCGGATAGTCAGCTGCTGCTGCGCCGGTGCCAGCGCCTGCCACGCAGGCAGATCGTTGGAAAGCGGCACTTTTTCCGGCAGCCAGAAATTACTGGTGAGACGGTTCCAGACCTCAAGATCTTTATCATCCTGCAGGCGATTCCAGTTAATCGCCTGAATAGCATTAAGTTTCATCATAACTTTACAGGGCGCAGGAGACGCAGCCCTCAACCTCCGTGCCTTGTAGCGCCATCTGACGCAGGCGAATGTAATAGAGCGTTTTAATGCCCTTTTTCCAGGCGTAAATCTGCGCTTTGTTGATATCGCGCGTGGTAACGTCGTCGCGGAAAAACAGCGTCAGCGACAATCCCTGATCGACATGCCGGGTTGCTTCCGCATAGGTATCGATAATCGCCTCAGGGCCAATCTGGTAGGCATCCTGATAAAATGCCTGGTTTTCATTGGTCATAAACGGCGCCGGATAATAGACGCGTCCGGTTTTACCCTCTTTACGGATCTCAATGCGTGACACAATCGGATGAATACTTGAGGTGGCGTGGTTGATGTAGGAGATAGAACCGGTTGGCGGGATCGCCTGCAGGTTCTGGTTAAACAGCCCGTGCTGCATCACCGCCGACCGCAGCGCCTGCCAGTCAGCCTGCGTCGGCAGGACAAGACCGGCATCGTCAAATAGCTGCGCAATGCGCGCGGTGCGCGGCTGCCAGCTGCACGTAATATATTTATCGAAGTACTCTCCGCTGGCGTAGTGAGACTGTTCAAACCCGTCAAAGCTGCGCTGACGCTCCCGGGCCAGCTGGTTTGAGGTACGCAGTGCGTGAAACGTGACGCAGTAAAAGTAGAGGTTGGTGAAATCAAGCGCCTCTTCTGAACCGTAGGCGATACCTTCCCGCGCCAGATAGCCGTGCAGATTCATCTGCCCGAGGCCAATGGCGTGTGAACGGCGATTGCCTTCGGCGACGGACGGCACCGAAGCGATCTCACTCATCTCTGACACGGCGGTGAGCGCCCGCACGGCCACCGCCACGGTGCGGGGGAGGTCACGGGAATCCATCGCGTGTGCGATATTCAGCGAGCCGAGATTACAGGAGATATCTTTGCCCGTGCGCCGGTAGCTGAGATCCTCATTCAGTTCGCTGGCGCTGTTGACCTGCAAAATCTCTGAGCAGAGGTTGCTCATATTAATGCGCCCGGCAATCGGATTACTGCGGTTAACGCTATCCTCATACATGATATAGGGGTAGCCCGACTCAAACTGGATCTCTGCCAGCGTCTGGAAAAAGTCGCGCGGGTTGATATAGGTTTTGCGGATGCGTTCGTCCGCCAGCATCGCGTCATAGTGCTCGCTGATGCTGATATCGCCGAACGCTTTGCCATAGATGCGCTCAACGTCATACGGCGAAAACAGCGCCATATCCCGGTTCTCTTTTGCCAGCTGAAAAGTGATATCCGGGATCGTTACGCCCAGCGAGAGCGTTTTAATGCGGATTTTTTCATCCGCGTTTTCACGTTTGGTATCGAGGAAGCGCAGAATATCGGGATGATGGGCGTTCAGCCAGACCGCACCGGCCCCCTGACGCGCGCCCAGCTGATTAGCGTAAGAGAACGCATCCTCCAGCATCTTCATGACCGGGATCACGCCGGATGACTGGTTTTCGATACGCTTGATCGGCGCTCCCGCTTCGCGCAGGTTAGAAAGCAGAAACGCCACGCCGCCGCCGCGTTTAGAGAGCTGCAGAGCAGAGTTCACCGCGCGGCCAATCGACTCCATATTATCTTCAATACGCAGCAGGAAGCAGGAGACCAGCTCACCGCGCTGCTGCTTGCCGCAGTTCAGAAACGTAGGTGTAGCGGGCTGGAAACGGCCGCTCAGGATCTCTGTCAGCAGCGCTCGCGCCTGCTGCTCATCGCCACGCGCCAGCGTCAGCGCCACCATGCAGGCGCGCTGGGTGAAGGTCTCCAGGTAACGTTTGCCATCAAAGGTTTTCAGCGTATAGCTGGTGTAAAACTTCCAGGCACCGAGGAAGGTGTGAAAGCGGTGATCCTGCGCATCCGCTTCATCATGCAGGGCGCAGAGAAAGCGAAAGTCATACTGATTCAGGACGCTGGCTTCGTAGTAGCCTTCCTCAACCAGATAGCGCAGCCGCTCAGCAGCGGAGCTGAAGGTCAGCGTATTGGGCTGAACGTGCTGCAGGAAAAACTGCCGCGCCGCTTCGCGATCTTTTTCAAACTGAATATGACCCGCTGTGTCATACAGATTCAGCATCGCGTTCAGCGCGTGGTAATCGAGCTGCGTGCTGTTCAGGGTGTCTGCTGTTGCCAAAATTGGGTTACTCCTGCTTTAACCTGCGCAATGTCTTCCGGCGTGCCCATCATTTCAAAGCGATAAAGGCAGGGCACCTGACATTTACGCGCAATGATGTCGCCTGCCAGGCAGAAACCGCTGCCGAAATTGCGGTTGCCGGCGGCAATGACGCCGCGGATGCCGCGACGATTTGCGCTGTCGTTAAGAAACTGAATCACCTGGCGCGGGACGGCACCCTGCACACCGCCGCCGCCATAGCTCGGCACCACCAGAATATAGGGGTGGTCAACCTGCAGCCGCTGGTTAGCCTCTGCAGGAATGCGGTGCGCCGGCAGCGCCAGGCGGGTAATAAACCTGTGGGTGTTTTCTGACCGGCTGGAAAAATAGACCAGCGGATACATGGCGCTATTCACTTACCGCAGCGGAGTGCCGCAGCGCAGCAATTTTATCCGGACGGAAACCGCTCCAGCTGTCATCCGGCGTCATAACAACCGGCACCTGGCGGTATCCCAGCGCTTTAATTTCTTCGAGCGCTTCCGGCGCGGTATCAAGGTTGATGAGCTGATACGTCATGCCGCAGCGGTCCAGGGCATTTTTAGTGGTATCACACTGGACACAGTTACTCTTAGTGTAAATAATAATGCTCATGATTCGCATTTCCTTTTAGTGACAGGAAGATAGCTGCTGTTGCCAGGCGCAACCGGCCATAAATCAATATGTAGCGTCTTTTGTATAATTAGATACTAGATGTGGTATTTGTGGCGGTCAACCCGATAACTGAAGGGGTATTGCTCTGACGGTACAACAACCCAGGCAGGCTGCGCTTTTTGCAATGGAAAAAATTTTTCTGGTCGCTGAAAGGCAAAAAAAAGCCCTGCATCAGCAGGGCTTTTTCAGAATCATGTGCCGGTTAGCGGCGGGACACCAGCAGTGCACCCAGAACCAGGCCTACGGCGGCACCCAGTCCTACGCCATGCCACGGCTTATCGCGTACGTAGGCGTCAACCTGATAGCCTGCATCGCGCGCCGCCTGGGAAACTGAACTATTGCCGTTCATTTTCGCGCGGGTCTGCTTCAGCAATTTTTGCGCCTTGTCGCGCGCGCTGTCGACTTCATCTTTGGCGTCGCTGCCATAAGACTTAAGCAACGCTTCCAGCGAATCAGCCAGATCGTTTACATCCTGATTGATATCAATGTCATCGTTTTTAGTGGTTCGATTAAACATTTTTCGCTCCCTTTGATTTAAAACGTAATACTAAGTGTAGACGATACGTGATTAAACGCAGCGCTATGCCAGGCTTTAGGGAAAATCCGAATGTCTGTACCCCAGGTCTGTTGTAAGGTTGCGGGGCTGTGAGAAGAGAGGAGCAAGCATGTATTTACGTCCGGATGAGGTTGCGCGCGTACTGGAAAAAGCAGGATTCGAAATGGATGTTCTGACGCCAAAAACCTATGGTTACCGTCGTGGTGAAAACTACGTCTATGTTAACCGTGAGGCGCGTCTGGGACGCACGGCGCTGGTGATCCATCCTACGCTGAAAGAGAAAAGCCAGCACTTTGCTGAGCCCGCCTCAGAGATGAAAACCTGCGATCACTACACGCAATTCCCTCTCTACCTGATGGGTGATTCACAGGAGCATTACGGTATTCCCCACGGTTTCAGTTCCCGTGTTGCGCTGGAGCGCTATCTGCAGGGCGTGTTTGGCGCCTGATTTTTTGCCCCGTTAACGCGGGGCTCTCCTGGCCTGCACCATCCCCGGTTTCTGCCACGTTGCAAAACGCAGCGCGGATGCGTATAACTCTGTATCCATATAGAAGTTTAGACGTCCATATGGATTATCAGTATGCAAAGCGCGAATACCCCTCCGCAGGAAAGTTTCAAACGCACGATGAAAGTGCGGCACCTGGTGATGCTGTCGCTGGGTGGCGTCATCGGCACCGGCCTGTTTTTCAATACCGGCTATATCATCTCAACCACCGGTGCAGCGGGCACGCTGCTGGCCTATCTGATTGGCGCGCTGGTGGTCTGGCTGGTCATGGCCTGCCTGGGCGAGCTGGCGGTAGCGATGCCGGAAACCGGCGCGTTTCACGTCTATGCCGCACGTTATCTGAGCCCGGCCACGGGCTATACCGTCGCCTGGCTCTACTGGCTCACCTGGACCGTGGCGCTGGGGTCGAGCCTGACCGCGGCCGGTTTCTGTATGCAGTACTGGTTCCCGACGGTGCCGGTCTGGCTCTGGTGCCTGGTGTTCTGCCTGGCTATCTATCTGCTGAATATCATCTCGACGCGCTTTTTTGCCGAAGGTGAGTTCTGGTTCTCAGTCATTAAAGTGGTCACCATCATCGCCTTTATTGTGCTGGGCGGCGCCGCGATGTTTGGCTTTATCCCGCTGAAAGATGGCTCTGCCGCGCCTGGCCTGCATAACCTGACGGCGTCAGGCTGGCTACCGCACGGCACGCTGCCGATTCTGATGACCATGGTGGCGGTAAACTTTGCGTTTTCCGGTACTGAACTGATTGGGATTGCAGCAGGGGAGACCGAGGATCCGCAGAAAGCGCTGCCGCTGGCTATCCGTACTACCGTCGCGCGCCTGATTATCTTTTTTGTCAGCCGACCAGGGAATACCGATTTTTTCAAACACCAGAACAAACGGGCTTTTGACGATGCCCGCCTGGTCCATCGG